>Ga0224505_10002116_pt1 | contig 11884 bp, 8 predicted proteins | sample SF_Jan12_sed_USG_FD_169102 | JGI IMG/M metagenome (GOLD analysis project Ga0224505, IMG submission 169102) | Sediment microbial communities from San Francisco Bay, California, United States - SF_Jan12_sed_USGS_4_1 | ecosystem: Environmental > Aquatic > Marine > Sediment | place: USA: California...
AAAATCCCAAGTATCGACCGGAGTGGCAAGGGTATAAACCTGGTGAACGGCGGGCTATCTGGTTCGAGCCGTCAACCGGGAAAGTGGCGTGGCCGTGGTTGACGCCGCATTTTGGAAAACGGAATCCGTTCTCAAACGATCATAATCCGGCTCCCTGGCTGGAAATGATCCGGTTAAATCCTGACGGAAGCCGATCGGTTGAACCGGCAAAGCCTGGTGAAAATGGTCAATGGAGCTTATGCCCGGACCGGGCCGGATCGCAAAATTACAACGTGCATTTCATTAAGTTACCCATCGAGCTTTCGGCCGCCGAAGGGAAAGAGGCGGCGATCGTAGATCCCAATGGGTTGCTGTATGTCGTGCATGAAGAGGAAGAGGCGGTTCGTGCCGACAATTCTAAAAAATTCCCCTTGGTGGTGCGGACAAATGTGTATGATTGCGTGGATTGGACGCTGACCAGCGAATGGTTGGATGATGATATCACCAACTTCCAGTCTTCAAAAATCAACACGCACTTCCATTTCCTGCAATTCGATAATCAGGCGTCTGACGGTGTGATATCTGGTTTTTCCTATGAGCAATCAATGCGGCCCTTCACGCAATTCAAGAAAGATGTGAAGAAGGGGTTGCCGGTTCCAATGAATGCCAAGGTGACCAAGGCCGCGAAAAAAGGTGACAAAACCATTAGCGTCAGCAATGCGGAGCAATATCATGTCGGTATTCCCGTATTGATTGGGGCTGATAATGTCAAAGGTCAAGAAGTTCAACGTATTGTAAAAATTGAAAAAGGGAAGCTGACGTTGGCTCAACCGCTGCGAAATGCTCATCCGGTGGATGACATCGTGACCGTGGAGTATGTGCGGCAGCGGTTCTGGGCGGATGCCGATGTAGGAAGCGTGTTCTGGCATGACCATGCGTTTGGTGGAACCACCTGGCCGCATGGCGCCGTGGGCACGATCATTACCGAACCGTTTGGCTCTACGTGGCATGATCCGAAGACGGGAAAACCGATCCGGACGGGCCCGATTGCCGATATTCATGCCACTGAACGTGTCGGTCATGATGTGGCAGGGAGCTTCCGGGAATTGATGGTGCACATTCAGGATACTGTGCCGCATACGGTGAATATCGTGACGGCGGGTAATCCGCCGGGGCAACCCGTGGATGTTGCGTTGGAGGCGGGAAGAACTGTGTCGTTCATTATGCCGCCAAATGATAAAATTAAAATGACTCCTATGCCGTTCCTGAATGGGGGAACCCATACGACGGGTGGGGCGTTGAATTTCCGGGCGGAGCCGTTCGCGCAACGCCTGGCCAACAATCCTGATACATCGAAACTCTTCAGCAGTGCGGTCCATGGGGACCCCAGTACTCCCATGATTCGCGCTTACCTGGGCGACGCGATGGTCTTCCGGTTGTTGGATGTGACGATGAATGAGAGCAACGTGTTTACGATTTCTGGTCATACCTTCTGGTCAGAGCGGTATGCTCAGGAGGCCAATCGCAAGCATTCTCTCCACGTGGGGATTGCGGAGCGGTATGACTTAGTGGTCGCCGAAGCCGGTGGTCCGCGACACCAGCCGGGTGACTATCTGCTCTTCAATGGACGAAGTTCTAAATTCTCTGAAGGATCCTGGAGCATCATCCGGGTCTTGGATAAGCCAACGTCAGACCTTCAACCATTGCCCAATAAGGCGTATGGGAAAGAAGGTGTGCCGGAAAAACTTCCCGTGTGTCCTGGTGATGCGCCGGTGAAGAATTTCAACGTCGTGGCGATTGATTATCCGGGGATGAATCTGAATCCCAATGCGCCGGAAGCCATTGAAGTGGACTTCGAGCGCAAGATTGAGCTCCGGAATCCCAACGCCAAGATCTTTGTCCTGGAGGATGAAGTGGCAAAGGTGTCTGGCGATGTTCAGGCGATGCCGCTGACGATCCGGGTCAATGTTGGTGATTGTTTGAAAGTGAAGCTCACCAATAAAATGAAAGAAGGGCGGGCTTCATTCTCAGCCTTCGGGATGGCGTTTGACCCCAATGATTCCCAAGGTGTCAATTTGGGGAATAACTCCGGGGAGCAAACCGTGGCCCCCGGCGAATCCCGTGTCTACACCTTCTATGCCGATCCGTTTAATGGGGAAGGGCAAATGTTGGTGTGGGATTGGGGGAATGTGGCCATGAACCCCAGAAACGGGCTGTTTGCGGGGATCATTATCGGACCCAATGGATCAACCTATCGTGATCCAAAGACGGGCGAAGATGTGTCTTTGAAGAATAGCTGGACGGCGGATGTGATCGTCGATCAGACCATTCAAGGAAATGAAAGTCGGGCGAATTACCGTGATGTGGCCTTATTCTTTCAGGATGAGGATAACATCATCGGAACCGCTTTTATGCCCTATGTACAAAACGTGGCAGGGTTGACGGCGATCAATTATCGTGCGGAACCCTATCCCTACCGGGAAGAAGTCGGCTGTACGTTAGGCCGGATGTTCCAACCTTGTGAAGTGGATAATCCCAAGGATCCGGTGACGCCTGTGATTGAAGCCCATGCGGGTGATCCGGTGCGGGTCCATGTGTTTGGGGCCAGCAGCGAACAAAATGGGATGTTCACCGTTGAAAAGCATGAATGGCCGATTGAGCCGTTCCTGCCTGGTGCGGATATCATCAGCACCGTGGAGTTCGCAGCTTCCGAGGGATTGGATGTGTTCCTGCCTGGTGCCGGAGGAAAGTGGTCTCTCCCTGGAGATTACACCTATGGCAACGGACGGTTGCCGTATTCTCAATCCGGGCAATGGGGCTATCTGCGAGTGCTCCCGACGACGGATCAACGCATTCTGCCGTTGAGTGGGGGTGCCGCATCAACCAAGCAGGCTGCTTTGGATGAGTTCAACAGCGAACCGCGGATTATTCCTACCGTAGCGAAATAAGCTCTTCCCTCATTCCGAGGGTCAGCGCAAGCGGGGAAGCCTCTCTTCGGCTTCCCCGCTTTTTTTTTACGGGCCGATTTCTATAGAATGACACTAAGCATGGTTATCAATATATGGTGAGGAGGGAATCATGAGGGGCCGAATGGTATGGAAAGGGATGGTAGTGGTTGGGCTTGTTGCTCTTTTCGCGCAAACGGCTTGGTCCTACGATGAAATCAACGTGACAAATGGGGGATCCATTCAAGGCAAAGTGACCATTAAAGGAGAAAAGCCCAGACCCATGGCTTTTAATCTGGTGACGATTCCAGATCCGGTGTTTTGTGGGCAAATCTCCACCGGAACCGGTTGGCGACTTGTGGAGGATTTTATCATTGGGCCCGACAAAAGTTTGAAGGATGTGGTGGTCTTTCTCAAAGAAATTGATAAAGGGAAACCTTTTGACATCCCCAAGGTCAGGATCGAGTCAATTGACTGTGACTTTATTCCGTTTGTGAATGTGTTGCGCGACCAGGATGAAATTACCGTGGTCAACATGGATCCGGTAGAGCATGATATCCAGGGATATGAAACGGCCAGAGAACGAGGAGCCAGGGTGTTGTTTAATCGTCCTTTGCCCATGAATCCGTACCATAAGGTGTTAGGAATATTCGGCAAGAAACATCTTGCCGGTGAACCGATGGTGGAAAAAATTCATTTGCGAAAAGGACGGAATGTGTTTGTCATGCAATGCGGATTTCATCCCTACATGTTTTCCTGGGGGTTAGTTGTCGAGAATCCTTATTATGCCATTACCCGTGAAGATGGAAAATTTGAAATCACCGATATTCCTCCTGGAGAATATATGTTGACTGCCTGGCATGCCGGGATGAAGGAGTTTGTGGAACAAAAAGTCACGGTAACCGCTCAGGGCAGGACTAGGGCATATTTTGAGTATGTAGCTCCAGAAGGTCGACGCAGTGCGCATGAAATCGAGGAGAATCCTCGCTTTGGATTGGAGTTGTTGGAAGAAGGGCTTGAAATTGTTCCTTCCATTAGACGACAAATTCCTTAGAGAAATTGCGTGTTGCGCCCATGTTGCAACTTCAGGGAGGAGAAGAATATATTGGAGTGAGTCAACAGATTATGATGAGTCTCCTAAAGAACGCACGGGAAAAATCAAAACATGATCACGATTCTTTTACTTGATGGTGAGGAGACGAAAGGAGGGCGGCCATGTTTGTACGGACGTTATTTTTAGGAATACTGGTTGGCTCAATGGTTGTGACGGGCAACTGGGAGATTGCGAAAGGAGCCGTCGAGCAGGAAACTGAAGTGAAGATGCCACCAGGTGCCGAAGTCGGTTTCTCGCCAGAGGTGGTGGCTGGTTATATCCATGCAGTCATTGCCGCGGACCGGGCACTCTATACCACTCATGTGGTGGAGCGCATGCAAGAGAATCGGATCGTGATCGCCGCAGAAGCCTGGAAGCAACGGAAGGCTCTTCCTCTTCCAGCTCAAATGCTTCTGATGGGAGGGCGTCTGGTTGAGATGGGTGGGTCTGGCCTGCGGTATCGTCTGGCAAGTCTGTGGCCCATTTACGAGGAGAATGGGCCGAGCACTGAATTTGAAGAAGCCGGATTAAAAGCCGTGGAAGAGAACCCTGATCAGGTCTATAGTGGAGTTATCACAAGAGGAGATCAACGGTTTTTTAAAGCCATTTATGCCGACCGGGCGGTCTCCAAGGCGTGTGTGGACTGCCATAATGGACATTTGCTGAGTTCCAAGCGAGATCGCAAACTGGGTGATGTGATGGGGGGAATTATTATCTCCTTTCCTCTCAATTCAGAAAAAAAGGAAACACCCTGAACGGTCTAGGGTCGTTTGTTCATTCTTAAATCTGACGTAAGAAGGTGGCTGTGGATAGTGAACCCGCAGCCACCTTACTTTTTGACCGTTTGTCGTTATGCATTAGAAAACTCTTCTAGAGTTCTGATTTTTCACATCCATCCGATCTCTTAACCAATCTCCCAACATATTTGCCGCGAGGACGACGGCCATGAGGGTCAAGCCGGGAAAGACGACCAGGTGGGGAGCCACCAACATATAGCGGGTCCCGTCGCGGATCATGCTTCCCCATGAAGCGGTAGGAGGTTGAACTCCTAGCCCCAGAAAGGAGAGGCCCGCTTCGGCAATGATGGCGCTGGCGACACCAAAGCTGGCTTCCACAATGAGCGGGGCTGTAATCAATGGTAGAAGGTGCCGGAGAATAATCCGCCAGGGTGGTGCGCCAATAGCTTGTGCGGCAACCACGTGATCAGCTTGTTTGAGGGCCAGCACCTGTCCTCTTGCCAGCCGGGCATATCCCACCCATCCCACAATTCCCAAGGCCAGAATGACATTCCCGATTCCCGGTCCTAATGCTCCGGCAAGGGCGATGGCGAGAAGTAATCCGGGAAATGCGAGCATAATGTCCACGACTCGCACGAACACCACATCAACCCAACCACTGAGATACGCACTGGATACGCCGAGGATTCCTCCCAGACTGACTCCAAGGAGAACCACAAACAGCGCCACAAAAAATGACGTTCGGGCCCCGCTGATCAAGCGGTCGGCAACCGGCCGGCCTAATTCGTCAAATCCCAACCAGTGCTCAAGGTTCGGACGGGAAAGAATATTGGTGAGATCAATGGCATCGGGTGTTAACGGAAGGACGGGGCTAAGGATGGCCATTAAAGCCCACAGGCCGATGATGGATAAAGGGAGCCAAAGACGCATGATTAGTCTGTTTTGAATTGGATGCGGGGGTCTAGCCAGGCGTACAACAGATCCGTAAGTAGATTGACCACGATATACGTCACGCTGATACACAGTACGGCCGCTTGTACCACTGGATAGTCGCGCTGTTGGATAGCCTCAATCATCAGCAGTCCTAACCCCGGCCAGGCAAAGACGGTTTCAGTAATGACGGCTCCTCCCAGCAAGCCTCCTAGCTGAAGACCGAGGAGTGTCAAGATAGGCAAAAGGGAATTGGGGAGGGCGTGGAGCATGACGGCGCGCGTGGCAGACAATCCTTTAGCCTGAGCGGTTCGCATATAGTCCTCACCAAGGATCTCCAGGACGCTGCTACGAATCATCCTGGCCAGGATGGCCGCCATTGCCGTTCCAAGTGTGAGAGCAGGCAGCACCACGGAGTTCCAGCCTTCCTGTCCACTGACCGGGAACCAGCCCAACCATAACGCGCCAACTAAAATGAGTAAGGGGCCCATCCAGAAATTTGGAATTGACATCCCGACTAACGCAAATCCCATCGCGCCGTAATCCAGAGGGGTATGTTGGCGGACGGCCGCTAAGAGCCCGAGGGGAAGGGCCACAGTGATTGCGACCAACAGGGAGACGAGACTCAAATAGAGGGTGGCGGGAATTCGCTCAATGAGCAGATCCCCAATCGCGCGACCTGAAAAAAGGGATGTTCCAAAATCCAGATGGAGAAGACCTTTGAAATAGATCCACCATTGTTGATAGAGGGGAAGATCCAACCCTAAAGCGTGGCGTAAAGTTTCTTTGTCGGTTGGCTGAGCCGATTCACCGAGCATCACTTCCACGGGGTCGCCCGGAATGAGATGAATCAACAGAAAGACCAGGCACATAACCCCCAACAGGCCGATCATGGCGCTCAAGATCCTTGTCATCATGAAGTGGGTCATGCCGATACCTGGGAAGAATGTGATCCGAACGGTCGTGTCTGAACAGACCTGTGACGGTACGACATCATGGGTGGAGCAGTGCCACCTGCTGCGAGGGAGAGGTCGCCCAACGGACCTGGGAAAGACCGTCAAAATTCCCGTCAGCTCCCAGTTGATAGCCGGTGATGCTGGCGGAGGAAAGGGCAAAATGGTCTTCAAACCAGAGGGGGACATAGGGGAGTGTTTCAGAGAGACGCGCCTGAAGTGTGCGATACAGCGTTTGTTGTACCGGTCTGTCCGAGGTGTGTTCGGCTTGAGTCATGAGGTGATCCGCCACGGCGTCTGAATAGTGCCCGCGATTGGCGCCGGCCGGAGGGATCGCGTCGCTATGAAAGGCATACCGGAAAATATCCGGAGATTTCACTCCCACCCATGCCAGGCTATACATCTGAAAGTGGCCTGCTTTGATGTCCCCGTAAAAGGTCCCCCAATCGTGGCTCTGTATCGAGACGTCAATGCCGACCTGGTGGAGTTGATATTGGATGATGGTGGCCAAGCGCAAGCGAAAGGGATCGGTTGAGGTTTTGTACGTGATGGCGGGCCGATGGTCTGGAGTAAACCCGGCTTCTTTCAAGAGGGTCTTCGCCTGTTCCGGATTGTAATTGTAGCCGGTTAAAGATGAAAGCCCAGCCCAATGCTCTGGTGGAAAGAGTGCTTGAGCGACCCTGGCTCTTCCTTTCAGAGCAAATTGGATAATCTGTTCACGATTGATGGCATGGGCAATGGCCTTCCGGACGTTTTCCTGGCCGACCACAGGATCTAATTGATTGAATCCAAGATAGGCAAAATTTGCCCCCTGGCGTTGTTGCAGAGTGATCCCGTCGTGGGCAGAAAGATACGAAACGAGTTCAGGAGGGAGATCATTTTGAATGAGGTGAATCTCCTTTGCCAGAAGCTTGAGAGTCCGAACCGTCGGATCGGGAATCCTCAAAAATTCAATACGTTGGCCATCGGCCCGTCTTTCGATCACGAGTCGGGTCTCATCGGGCCGCTCGAGAAATCGAAATGGCCCACTGCCAATGGGGAGGTCGTGGAACGGATGCCCGCCGGCAATAAGGTTTGCAGGGAGAATGCCGATAACTAAATAGCCGGGAAACAATGAATCCGGCTGCTTCAGAAAGAAATCGACTGTGCTCTCTGTCGGCGTGTCTATCCGGGCGATGAGCTGCAAGATGCCGCGATGAGGAGAGGCCCTTTCAGGATTCAGAATGGATTCATAGGTGGCTTTGATATCTTTGGCAGAGAGTTGTGCCCCATTGTGAAATATGGGCCTCGGTTCACGTAAGTCAAATCGATAGTGGGTGGGAGAGACTTCAATCCAGGAGGCGAGAGCAGGAATCGGGATGGCTTCCTCGTTAAAGTCCACTAATCGCGAATAGATGAGTCGATTGATTCGAGCAGAGGTGGCATCGGTGGCATAGCGTGGATCTAAATTGGATGGAGAATTAGCCAGACCGAATCGGAGTGTGTGATCAGATAAAGATTCGGTGCATCCTAAGATCGAGAAAAGGCCGATAAGTGGCAGCCATATCGTCCAGAGTATTCGAAGGCCATGAAGAAATAGTCTGGGCGAAGAGGTGTAGGGAAACATGGTGAAACACATATGGTTCAGGTCATGATACGCCTTCATGAGAATCGGCCCACACTCTCAGGAAAAGGCGTGTCATCGAAGTTGGAGAATGGAGCGGGTAATACACACATAGCGTGATTGTCTTAATTTTACAGAGATTCCACACTCTGTAAAAGGGTCACGTCCTGAGGCATGATGTGAACGCTATTTACTCATTTTTAAGGCATGGATTAGTCAAAGGAGATCACGAATGAGCTCGGTGGCCACGATGACATCTAATGGTAGTGCGAGTGCCCAATCCCTCAACCCTCGATCATTAACGGCTCCTACGACGATTCAAGAGACCGGCCTGCCGGAAGAATTGTTAGTGCAGCTCTTGGTCAGAACCCTCTACACCAGCGGGGAACTCACCGAGCGGTCCGCTGGGGAGATTATGAAATTGCCCTATGGGGTGATGAAGGAGCTGTTCACGCTCATTCAACGGGAGAAGCTCTGCGAGGTCAAGGGGCATGGGGAATCGCTCGGGGTTTTGCTCCGGTATGTGCTGACGGAAGCCGGTCGACATCGGGCTACGGCCTTTATGGATTTATGCCGGTATGTGGGCCCTGCTCCCGTTCCCCTTAATCAGTATATTGCCATGATCAAAAGTCAGCCGGTGAATAGTTTAACCATTGATCGGGAAACTGTGACGGCGGCCACGGAACATTTGGTCTTGACACCTGGGACCATCGATCAACTCGGAGAAGCCGTCAATTCGGGCTGGGCCATCTTTTTGTATGGGCCTCCTGGAAACGGGAAAACGGTGTTGGCCGAAGCCATAGGGAAGATGTTGGAAGCCGTGGGTGGTGGGGAAGTGTATATCCCCTATGCGATGGAGGTTGATGGCCAAATTATTCAAGTGTTCGATCCGATCACCCATGTCAGGGTCGATGCTCCTCAAGAAGCGTCGAGATCCCTGATTGAAGCCAGGGTGGAAAAAGATACCCGCTGGGTTCTTTGTAAACGTCCGATCGAGTTTGCCGGCGGTGAGTTGACCATGGCCACGCTTGATCTTTCCTTTAATGAATCTGCGAAATACTACAAGGCTCCTCCCCATATTAAAGCCAATGGTGGCGTGTTTTTAATTGACGACTTCGGGCGCCAATTGGTTCGTCCCCGGGATTTGTTAAACCGGTGGATTGTGCCGTTAGAAAAGCGGGTGGATTACCTGACGTTACATACCGGGAAGGTGTTCCAGATTCCGTTCGATACGATTGTCTTGTTTGCCACCAATCTGGAGCCCGCCAAGCTGGCCGATGAAGCGTTTCTCCGCCGGATCAGAAACAAAATCTACATTGCCGATCCGACACCCGAACGGTTTAAACAAATCTTTGAAGAAGTCTGCATGAAAAAGGGCGTGCCCTATGACCCGGATGCCGTGCAGTATTTATTGGAATTTGTGTATGAAAAGTATCAATTGAATATGCGGAGTTGTCATCCCCGGGATTTGATCGAGCAGATTGTCAGTATCGCCAAATTTAACGGGGTGCCGCCGACCTTGTCCAAGACGTTTATCGATCGTGCATGCCATACGTATTTCTTTGTCGAGGCCGCCGAATACGATCAAAAAACGAGTGAGTAGAGTTTTCCCCTATCTGGTCCTTCCGCTATGATTGGCCAACTCTCCAGGGAGGGAGAGTTGGCGATCGTTCCTGCCGTTCGCCTATGTTGAAAATTGCCCTTTGAGTTCGTGTGCACCATTTTGGAGTTGTCAGATAGGAAGAAATGCCTGAAGGAGTCCCAATGAACAATGTGACGGCCATCTTATTGATTACCTGCAAGGACCATAAGGGCCTTGTGGCGAGGGTCTCGGGTTTTATTCATGATTTTGGCGGGAACATTCTGGATTCCGACCACCATACGGATCGGGAAACCGGAGACTTTCTCATGCGGACGGTGTTTGATATGGCGGGATTTCAGATTCCTCAAGAAGAGATTGCCAACGCATTCAGCCCCATCGCCAAGATTTTCGGGATGAACTTTCAGGTACATTTTTCAGATCGAAAGCCTCGAATTGGAATCCTGGTGTCTCAATATGATCATTGTCTGGTCGATGTGTTGCAACGACATCGGCGAGGGGAGTTGGCGATAGAAATTCCCGTTATTGTTTCCAATCACCAGACCACGGAATGGTGGGCTAACCTCTTTCATATTCCTTTTCGATGCTTCCCGGTCACTCCTCAAGCCAAAGAACAGCAGGAACGGGAAGTCCTGGCAGTCTTTCGTGAGCATCAGGTGGAGTTGGTCGTGATGGCCCGCTACATGCAAATAATTAGTGAACAGTTTTTACAGGAAATCGGGTGCCCTGTCATAAATATCCATCATTCCTTTCTCCCGGCATTCGTGGGAGCCAAGCCCTACCATCAAGCCTACGATCGTGGAGTCAAAATCATCGGGGCGACGGCGCATTACGCCACTCCTGAGTTGGATGAAGGGCCGATTATCGAGCAGGACGTGGTCCGTGTCGGCCACCGGGATACCGTGCAGGATCTCATCCGCAAGGGCCGTGATCTGGAAGTGCTGGTTCTGGCTAGAGCGATCCGACTGCATGTAGAACATCGGATTTTAGTCTAAGGACGTAAAACTGTCGTCTTCGATTAAGAGAATAAGGGACGAACTCCCCCTCGTCTGCTCGAAAGGCCTTCCAACTGTAAAGAACGTCCAGGCACCGATGATGAGAGACTGAGACTCTTCATGACATCCTAATGGACAAGGGAAAGGCCCGTATGCCCTTGTTGCCACTAAACATTTGGTCTTTCTTGTTGGGGCCAGCCTCAATACTGCGGGCATCATCTTCAGCGACTGCTAGTTAGAAGCCTCCATCGGGAGGACTCAGATTTTTCGAAACTCAATCGCCTAGAGCATTCTGGGATATGACCTCTTAGGCGATCAGGGTCTGAGGCTTTGCTCGTAGAGTGAGAGGCTACACGTCGTTCATTTTGACCGATATCCGTTCAATTTTGACAACATTGTAATCATCTTGTCATGCTGCCGTTGGGAATGGATTGTTGCTATTCCTAATATGCCTGGGCTTTTGTCCGTTCTGATTATATGTAGCCTCTTGAGCTTATCCCTTATCGGGTGTATCCAATTTCAGGATCGTCCGTTAAAGGCCGTCGAATCTGCCTATCCAATCGAATCGCGCACCCTGTCTAGCGAAGGGCTGCGGAATTTATTGAGAGTGTGACTAGACTAAAAACCGGGTGGCCTTCCAAAACCGTGGGCAAAGGTCAATTTCGTATGGATAAAGCCGAGCATCTCGCTGATGCGGCGCACTTGCGAATATCGGATGCGGCCTGGTTGGCGCGTGGACGAGTACGTCTGGCAATGCTGGAAGCGTATGCCGCGCAGGAATCCGAGCGACTGCTTCAACAGCAATTGACCATTCAACAAGTCATGACCGAACGTCTGGAACAGCAACGGTTAGTAGGCGAAATTGCGTGGACCAATGTTGTACGTTCGCATCTCGCAGTGGTCATCAAAAGGGGTCGTGGTCATCAAAAGGGGTCGGGAGTCGTTTATTGACTTTCTAGTAAGGGTTGGGTAGAAAGGTCTATGCCGCGTCGTCCGCGCCTGGCCACTGGAGGCTTGGCTTACCATGTGCTCAATCGCCGGGTGGGGCG
>Ga0224505_10002117_pt1 | contig 11882 bp, 10 predicted proteins | sample SF_Jan12_sed_USG_FD_169102 | JGI IMG/M metagenome (GOLD analysis project Ga0224505, IMG submission 169102) | Sediment microbial communities from San Francisco Bay, California, United States - SF_Jan12_sed_USGS_4_1 | ecosystem: Environmental > Aquatic > Marine > Sediment | place: USA: California...
GACCACCGAGGCGGCTGTGTGCCCGAGCCCGCAGATGGAGGCGTCCTTCATCGCTCGGTCCATGTCTTCGATCAGGCTCGCCTCCACCGAACCGTTGGCTCGGCTGACGGCTTCCTCGACGCGGGCCGTGCCGACGCGGCACGGGACGCACTGGCCGCACGACTCGTCCCGGAAGAACCTGGCGATCCGACGGACGATGTCGACCATGTCCACCTCGGTGTTGAACACCATCACCACCCCTGAGCCGAGCGACACCCCTGCAGCGCGGGCATCCTCGAACGTGAGCCGCAGGTCCAAGGCCGACGCGTCGACCAGCGAGCCGGCCGCACCGCCCAGCATGACAAATCCCAGGTCGCCGGCAGCGCCACCCGCCCGCTCGATCAGGTCGCCCAGAGTCATCCCGAACTCGACCTCGTAGACACCGGGCCGCGCCACGTCGCCGGACAGGCAGAACAGCCGGGTTCCGGTGGAATCCGGTGTCCCCGACGCGGCGTAGGTCTCCCCACCCTCGGTGAGCACCCGGTTGACGTTGATGAGCGTCTCGACGTTGTTGATGACCGTGGGGCGACCGAAAAGACCCTCGAACACCGGGAACGGCGGCTTCTGGCGCGGCTCCCCACGAAAGCCTTCGATCGAGTTGAAGAGGGCGGTCTCCTCACCACAGATGTAGGCACCCTGGCCCCGGCGAACCTCGATGTCGAAGGCGAAGCCTGCTCCTGCGACATCGTCTCCGAGCAAACCCGCATTCCGGGCCGCAGCGACCGCCGTCCGCTGTCGCTCGGTCGCCAGCGGGTACTCACCACGGATGTAGATGAAGCCCTTGGTGGCGCCGGTGCTGAATCCGGCGATGGTCAACGCCTCGATCACGGCGAAGGGGTCGCCTTCGAGAACGACCCGGTCCTTGAACGTGCCGGGCTCGGATTCGTCGGCGTTGCAGACAACGTATTTGGGGCCGGTCGGTTGCTTCCGCACCGACTCCCACTTCACACCGGCGGGGAAGGCCGCTCCTCCCCGGCCCTTGAGCCCCGACGTCTCGAGCTCGGCGATCACGGCCTCGGGGCCCATCTCGATCGCCCTCGCCAACGCCACGTATCCACCGGTCGATCGGAAGGCGTCGAGTGACCCTGGATCGACCCGACCGACCCGGCGCAGGAGCGGGCCGGCATCGACGGTCGGCTCCAACGTGATCGATTCGGCTCCGTCGAGAACGGAACTAACTTCGGATGCCGTGGCAGGCGCCGCCACGAGGTCGGGGGAACCGGCGCGCTGGAAGAACACGGCCGGACGCCTGTCGCACTGACCCAGGCACGGACTCGCCACCACGTCGTCCCGATCGCCCAGCTCTCCCACCAGATCGGCGGCTGAACGGCACGCTACGTCGTCGCACACGTGCGCCACGACCGGGGGACGAGGCTCGGTCTGGATGAGGGCGTAGAACGTGGCCACCGAATACACCTCGGCGGGAGGCACGTGCAACCTGCGTGCGATCTCGTCGACCGCACCCTCGCTCACGTACCCGATCGCCGACTGAACGGCGTCGAGGGCAGGCAGGAGGTGGTGCCGGAGCGACGTGCGATCAGTGCGGACCACCCGACCGTCGACCTCGACCACCTCGGCCGCCGGAACCGCCGCATGGATGGCCTCCCGCTCGCCCTCCGAGACCTCGGCCCCAATGAATCTCAGGTCCATGACGGGAATCTCACCTCTGTACTCCGACCGCGATCTTGTCGATTCTGATCGCCGTCGCCTTGAACTCGGCCGTACCCGACTGCGGATCCCAGGCCTCGATCGTCAGCTCGTTGATGTCCACGTCGTCGGGGTAGTGAAGCGCCATGAACGTCAGCCCCGGACGCAGCCCGGGATCGATCCGGACCGGAGCTTCGATCTCGCCGCGCCTCGAACCGATCCTCACCACCTCGTCGGGCTCCAATCCGAGCCGATCCCCGTCTTCGGGGGAAACGTCGATCGTGCAGCCGATCCTGATGGGTGAGTCGAACCCGCCCGACTGCACCCCGGTGTTGTAGCCGTCGAGGTGGCGACCGGTGGTCATCCGCAGGGGGTAGTCGTCCGAGAGTCGGTCGACCGGAGCCGCCCAGTCCACCGGCATGAACGGGGCCGGATCGATCACGACCTCGTCCCACAGGCGGGCATGGAGGAACTGGCTTCCGGGGTGGGAATCATCGGGGCACGGCCACTGCAGTCCACCGAGATCCTCCAACCGCTGGTAACTCATCCCCTGGTGCGGCGGTGAGAGGCTTCGCAGCTCGTCCCAGATCTCCTCGGCGGACGGGTTGCCCCATCCGCGGCCAAGGGCGCCTGCCAGGAGCGAGATGATCTCGGTGTCCGGTTTCGCCTCACCCGGCGGCTCGAGAGCTTTCCGTACACGCTGCACACGGCGCTCCGAGGAGGTGACCGTGCCCTCGGCTTCGCACCAATCGGCGGCGGCGGGCAACACGACATCAGCCATCTCAGCGGTGCGGGTGAGGAAGATGTCCTGGACGACGAGGAAGTCCAAGCCTTCCAGGGCCTGGCGGGTGTGTCCCGAGTCGGCTTCCGATTGGGCCGGGTTCTCTCCGATGACGTACAGCCCGCGCAGTTTGCCGGCCTGCATCGCCTCGAACATCTGGGTGAGATGCCACCCACGCTTGGCGGGAAGTGGTCGGCCGTACAGCGCTTCGAACTTGCCCCGTTGCTCGTCGTTCTCGATGTCCTGGAAGCCCGGTAGCTTGTTCGGCAGGGCGCCCATGTCGCCACCGCCCTGGACGTTGTTCTGACCTCGCACCGGCACCAGACCCGATCCGTACCGGCCGACATGGCCGGTGAGGAGGGCCAACGAGATGAGCGCCAGCACGTTGTCGGTGGCGTTGTGATGTTCGGTGATTCCGAGCGTCCAGCAGATCTGGGCACGATCGGCCGTGGCGTACGCCACCGCCATCTCCTCGATCACGTTGCTGGGAATGCCGGTGATCTCCGTAGCGCGGGCGAGGTCGTATTCGGCCACCTTGCGGGCGTAGGCCTCGAATCCGGTCGTGGCTCGTTCCACGAACTCCGTGTTGGCGAGGCCTCGTTCGATGATGACCTTTGCCATGGCGTTGGCGAGCGCGATGTCGGATCCGACGTCGATTCCAAGCCAGACATCGGCCCACTGAGCCGACTCGCTCCGACGGGGGTCGACGGCGTACAGCCGGGCGCCGTTGTGAACGCCTTTGAGGAGGTGATGAAAGAAGATCGGGTGAGCGTTGCGCGCGTTCGAACCCCAGAGGAGGATCACGTCGGTGTTCTCGATCTCCTCATAGGAACTCGTACCGCCACCCGCTCCGAGAACCGCCACCAGACCGGTGACGCTGGGAGCGTGTCAAGTGCGGTTACACGAGTCGATGTTGTTCATCTCGAGGACGAGACGGGCGAACTTCTGGGCCAGATAGTTGGTCTCGTTCGTCGCCTTCGAACAGCTGAACATGCCGAGGGCCGTGGGGCCGTGGTCCGTTCCGACCGCCCTGAGTCCTTCGGCCGCCCGACCGATCGCCTCGTCCCATGTGGCCGGAACGAGTGCGCCGTCCTTGCGAACGAGGGGCGTCTGCAGTCTGCTGCGTCGTGCCATGTTTCATCACCTCCTTCCCGATCGCCGCGGAGGGCGTCTGTCGTCAGAACAGTCCGACGACGTTGCCGTCGTCGTCGATGTCGACCTTCATGTAAGCGGGCGTCGAGCCGAGTCCGGGCATCGTCCGCATCTCTCCGAGTAACGGGTAGATGAATCCCGCACCGACGGACGCCCTCACCTCGCGGACAGGAACCGTGTACCCCTGGGGTGCCCCCTTCAGCGCCGCGTCGTGACTGATCGAGAGGTGTGTCTTCGCCATGCAGATCGGGAGATATCCGAAGCCCGACTTCTCGAAGCTCTCGATCTGGGCGTTGGCGGTGGGGGAGTACTCCACTTCGCCCGCCCCGTAGATGTCACGGCAGATGATTTCGATCTTCTGTTTGATCGACATGTTGAGGGGATACAGGTACGAGAACTCGTTGGGTTCTTCGCAGGCCGCCACCACCGCCTCGGCCAGGGCTGTGGCTCCCTCGCCGCCCTTGGCCCAGTGTTCGGCGAGAACGGCATCGGAGGCGCCGGCCTCGAGGGCGGCGTCCCTGATGGCGTTGATCTCGGCCCAGGTGTCGGTTGGGAAGCTGTTGATCGCAACGACCACGGGGACACCGAACCGTTTGGCGTTCTTGATGTGAGCCAGCAGGTTGGGCATTCCGGCGTGGAGGAGCGCAAGATTCTCTTCCGTGTAGGCCCGGTCGAGCGGTCGCCCCAGGACCACCTTGGGGCCCCCACCGTGGGTCTTGAGAGCGCGGACGGTGGCCACCAACACCACACAGTCTGGGCGGAGACCCGATGTGCGGCACTTGATGTCCATGAACTTCTCCATCCCCATGTCGGCGCCGAATCCGGACTCGGTGATGACGTAGTCGCCGAGATGGAGTGCCAGACGATCGGCGAGGATGGACGAGTTGCCGTGGGCGATGTTGGCGAAAGGACCGGCGTGCACAAAGGCTGCTTGCCCCTCGATCGTCTGCATGAGCGTCGGATGCAGCGTGTCTTTCATGAGGACGGTCACCGCACCCGCCACCCCGAGGTCTTCGAGGGTGATCGGTGTGCCCGCCTTGGAGTTGCCCACCACCACTCGGGAGACCCGTTCGCGGAGATTGCGCAGTGCCGACGAGTAGCTGTCGCCGTCGACGAGGGCGAGGATTGCCATCAACTCCGACGCAACGGTGATGTCGAACCCGGTTTCCCGTGGCCGTCCTTCGGCGGTTCCACCGAGGCCGACGATCACGTTGCGGAGGGCTCGATCGTTGATGTCGAGGACCCGATTCCACTGGAGGTTGAACACGTCGATGCCGAGTCGTTTCAACCCGAGCTTCTCGAGCGTTTCGTCGGACATCCGGCTCTCGTGGTACCAGCGGGCGTCGATTGCAGCCGCCACCAGGTTGTGAGCCGCGGAGATGGCATGGATGTCGCCGGTGAGGTGGAGGTTGAACTCGTCCATCGGCACCACCTGGCTGTATCCGCCTCCGGCGGCACCGCCTTTGATCCCGAAGGTCGGACCCATCGACGGCTGCCGGATGCAGGCGATGGCCTCCTTGCCGATGGCGCCGAGACCCTGGGTGAGCCCGATGGTGGTCGTGGTCTTGCCCTCACCGAGGGGGGTTGGCGTTATGGCGGTGACGTCGATGTACTTGCCCTTGGGCTGGGCACCGATTCGCTTCAGGGCATCGAGATTGATCTTCGATTTGGTGTGCCCGTAAGGGATGAGCTCATCGGGTTCCAGCCCGATCTGGGAAGCGATCTCGGTGATGGGTTTGAGGGCGGCGGCACGAGCGATTTCGATATCGCTCGGTACGGAAGCGGACATGGGCGAAGTGCCTCCTCACCAAGTGGTTGTTCGGTTGACCGAGCCTAGCCGACCGGTTCCCATCATGCGGAACAAAGTCACGATGCGGAACGCCGATTTCACGGGTGGAATGACCACCGGCGCCGACCGTACCGCAGCACGACACGCCGTGCCCCGGCAAGTGGGATCGGCCCGAAAACTCGGGAGTCGGCTCGGGTCTCCGAGGTGTTGTCCGAGAGCACGAACGCCTCACCCTCGAGCACGGACCAGCGTCGGGGGCGCGGTTCGGTGATCCCCAGCGACATCGACTCGGCGCTGCCGTCCTCGCGGTGTATCTCGAGGCGGTCACCCTGGCACTCCACGTCGTCGCCGACCACCGCCACGATGCGCTTGACCAGGTGGACCTCGGGATGGAATGGGTGGGCGAACACGGCGACGTCGCCTCGCCGGAGGAGAGCGCGACGCGCCAGCAAGCGGTCGCCCGGAAGGAGGGCGGGACGCATCGAGTCTTCGTGAACCGCGAACAGCTTCATTGGCGCGTGTCTGGTGGGAGCCTGAGTGGAGTATGGTCGAGACGACCAGACGAGACGGAGGTTCCAACGAGATGGGTCTGTTCACAGCGACTCCCGCCTATGCCCACTGTGACTTGTTCTGCGGTGTCTACGACCCCGCCCAAGCCAAGATCGAGGCACTCTCGGTCCTCAAGACCATCGAGAAGTACCACGCCAGTGACGACGATCATTTCCGAGCCAGGGCGATTGCCGTCAAGGAAGCCAGGGCCGAAGACGTCAAACACCACCTGATGGTGCTGTGGGCCGACTTCTTCACCGCCGATCATCGCCAGCAGTTCCCCCAGCTCGACGATCTGTTCTGGCGTGCGATCAAGGGCGCCGGCGACGCCAAGAAGAGCCTCGACGCCGGTGTCGCCCAGAACCTGCTTGCGCTCATCGACGAGATCGCCGGCATCTTCTGGCAGACCGAGAAGGCTCAGGGGATGGGCGTCTACCGGCCCGCCTCCTGACACTCGCACCGGGCCCGGTTCGCCGGGCCCGGTCGCTCACGCCGCATCCGCCTCTGCCACCGGGTCCGGCGGCGGATCGGCCTTCCGCCGTGCGCGACGAACTCGGTCTCTGAGGGCAGAATCGAGCCGTTCGGCCCACGTGAAATCCCGGCTCAACAGTGCAAGTCCGGGGAGTATGAAAAGCCACCCGGGCATCACCGGCACGAACAGCCCGACCAGCCCGATCAGGCACAGGACCGCGCCCAGGACGATCCTGGCGACCTTTGAGACGAGCGGATCACGTGCCATCGTCGCTCACAATGCCACACCCGGCGGGCTACTGGAATGGGGATGACCCCCCGTCGGGCCCTGACGACTCCTCATCAGTCGTCCAGAGCGTCGGATTCCAGCTTTGTGAACAGCGGGGCGATCGGTCCGAACGGTGTGCGGGCCGGGACATCCGGTCGTGTCCACCCATCGGACTCCACCCCGCCCAGCATCTGAGCGAGCGTGCCGGCGGAGAACGGCAGGTACGGACCGAACGCCGTCCGCAACCCTGCGATGGCCTGCACCGCCGTCCACAAGATGGTTCCGGCGCGCCCGTGATCGGACTTGACCACCTTCCAGGGTTCCTCCGAGTTGAGGTAGGCGTTCACCATCTGGGCGCCGTCCATCGCCCGCCGAAGACCTCCTCGCAGTTCGACCCGTTCGATGAGTCCTGCGACGTCGGAGAGAGTTCGATCGACCTCGGCGAGCAGAGCCGAGTCGGCCGGGGTGAGCGCCTCGGGTTCCGGCACAGCTCCGTCGAAGTTCTTGGAGGTCATCGAGAGCACCCGATTGACGAGGTTGCCCCATGTCGCCACGAGTTCGGTGTTGACGCGCTCGATGATGAGGGCGTCGGTGAGATCGGTGTCGTTCTGCTCGGGGAGCACCGAGGTCAACGCGTACCGCAGCGCATCCGGCTCGAGTCGGTCGGCGTACCAGCCGATCGACCTGCCGATGCCCCGGCTGGCCGACGCCTTGTCACCCTTGAAAGTGACGTATTGGTTGGCGGGAATGTCTGTGGGGAGGTTGAGGCCCCCGTACCCCAGAAGCTGGCACGGCCAGATGACCGCGTGGAAGACGATGTTGTCCTTGCCGATGAAGTAGTAACTCTCGGCCTCGGGGTTTTCCCACCAATCCCGCCACGCCTCGGGATTGCCTGTGTTCTCGGCCCACTCCTTCGCCGCCGACAGGTAGCCGATCACGGCGTCGAACCAGACGTAGATGCGCTTTCCCTCGCCGATCGTGTCGTACGGCTCCGGGATGTCGACACCCCACTCGAGATCACGGGTGATGGCGCGGTCCTGGAGGCCTTCTTCGGTGAACCCGATGGCCATGTTCAGGACGTGTTTGCGCCAGCCCTGCCGGCCGCGCAACCACTCGAGAAGCCGGTCCTGGAACTTCGACAGCAACAGGTAGTAATGCTCCGTGCCTTTGAGCTCGGGTGTGGCCCCCGTCAGGCGGCTCTTGGGCGAGATCAGGTCGGTGGGGTCGAGCTGGCGGCTGCAGTTGTCGCACTGGTCACCGCGGGCCGACTCATAGCCGCAGTGGGGGCAGGTGCCTTCGACGTACCTGTCGGGGAGGAATCGCTGGGCCTGCGGGTCGTAGAGCTGCTCCGAGGTCTTCGTGTCGATGTAGCCGTTCTCGGCCAGGTGGCGGAACATGTCCTGGGTGACCGCGTGGTGGTTGTCGGTCCCGGTGGACGTGTAGAGCTCCCACTGGATGCCGACCTTGTCCCAGTTCGACACGAACTCGGCGTGGTACCGGTCGACGATCTCCTGAGGCGATACCCCCTCCTCGTCGGCCCGGACCGTGATGGGCGTTCCATGCACGTCCGACCCCGACACCATGAGAACACGATTGCCAACGGTGCGGTGATACCGGGCGAAGATGTCGGCGGGGAGGTAGGCGCCGGCCAGGTGCCCGAGGTGACGGGACCCCGAGGCATACGGCCACGCGACTGCCACCAGGATGTGACGCGGAGCGGACATGGACGGGAGGCTACCCGGCCGAACGGATCACCCGGACGGGTTTGGCGGCTGCCCGCCCGATCATGAGGATGCCAGCGAGTATGAGTCCACCGCCGAGGATCACCGAGGGCGTGATCCTCTCTCCGAAGAACAATGCCCCACCGCCTACCCCCACAACCGGCAGCAGGTACCCGATGAGCGAGACCTGTGAGGCGGTTCCGATCTGGTTCGCCTGCATGACGAGACGGAACCCGACGAAACTCGCCACCGTTCCGATCAGCACCAGACCGACCACGTGCTCGAGGGAGAAACCCGCCGCCGGCACGAGCGACCTCCCGAGGAGGGGTGCGAGGAGAAGAGGCATCAGCGCGGCGCCACTCAACTGGGCGGGTACCAAGTTCCTCGCTCCGTGCCGAACGGCGGCCGAACGGGCCCAGACCGCCGTGGTCCCGGACACCAGCGCCCCCGCCAGCACCAGCAACACGCCGATGGGTGTGCCTCCCGTCTCGCCGACCTGACCCGACGACAGGACTGCCACGCCGGCCAGGGAGACGGCGAGTCCTGCCGCTTTGCCCCGGTTGAATCGCTCGTCGGCGAATGTGAAGTGGGCGCCGATCGCCGTCACGACCGGGCCGAAGGCGATGAGCAGCGTGACCACCCCCGCCGGCAGCGTCTCGTATCCGAGGTTGAACAACAGGGCAGGGGACGCGGTGTTGATCATGCCGAGGAGAAAGCCACTCGCCATGGCGGGACGCGAGGGCACTCGCCGTGCCACGAGCCACGCCACAACGGCTCCGGCGGCGAACGGACCGGCCGTGACGGTGAACGGGTCGACGCCATCGATGATGAGTGCCTTGGAGACGAGACCGCCGGACCCCCACAAGACCGCGACCGCGACGACCAGCATCCACACCACATCGGTGGTGGAACGAGGACGAGGACGGAGGTCGGGGGTTGCGGCTACCGCGGCATTCTGCTGCTTCGGCCCGCCGGACGCCAGCCGGGTCGATAGCCTTGGGCGAGGTCGCGGTGGAGGTGATGGAATGGACTTGGATCTTCGGCTCGGGGACGCCCGCCGCCGGTATGTGGAGACCCACCCGGTGAGCCGGGACTGGTGGGATCGGGCCCGGGTGGTGATGCCTGGCGGCAACACCCGGTCGGTGCTCCACTACGACCCGTTTCCGATCCGGGTGACCCAGGCGGAAGGCCGGTTTCTCCACGACGCGGAGGGCCACACCTACGTGGACCTGCTCGGCAACTACACCGCCGGGTTGTTCGGGCATTCGCCGCTCGGCATCCTGTCTGCGGTTCACAAGGCGATCGATGACGGGGTGGCCCTCGGCGGCGTCGCCGGCGACGAAGTGCGTCTGGCCGAGGCGCTGGTGGCGCGATTCGACTCGATCGATCTGATCCGCTTCACCAACTCCGGAACCGAGGCCAACCTGATGGCCATATCGGCCGCTCTTCACCACACGGGCCGGGCGGGCGTCGTGGTGTTTGACGGCGCCTATCACGGTGGGGTGCTGTACTTCGGCGACCACGGGCGGGAGGTCAACGTCCCTCACCGCTGGCTCCATGCGAGGTACAACGATCTCGAATCGGTGCGCAGCCACTTCGAGTCCGATCCCGACGGAATCGGATGCATCCTGGTGGAGCCGATGCAGGGTTCCGCCGGGTGCATCCCGGCCGAGCCCGAGTTTCTGTCCGGTCTGCGAACGCTGGCCGACCGCTACGACGCCCTGCTCGTGTTCGACGAGGTGATGACATCTCGGCTGTCGTTTGGCGGCGCTCAGCACCTCTACGGCGTCGCCTCCGATCTGACCACGTTGGGCAAGTACCTCGGCGGGGGTCTGGGGTTCGGGGCCTTCGGCGGTCGGCGCACGGTGATGAAGGCCTTCGACCCGGCGGCGGGCGGCGGACTGTCGCACGCCGGGACCTTCAACAACGACGTCGTGTCCATGGCCGCGGGAGTGGCGGCTGCCGAACACCTGACGCCCCAGCTCCTCGACGACCTGAACCGGAGAGGAGACCGGTTGCGCGAGGCTCTCGGGTCCGTCCTGGCACGGGTTGGGATGTCGGTCAGCGGGGTCGGGTCGCTCATGAACGTCCACGCCGTACCGGGACCGGTCCGGTCGGTCGACGATCTGACTGCTGCAGACGATCGGCTCCTCGAACTCTGGTTCTTCGAGAGCCTGGCGGCCGGGTTCTATCCGGCCCGTCGCGGGTTCATCGCGTTGTCGCTCGAGGTCACGGACGGTGACGTCGACCGGTACGTCGACGCCGTGGAAGCCGCTCTGTCCGGCCTCTGACCCCCGGCGTACACTTGTCGGCCATGACGAACGAGTTCGATGCCAGAGACTTCAGGACCGCGGCCGGCCAGTTCATGACCGGTGTCACGGTCGTGACCACCCTCGATGCCGACGGCGCGCCCGCCGGGCTCACCGCCAACTCGTTCACCACGGTCTCGCTTCACCCACCGATGGTTCTGTTCTGTCTCGGAGTGGATTCGGCCAACCTCGACGCGTTCGAGGCCGGGAACGGATTCGTGGTCCATGTGCTGGCCGCAGAGCAGCAGGACTTGTCCCAACAATTCGCCTCGAAGGGCATCGACCGGTTCGACGGGGTCGACTGGTCACCTGGGCGCGACGGTCGTCCGGTCTTGTCGGGAGCGCTCGCCACATTCGACTGCGACCTCGCCCACACCTACGACGGAGGTGATCACCGGATCTACGTCGGACGGGTCATGGCGCTTTCCACGGGGGATACGGAAGCACATGCTCTCGGGTATTTCCGGGGTCGTTACGTGGCTTCTTCCGCCGAGGTGTGACCCTGACGGGTCTCCCAGTGCGTTCGGTGGCGTAGCATCAAGCATCATGACGCTTGCGGTAACAGTTCCTCCTGCAGACGCCCGGGTCACTCGCGCTTCGGTGGAAGCGTATGTGAGAGGGGTGCCGTCCGTCGACGAGGTGGCCGCTGGTGAACGGGTGGCGGCCCTGTCGACCCGTTCCATCAAGAAAGAGTCGAAGATGGCCGCGCTCGACCTGGCGGTTCGAATGTGCGACCTCACGACGCTCGAAGGCAAGGACACCCCGGGCAAGGTGCGTCAGTTGTCCGCCAAGGGGATCCGACCTGATCCCACCGACCCGACGGTGCCGTCGGTGGCAGCCATCTGTGTGTATCCGAACATGGTGCCGATCGCCAAGGAGGCGCTGGGCGACAGCGGTGTCAAGGTGGCGTCGGTCGCGACGTACTTCCCTTCGGGCTTGGCGCCGCTCGACATCAAGATCGACGAGACCAAGCGCGTCGTCGAGATGGGCGCCGACGAAGTCGACATGGTGATCGATCGCGGTGCGTTCCTGTCGGGGCGGTACCTTGAGGTGTTCGACGAGATTCGGGCGGTCAAAGCGGCTTGTGGAGACGCGCATCTGAAGGTGATTCTCGAAACCGGCGAGCTGGGGGGCCTCGATGCCGTTCGCCGAGCTT
>Ga0224505_10002118_pt1 | contig 11881 bp, 14 predicted proteins | sample SF_Jan12_sed_USG_FD_169102 | JGI IMG/M metagenome (GOLD analysis project Ga0224505, IMG submission 169102) | Sediment microbial communities from San Francisco Bay, California, United States - SF_Jan12_sed_USGS_4_1 | ecosystem: Environmental > Aquatic > Marine > Sediment | place: USA: California...
CGGATCGTTGGTGAGCCGGCTGGAGAGTTGGCCGTAGCCGACGTCCACTGCACACACGGACTCCGCCCCTCGCTGCAGTAGAACGTCGGTGAAACCCCCGGTGGACGCCCCGGCATCCAGCGCTCGCCGGCCCTGAACGTCGAGGTCGAAAGAGTCGAGGGCTCCGTCGAGTTTCAAGCCACCCCGCCCGACGAACGGCGGCGGCTCGGCCACCAGTTCGATGACCGTACCGGCCTCGACGAGGCTGGCGGGCTTGGGATTCATGACACCACCCACGGTGATGGCGCCACCAGAGATCATCTCGGCCGCCTGACCTCGGCTGCGGGCCAGCCCCCTCCGCACGAGTTCGGCGTCGAGACGCCTCCTCGTCAGCGTTCCTCCGCTTCGAGTGCGCGGGACAGCATGTCGGCGATTGCCACGGCGGGCTCGGCTGCGTCGGCCGGGTCTGCGGCATGCAGGCTTTCGATCGCCTCCTCGGCCGCTTCCACGAGGTCGGAACCCGACTCGAGGTGATCCGCCTCGGCGTCGCGGGCCCATTCGGCGTCAGGGCTTGCCGGAGCGTGCATCCCGACTGTTTGAGGTTCGATGGTGCTATCCATGGTTCCATTATCGCCGACAGGTGTGACAGGAACCGGAATGCTCCCGATTCGAGATGACAATCCGACCGTACGGTCGACGGTACTCAACTGGGCGATCATCGCCGTCACGGTGGCGGTCTACCTCCTCGTCCAACCGCGGTCCGAGGGCGAGCTGGCGTCTTTCTTGTACGCCGAGGCCACGATCCCATGTGAGGTGTTGACCGCGGAGCCCTTGTCGATCCCGGAGATTGAGCAAGGTACCTGCGGCCGGGGCGGCGACCCGCTCTTCGCCGAAAAACCCATCTGGTGGAGTCTCGTGGCGTCGATCTTCTTTCACGGTGGGTTGTTCCACCTCGTCGGGAATCTCTGGATGTTGTGGATCTTCGGCAACAACATCGAGGATGAACTCGGACACGTCCGGTATCTCGTCTTCTATCTGGTCTCGGGTGTGCTCGCATCGCTCGCCCACGTCGCTCTCAACCCGCGGTCGACTATCCCGCTGGTCGGCGCTTCCGGGGCCATCGCCGCAGTGATGGGCGCATACCTCGTACTCCACCCGCGAGCCCGCGTGACCTCGATCATCCCACCCCTGTTCTTCCTTCCGTTCCGCGTACCGGCAGCCGTCTTCCTCGTACTTTGGTTCGTCGGCCAGTTCGCCATCGACACCTCAACCGGGGTGGCCTGGGAAGCTCACGTCGGCGGTTTCGCGGTCGGCGCTGCGTACGCGTGGCGGCTTCGCCGGGCCGGTCGGCTCGAGCGTCAGATCCCCACGTGATCTGGTAGATCGGCGATGCTGGCGAGTACGGCATCCGGCGCAGGACACACTTCTGCCGGATCGCTCACCACTCCGGTCAGCACCAGCACCGACCGCCACCCTTCGATCTCAGCCATGGCGAGATCGGTGTCGGGTCGGTCACCGACCATCCACACGGGACCGTCGCCGAGCATTGATCGGAGCCTGGCACGCATCGGCTCGAACGGCTTTCCCGCGAGCTCCGGTTCCTGCCCTGCCGCCGTGCTCACGGCCGCCACGATGGCCCCGGCCCCCGGCAACAGCCCGTCCGATGTCGGAAAGGTCGCGTCGTGGTTGGTGCCGATGAAGCGTGCGCCATTCCCCACCGCCCTCATGGCTGCGGTGAGTTTGGCGTAGTCGACTCCGAAATCGACACCCACGATGACACTGCGGGCGGTGAGCGGGTCCTCGGTCACCGCCAGCCCGCATTCGCCGATCGCCTCGGCGATGCCCGGTCCCCCGAGGAACAACACCGGTCCATCGTTCGGGCGGAGCATTCCTCCGGCCGCGCTGGATGAACTGATGAACTGCTCGGGCGATGCCGGATACCCTGTCAGCCTCTCGATCTTCGACGCGCCTTCCGACCGCGTTCGCCAGGAGTTGTTGGTGGCGAACAGCAGCTGTAGCCCGGCGTCGTGGAGCGAACGAAGGGCGGCGCCGGCCCCGGCTATCGCGGTATCGCCGATGTAGACCACACCATCGAGGTCGAGAATAACCGTGCCGTTCACCGGGACGTTCTCTCCCGCCACCGCTGGGTGATCACCGTGAGGAGTCTGGTGGTGAGGTCCACCGAATCCACGGAGACCCTCTCGTCATGGCCGTGGAACATGGCCAGGAAGTCGGGGAACGTGACCTGACGATCGAACAGGCCGACGCCGTAGGCGGTCACGCCCCGGCGGCGGAAGAATCGAGCGTCGGTCGTCGCGGGCATCATGGTGGGGATGGCATTCCGGCTGCCGGTGACGTCGTCGAGGGCGTCGACGATCGTCTCCCACAAGGCGCCGGCTGTCGGCGTGGCATTGGCGGGATGGTCGGCCACGGGGACGAGTTCCACCCGATCCCGCGCCGAGCCCATCGCCTTTCCGAGAAACTGATCGACATCGTCCCGGGTCTGACCCGGGAGTGCCCTCAAATCCACCTGAGCCTCTGCCCAGTCGGCCACCATGTTCGCCTTGACGCCTCCGGTGAGCACGTTCGGGCTCACGGTGAGATGGGTGCAAGCATGGACGTAGGCGGCCATCCGCGGATCGGTGGCCGCCAGTCGCTCGATCGCCTCGTCGACGAGGTCGGCATCGAGCAGAGCGTCATCCAGTCCGGTGGCGCCGACGAACTGTCGCCACTCGTCGGTGATCGCCGCCAACGCCGGGGTCGTGAACAAACCGTGCAAGGCCTCCACGAGGGGAGCCAGCGCATTGTCGGCCCCGTAGGGGACGGACCCGTGACCGGGCGTTCCCCGGGCCACCATCCGGGTCCAGTGGGGGCCCTTCTCGCCCACGGCCACCGGGTAACCCACGCCGTCGACGGTGTCGATTGGCGGGTAGGCGATTTCGGTGAGGACGTTGTCGCAGTGAACGAGGTCCCAACGGTCCGCAACCAGGGGCCGTGCACCGAGACCGCCGGCGTTCTCCTCGTCGGCGACGGCAAGGAACACGAGGTCGCCGGGCAGAGGGTCGGCCTCGCCTTGCAGATAGGGGCGGAACACCGTGGCCATCGAGGCGGTCAGATTCAGCATGTCGACGGCGCCGCGCCCCCATACGAACCCGCCGGCGATCTCGCCCCCGAACGGATCGACGCTCCACCCGGATGGATCTGCGGGGACGACGTCGGTGTGCCCCATGAGCATGAGGGACGCCGCGTCCGGATCGGTCCCCTTGACCCGGTAGACGACGGACTGGCGGCCAGGCGCCGGTTCGAAGACGGTCCCGGGATCATCGAGGTAGGCCTGAAGGGTCTCTACCGATCGGTGCTCGTGACCCGACGAGACGGTGCCGTCGTTCACACACTGGTTCCGGATCAGGCTCACCAACAGGTCGATGGTCTCGGTCATGGAACTCCTCGTTCGTCGGTGCTCATGCTGCGAACACGATGTCGAGTAGGGACGGCATCGTCGGGACGAGGTCGAGCGCCCTCGCTTGCCGCTCGTCGACCCAGCGGAGGTCGGCAGCGTCATCCCCGGCGGCGGGGACGCCCTCGATCACCCTCGCATAGAAGTCGACGATGCAGAAATGCCAGGCCGGATCGGGGCCGTGTCCGATGCTCTCCCCCACCCAGCACACGTCGCCGACCTCGACGGTGAGGCCCGTCTCCTCCAGCATCTCGCGCCGGGCGGCGTCCCGGATGGTTTCGCCGTAGCGAACGGTCCCACCAGGCACGGCCCACTTTCCACGGCCGGGATCCTTGCCACGTTGTGCCAGGAGGATGCGGCCACCATCGACGACGACGACACCGACGCCGACCACCGGTCGGGGTTCACTCATCGTCGTGATGCATCACGATGTGGCGAGCCGAGAAGCCTCCTTGTTCGAAGAAGTTCTTGGCAAGCCTGTGACCGGGGAGAACATGGGCGTCGAACCGACTGATCCCCCGGCTCCGTAGCGTCTCGAGCATCAGGTCGCGCATGGCCTCGCCGACTCCGACCTCCCGCGCCTCGGGTTCGACGAAGACAAGCCTGATCGATCCGATCTCGAGCCCCGATCCCTGCGGGAGGGTCGGGATGACCGTGGCCGCCATGAACCCGAATACGATCCCTTCGTAGCTGCCGAGAACCACCACCGACCGAGGGTCCTCGATGAGAGAGACGAGCGATCCGGCGATCGGCTCCGGCAGTCCGTCGGTCAGTGCCCACAGGTCCGAGAGCGGAGCCATCTCCTCCTCGAGGCGCCGGTACAGGCGCTCGAGGGACTCGAGGTCCCCGACGTCGGCGAAGGTCGCGGCTGCGGTCACGATCGGACGAAGGGTAGCGATCGCCAGATCCTGGCAAGCCCCCACTTGGTGACGAGCGTCATGGCTTCGACCGCGATAGAGCTGTTCATCTTCGAATGTCCGTGCTCACGGTCCCGGAAGACCACTGGTATCTCGACGATCTGCAGACCGGAGGTTTGTGCCTTCCACGCCATCTCCACCTGAAACCCATAGCCGGAGGCCTGCGCTTCTCCGTACGGGAGAGTACGGAGCGCGTCGGCTCGGAATGCCCTGAAACCCGCCGTGGCGTCGCGCACCCGGAGACTCAGCATGAGTCTGGCGTACAGGTTGCCGCCACGGGAGATGAACCTGCGGTGAAGCGGCCAGTCAGGGGTCGCCCCACCCGGGACGTAGCGCGATCCGATTGCGAGATCGGCGCCCTTCTCGATCGCTGCGACGAGGCGGGGTAGGTCGTTCGGATTGTGAGAGAAGTCGGCGTCCATCTCCACAACGACCTGGGCGCCGTCGGCGAGCGCTCTATCGAAACCCTCGGCGTAGGCCGGTCCGAGACCTTGTTTGTGGGTGCGATGGATCACGGAGACGAGATTGTCTTCTGCGGCCATCTCATCGGCCAGCTCTCCCGTGCCGTCCGGCGAGCCGTCGTCCACGATGAGCACGCGATGGCCGGCCAGCCGCACCGCGACCGTGACGTGGGCGATGTTCGACAGCTCGTTGTACGTGGGGATGACGACTGTGACTGCGTCAGGACGCACAATCGAGGCAGATCATCTTCTTGCGATTGGCAAGCTGGCTCGCACGCTTGACGAGGAAGCAGGATTGGCACACGAACTCGCCTGTGCGGACGGCTTGTGCCTCGACGTTCATCGTGAGCTCTTCCCGACGGATGGCACGCAGCTCCGCAGCCTCGTCCACCAGCAGCGATTCGGAGGCCTCGTCGTCGATCAGCTCGAGCTCTTCTGCCTCGAGCTCGTCGAGCGCCTCGTCGGCTTCCTCTTCGTCGTCGCCACCGGACTCGGACTCGTCTTCCTCGTCGTCGGTGAAGTCGTCGTCGTCGTCGCTGTCCGCGTCGATGTCGTCGATCTCGTCTTCGAGGTCGTCTTCGATTTCTTCTTCTTCGACGTCGTCGATCGCGTCTTCGTCGAAGTCGGTGTCGTTGTCTTCAGCCATTCTCGGAAATCCTGGGGTCTGGCGGGCGGGAGTATACGCGCACAGGAGGATTTGCAAGTTCAGATCTTCACGGTGAGCACTTGGCGGAGTACGGAGACGTCCACCGGCGTCGATCCGACCAGGTCTCCATCGGCCTCGATCGGCCACGGAACGTCGGTTTCGAGCCTGAAGGCGGACAACGACCGGCGGGTGACGGCCGGGTGCCCGAGATGGACGCCTCTCACAATCCGAGGGACAAGAGCGGGCGCGGCGCGTTTCGAGGCGTCAATCACCTGCACGTCGAGCTCACCGTCCACCAGCATGGCCTTGGGAGCGACATTCCAGCCGCCGGCAAAGAACTGGGCGTTGGCCATGATGACCGCCAGCGCCCGCGACTCGTAGGTGTACCCGCCAGAGAATCTCACGGTGGTCGCAGGAAATCGCGGTAGCCGCGCTCCGAATGCAATCGGGTAGCGAACCGGTCCGAGGAATCTCGGGATACGCGGTGCCGTCTCGGCGGCTGCGGCGCCGGCTCCCGCCTGGGCCACGTTGAGGAACAGCCGTGTGCCCCACTCGCCCTGGAGCCGGCCGACGTCGACCCGGTACGTCTCCGGTCCCGCCAAACGTTCGGCGGCCGCCTCGAGGGTGGGGGTGATCCCGAATGTGCGGAGAAAATCGCATCCTGTGCCAACCGGAAGGATGCCCAACGGTTTGGCGTCGGCGGCGAGACCGGATTCGACCAGGGTTGCCGCCGCCAGCCGAAACGTCCCGTCGCCTCCTGCCACCACGATTTGCCTTCCAGAGCGCGCAACTTCGATCACGGCATGACGCATGGCATCGATCCCGTCGATGACCTGAATCGTGTGGGGAACTCGAAAACGATGGAGTGCCTCTGCGATCTCGGCCGTGTTCGCCCGGCGTCGGCCCGCTCTTGGGTTGACGAGAACCACTGCTTCCTGGGTCACGCCGCCCCCTGGGCCGCTACAACGCCTCGATCGACGGCGGCCAGAGCGGCTCTCGCGTCGTCGGAGAGTTCCGACACGACGTCTCTCACCTGCCGGACGAGATCGACGAGCTGGCGGCAGATCCGCACGAAGTCCCCCGCCGCCAGCCTGTCGGGGATGGGTACGGCGTCGAGCTCCTTCCCGGATGCCCAGGCGTGCGCTGCCTCCACGAACCCTGGGTCGGGTCGGCGACTGGGCGGTAGACGGTGGAGCCGCTCGGCGCCGGCCAGTTCGTCCGACAGCCGTTCCAGCGTTGCGAACCGGTCCGTGAGAGTGGTCGTGGGCCACGCAGGTTCAGATGGCTGATCAGAGCGAGGCTCATACACGAAACATGACAGGAAGGCCGCGAGTTCTGCCGAATCCAGATTCCACAACAGGCCCCGTTCGATGGATTCGGTCAGAAGCAGGTCCATCTCGTTGTAGAGGAAACGGAGTCTCTCACCTCGACCCGTCAGCTCCCATGAATCGAGGTAACTCCATTCGGTGAGAAGCGATCGAATCGAATTGAACTCGTCGACCAGACCGACACCCTGTCGCCTCAGATCCGAACGGAGCTGATTGATGCGCTTGGCAGTGCGCCGAGCCTTGCGCAGCCATCGAACGTGGCTCTCGGCGTCACGACAGGCGGCCACAGGATGATCGGGACGGGTGGTGGGCGGCAGTTCGGGTCGAGCCTTCCCTGCCGGGGGGATGGCTCGGAGTTGGCGGAGCACCACTTGATTGAACTTCCGGTCCTGACCGCGGAAATCTCTGGGGAAGTGCACCGAGCCGGAGACGGCAGTGCCCGGGACGACCTCGTGTTCGCCGATGGTCGAGGTCCGGCCGCTCGTACCGAGAACGAGGTGCCGAACACCTTTCTTGCCGCGGGCAACGCGTCGCAACACGACGTAGCGCCCGGCGCGCGAACCCGCGGGAATGTCGATGACGTCGCCCGGATGGAGCCGTCCTGCCAGTGAACGGGCCTGACTCGTGTTCGACTTGTCGAGAAGAGCGGCGTACTCCTCGACCGATCCCAGCTCGCATTGGGCGCGTGACCGTTCGTCGATTTCCTTCTGCTGGAGGTTCTCGAGCGTCCGTTGAGCGGACAGGCCGGCACTCTCCCGTTGAAACTGGGCGAACGAGGCGTCGAGCAGTTCGAGTGCCCGCTCCTCCGAGTAGTTGGCGACCAGGTTCACCGCCATGTTGTACGTCGGTCGGAACGAGGAGCGGAGAGGGTGGCTACCGGTGGAGGCGATGCGTTGCACCTGGTCGAGTCGTACGAATCTCGAGTGGAGTACCACGCCGTAGCCCCGGGTGTCGATGCCTCGTCTTCCGGCGCGGCCGGTGAGCTGGGTGTAGTCGCCGGGTTCGAGCATGGCATGGCCTTCGCCGTCGAACTTCGAGAGCGAGTCGAGTACCACAGTCCGGGCCGGCATGTTGATGCCCAGTGCCAGTGTCTCGGTTGCAAACACGACCTTCAACAAACCCGACGCGAAGAGCTCCTCGACGGTCTCTTTGAAGGCAGGCACCATTCCGGCATGGTGGGCGGCGATCCCACATTCGAGGGTGGTGATCCAGCGCCCGTAGTCGAGGGCCGAGAGGTCGGCATCGGACAGATGAGCCGTGTGTTCTTCTGCGATGGATCGGATGCGGTCCCGGGCATCCCCGTCGACCAGACGCAGGCCGCTCTCGGTGAGTGAGAGCGCGGCACCGTCGCAGCCGGCCCGGGAGAACACGAAGTAGATCGCCGGCAAGAGGTTCTCCTCTTGGAGCATCTCCACGATCTCCACCCGCCCAGGGGTGGTGAATCGGTTCTTCTTCCCGAGGTTGAGGAGGCGGTCGAGCCGAGGGTTGGGACGGTTCTTTCTAGCGTCGCCCGAGAACATCGGGAGCAAGTGAAGGCGTTGGGTGCCGGCGCGGTCGGCGACGAGATAGAGACTCTCGAGCGGCACCGGCCGCTCCTCTTCCACGATGAGCACGGTGTCGCCTCTCCGTTCGGCGATCCAGGCTGCGAACTCATCTGCATTGGCGATGGTTGCGGAGAGGGCGACCATCTTCACGTGGGGCGGTGCGTGGATCAGGATCTCCTCCCATACGGCGCCCCGGAATCGGTCCTGCAGATAGTGAACCTCGTCGAGGATCACGAATTCGACCGCGTCGACCACCTCGGCATCGGTGTAGATCATGTTGCGGAGCACCTCGGTCGTCATGACCACGATCTCCGCTCCTCCATTGATAACGTTGTCTCCCGTGAGCAGGCCGACGCGGTCGGACCCATAGCGTCCGATCAGATCCCCGAACTTCTGGTTGGAGAGCGCCTTGATTGGAGTCGTGTAGAACACCTTGCGGCCGGCGGTGACGGCGAGGTGGATGGCGATCTCTGCCACGAGTGTCTTGCCCGCCCCGGTCGGGGCGGTGACGACCACTCCTCTGCCGGAGGCCAGCGCCTCTCCGGCCTCGTGTTGGAATGGATCGGCGGCGTACGGGAGCTGTGTGAGGAATTCCTCGAGATGCCGGGTGCCGTTCACTTCCTCAAAACCAGCCGTACGAGCCAGTAGGTGATCTCATAGAAGAGGTAGAGGGGGGCCGAGAGGAGCGTCAGCGTCAGCACATCGCCTGTGGGCGTGATCGCTGCCGCCACCACCACGATGGCAAGGACGGCCCACCGCCGTCCCGTGGCGAGCTGGCGCGAACTGATGAGCCCTGCGGCGGACGCACCGAAGAGGAACACCGGATACATGAATGACACACCAAAGGCGAGCAAGAACCGGATCACGAACGAGAAATACTCGGCGAGTCGGAAGCGGGATTCGACGTCATCGAAGATTTCGAGGAAGAAGCGGAAGGCACGAGGGAGGCTCCAGTATCCAAACGCCACCCCGAGCAGGAACAGGCACACCGATACGCTGATGACGGGGATCGCCCATTTGCGTTCACGGGACGTGAGGGCCGGGCTCACGAACGCCCAGATCTGGTAGAGGACCACGGGACTGGCCAGGATCAGGCCTCCGAAGACGGCCACCCGCATCAACACCGAGAACGACTCGGCTGGGGCGAGTAGCTGGAAACACTCCTCGGGCGGTGCGCTGCACACGTCGAGATAGGGCGCGGCCAGAACGTCCTTCAGGCCGTTGGCGAAGATGAGGGCGAGCAGCGACGCTGCGACGACCCCGAGGGCGATCTTGACGATGCGTGACCGCAACTCGTTGAGGTGACCAAGCAGAGACTGCGGCTGGTCCTCGTCCGCCATCATGCTGCTCCACCCTCGGTCGACTCCGGCTCAGGCGGCAACGGTCGCAGCCCGACCCAGGGACCGCGGGGAGCGCCGCCGGCCTCTGCCTGTTCGCCATCCGGATCGGGTGGCAACGGGCGGGGTCCGATCCAGGCTCCCGACGCCCGAGGTTCCGCAGGCGCGGTTTCGGGTTCGGTGAGAGGGGCGCCGGTGGCATTGATCTCTTCCAGATCGCGCATGGCGTCCTCCGGCGTAGGGCCCGACACCGGCTTGGGACCTACCCACGTCTTGGGGGCGACATCCTCGTTGATGACCTTTTGAGTGGAGCGCACGGTGTCTTCGATTTCGCGCAGTGGCTTCTTGAGATCATCGGCGATCTGGCGAACATCACCGACCTCGGCCTCGAGTCCTTCCCGCAAATCCCTCGCAGCACGCCGGAGGTCGGCGGCCCAGCCTCCGAGCTTGCGCGCCAGGACAGGGAGGCGTTCGGGGCCAACCACCATCAGCGCCACCAGCAGGATTACAAAAAACTCGCCGCCTTCGATCACGCCGACATGCTAGATGGCGGTGGGAGCTGCGTCCGAAGACGCGAGAAGGCCCCGGCGGTTCGATCGGTATTCGCCACCCCCGGGAGGCGAGGTCCGACCGGCCCGGCGGGGCCGCTCACAGAGTCGGATCAGTTGGCGAGAAGACGGAAGGGGTCGATCTCGGAGTTGAGGGCCGTCACGAACCGGTCGATCTCCCCCTCGGTGATCGGGTCGGGTCGCACCACCTCGTACGCCACACCCGTCGCCAGCAACACACTCACCACTCGTGCATTTGCCGGACGACGCTCGATGAGACCGCATGTCGGACACGAGAACCGGTAGACCCCGGACTCCTCCGAGGGCTCCAACTCGAGTGCGAGATCGTCGGGCGTCAGCTCGACGTCTCCGCATTGGCTACACGTGGTCTTGATGGTGGTCATCGGCTCTCCGCTGTTCCGCTTCTGTCTTCGGGTATCGGCGAAAGCCCGAGAATCCTGAAGGACCAATAACGCGTAGTCACCCGGGACCAAAGGCCCATTTGCCCAGGGTGGGGCACCGTTGATCTCACCGTTGCCTATCCGTACCGGGCCAGCACCTGTGCCTTGAGGAGTCGAAGCGCCTCCCGCACCTCGTCGCCCGAAATGAGCCGGGCATCTTCCCCGAGCCTGAGCAACAGACCGGCCGGAATGGAGGGGTCTGTGGCAGAGAAGCGGATACGCGTGGCGTCGGCGCTCTGTTCGACCACTTCCACCGGGTAGTACTCGAGAACCCACCGGGCTCCGGCCGACAGATCCATGACACATTCGACGTCGTCGTCGGAGGGGGTGTAGATGATTTCGGGGATCGGTGCGGTTCTTGGGGGCTCGAACTCCAACTCGGTGAGCCGAACGTCGCGTATGCGATCCATCCGGAATACTCGTTCTCCGCCGGCAAGCCGGCAGTGGGCCGTGACGTACCAGTTGCCAAGCGACGTGAACACCGACCAGGGTTCGATCGCCCGAACGGTCGTCTCATTGCGACTGAGGGACGTGTAGGTGATCTCGACGACGTTTCCCGCGTTGGCGGCGGCCCGGAGCACGCCCGCGATTTCGGGCTCCGCCTGGGCGACGTCGACGGTGAGGATGTCGGCCTCGTCGGCCAGGAGCGAGCGGCTGAGCTTCTCGACGGCGGTGGCGAGGGCTTCGGAACCGGTTCCGGCTCCCAACACGGCGAGCCCGGACGCGAGAAGCGCCACCGACTCGGCCGCGCTCAGCCGTGGCGCACCGGCAAAGTAGTCCGCCGTGTCCACCACCACCTCGTCGTCTTCGACGTAGGCGACCATCAGATCGCCCGGACCGTACCCGGGAAGGCCACACACGAACACGAGGTCGAGGTCTTCGAGGAGTTGCCTCCGGGTGTATCCGAACCGGTCGCAAACCTCCGCCACCGAAGCCCCGGGGTGGGCGATCACCCACGGGAGCATGGCCAGGATCCGGTTGAGGCGGGCCGCGGTACGCGAGCTCATACGGCCACCGCCTCGACGCGGCGCACCAGGGCGTCGCGCACGGCGGGCGGGTCGACGACCTGGGCGTGTTCCCCAAACGAGAGCACCCAACCCAGGAAGGCGTCGAGGTGATTCACTTCCAGCGCGACCTCCACCGAACCGTCCGTGTGACGAATCCCGGCTCGGCCTTCGAGGCGACGCTCCGCCCACCACGCCA
>Ga0224505_10002120_pt1 | contig 11874 bp, 11 predicted proteins | sample SF_Jan12_sed_USG_FD_169102 | JGI IMG/M metagenome (GOLD analysis project Ga0224505, IMG submission 169102) | Sediment microbial communities from San Francisco Bay, California, United States - SF_Jan12_sed_USGS_4_1 | ecosystem: Environmental > Aquatic > Marine > Sediment | place: USA: California...
GTTTTTCCTGCGGGAGGACTCTGCGAAGCCCATTGTGTTCGTCGCCTCCGGCACCGGCTTCGCGCCCATCAAGTCGATCATCGAAGAGGCGGCGAAAAAGGGCATCGCGCGCCCGATGACGCTGTACTGGGGCGGGCGGCGACCGCAAGACCTGTACATGAACGCGCTCGCCGAGGGCTGGGCTGCGCAGGGACTCCTGAAATACGTGCCCGTGATCTCGGACGCGCGGCCGGAAGACGCCTGGCAGGGACGCTCGGGCTTCGTGCACCGCGCAGTGATGGAAGATCACCCTGATCTCTCCGCGCACCAGGTCTACGCCTGCGGCGTGCCGGTGATGGTCGATGCCGCGCGCAAGGACTTCACCGCGTCGTGCCGGCTGCCGGAGGAGGAGTTCTACGCCGACAGTTTCACCACCCAGGCGGACGCGCCCCACTAGACAGCACAAAGGCCCGGGGCTTGCGCCGCCGGGCCTCTTTTTTCTACCGCACGACCGCGCTACTTGGCGTAGTCGTACTTGCCGTCCTTCCACACGTAGAAGACGTACCCGGGAGCGGTGACGTCGCCCTTCTTGTCGAAGCCGATGGTGCCGAGCACGGTGGAGAACTTGCCTGCGCGCAGCGCGCCGGCCACGTCCTTCCAATTCGTCGACTTCGCCTGGCCGGCGGCTGCCGCCCAGGCCTGGATCGCGCCATAGGTGTACAGCGTATAGCCCTCGGGCTCGTACTTTTGCGCGCGGAACTTCTTCACCACCTCGGCCGCGACGGGCGCCTTGCGCGGGTCCGGGCTGAAGGTCATCAGCGTGCCCTGCCCCGCGGCGCCGGTGATCTTCCAGTACTCGTCGGTCACCAGCGCGTCGCCGGACACGAGCTGCACCTTGTAGCCCTGCTCGCGCGCCTGGCGCACGATGAGGCCGGCCTCGGTGTGGTAGCCGCCGACGTAGACCACATCGACGTTCGCGCCTTTCAACTTCGACACCAGCGCCGAATAGTCCTTCTCGCCCGCGGTATAGGCCTCGTACATCGCCTCGGTCACGCCGCGCGAGTTGAGCTGCTTCTTGGTCTCGTCGGCGAGTCCCTTGCCGTACGCCGTCTTGTCATGGATGACCGCGATCTTCTTGCCCTTGAACTTGTCGGCGAGGTAGTTGCCGGCGACCGCGCCCTGCTGGTCGTCGCGGCCGCACACGCGGAACACGTTCGGGCCGCCCTCATCGGTCAGTTTCGGATTGGTCGAGGCCGGCGAGATCTGCAGGATGCCTTCCTCGGTGTAGACCTTCGAGGCGGGAATCGACGAGCCCGAGCAGAAATGCCCGGCGACGAACACCACCTTGTCGCTCACGAACTGGTTCGCCACCGCGACCGCCTGCTTGGGATCGCAGGCGTCATCGCCGATCTTCAGCACGAGCTTCTTGCCCATCACGCCGCCCTTGGCGTTGATGTCGGCCACTGCCATCTCCGCGCCGCGGCGCATCTGCTCGCCGAAGGACGCGTATTGCCCGGTCATCGGGCCGGCGGTGGCGATGACGATCTGCGACCAGGCGGCGTTGCCGAAACTCGCCAGCGCGGCGGCCAGAATGTACTTCATGGAAACGTGCGTTTTCATTGGGGGAAGTCCTCCTCGTGATCCAGTGGAATTACTCTAGCACAGCGTTCAGCCTGCGGGCGGGGTCCGGCTGCGCCACGAAAACGGCCCCGCACGCTCGTACAGCCAGGGGTATTGCGACACCATCTTGCGCGCCCGCGCCAGGCGCCAGGCCAGCAGGGTGATGGCGGCCAGGGTGGCTGTGTCGATCAGATAGGCCGGAACCGACAGCAGGTGCCCGTCGAACAGCGCAAAGGCGAGAAACCGGTCGGCCAGGCCGAGCAGCAGCGCGTAGCCCAAGGCGTGCCAGGCCGGTTTCCAGGTTGTCGCGATCGCCTGTCCGGTCATGAAGGCGGCAAAGCCCATCAGGCACACCGTCAGGCCGACGTACACCCCCAGGCCGGTGCCCAGCAGCGCTTCCATCAGCGTCCGCCTTCCAGGTAGGCGCGGCGCACCTCGGCGTTCGCGAGCAGCTCCCTGCCCGAGCCCGAGAGGATGATGCGGCCGTTCGCCATGACGTAGCCGCGGTGCGCGATGCGCAACGCATGGTGCGCATTCTGCTCCACGAGGAAGACGGTAACGCGGTCGCGCTCGTTGATCTCGCGGATCACGCTGAAGATCTGCTTCACGAGCAGCGGCGCGAGCCCGAGCGAGGGCTCGTCCAGCAGCAGCAGCTTCGGCCGGCTCATCAGCGCGCGCGCGATGGCGAGCATCTGCTGCTCGCCGCCCGAGAGCGTGCCGCCGCGCTGCTCGCGCCGCTCGCGCAGGATCGGGTAGAGGGTGAAGACGCGCTCCAGGTCCGCTTCGTAATGCCGCGGATCGGCGCTCACCGCGCCCATCTGCAGGTTCTCGAGCACGGACATGAACGGGAACAGCCGCCGTCCCTCGGGCGCCTGCGCCACGCCGCGGTGCACGATCTCGTGCGTCGGCAGGCGCGTGATGTCCTCGCCGAGAAAGTCGATGCGTCCCTGGACGGCGCGCGGATTGCCGCAAATGGTCATCAGCAGGGTCGACTTGCCCGCGCCGTTGGCGCCGATCAACGTCACGATTTCGCCCTCGGCGACCTCCACGTCGATGCCGTGCAGCGCCTTGATCGGCCCGTAGGCGGCATGCAGGCCCGTGACGCGCAGAACGGTCATGGCCGCGCCGCCTCCTCCGCGTCCTCTTCGCCGAGGTAGGCGGCGATCACCTTCGGGTCGTTGCGCACCGCCTCGGGCGTGCCCTCGGCGATCTTGCGGCCGTAGTCGAGCACCACGACATGGTCGGAAATTTCCATCACCACGCTCATGTCGTGCTCGATGAGCAGCAGCGTCACGCGGTGCTCGTCGCGAATGAACCTGAGCAGCTCGTTCAGCTCGCCTGATTCGCGCGGGTTGAGCCCGGCGGCGGGCTCGTCGAGGCACAGCAGCACCGGCTCGGCGCACATCGCGCGCACGATCTCGAGGCGCCGTTGCGCGCCGTAGGGCAGGCTGCCGGCGTTGGCGTCGGCGCGTTCGGTGAGCTGCACGCGCTCCAGCCAATAGCGCGCGCGCTCGATCGCGCGCCGCTCGGCCGCGGCATAGCCGCCGACGCCGAACAGGGCGCCGACCGTGTAGCCCGAGGCGCGCATCAGCGTATTGTGCTGGGCGATGAGCAGGTTCTCGAGCACCGACATGCCGGTGAACAGGCGGATGTTCTGGAAGGTGCGTGCCACGCCGGCCTTCGCCGGGATGGCGTGTCCTTCCATGCGCTCCAGCAGGAAATCGCCGTGCACCGGATGGCGCAGCCGCATGAGGCCGGAGGTCGGCTTGTAGAAGCCGGTCAGGCAGTTGAACACCGTGGTCTTGCCGGCGCCGTTCGGGCCGATGACGGCGGTAATCTTCTGCGCCGGCGCGTCGAACGACACGTCGTCGACGGCGACCAGCCCGCCGAAGCGCATCGTCAGCCGCTCGACCGAGAGCAGCGGATTCATGCGCGCGGCTCCGCCTGGCTTTCCTCGGGCGGTCCTTTGCCGAGGCGCACGGTCGGCTCGCGATGCGCGAGCAGCCCGCGCGGGCGCCAGGTCATGATCGCCACCATCGCCACGCCGAAGGCGAGCATGCGGTACTGGTTCAGCTCGCGGAACACCTCGGGCAGGCCGATCAGCAGGATCGCGGCGAGCACCACGCCGATCTGGCTGCCCATGCCGCCCAGCACCACGATGGCAAGGATGATGGCCGATTCGATGAAGGTGAAGCTCTCCGGGCTGACGAACCCCTGGCGCGTGGCGAAAAAAGAGCCGCCGAAGCCGCCGAACATCGCGCCGATGGCAAAGGCGGTGAGCTTGGTGTTGCGCGGATGCACGCCGAGGCTGCGGCACGCGATCTCGTCCTCGCGCAGCGCTTCCCAGGCGCGGCCGATGGGCAGCTTGCGGATGCGCAGCGTGAACAGGTTGGTGACCAGCGCGAGTGCGACCGCGAGGTAGTAGAGAAAAATCACGCGGTCGATCGGCGAGTACTCGAGTCCGAAGAAGCTGTGGAAGGTGTGCCCGCCCTCTGGCGCATCGCGCACCATCGGCAGGCCGAAGAAAGTCGGCCGCGGGATGCCCGAGAGCCCGTCCGGCCCCTTGGTGAACTGGTACCAGTTGAGCAGGATGATGCGCACGATCTCGCCGAAGCCGAGCGTGACGATCGCCAAGTAGTCGCCGCGCAGGCGCAGCACCGGAAAGCCGAGCAGGATGCCGGCGAACGCCGCCATGATGCCGGCGAACGGCAGGCACACCCAGAAACCGAGATCGAAATGCAGCGCAAGCAGCGCGTAGCTGTAGGCGCCCACGGCGTAGAACGCGACGTAGCCCAGGTCGAGCAGCCCGGCCAGGCCGACGACGATGTTGAGGCCCCAGCCGAGCATGATGTAGGTGGCGACCAGGGTGGCGATGTCGAGCATGCGCCGGTCGATCCACGGCAGGAACGGCAGCGCCACCGCCAAGCCGAGCAGCAGCGGCCCGGCCCAGCCCGCCCATTTCTGCACCTGCGCGCCCAGCCGGTCCATGCGCGCCTCGCGCACCTCGGCGCTCGTCTCGCTCGCCGCGTGCCATACAAGCCAGGCGGCGCGCGCGCTCAGTACCCAGCCGGCGAGCGCGAGCGTCCCGTTGAGCACGGCGCTCTTGAAGGGCAGCAGCTGCTGATCGACGCCGAAGGCCAGAATGCCGGTGAGCGCGATCGCGAACGCGAGCGCGCCAGTGAGCACCGGGACGGCGCGTTGCGCGCGCAGCGCCGCAATGCCGAGCCGGCCGAGAAAGGCGATCAGCGCGGCGGCGAAGACGTCGTCGAGCCGATAGGCGAGCGGCGGGCCGCTGGACGTGTCCTGGATGCGCGCGCCGACCAGCGCGATGGCGAGGAGGACGACGATCCCGGCGACCATCCCGGCGTCTTTGAGCGCGCCTGGCCAGTCAAACGGCGGTCGGGGAGCGGCGCTCGCGCGCATCAGACTTTTTCGACGTCGGGCTTGCCGAGCAATCCCGTCGGCCTGAAGATGAGCACCAGGATGAGGATCGCGAACGTCGCCACGTCCTTGTACTCGACCGAGAAGTACGCCGACCAGAACGCTTCGATCAGGCCGATGAGCAGGCCACCGAGCATCGCGCCGGGGACCGAGCCGATGCCGCCGAGCACCGCCGCGGTGAACGCTTTGACGCCGGCGAGAAAGCCGATGTAGAAGTCGATCACGCCGTAGTTGAGCAGGAACATCAGCCCGGCCACCGAGGCGAGGCTCGCGCCCATCACGAAGGTGAGCGCAATCGTGCGATCGACGTTGATGCCGACCAGTGCGGCCATGCCGAGATCCTGCTGGCAGGCGCGCTGCGCGCGGCCGAGCGCCGTGCGGGTGATGACCAGCGTGAAGCCGATCATCAGGCCCAGGGTGATCAGGATGATGAGCATCTGCAGGAAGCTGAAGGCGACCGCGAATTCGCCGGTCTCGAAGAACCTGAGCCCGCCCGTGACCACGGGCTGCATCGGCTTCACCCGCGCGCCCTGCAGCAGCTGCACGTAGTTCTGCAGGAAGATCGACATGCCGATCGCGGTGATCAGCGCCGCGAGCCGCGGCGAGTGGCGCAGCGGCCGGTAAGCGACGCGTTCCAGCGCCCAGCCGTACACGGAGGTGAGCAGCATGGTCGCCAGCAGCACGATGACGAGCGCGAGCGGCACCCAGCCGATGCCGATCAGGCCGAGGGCGAGGAAAGCGATAAAGGCGATGAAGGCGCCGATCATGAAGATCTCGCCGTGCGCGAAATTGATCATGCCGATGATGCCGTACACCATCGTGTAGCCGATGGCGATCAGGCCGTAGATCATGCCGAGCGTCAGCCCGTTGATGAGCTGCTGCAGGAAATAGCCCATGGATCGTCCCGTGCCGCGGTTGCGTGCGCGGGAATGGTTACATAAAAAAGGGGGCTGTGTCCCGCCCGGCGTCGCTTACGCGCTGCAGGCCATGCGCAGTGCGTCGATGCTGTCGAGCGGCGGCAGGCACACTGCGCCGCGGCACAGCCACGCCTGGACGCCCGATGACCCAGGTTTGTCGAGCAGCGGCGGCAAGCCGGCGAGGCCGGCCGGGATGGCGAGCACCAGCGTCCGCGGCAGATACTCGCGCGCCATCGCGGCGGACCACGTACGCAACGCGTCCGGCGCGCCGCGCACGATGGCGGTAGCGGGGGGCTCGAGTGACGCTTCCAGCGCTGCAATGAGCATGGCGAAGCCCGCCGGTCGCGCACGCACGCCGGGAAGAAATAGCCGCAGCGTGCGCTCGGCCGCGGCGGCGTAGCGCGCCTCGCCGGTGAGCGCGGCCAGCCAGTTCAGCGCGAAAGCCGCCGCGCCGTTGCCCGAGGGCGTGGCCTGGTCGTGCCCGGGCTTGGGGCGGTGGATGAGGCGCTCGTGATCGCGCGCCGTGAAAAAAAACCCGCCCGCCTCGCCATCCTCGAATTGCTCGAGCAGCACCTGCGCCAGTTCCTCGGCGAACGCCAAGTCCTCAGCGCGGAACTCGGCTTGCAGCAGCTCGATCAGCGCCAGCATCAGGAACGCGTAGTCGTCGAGGTACGCATCGAGGTGCGCGCGCCCGTCCTTGTACGTGGCGAGCAGTCTGCCGCCCTGCCACATGCGCGTTCGAACGAAATCGAGCGCGCGGCGCGCCGAGGCGAGCCACGCGTCTTCGCCGAACGCGCGCCCCGCGCGCGCCATGCCGGCAATGGCGAGCGCGTTCCACGAAACGAGCACCTTCTCGTCGCGCCCGGGTCGCACGCGCTTCTCGCGCGCGGCGAGGAGCTTCGCCTTGGCCGCGGCCAGCAGCGCCGCGGACCCGTCCTGCAGGGGGCGCGCGACCCGCAGGTGCCAATGCTGCCCCTCGAAATTAGGCGGGCCGTCGAGACCGTAGTGCGGTGCGAGCACCGCCCATTCCTCGGCATCGAGCAGCGCTCGCACTTCGTTCGCGTCCCAGACGTAGAACTTGCCTTCCTCGTGCTCGGAATCGGCGTCGAGCGAGGAGTAGTAGCCGCCCTCGGACGACTGCATCTCGCGCACGATCCAGCCGGCGGTGGCCGCGGCGCAGCGCGCGTACAGGTCGTCGCGCGTCACGCGCCACGCGTCGGCGAGTAGCCCGAGCAGCGGCCCGTTGTCGTACAGCATCTTCTCGAAGTGCGGAATGCGCCACTCGGCGTCCACGCTGTAGCGGCAGAAGCCGCCGCCCAGCTGATCGAAGATTCCGCCCTCGCACATGCGCCTGAGCGTCGTGTCGGCGATCGCGGTCTCGCCGTGGCGCAGGCACAGCTCGAGATCCGTCGGGTGTGGAAACTTGGGCGCGCCGCCGAAGCCGCCGTGGCGCGCGTCGAAACTCGCGCGCAGCGTTTCCAGCGCCGCGCGCACCGGTTCGCCATCGAGCGTTTCGCCGCCAGCGGCCGCGCGTGGCTGCAGCCGGGCAAAGGCGAGCCGTACCTGTTCCCCCTGCTCGCCGACCGCGGCGCGCTGGTCGCGCCATACCTGAGCGATGCGCTCCAGGATCTCGACGAAGCCCGGCAGGCCGTAGCGCGCGCTCTTGGGAAAGTACGTGCCGCCCCAGAACGGCGAGCCGTCGGGCGCGAGAAACATGGTGAGCGGCCAGCCGCCGCCGCGCTGCGCCAGCATCTGGTGCGCGGTCTGGTAGATCTGGTCGAGGTCGGGTCGCTCCTCGCGGTCCACCTTGATGTTGACGAAGTGCCGGTTCATCACCGCCGCCACCGCGGGATCTTCGAAACTCTCGTGCGCCATGACGTGACACCAGTGGCAGGCTGAGTAGCCGATGGAGAGCAGGATCGGCTTGTCTTCGTCGCATGCGCGTGCGAGCGCCGCGGCATCCCACGGCTGCCAGTCGACGGGATTCGCCGCGTGCTGCTGCAGGTAGGGCGATGTTTCGCCGGCGAGGCGATTGCTCATGGCTGGCGCAGAATGGCTTCGAGCGTCTCGCGATAGCTCCGGAGTCGGGGGCCGCCGAGCGCGACGGCGCGGCGCGCCGCCGCCAGCGCCTGCTCGCGGCTGCCCATTTCGATCAACGCCTGCGCAAGATTGTTCCACGCATCGGCCGAAGCGGGATGGCGCAGCGTTGCGCGCAGGTACGCCGCGGCAGCCGCAGCCAGATCGCGCATCGCGTAGCTGGCGTTGCCCCAGCCGAGCTCGGCGGCGACGCTGCCGGGCCAGCGCGCGAGCGCCGTTTCGTAGCCGCGGCGCGCGGCGGTCGGGGAGACGCGCTCGAGCGCGGCGACGGCGGCGAGGTAGGGCAGCTCGGCGGCGGTGTCCGGCAGGCGCTCCGGCGGCAGCGCGAGCATCGCCCAATGGCCGCTTCGCGCCCAGGTGCGCTCGAACGTATCCAGGCTCATGACCAGGCGGCGCGTGACGCCCGAGCGCAGTACCAGCACGCGCTCATCGAGGTCGTAGCCGATCGCCACGGCGTAGTGCCACTGCGGCGCCCAGTCGAGGGCCAGATTCTGCAGCACCAGCACCGGCGTGCCGGCGCCGATCTCGCGCAGCAGCGACTCCAGCCGCGGCGCGAGCTCGAACGCGACGAGGCCATGGCGCCTTGCGCCGGCCAGCATCTCCGGCTGGAGCGATCCCTTGCGCCCGGGCAGAAAAACCTGCGGCGCGAGCGACTCGGGCGTCGCCTCGCGCCCCGCATGCCGCAGCACTGCGGCGAGCGAAGCGGGGCCGCATTGATAGTCCTGCTGCGCGAAGAACGGCACCGAGGCAATCTCCGCGGCGGCGGGCAGGCCCGCCGGGCGCCGCTCGATCAGCCCGGAGACTTGCGGCGCGGCGCAGCCGGCGAGCAACGCGGCCGCCAAAATGCAAACCCCCGCCGCAGCGGGGGTCGCGCACCACCTCATGGGCAAGCTCAGCGCGTGGAGCGCGTGAACGGAAAGATCTTGGTGTAGCCCATGATGTCGGTGAACAGGAGCACCAGGAAAACGATCAGCGCTACGCCGAGCACGTCGCCACCGGCCGGCAGCTCGTCGATCTGCGCCGCCAGACGCGCGGCTTCCTCGTCCGAGAGCGCGGCGACGCGCGCTTGCGCTTGCGCCGGGTCCACGCCGTAGGCCTGCAGGCGGGCGCGTACGTCGCTGCGCTCGAGCAGGCCCGCGAGGCGCTCCTGCTGCGTGCCCGCAACCAGCGCCTCGCTGCTTACAATCCCGGCATGCGCGGGCAGAACCAGGCCCGTGCTTCCCAGACACACGATGACCATGCCAGCAACCATGCGACGAAAGCGGCTCATCATTGTTCGATTCTCCGTTGTGGGTTGCGGATGCAAAAAGGGTAGTCCGCGCTTGCCTTCAGCGTCAACCCGGCATTGTCGGCGCGGCCCGACAGGAATGCACGCGCCGTGAACGACGCCCGGGCAGGCGAAGTGCTGCACTTCTGGTTCGACGAGCACCCCAAGGATTGGTTCGTCAAGAAAGCGTCGCTGGACGCCGAGATCCGCCGTCGCTTTCGCGCGCTGCACCAGGAGGCCGCGGCCGGGACCCTGGACGGCTGGCTCGACGATGCGCGCGCGTGCCTGGCGCGCGTGATCCTCCTCGACCAGTTTCCGCGCAACATGTTTCGCGGCGAGGTCGGCGCGTTCGCCACCGATGCGCTGGCGCGCGACGCGGCTCGTCGCATCCTGGCGCGCGGCTGGAATGAACGCATGACGCAGGCCGAGCAGCTCTTTGCCTACCTGCCCTTCGAGCACAGCGAGTCCCTCGAGGACCAGCACCTGTCGTGCGAGCTGATGAAGGACTTCGACGCGGAGCAGTATCGCTATGCTTTGCGGCACCGGGAGATCATCGACCGCTTCGGGCGGTTCCCGCACCGTAACGCCATTCTCGGCCGGCAAAGTACGCCGGCCGAGATCGAATTCCTCAAGCAGCCGGGGTCAGGTTTCTGAATCGGTGATGGCGCCTTTGGAGGCGGTCGACACCAGCTTCATGTACTTCGCGAGCAGCCCGCGCGTGTAGCGCGGCTTGGGCGCCTTCCACTTCCTGCGCCGCGCCGCCAGTTCCTTCGCCGGCACGTTCAAGTGCAGAAGGTGCTTCTTCGCGTCGATGGTGATCGAATCGCCTTCCTTCACCAGCGCAATGGTGCCGCCGACATAGGCCTCGGGGGCAACGTGGCCCACGACCATGCCCCAGGTTCCTCCCGAGAACCGGCCGTCGGTCAGCAATCCCACCGAGTCTCCCAAGCCTTGGCCAATCAAAGCCGAAGTGGGCGCTAACATTTCCTGCATCCCCGGACCACCCTTGGGCCCTTCGTAGCGGATCACCACCACGTCACCGGCCTTGATGCGCTTGGCCATGATGGCCTTCATGCACTCGGGCTCCGAATCGAACACCCGCGCCGGCCCGGTGATCGAGGTCTTCTTCAGCCCGGTGATCTTGGCGACGCAGCCTTCCGTGGCGAGGTTGCCCTTGAGGATGGCGAGGTGACCTTGCGCGTACAAGGGCTTGGACCAGGGTCGGATCACGTCCTGGTCGGCGCGCGGCTCGGCCGGAACGTCCTTCAGCATCTGGGCCATGGTCTTGCCGTGGATGGTCATGCACTCGCCGTGCAGCACGCCGTGCTCGAGCAGGATCTTCAGCACCTGCGGCACGCCCCCGGCACGATGGAAGTCCACCGCCACGTAGCGCCCCGAAGGCTTCAGATCGCAAAGCACCGGCACCTTGCGGCGGACACGCTCAAAATCGTCGATGGTCCACTTCACGCCCGCGGCCGAGGCGATCGCCAGGTAGTGCAGCACGGCATTGGTAGAGCCGCCGGTGGCCATGACCAGGGCGATCGCGTTCTCAATCGACTTGCGGGTGATGATGTCGCGCGGTCTGAGGTTACGCTTGACCGCTTCGACCAGCACGCGCGCTGACGCCGCGGCGCTGTCCGCCTTCTCCGTATCGGGCGAGGCCATCTGCGAGGAGCCGAGCAGGCTCATGCCGAGCGCCTCGAACGAGGAGCTCATCGTGTTCGCGGTGAACATGCCGCCGCAGGCGCCGACCGAGGGGCAGGCGTTCTTCTCGATGCCGACGAAATCCTCTTCCGCCATGCGCCCGGCCGAGAACGCGCCTACGGCCTCGAACGCCGAGACGATGGTGAGGTCCTGGCCCTTCCACTTGCCCGGCTTGATGGTGCCGGCGTAGACGTAGATCGCCGGAACGTTCATGCGCGCGATGGCCATCATCCCGCCCGGCATGTTCTTGTCGCAGCCGCCGACCACCAGCGCGCCGTCCATCGCCTGGCCGTTGACCGAGGTCTCGATCGCGTCAGCGATCACCTCGCGCGACACGAGCGAGTACTTCATCGCCTCGGTGCCCATGCCGATGCCGTCGGTGATGGTCGGCACGCCGAACACCTGCGGCTTGGCGCCGGCGGCCTCCAGCGCCCCCATGGCGCTGTCCACGAGCGGCTGGATGCCCGCGTTGCAGGGGTTCATGGTGGAGTGGCCGTTGGCCACGCCGATGATCGGCTTGTCGAAGTCGCCGTCCTTGAATCCCACTGCGCGCAACATGGCGCGGTTAGGCGAGCGTGCCACGCCCTGGGTGATCAGCTTCGAGCGGCGGTTGTCGGCCATGCTGCGATTCCCTCGCAAGTAGAATGCAAATTCTACCGTGCTGATCCACCCCAACTTCGATCCCGTCGCGATCTCACTGGGCCCGCTCGCCATCCGCTGGTACGGGCTCATGTACCTCGCGGCGTTCGGCCTGCTGTGGTGGCTGGGGCGCCGGCGCATTGCCCAGGGGGTGGCGCCGATCACGCGCGAGCAGTTCGACGACCTGATCTTCCTCGGCGTCCTCGGCAC
>Ga0224505_10002121_pt1 | contig 11867 bp, 14 predicted proteins | sample SF_Jan12_sed_USG_FD_169102 | JGI IMG/M metagenome (GOLD analysis project Ga0224505, IMG submission 169102) | Sediment microbial communities from San Francisco Bay, California, United States - SF_Jan12_sed_USGS_4_1 | ecosystem: Environmental > Aquatic > Marine > Sediment | place: USA: California...
GCGGCTCGGCCATGACCTTCGGCAAGGGCGAGCCGCTCGACATGGAAACGAAGCGCCGGCTGAGGGCGCAGAACACCTTCGCCGTGATGCAGTGCCGCGAGGCGGTGGAGACGCTGTGGTCGTTCTACGGCGCGAACGCGATCTACACGCGCGACCCCCTGCAGCGCTACCTGCGCGACGCGCAGGCGATCAACCAGCATTTCTCGTTCAACTTCGACATCGCCGGGGCGGCTTTCGGAATCGCCGCGCTCGGTGGAAAATACGCCCACCCGACGATGTAACAGGAGTCCGCATGCCCGTCACAGAACTGAACCACTACCTGCTGGTCGCGAAGAACCTGGAGAAGACGAAGAACTTCTACCAGAAGGTGCTCGGCCTGAAGCTATCCTCGGAGCGCCCGGACTTCGGCTTCCCCGGCTACTGGCTGAAGGCGGGCAACAACATCTGCGTGCACCTCGCCTCGCAGGCGCCGAACCGGATTCGCGACCAGTTCCTGCTGAAGAAGCACAAGAAGGGCGCCAACGGCTCGGGCACGGTGGACCACATCGCGTTCCTCGCCAAGAAGCCCGAGGAAGTGCGAAAGCGCATCCAGAAGCACAAGGTGCAGATGCACTACCGCAGCTTCCCCGAGTCCAGGCTGTTCCAGATCTTCCTCAGGGACCCCGACGACGTCACCATCGAGCTCAACTTCCTCGGCGAGGTGATCGACCCGGCGAAGTGGAGCGGCAAGGGCTCGGCGTCCGCCGTCACGCTCTCCAAGTCGAACGGCAAGCGTACTTCCGCGGCGCGGCAGAACTGATGGCGCTCGAGCGCATCGACCACTACCTGCTGCAGACCACCGACCTCGCGGCGACGCGCGACTGGTACGTGCAGACGCTCGGCATGCGCGAAGGCCCGCACCCGGACTTCAAGTTCCCGGTGGTCTGGCTGTACCTCGGCGACAAGGACGTGCTGCACCTGAGCGGGGGCGGGCGCAACGTCTCCGAGAACCGCAAGCGCTACCTCGGGCAGGAGTCGCAGGCGGAGAGCGGCAGCGGGGTCATCGACCACATCGCCTTCTACGGCACGGGCCTGAGGCAGATGATCGAGCGCCTGGAGAGGCTGGGCGTGCCGTTCCAGCAGAGGATGGTCGACGACCAGGGTCTGTACCAGCTCTTCTTCAAGGACCCCGTCAACGACGTGAAGATCGAGCTTTCCTACGCCAACGCGGAGGCGAAGGCCGCGGGCATCCGGCCCGGGCTCACGGCGTCGCAGCTGCAGGGCTGAGGCGGTAGACGAGGAAGCGGTAGGTCTTGTACCGCTCGAAGGTCGCGGCCGTGCGGTGGCCCGCGAGATACTTGCGGCGCAGCTTCGCCAGCCTCCTGCGCAGCAGCAGCCCAACAAGCCACGACAGCTTCGGATAATTGCCGGTGAAGTATTCGGCCAGCGTGGCCGTGGCCGGGCGCAGGCGCTGTTCCAGCAGCTGGTTGACCAGTTCGACGTTCGGGCTGACCTGGCGCGTGATGTCCTCGTTCCGCTCCAGGGCGAAGGGGGCGCCGCGCATGCGTTCCATGTACGCGCGCCACGGGTGACCGCCGCCGAAGGTGCGGTCGCCCGGCCCGCCGTCGCCGTGGTGCTCGGTCTTGAAGAAGTCGCAGATCACGAGCAGCCCGGCGGGCTTGAGCAGGCGCGGCAGCAGGCGCAGCGCGCTCTCCAGCTCGATGTACTGGAAGCTCTCGCTGAACAGCACCACGTCGTAGTCGTTGCCGAGCGCTGCCGCCGGCAGGTCCTCGAACCGGCACTCGAAGATGCGCGCGTCGCGCACGGCGGCGCGCGCGAGCCGCTCGCGCGCGAGGCGCGTGAGCGCCGGCGACGGACTCACGCCGTCGGCCCGGTAGCCTGCGGCGTGCAGGCGCGCGAGCAGGTGCCCGGTGCCGCAGCCCACGTCGAGCACGCGCACCGGGCCGGGTTCGGACGGCGGCAGCGGGGACAGCAGGAGATCGGTATAGCGTTCCTGCGCAACGCGCGCGTTCGACAGGGACAGCTCGAGCGAGCCGTCCCATAGCCCGTAGTGCAGGTCGTCCACCGCGAGCAGCTGCTGCGCGAGCACGAGACCGAGCTCGCGGCTGTGCATGCGGGGCGTCATGCGGCGCGGAGCGTCCTGCGCCTAGAGCGTCGGATTGTCGCTCGGCAGGCCGAGCGCGACGCGCCCGTAGGTGGTCCCGGCGACGTCGGTGTTGAACGAGAAGTGCTGCTTCACCGCGTGCGCGTCGCGAAATGCGCGCGCCACGTGGCCGGATTCGTACAGGCCGCTCGCGCCCGAGAGCATGAAGAGCACGTCGACGGCCTTCACCGCCCAGTCCACCGCGTACGCGCCCTCCAGCCGGTAGCGCACCTTGGTCGGCATGTCCGGCACCGTGCCTTCCTGGATCATCGCCTCGGCTTCGCGGCAGTTGCCGACCTGGAACAGGCGCGAAGCGCGCGCCAGCGCCGCGGCCTCGCCCAGGCGCAGCTGCACGCTCTGCACCGCCGCGATCTTCGCGCCGGTCATCTTGCCGCGCCCCGCGGAGCCGGCGGCGAACTGGTCGATGAGGCCTTCGGCGATGCCGAGCGCCACGCCCGAAAGCATGTACGGGAACATCGCGAACACCGGCATCTGGTAGAGCGGCCCCGGATTCACCGTGCTGCCCGGCGTCGGCCCGCCCTTCATGTCGGCGACCGCGAGCGTGCGGTGCTCGGGCACGAACTGGTCCTTCGCCTCGACGTCCTTGCTGCCGGTGCCGCGCAGGCCCCCGGCGAACCAGGTGTCGTGCACGGCGTACTGGGACTTGCCGAGCAGGAACACGCGCTGCTCGGGCGGCTCGCCCTCGGCTCCCGCCACCTGGCCGGCGAGCAGGTTCCAGTCGCTCGGGTCGACGCCGCTCGAGAAGGGCCAGCGCCCGGAGATCTTGTAGCCGCCGGGCACCCGCTCGGCGCGTCCCGCCGGAAAGACGAAGGACGACGCGATCAGCGTGTCGGCCGAAGCGTTCCACACGTCGTCCTGGGCCCTGGGCGAAAACATGCCGAGCAGCAGGTGGTGCGAGCCGAGGTTGATCAGGTTCCACGCCGTGGAGGCGCAGGCGCGTGCCACCAGCGCGCCGAAAGTGACTACCGCCGCGAACTCGAGCTCCGAGCCGCCGACGCGGCGCGGCTGCTGCATGCGGAAAAGCCCCGAATCGTGCAGGTCGCGCAGCGTCTCGTCGGGCATGCGCCGCAGCTCCTCGCAGCCCGCGGCGCGCTCGCGCAGCACGGGCAGCAGCTGCTCTGCGCGGCCCCAGAGCTCGTGGTAATCCGCGGCGCGGGTTTCAGCGGCTTTTTTGGGTTTCGCTGACATACCAGTCCAGGATCCTTTCGCCGGTCCAGTGCAGCACGCCGGGGCGGCGGGCCATGTGGTGGTAGAGCTTCTCGAAAAAGCCGATGCGGTGCGCCACCCCGGTGATGTACGGGTGCACGCTCACCGCCATTACCCGGGTGATGCGCTCGCTCTCGGCGTACAGGCGGTCGAACTGCTCCATGCCGCGGCGCAGCCACTCTTCCGAGGGGTGGCTCTGCGCCACCATCATCGGGATGTCGTTCATCTCCAGCGTGTAGGGCAGCGCCACCATCGTGCCCTTGGCTGTCTCGACGCGGCAGGGCTGGTCGTCGGCCGGCCAGTTGGCGACGTATTCGATCCCGGCATCGGCCAGCAGGTCGAGGGTCTCCGGCGTCTCGGAGAGCCCGGGGCTCTCCCACCCGCGCGGCGCCCTGCCGGTGCATTCCTTGATGGCGGCGATCGTGTCCGCGATGGTCTTCGCCTGGTCCTCGACGTGGTGCATCGGCCGCTGCACGTAGCCGTGGCCCATGAACTCCCAGCCCGCTTCGTGCGCGGCCTGCGCGATCCGCGGATAGGTCTTGCACACCGAGCCGTTGATCGCCAGCGTCGGCGTCACCTTGAGCTTCTGCAGCGCTTCGAGCAGGCGCCAGAAGCCGACGCGCATGCCGTACTCGTGCCAGGCCCAGTTCGGCAGGTCGGGCAGCAGCGGCTGGCCGAGCGGGGGCGAGAGCACCGTGCGCGGCATCGCGCGCTCGATCGACCACTCCTCGACGTTGACGATGTTCCAGACGATGAGGCGCCCGCCCTGGGGGAGCTTCAACGGCGGCCGGTCGACGATCGCCGAGTAGGGCAGGCGGCTAGAGAGCAGACGCACGCTTCGCTTCCTTCCCGCCGATGGCGGCGTTGACCGCGGGCATCACCTTCTCGGCCATCAGCTCGAGCGAGCGGCGCGCGAGCCTGGCGTCGGCCCAGTCGATGCCGCAGTACAGCAGCGTGCCGAAATCGCCCACCGTTTCGCGGAACTCGAGCAGCCGGTCGACCACCTCGCTCGCCGTGCCGGCGATCACCAGGTCGTTCACCACGCCGTCGAGCGTCACCGAGTCGTCCGGCGCGTCCTTCGACTGCTTGAACAGGTTCGCGCGGCCGGCGCGCTTGAGCTTGGTGAGGAGCTGCGCGTAGTAGAAGCGGTACGGGCTCTGCGCGCCGAGGCCGTATTCCTTCGCCTGCTTCGCGTCATCGCACACGAGCACGGTCTTCGCCACGCGCCAGTTGGCCGCATCGGCCGCGCGCCCGCCCGCCTTGCAGCCCTCGGCGTAGCGTCCCCAGTGCGACTTCACCCACTGCGGCAGGAGGAAGTTCGCCGAGATCGGGTCCCAGCCGCGCGCCGCGGCCGCGGTGACGCCCTTCGAGAAGGGCTCCACCGCAGTGACCACGATCGGCGGGTGCGGTTTCTGGAAGGGCTTGAGCATGACGCCCTGGCCGATGTCGAGGATCTGCGTCTTCGCGGTGGACACGTTCCAGAACTCGCCCTTGATCTCGTAGGGCGGCTCGCCCGCCCAGATGGCGAGCACGTGGTTGATGCATTCGAGGAACATCCTCGCGCGGTCCTTGCCGAGGTTCTCGAACGCTTCCATGTCGGAGGGCAGGCCGCCCGGGCTGATGCCCATGATGAAGCGGCCTTCGAGCAGGTTGTCGAGCATCGCCACCGTGGTCGCGACCGTCACGGGGTGGGAATTGGGGAGGTTCAGCGTGCCGGTGCCGAGCTTGATGCGCTTCGTGTCGTGCACCAGGGAGGCGAGAAACGTGGCGCAGGACGTGATGGTCTCGGCGGCGTCGGTGGCGTGCTCGCCGACGTACGCTTCCGTGTAGCCGAGGCGGTCGCACATCAGGATCGCCTCGCGGTCCTCGCGCAGCGTCTCCACCCACGGGCGGCCCGGCGGGTGCAGCGGCATGGTGAAGTATCCGAGCTTCATCGGGAGTCGCGGTCGAGTTTAACCTACGAGGCGCGTGACGCGCCCGTGCAGTTCGCGCCCGAGCACCTGCTCGCAGAATCGCGCCGCGTCGATCAGTCCATCCAGGTCGATGCCGGTGTCGACGCCCATCGCCTCGAACAGGCTGACGAGGTCTTCGGTGCAGACGTTGCCGGTGTGGCCGCCGCCGTACCGCAGCTTCGCCGGGTGCCCGCCGACGCCGCCGAACGAGGAATCGAAACAGCGCACGCCGGCCTCATGGGCCGCGACACAGTTGACAAGTCCCGTGCCGCGCGTGTCGTGGAAGTGGGCGATGAGGGTGGCGTCTTTCGGCATGCGCGCCAGCAGGTCCTTCACCGAGCGCGGCGTCGCGAGCCCGGTCGTATCGCCGAGCGCGGCGTGCGTGACGCCGAGAGAGAGAAAGCGCGCCACGTCCGCGGCCACCACGCCCGGATCCACCTTGCCTTCGAACGGGCAGCCGAAGGCGACCGAGACCGTGCCCACCAGGCGAAAGCGCCCGCCGGCCCGCCGCACCATGGACTCGACGTTCGCCCACTGTGCCTCGCGCGTGCACTTCAGGTTCTTCTGCGTGTGGGCTTCGCTCGCCGACACCAGCAGGCTCACCTCGTTGACGCCGAATCCGGCCTCCTGGTCGGCGAGCGCGCGCTCGACGGCCTTCGGGTTGGCGCAGGTCGCCTTGTAATAGGTACCTTCGCGGCGCGGCAGGGACCGGAGCAGCTCGCTCGCGTCGCCGAACTGCGGCACGACCTTCGGGCTCGAGTAGGAGGTGGCCTCGATGCGCGGGAAGCCGAGCGCGGCGAAGCGCTCGATGAGCGCGCGCTTCGCCGCCGTGGGCACGAAGTCCGGCTCGTGCTGCAGCCCGTCGCGCGCGAAGCATTCGCACAGGGTCACCGCGGCCATAGTTGACATCATCAACTACCCGGCGCTAGGCTGTCAACGATGCAGGTCACGATCATGCCGCGAGACGAGCGCACGCAGCCGCTGCGCATCGTCCCCGGCTATCCGCAGACGCCGCCGCGCAACCCGAAGGCGCCGCTGGTGCAGCGCGCGCCGACGCTCTCCGAGCTCACCGGCCCGGTGGACGTCGCCCGGCGCGTGCAGCTCCTGGGCGGCGATATCGCCGGCCACGGCGAGAAGCAGGCGATCGGCCAGCTGATGCAGCTCAGGCTGCGCGTCGTGGACGAGGACGGCGCGCCCGTCGGCGGCACGGTGGTGGAAATCTGGCAGGCGAACGGCGCCGGGCGCTACATCCATCCCAACGACGACGACCATGCGCCCGTGGACGCGAATTTCTACGGCGCGGCGCGCCTCGCCACCGACGACACGGGCGCGCTCGAGCTGCGCACGGTGAAGCCCGGCGCCTATCCGGTGCCGACGAACGACGGCTGGTGGCGGCCGCCGCACATCCACTTCTCGATCTTCGGCAAGGTTTGGCTGCAGCGCCTGGTGACGCAGATGTACTTTCCCGGCGAGCCGCTGAACGGCCAGGACCGCATTCTCAACGCGGTGCCGGACGCGCAGGCGCGTGAGTGCCTGGTGGCGAGGCTCGTGCCGCCGACGGGCGAGCCGCACAACGCGCTGGTCTTCGAGCACCGGATCGTCCTGCGAGGCCGCCGGGCCACGCCCGCGCAGCCATGAGCAGGGGGCCTTCCGCGGCCCCCCGCACCCCCGCAAAGAGTGACATTTCAATGACGATGATTCCCACCGGCGAAGCGACCCTCGGGCCGTTCTTCCCGCCGCGTTACGTCGACGCCGGCGCGAACGACCTGACGCAGCTCCAAGGCCGCAAGGCGAAAGGCGAGGTCATCGAGATCGCCGGCTGCGTGCGCCAGGAAGATGGCGCGTCGCTGGACAACCTGGTGCTGGAGATCTGGCAGGCGGATGCGAACGGCATCTACGGGCACCCGGCCGATCCGCGCCATGCCGACGCCGATCCCGATTTCTGCGGCTGGGGCCGCGCGGCGACCGACAAGGCGGGGAACTACGCCTTTCGCACCGTGCGTCCCGGTGCGCCACGGGGGCGTGCGCGCCACGTCAACGTCATGCTGATGTTCTCCGGCCTGATGCGGATCCTGAAGACGACGCTGTTCTTTCCCGGCGAGAAAGCGAACGACGCGGATCCGGTCTACGCCGCCGTGCCGGCGGCACGGCGGCCGCTCCTCGTCGCGCGCGAAGAGGCGCCCGGGCGCTACCGCTTCGACCTGAAACTGCGCGGCGAGAATGAGACCCCGTTCTTCGACGACTGAGCGCGCGCCGACCGCGCCCACCATCCGGGAGCTGCTCTCGTACCGGCTGCACGTCGTTGCGAACCTCCTGTCGCGCGGCGCGGAGCTGCGCTACCGGCGCGAGTTCGGCGTCAGCCTGTGGGAGTGGCGCACGATCGCGCTCCTCGGCGGCGCGCACGAAGCGCTGTCCTTGAACGAGCTCGCGCGCGCCGCGGGCATCGACAAGAGCCAGATGAGCCGCGTGGTCGCGGGCCTCACGCGGCGCAAGCTCGTGCTGCGCGAGGCGGATGCCGCCGATGGGCGCGGCGTGCGGCTGACGCTGACCAGCGCCGGCCGCAAGCTCTACCTGGGACTGATCCGCGCCGCGGCGGAGCGCAACGACGCCTTCCTCGGCTGCCTGAGCGCGCGGGAGCGCGCCGCGTTCGACGGCGCGCTCGAGAAGCTCGCCGCGCGCGCCAAGGAATTCATCGGCGGGGAGGGCGCATGAAGACGCGCATCACCGAGCTGCTCGGCATCCGCTACCCGGTGTTCCAGGCGGCGATGAGCTGGGCCTCCTCCAACGCGCCGCTGGTCATCGCCGTGTCGAACGCGGGCGCGATGGGCGTGATCGCCGCGGGGCCGATGCGCCCCGCAGACTTCCGCAAGGCGCTGGCCGACATCAAGGCGGGCACCGACAAGCCCTACGGGGTCAACATCCCGCTCACCAATCCCCGCGCCGCGGAGTTGCTCGACATCGCGTACGAGGCGCGCATCCCGGTGATGGTGGCCTCGCAGGGCGGGCCGCGCGGGCACCTCGCGCGCTTTCGCGCCATCGGCACCAAGTGGCTGCACGTCGTCGCCTCGGTCGAACATGCCGAGAAGGCGGAAGCCGCGGGCGTGGACGCGCTGGTGGTCGACGGCATGGAAGCCGGCGGCCATCCGCCGCCCTCCGAAGTGACGACGCTGGTGCTGGTGCGCCGCGTGGTCAAGGCGACCCGGCTGCCGGTGGTGGCGAGCGGCGGCGTCGCCGACGGCGCCGGCATCGCGGCGCTCCTCGCGCTCGGCGCCGACGCGGTGCAGCTCGGCACGCGGTTCATCGCCACGCCCGAGGCGAGCGTGCACGAGAACTACAAGCGCGCCGTGCTCGCCGCGGACGTCGACGGCTCGACGCTCGTCGCGCGCGGGCGCCTGCCGGTCCGCCAGCTGAAAAACGCGTTTTCGGAGAAATTCAACGCCGCCGAGCGCGCCGGCGCGCCCCAGGCCGAGCTCGATGCGATCCTCGAGGCCGCGAGCCTGAAACAGGCGGCGCTCGAGGGCGACGTCGAATGGGGCAAGGTCGAGGCCGGGCAATCGGCCGGGCTGGTCGACGAGATCCTGCCCGCGGGCGAGCTGGTGCGGCGCCTCGTGGCCGAGATGGAGGAGGCGCGTGCGCGCCTCGCGCGCCTGTGAGCGTCCTCACCGTCAAGGATCGCGGCGCGGTGCGCGTGCTCACCCTCAATCGCCCGGAAAAGCGCAACGCGCTCAACACCGAGCTGACGCAGGCGCTGCTCGATGCGCTGCGCACGGCCGATGCCGTCGAAAGCGTGGGTTGTGTGGTGCTCGCGGGCGCCGGGAAGGCCTTCTGCGCCGGGGCCGATGTCACCGAGTTCGCCGAGCTCACGGCGGAGAACAAGGCGAAAGTGGACGCGCGCGCCGAGCTCACCATGCAGCTGCACCTCGTCATCCCGAAGATGGCGAAGCCGGTGGTCACCGCCGTGCACGGCGCGGCGCTCGGCGGCGGCGCCGGGCTCGCGATCGCCGGCGACCTGGCGGTGATGGCCGACGGCACGGCGCTCGGCTATCCGGAAACGCGGCACGGCATCGTCGCCGCCATCGTCATGGCCAACCTGGTGCGCCAGGCCGGGCGCAAGGCGGCGTTCGAGCTGGTGGCGCTCGGCGAGCCGGTGGGCGCGGAGCGCGCGCTCGCGCTCGGCCTCGTCAACCGCGTGGTGCCGCGCGCCAAGGTGCTGGACGAGGCCGTCGCGCTCGCCGAGAAGCTCGCCGCCATCGGCCGCCCGGCGATGCAGCTCACCAAGCAGCTGTTTCACGAGGCGGCGGACCTGCCCCTCGAGGAAGCGCTCGCGCGCGGGCGCGAGGCCAACAAGAGGATGCGCGCCTTTCGCAAGCCATGAGCCATGGGCATCACCTACGCGCTCCTGGCGATGCTCGCCTTCGCCACCAACATCGTCATCACGCGCTTCGCGGTGGCGAGGATGCCGGTGGAGGCGGGGTTCTTCGTCGTGCTGGCGACCAACGTGCTCTTCCCGGCGGCGCTGTTCGCGCTGGAGCTGGGCGTGCGCGCCGCGCCCTACGCGTGGCACTGGAAAGGAGCGGGCCTGTTCGCCATCGGCGGCGTGGTCGGCACGTTCCTCGGCCGGCGCTTCCTGTTCGACACGGTGAAGCTGCTCGGGCCCTCGCGCGCGAGCGTCTTCCACTCCACCGCGCCGGCCTTTGCGCTGGTCGGCGCCTGGCTGCTCGCGGGCGAGATCCTCGGCGCCTTCGAGATCGCGCTCATGGCGCTGGTCTGGTTCGGGCTGTGGCTGACCCAGCCGCGCGCCGGCTCGCTGCACGCGCTCGCGCCGGACATGCTGCGCAAGGGCCTGCTCGCCGGCCTGCTGACGGTGGCGGGCTTCGGCTTCGGCAACGTGCTGCGCGGCCTCGCCATGCGCGAGTGGAACGAGGCGGCGCTCGGCACGGTGGTCGCGTCGATGGCGGCGCTCGCCTGCCAGTTCGTCGTCACGCGCAGCTGGGCGCGCATCGGCGCGCACTTTCGCGCGGCGGACCGCACCGCACTCCTGCTGTACGTGGGCTGCGGCGTGTTCACCTCGCTCGGCTCGATCTTCATCTCGCTCGCCATGACGCGGATCGAGATCGCGCTCGCCGTGCTGGTGGTGCATACCACGCCGCTGGTCATCTTCCCGGTGAGCGTGTGGCTGCTGAAGAACCGCGAGGAGCTGACGCCGCGCACGGTGCTCGGCGCCGTGATCGTGCTCGCCGGCATCGCGCTCCTCGCCCTGAGGTGAGATGAAGCCGCTGCAGCACCTGACGATCCTCGATCTGTCGCGCGTGCTCGCCTGCCCGTTCGCGAGCATGATCCTCGCCGAGCTCGGCGCCACGGTGATCAAGGTCGAGCAGCCGGGCGCGGGCGACGAGACGCGCGGCTTCGAGCCGCGGCTCGACAAGGACAGCGCCTACTATTTCGCCTGCAACCGCTCCAAGGCGTCGATCACCGTCAACCTGAGAAGCGACGGCGGGCGCAGGGTCATCCGCGAGCTCGCGCAGCAGGCCGACGCGCTGGTGGAGAACTTCCCCGTCGGCACGCTGGCGCGCCAGGGGCTCGACTTTCCGGCGCTGTCGGCGCTCAACCCGAGGCTCGTCTACGTCTCCTGCACCGGCTTCGGCCAGAACGGACCGTACGCGCAGAAGAAGGGCTACGACACCGTGTTCCAGGCGATGGGCGGCCTCATGAGCCTCACGGGGGAAAAGGGCGGCGGCCCGGTGAAGCCTGGACTGCCGGTGGCGGACCTGAGCTCGGGGTTGTGGGTGGCGATCGCGATCCTCGCCGCGCTGAGCGGGCGCGAGCAGAGCGGGCGCGGCGCCTACGTGGATTTCTCGATGCTCGACGGGCAGGTGAGCCTGCTCACCCTGGCCGCCGCGCGCTATTTCGCCATGGGCGAAGTTCCGCCGCGCCTCGGCACCGAGCACCCGGGGCGCGTGCCCTCGGCCACCTTCCGCTGCAAGGATGGCAAGTACGCCCACATCACCGCCAGCGACCAGCACTGGCCCGCGCTCTGCGAGGCGCTGCAAATGGGGACGGACCCCATTAACCAGGCCAATGCGGCGCGTGTGGCGCGGCGCGAGGAAGTGATGGCGGCGATGACGGCCGCGGTCGCGAAGCTCACGCGCGCCGAGCTGATCGCGAAGCTCGACGCCGCCGACGTGCCGGTCGGGCCGGTGAACGACGTCGCCGAGGTGCTCGCCGACCCCCACGTGCGCGCGCGCAAGCTCGTCGGCAGCTTCGACTATCCGGGCGTGGGCGAATTCAAGGCGCTCGGCCTGCCCTACAAGTTCCTCGGCTGGGACGATCCGCAGATCGGCCGGCCCCCGCTGCTCGGCGAGCACACCGCGGCGATCCTGAGGGAGCGCCTGGGCTATAGCGATGAGCGCATCGCCGAGCTGCGCGACGCCAAGGCGATATGACAGTCCTCGTCGAAGTCCGGGATTGCGTGGCGACGATCACCCTCAACCGCCCCGAGCGCCGCAACGCGCTCAACCTCGCCATGTGTGATGCGCTGCTCGCCG
>Ga0224505_10002127_pt1 | contig 11834 bp, 12 predicted proteins | sample SF_Jan12_sed_USG_FD_169102 | JGI IMG/M metagenome (GOLD analysis project Ga0224505, IMG submission 169102) | Sediment microbial communities from San Francisco Bay, California, United States - SF_Jan12_sed_USGS_4_1 | ecosystem: Environmental > Aquatic > Marine > Sediment | place: USA: California...
GCAGGAGAGGACTCCGCGAAGCGGTTCGCACCTGGCTCGAAGCCCACCTGACCGGGGACCTCGCTGATCTTCGGGGTCGGGGACCAGCGCGCCGGCGGCCGGAGCAGGAGCGGCGGCCGCGGCCCGTCAGGGCACTAGATGTTCACGACCGGACAGGTGGTGGTGCGGGTGATGCCCTCGATCATCTGGACCTTGCTCACCACCATCCGGCCCAGCTCGTCCACGTCGTCGGCCTCGGTATGGGCGATGATGTCGTAGGGGCTGGTCAACACATCGGCCGAGATGACGCCGGAGATGTTGCGGATCTGGCCCGCCACGTCGGACGCGCGCCCGACTTCGGTCTGGATGAGGATGTATGCACGGATGGGCACTCGGGGAGTCCTTCGTCGACGTCGGTTGTCGAGAGCGTAGGGCGACGTCAGCGGTGGGCCAAGACCGATCTGACCGCATGGAGGCGCGCGGCTAGGTTCGATCGTGATGCGTGATCGAGTCCTCGTCGTGCTGTCGGCCCTGATCTGCGCCGGCGGCCTGCCGGTGGTCGTGCTCGCGGCCGATCGCGGGCTGTTGTTCACCGGCCTCGCCGTGGTGGCCATCGGGTTGGTCGCCTACGCCCTCACCTTCATCATCAGGCCGCCGTCCTCCACCCGTCGGCGCCATGGGATGGGTGTGGCCGACTGACCCTGGATGGGCCGATCGTTCCCTGCCCGGCCGGACTGCCCGACATCTCTGCGGCGCGAAAGCGCGCTCGGATCGCTTCGATCCACCGACGCCGTCGGTACCGGCGCCCGCTCGGTGAGGCAACCGTCACCGGCGACCTCAGCCCACGGTGCCTCCGGCCCGCAGCGCGTCGATGGCCTCGCGGCTGTGGCCCAGCTCGGACAAAAGCTCGTCGGTGTGTTCGCCCAACGCCGGGGCCAGGCTCCTCGCCTGCCATGTCGTGGTGCCGAAGTCCGCTGGTGAGGCCACCATCGTGGTGGAGGACGCGCCGTCGGGGACATCGATGAGCGCGCCGGAGGCGTGCACCTGCTCGTCCACCAGGAGGTCATCGATGGTGTTGACCGGGGCCCAGAACAGGTCGGGCTCGGTGTCGAAGACCGCTGACCACTCGTCGAGGGTACGCGTGGCGAAGATCTCATCCAGCAGGCTGATCAACTCGACGCCGTTCTGATAGCGACCGGCGGCGGTGGAGAATCGCTCGTCGGTGAGCCACTCCGGACGGCCCACGGCCCGGGCCAGCGGGGGCCAGTGCCGCTCGCCCTCGAGACCGACGATCCAGAACCGTCGCCCATCACCCGCGAGGTAGTTGTTGACCGACGGGTTGCCCATGCTCTCGCGCTTGCCCACGGCGAGCGTCAGCCCCCACAGCAGGTTGATGTTGATGTCGAATCCGATGGTGTACATGCCCTGGCGGAGGAGGGAGGTGGAGACCAACTGGCCGCTGCCGCCACGCTCCCGGGCGAACAGCGCGGCCGAGATGGCCCCAGCCGCGGCCAGCCCCGTGGAGTGGTCACCCATACCCCCTCGCTGGAACGGCGGGTCGGCGTCGGGTGGAGTCAACATGGCCGCGATCCCTGAACGGGCCCAGAACGCGGCGATGTCGTAGGCCGCCCGGTCGGCATCGGGCCCGTCGCTGCCGTAGCCCGTGACGTGGCCGTAGACGAGCTGCGGGAACCGAGGGGCCAGCGCCTCGTAGTCCAGCCCCAACCGGCGCAACGCACCGATGCGGAGGTTGGTGACGAACACGTCGGCCCCCTCGAGCAGCTCGAGCATGAGGTCCCGACCCGCATCGTCGGTCAGATCGATCACGATGCTGCGCTTCGACCGGTTGTCGAGCTCGAACGGGGGATTGTTGGGCATGTCTCCGCCCAGCATCTGTTGGAAGCTGCGAGCCGGGTCACCCGCCGGCGGCTCGACCTTCACGACATCGGCTCCCCAGTCGGCGAGGATGCCGCCGGCCGCAGGTCCCGCGACCCAGACCCCGAGCTCCACCACCCGTACTCCATGCATCGGTCCTGTCATGCGTGTCTGCCTAGCAGACCGGCGAACGCACCGGCGTCAGACCGAGGACAGCACTTCCTGCTCCATGCGGGCTTCGAAATCCACGGCCCGCATTGGCGCCTCGAAGAGGTAGCCCTGCATGCGGGTGATGCCGAGGCCGCGCAGCAGGTGGTACTGCTCGACCGTCTCGACACCTTCGGCGATCACTTCCATGTCCACGGCCCGGGCCATCGAGACGATGGCCTCGACGATGGCGAGGTTGACCGAGGAGGTGGTGAGGCCGTTGACGAACGTCTGATCGATCTTGAGGTAGTCGATCATGTCCAGACGCTCGATCCAGCTCAGCGATGTCTGGCCGGTACCGAAGTCGTCGATGGCCAGACGGATCCCCGAGGCCCGCAGCCGCCGGAAGAGGTCGAGTGACCGGTCGAGCTGGCTGACCACGACATCCTCGCTGATCTCCAGGGTCAGCCGACGCGGGTCGAGGCCGATACCGCTGAGAAGCTCCTCGATCTGGTCGGCGAAGGTCGAGTCCATCAGCTGGCGCTCGGAGATGTTCACCGTGGTGGCGATGTCGAGGTCGGGCCAGTAGGTCGACGACCAGATCAGGGTCTGGGCGATCGCCTCCTTCAACACCATCTCCCCGAGCGACGCCATCAGTCCGGCACCGGCGGCTGCATCGAGGAAGCCCTCGGGGGCCACCCAGCCACGACCGGGGCGGTTCCACCGCACGAGCGCCTCGATGGCACTGAGTGAGTGGTGCTCCACGTCGATGATCGGCTGGTAGAAGACGTGGAGGTCGTGATCCTCGATGGCGCCGCGGAGGCGTTCGCCGGTGTCCACGAGGGTTCGAGCCTCACTGCGCTGCTCGTCGTCGAAGACGGCGAAACCGATCCGATTCTCGCGGGCTCGCTCCATGGCGGCCCGGGCCTCGGCCAGCAGCAGCCGGCCTTCGGTGGGCGTCTCGGGGTGGGTGTGGGCGATGCCGATGCTGGGGGTGATCAGGACGTCGCCCGAGTCGAGGGCCACCGGCGCGGCGAACTCCTGGAGGATCTGACGGGCGATCTGCGGGAGTGTGCCGGGGTTGTCGAGGTCACCGCTGAGCACGACGAACTCGTCGCCGGCCACGCGCGAAACGGTGTCCGACCCGCGAATGCCGCTTCGGAACCGCTTGGCCGCTTCCTTGATCAACAGGTCGCCGGCCTCGCGGCCGATCGACTCGTTGATGATCCGGAAGCGGTCGAGATCGCAATACAGGACACCCAGCACCTTGCGGTTGCGCCGGGTGTGGGCCAGGGCCTCCTCGAGCAGCACGTCGAGGCCGGTGTGGTTGGGCAGGTCGGTGAGCTCGTCGTGATGCAGGCGACGGCGGCTGTCGTCGCGCGAAGCCGAAGAGGGCACCAGCAGTCTCGTGACCAGGGCGCAGAGGAGGCTGACGATGATGCCCGTGAGGGCGACGATCTCCCCGGTGTGGGCGACGTCGGGGTGGATCCGTGGTGCCAGGGCGAAGGCGATGGCGGTGGCGGTCAGACCGGCGGCCATGATCAGCCACGGCGACCGAACCAGGCGATTGCTGGCCCGATCGGAGTCTCGTCGGCCCGACGAATCCACTGTGGTCCTCTTCTGTCCGTGAACGGTTCCTCCCGGTGATCGACGGTCGCCCCGCCACGGTTGATCAAATCGTCTCTCGTGATGCGGCGCCGATGGCCGGGGAGCGTTGGAACGCCGGTCTGATCGCTCGGCCACATAGGGTCGACCGATCGAGATCCTCGTCGTCTGCACCGGGAACACGTGTCGGTCACCCTTGGTGGCTGGATGGCTCCTGCATCTCCTGCCCGATGACTTCTCGGTCAGCTCGGCCGGATTGCTGGGATGGGGCGAGCAGCCGGCCACGGCCCACAGCATCTCCGTGGCCGAGCGGTCCGGTGTGTCGCTGACCGGCCACCGCAGCCGCCGCCTGGACCCGGCCATGGTGAACCGTGCCGATCTCGTCCTGGCCATGACCCGCCAGCACGCCTGGGGGGTGGCCGCCCGCGATGGGACCGCCGCGGCACGGACCTTCCTGTTGCCCGAGGCCGTTCGACGGGGTCGAGCCACCGGCCCACGGGGATCGCAGTCGTTGCGGACATGGAGCGAATCGCTCGGCACCGGTCGCGACCACCGACATCCGGGCCGCCCCGACGATGAGCTGGCCGACCCGGCTGGTCAGCCGATCGAGGCGTACGAGACGCTGGCCGGCCGGGTCGAGCCGTTGGTCCTCGCCCTGGCCGAGTTGTTGGCCGGATGATCGGGGCGTGCTCGGGGTCAGCGACGACGCCGGGATGTGCGTGCGGGGGCGTGTTGCGGTTAGATACACGCCGTCATGAGCGAGGGCCCGGGGATCGGGGAGCAGCGCGAGATGCGGTGGCAGGTGCGCGCCGTGGTGGTGGTCGCGCTCATCTATCTGTTCCTCATCGGTGTCTCGGCGCTCGAAGCCGGGATCAAGACGATGGGAGCCGACACCCAGGAGCAGCTGTTCGCCAACGTGAGCAACCCGTTGGCCGGGTTGTTCGTGGGCATCCTGGGCACGGTCCTGGTGCAGTCGTCCTCGGCGAGTACCTCGGTCATCGTCGGGCTCGTGGCATCGGGAGCGCTCGGCGTGGACGACGCCGTCCCGATGATCATGGGTGCCAACATCGGAACCACGGTCACCAACACGTTGGTCTCCCTCGGCAGCATGCGTCAGACCAACGAGTTCCGGCGGGCCTTCGCTGCGGCGACGGTCCACGATTTCTTCAACGTGCTGGCCGTGGCCATCCTGTTGCCGCTGGAGCTGATCACGGGTTGGTTGTCCGACATCGCCGGGTGGATCAGCGAACAGCTGGTCGGGTCGGCCGGCTCGGATTGGAAGAGCCCGGTCAAGGAGTGGGTGAAGGAACCGGTCGGTTGGCTGAGCGACTTCTGGGAGTGGGTCGGGGCCGGCGGCAACGGGCTGGGCGTCTTGTTGGTGATCACCGGGCTGGTCATCGTGGTGGCGGCCCTCACGCTCATCACGACCAACATGCGCACCCTCGTGGCCGACCGCATGGAGCGCTCGCTCAACGCGGTGCTCGGGCGGGGTGGCGGCATGGTGGCGATGATGCTGGGTTTGGTGATCACCGTCGCCGTGCAGTCGTCGAGCATCACCACGTCGATCCTCGTTCCCATGGCCGGTGCCGGCGTGATCACGCTTCGCAACGCCTACCCGGTGACGTTGGGAGCCAACGTCGGGACGACCATCACCGCCCTGTTGGCCGCCTTGGCCGCCAGCAGTCCCGAGGCTCTCACCGTCGCATTGGTCCACACGGTGTTCAACATCAGTGGCATTCTCGTGCTGTACACGATTCCTCGAGTGCGTGATATCCCGATCATCTGTGCGGAGACGCTGGCACGGGTCGCCGCCGATCACCGGTCGTGGGCGGTGGCGTACGTCGTCGGCGTCTTCGTGGTGGTCCCGGTCGCCGGACTGGCCATCCTGAACTAGGAGATATGTCATGGTGATGGAGTTCTTCCGCCGGGGCGACTCGGGACTCGAACGAATCGAGAGCCGTATCATCTCGATGCTCGGCGACGCACGACATTCGTTCGACCTGGCCGCCAACGTGGTGCTCTCGGGTGGCGATCCGGGTCTGGTCGCCGGCGACATCCGCGACACCGATGACCGCATCAACCAGACCGAACAGGAGCTGCGGTCCGAGCTCGTGGTGCACGTCGCCGTGCAGGGCTCCACCGACATCGGCACCGTGCTCGGGTACACGCTGCTCATCAAGAAGATCGAGAGGATCGGTGATCAGGCCAAGAACATCCTGGATCTCGCCTTCGAGGGCGTCTCGTTCGCCGATGCGCCGGATGTCGCCGAGCTGGCTGCTCACCATCAGACCGTCTCCGCCTTGTTCGGCGAGGCCGCCGAGCTGTTGTCGGCGCCCGACCAGGCTGCCATCGACGACTATCGCCACCGCGCCGACGAGCTCCGGCACCATTTCGAGGACAAGCTCCGCGGCTACATGCACTCGTCCGAGCCGGGCAGCGAGGTGGTGCCCCGGGCCATCCTCTACCGCTACCTGAAGCGCATCGTCGCCAACCTGGCCGGTGTGCTCACCACCGCCAGTGAACCCCTCCAGCACCAGGACTACTTCGACGCGGGCCAGACCGACATCGACGACGACTGATCCCGGCGCTACCGATCACCGCACGGACACATCGCCCGGCGGGGCCGGGCGGGGATCAGGCCGACATCTTGTAGCCGACGCCCCGGACGGTGATGATCCGCTGCGGATTGGCCGGGTCGGGTTCCAGCTTCGCCCGCAGCCGTTTGATGTGCACATCGAGCGTCTTGGTGTCGCCTTCGTAGTCATACCCCCACACCCGGTTGATCAGGTCCTGTCGGGTCACCACGAGGTCCTGGTTCTCCATGAGCTCGGCCAGCACCTGGAACTCCTTCAGCGGCAGCTCGACGGACTGGCCGGCGAGCGTCACCTCGTGACGCTCCCGGTCGAGGTGCAGATCTCCGACCGTGACCTCGGCGTCGCCGACGGTGCGGGGGTTGGCGCTGACGCGACGGAGGACCGTTCGCATGCGGGCGATCAGCTCGCGGGTGCGATAGGGCTTGGACACGTAGTCGTCGGCGCCGATCTCGAGCGCCACCACCGCATCGATCTCCTCGTTGCGGGCCGACACCATGATCACCGGGGTGTCGTCCACCGAACGGATCTGTCGGCACACATCGACACCCGACATGCGTGGCAGCATGACGTCGAGCAGCACGATGTCGGGCTGCAGAGCCCGGAAGTACTCGAGGGCCTCCTCGCCGTCGGCGGCGAGGTGGACCAGGAACCCCTCTCGCTTGAGGGCCTGGCGAAGTGCTTCCCGGAATGCCGGCTCGTCGTCGACGACCAACACCGTGATCGGGTCACTCATCGGTACCCCGCCGAGGGATTCGCAGGGTGAAGGTGGAGCCCTCACCCGGCTTCGAGTCGACGAAGACCGTCCCCTCGTGGTTGTCGGCCACGTGGCGGACGATCGAGAGGCCGAGACCGGTGCCGCCCGTCTCGCGACTGCGGGCCCGGTCGACCCGGTAGAAGCGTTCGAAGATCCGCTCCAGGTCGGCGCGTGGGATGCCGACGCCGGTGTCCTGCACGGTGAGGTCGACGGCGCCGGCGACCGGGGCCGCGGTGACGGTGACCTGACTGCCCTGGTCGCTGTACCGCACCGCGTTGTCGACCAGGTTGACCAGGGCCCGCACCAGCTGCCCATGGTCTCCCGAGATCGTCATGTGGGTGGGCACGCCGACCAACGCCAACCGGATGTCCAGCCCGTCGGCCAGGCCGCGCACGATGTCGATGGCCTGCGACAGCACCTCGTCGACGGCCACGTCGGAGTGTGCGGGACCCCCCGTCTCCTCGAGGCGGGTCAGCTCGAGGAGGTCGTCGATGATGGCCTCGACTCGATCCGTCTCATGGCGCAGGTGCGAGATCAGGCGAAGTCGCGCCTCGTCGTCGTCCTCGTCGGCGATGGTCTCGGCCAGCAAGATGATGGCGCCGACCGGTGTCTTGAGCTCGTGGCTCACGTTGGCTACGAAGTCGCGGCGGATGGCGTCGATGCGGCGGTCCTGGGCCTCGGCCTCGATGACGGCCAGTCCCCGGCTGGGCACGGGGATGGTTCCGTCGACGGCCACGTGATCGCGCCGGATCTGGGCCCGCTCGGCCGCAGCGTCATCGGGGCGGGTGCCGTCGACCACGTAGATGATGTGTTCGCCGAGGTTCTCGGCGTGGTCGCCGATGCGCTCGTAGAACCGGCCGATCATGGCCAGCTGGACGCTCTGCTGCGGAAACAGATCGCCCTGATGGGCGTGTTGGATCACGGTCTGGATGAAGCTGGTGTGGAGGTCGTCCAGCACGTCGTCGAGCTCGTCGATGGTGGCGGCCAAGGCCGCGTCGCGGGTGCGGAGCGCTTCGCCGGCCCGGACGAAGAGCAGCTGGGCCTGCTCGGACATCTGGAGTATGAGGTCCCGTACCCGCTCGTCGGGTCGCGATCCCTGGAGCCGGCCGACCGCCTTGGCGATGTTGGTGGTGAGGTCGGCACTGCGTTCGATGTCGGCGTTCATGTGCATGGCCGCCACGATGAACCGCAGATCGCCGGCCACCGGTTGCTCACGCAGCAGGGTGCCGATGCAGAGGTCCTCCACCTCGTGGCTCTGGAGGTCCACCTCGTCGTCGCCGATGATGATGTCGTCGGCTCGGGCGATGTCGCCCTCCAGCAGAGCCGCGGTGACCGCATCGGTGCGGAGAGCGACGACGTCGATCATGGCCAGCAAGCGGGTCATGATGTGTCCCAGGCGCTCGTCGAGCTGGGTGCGGATGTCGGTCATGCGATCACCTCGGTGGCCATGATCAGCCGAACCGACCCGTCACGTAGGCCTCGGTGCGGCCATCGGACGGGTTGGAGAAGATGTTCTGGGTCCTGTCGTACTCCACCAGGAGGCCGGTGCGGCGATCGGATTCCTCGTTCACCTCGGCGGTGAAGAAGGCGGTCCGGTCGCTGACCCGGGCCGCCTGTTGCATGTTGTGGGTGACGATCACGATGGTGTAGTCGTGCTTGATCTCCTGCATCAGCTCCTCGATGCGGCCGGTCGCGATCGGGTCGAGGGCCGAGCACGGCTCGTCCATGAGCAGGACATCGGGGTCGACGGCCAGCGCCCGGGCGATGCACAGCCGCTGTTGCTGCCCACCGGACAGGCCGAGAGCGCTGTCCTTGAGCCGGTCCTTGACCTCGTCCCACAACGCAGCCCGCTGCAGCGAGCGCTCGACAAGGTCGTCGAGACCCCGACGCTGCCCGGCGACTCGGGGCCCGTACGCGACGTTGTCGAAGATCGACTTCGGGAACGGATTGGGCTTCTGGAACACCATGCCGATGCGCCGGCGCACCTCGACGGCATCGATCTTGTCGCCGTAGAGATCCACGTCGTGATAGCGCACCTCGCCCTCGACCCGCGCCGACTCGATGAGGTCGTTCATGCGGTTGAAGCACCGCAACACGGTTGACTTGCCGCACCCCGACGGCCCGATCATGGCGGTGATCTCGTTCGCCCGAATGCGCAGACCGACGTCGCGCACGGCCCGGAACGCCCCGTAGTAGACATCGAGGTCGCGCGTCTCGAGCACGATCTCCGACGCTCGAGGATCCTCGCGGACCTCGATGTCGTCGATCATTGCTGAGGTCTCATCCACCCGCTGCTCCTTGGTGATCTGCATCGGTCATCGCCCCGCTCTCTTGTTCTCGAATCTATTCCGCAACAGGATGGCCACGGCATTGGCCAGGAGAACCACGACCAGCAACACGATGATGGCGGCCGCCGTGTTCTCGACGAAACCGCTGTTGGCCGGCTTGGTGGCCCAGTCGGTGATGGTGATGGGCATGGCGGTGAACTGCTCGCTGAGCTGCTCGGGCTCGAAGAACCCGGTGCGAGAGCCGAGACGACCCTGGACGGCTCCGACGAGGATGAGGGGCGCCGCCTCGCCCAGCGCCCGGGCCAACGACAGCAAGGTCCCGGTGAGGATGCCGGGCGCGGCGTAGGGCAACACGTTGGTGCGAATCGTGTCCCACTGCGTGGCGCCCACGCCGTAACTGGCCTCGCGTATCTCCCGAGGTACGGCCCGGATGGCCTCGGCGGAGGTGATGATGACGATCGGCAGCACGAGCACGGCCAGGGTGACACCGGCGGCGGCGGTGGTCTTGCCCGCGTGGTCGCCCACCGAACCGGGGAAGAACCCGTCGGCCGCCTTGACGAAGATGGAGAAGCCGAGGATGCCGTACACCACCGACGGCACACCGGCCAGGTTGCGGATGTTGACGTCGATGAGACGAGTCAGGCGGTTGTCGGGGGCGTACTCCTCGAGGTAGATGGCGGCGCCGATGCCGAAGGGAAAGGCCAGCGCCACCACGAAGACGCCGATCCAGAACGTGCCCCGCAGCGACTGGAAGATGCCCGCCTCATCGGCCCGCGTTCGCAGCGGGGCCGACAGGAAGTCGAGGCCGCGATCGGTCAGGACACCGAAGCCTCGGTCGAACACATCGGCGACGAGCACCAGCAGTACGAGCAGGGCGAACACCAGGCAGCTGACCAGGGCCAGACGGAAGACGAAACCACCGAAGTCGATGCCGCCGCGCTGGAGCCGTCGTTCGACGTCCTTGCGGGTCTGGTCGGGCAGAACGGTTCCGAGCTTCATGAGATCCCCCTAGTAGGCCTGGCGGACGCGCCGCACGAACCGGTCGGCGAGGAGGTTCAGGCCGAGGGTGACGAGGAACAGGACCAGGCCCACGAAGAAGAGGCTCTCGAAGGTGAGTGCCTCGCCCACCACGGCATCGGTTCCCGAGGCCTGGGCGGCCATGGCCGCCGTCATCGTCGAACCGGCTTCGGTGGGGTCGGCCGTGAAGGTGGCCACGTTGCCGCCACCCCCGGCGGCCAGGAACACGACCATGGTCTCGCCGATGGCTCGCGAGACGGTCACGATGAAGGCGGCCACCAGGCCCGACACCGCCGCCGGGAGGACCACCCGTGACGTGGTGGTCTTCTTCCGGGCGCCCAGCCCGGCCGAGGCTTCCCTGAGCGGGCGGGGAACCGCGGTGAGGGCGTCCTCGGAGATGGAGGCCATGAGCGGGATGGTGAGCAGGCCCACCCCCAACCCGGCTGCCATGAGACTGAAGATCCCGGCGTCGAAGAACCGTTGGACCACATTGGGGGCGATCCAACGGAGGGCGAAGAACCCGACCACCACCGACGGGAGGCCGGCGAGGATCTCGAGCACCGGCTTCAACACCTTGCGCACTCGCGGTCGGGCGTACTCACTGAGGTAGATGGCCGAGCCCAGGCCGATCGGCAGGGCCACCACCATGGCCACGGCCGTCACGATGAGTGAGCCGACGATCAGGGTCTTGATGTCGTACTCGCCGAAGCGAGGCGCCCACTGGGTGCCCCACAGCGAGCCGAGCTCGACGTTGGAGACGAAGGTCCAGGCCTCGGCCACCAGCGAGAAGACGATCAGCGCCGTGATGAGCAGCGACAGCATGGCGGCGCCGGTGAACAGCGCCCTGATGTCGCTCTCGCGGCGGCGCCGACCCGGCAGGCCCCGCAGGGTGTCGTCGTCGACCCGTCTGGCCGACCGGAGGGCGTCACCGGCGATGGCGTCACTGGCGAACGAACCCGCGATCAGGTCGTGCAGGGCCCGTCGATCGCGGCGCAACAGGGTGACGACGGTCAGGACGGTCAGAAGGAGGAAGACGACCTCACGCACGGCGCACCGCCAGAGAGGCAGCGGCGCTCCCGAGGCGTTGTCGACCAGCCGGATGCCGAGCACCGACTGCCCGATCGATGCGCCGGAACGAGCCACCCGCCAGACCTGGTTCCAGATCACGAAGGCCGCGCCCGCGGCGGCGATCGTCGCGCCGGCGACCGAGTCGAATCCGGCGATGGAACCGGCGATGTAGAAGGGGGTCGCCAGGACGGCGTCGATCAGCCGACCGACGATCCGCCCCCGCACCGGGGCCGGGAAGCCCGCGACGATGCCGGAGCTGGCGGGGCTTCGACCGTCGGGTCGATGGGCGGTTGCCGTGGCGGTCATCGGAGAGGTCCTGGTGCTGGTACGGAGGACGGCTGGGTCGGGGCGGAGCTAGCTGCGGGCGGCTTCCCAGGCTGCGGTCGTCTCGGTCAGCAGGTCGTCGGGCAGGGGTACGTAGCCGGACTCGCCGAAGGCCTCGGTGACCGATTCGGTGTAGCCATCACCGAGGTAGAAGTCGACGAACTCGGCGGTGGCCGGATTCGC
>Ga0224505_10002129_pt1 | contig 11829 bp, 17 predicted proteins | sample SF_Jan12_sed_USG_FD_169102 | JGI IMG/M metagenome (GOLD analysis project Ga0224505, IMG submission 169102) | Sediment microbial communities from San Francisco Bay, California, United States - SF_Jan12_sed_USGS_4_1 | ecosystem: Environmental > Aquatic > Marine > Sediment | place: USA: California...
TGTAGTCTTCCGGTACCTTCGGCACGTCGAAGTTCACGACGTGCCCGAGTTCCTCGACGTCGATGCCCCGGGCCGCGATGTCGGTGGCGACCAGCACCCGATACTTGCCGCTCTTGAAGCCGGCCAGCGCCTCGGTGCGCTGGGCCTGCGACCGGTTCCCGTGAATCCGTTCCGCCTTGATCCCCTCGCGGATGAGATGCTTGGTCAGGCGGTCGGCCCGGTGCTTGGTCCGGGTGAAGACAAGCGCCTCGCGCATGTCGCCCTTGGCGAGCAGCGCGAGGAAGAGGCCCGCCTTCAGTTCCTGCCGCACCGGATAGACCGCCTGCGTGATGCCAATCGCCGGCGCCGACTTCCGCGCCAGGTTGATCATGGCGGGATTCTCGAGCATCTGCCGCGTCAGCGTGATGATCGGGGCGGGCATCGTGGCGCTGAAGAAAAGCGTCTGCCGCTTGGTGGGGATGTGGCGGAGAATCCGCTTGATGTCGGGCAGAAAGCCCATGTCGAGCATCCGGTCGGCCTCGTCGAGGACGAGGACCTCGAGACCGGAAAATCTGGCGTAGGGCTGCTTCATGTGGTCGAGCAGGCGGCCGGGCGTTGCCACGACGATGTCGACGCCGCTCCGGAGCGCGTGTTCCTGGGGGTTCATCCCCACGCCGCCATAGACGGCGGCGGCGGTGACCGGCGTGTGCACCGCGAGGTCGTTGATGTCTTCCAGGATCTGCAGGGCGAGTTCGCGGGTCGGACTCAGGATCAGCGCCCGGGTGGTTCCCCGCTTCAGGTCCATCAGCCGCTGCAGAATGGGGAGGACGAAGGCGGCGGTCTTGCCGCTGCCGGTCATGGCACACGCCAGGAGGTCACGCCCCTCAAGCGCCGGGGGGATCGATTCGGTCTGGATCGGGGTGGGACGGGTGAACCCGAGCTCCTTGATACCCTTGAGCAGGTTGGGATGCAGATTCAGTGCGGCGAAAGGCACGGCGTTCCTTGCTGAAAAGCGCAACCGCGGCGGGGGCCTTTCCAGAGACGGGGGCTGCCGGTGCGGGCGACGGTAGTGGGGCGACCAAGGGGCCGCCGGGGCGAAGGATAGGCCCTTGGTAGGTCGGGGACAACTCGCCACTGGCGCTTTGGAGGGGGGGTGGTTACTTTCAGGGCAATCGACATAGCCTTCGGGCCCCGGGGTAGCAGAGCAGACCGGGTGATCAAACTGCCAAGAACCATCGACCCGCCCGGTGAATACACACTGGACGGGCGTTGTGTTTTCAGGATCTCCGTCCCCCCTCTCCACATGGTGGAGAGGGGGACAGGGGGTGAGGTGGAACAGTCGGGATGGGCTACCGGGTATCCCGCGGCGGGCTCTGCCAGATCACCTGGGTGATCATCCAGCGGCCGTCGATCTTTGCCAGGTGCAGGTAGTCCGTCCCCCACCAGGCCACCACCTTGGCCGCTGCGATCTGGTCCAGCACCTCAAGCAATGTCACCATACGCGGGGCGCTGGCCGGGGTGGACCGGCCGCTGGCCTTCACCTGCCGGACATAGTCCAGCATCTGGGCGTAGGACATCCCGGTCCCGTGGTAGGTCGAGTCCCCCTTGGGGATGTAGTACCCGTACTTGACCACCGTCGGGCTCACGCTGCGGACGATCTTGGTCGAATCCCCCTCATAGAACGCCTCGATGTAATCGCGCGCGGCGAGCGATACCCCCTCGGCGTCGGGGGACATGGCGACCGCGGCCTGTGCCGCGACGGCCGCCGGCGCCCCGAGGCAAAGGGCGGCGAGGAGGGTGGGGAGGAGTGGTGGGCGGATTGTCATGAGTGCTCCAATCAATTGGCCGTGTTACGGCCCCTTGTGGGGGACACGGTCCTGTTCGTGCCGCTGTGTCAGCATGCGCTCGGCGAAGTCGAGCCGCTCCTGCACGTCGGCCAGTTCGTTTCGCAGGTGGTCCACTTCGCCGGGCGTGAGCTCCGGTTGGGTCTCGTCACTTGCGTAGAGGGCCTGGGTGGCACGGGCGCGGAGTCGCTCCGCCCAGAGCATGCACGCCACGCCGAGCGCGCCGTGCAGGGTGGCGTGCACGGGCTCGGCTGACTCGGCCGCGAAATAGACGGCGGCCACGTTGACCGCGACGAGGGCCTGTGCGATCGGGGTCCAGATTCTCGGATTGAACCGCATGCGTGACCTCGAGTAAGGGGAGCCGGACCGTTCCCTACGGAACCCGGGCCAGAATTCCGTCAAACAACGTGGTCAGGCCGGAGTCTGCCGCTCCGGAAGCGCCACCCCCTCAAGAAAGAAGGCCGCCAGTTCGGCCCGACCTCCCAAGCCAGCCTTCTCATACGCCGCCCCGGCATGTTGCCGGACCGTGCGCTCGCTTCGCCCGGTCCGAACCGCGATCTCCTTGTGCCCGTGTCCCTTGAGCACCAGCAGCGCCACCTCTCGTTCGGACGGGGTCAGCCCCCAGGTCGAGAATTGCGCATCGATGGCAGCCCCCAAGCCTGCGAGTGCCTGCTCGGCACTGGCTCGCCACGCATCCCGCTCTGCCTGCCGTTCAACCAGGCTCTGTCGGAGCCGCCGGTTGGTGGCCGCCGCACTCCCCCACCCCCGTCCAAGCCAGAGCGCCGTGGCCAGGGAGCCGAGGATGAGAGTGACCTCATACACCACATGGAAGGAGAGCCAGCGAGCTGGCCGATCCAGTGCCAGGTCGATGATTCCTGCTAAGCCGATGACTACCAAGAGGATGGCGACAGTCCGTTTCAGCCGTTCCTCGTCCTGACCAGCCATGTTGGCTCCTCCGTCAACTGTCGGATCCCTGCGCGGACTCTACCACAAGCACATCATACGTCAATTGTCGGATGGTATGAGAAGCCCGCGCCCTCTAACGTGTCAGCCAACCCAATTCCGGAGGCTGACTATGTTGCCCGACCCCCTGCACCCCGCGGTCGTTCACTTTCCCATCGTGCTCATGACATTCCTTCCCCTCGCCGCTCTTGTCGCGCTCTGGGCCGTTCGCCGCGGGGTAGCTCCCGTTCGGGCCTGGAGCGTTCCCCTGATCCTGGCCGGTGCCCTGACGCTCAGCGCCTGGGCTGCACTTCAGACCGGCCAGGCGCAGGAGGAGCGTGCCGAGGATATCGTGGGCGAGCAACGCATCGAGACGCACGAGGAGGCGGGCGAGCGCTTCCTGGTTCTTTCGGGCATCGTCTTCGCCCTCAGCGCCGCCGGACTTCTCCGCGGGGCGACCGGCAGGGGCGCGCGAGCCGTCACCGCCGTCGCTACCCTCGGTCTGCTGGTGGCGGGCTACCAGGTTGGGCACACGGGCGGAGCCCTCGTGTATGGTGACGGCACCTCACCCGGTGTGTCTCAGCTGACCGCGGTCGGTCCCGGCGAACGCGGCGAGGGGGGCGAAGTGGGTGAGCGACACGCCAAGTCAGAGCGGGGGGACAACGACTAGCATGGACAGGCGTTGATCGGCGTCGGCTCACGAAGCCGGCGCCCACACCCGCTCCGCCTGCTGGAGGTGGCGGTGCTGGTGCCGGGGCAGCACCGCCAATCCGGCGTAGATGTTGTACTTCATCCGCGCGTTGAATGGCGATGTCATCGTGATCTTGTCGATCGGCAGTCCATCGGCCGATGCGAGGAGGGCGAGCAGGGTGCCCTGCCGGCGTTCGAACTCGGCGATCACTCCCTTGGCGGAGGGCGCGCTCGAGGGGACGAACGGCGGGCTGGTCTGCACCCTGCCGCGCGAATCCGGCCCGGTCATCTTCCACAGCGCCCAGCCCAGAAAGCCCCGGCGGTACTTCTTCGGGGACGGCTTCTCCCGCCTGGCTTTCGCGATGCCGGCCGTCAGCAACGGCTCGAACGCCGCCGAGGTGAGGTTGAGGTGCTCGACACATTCCGAGACCGACCATCGGGCGGGATCGTTTCGTACGGGCCATCGTTCGGCGGGGAGCGTGTCGCTGAGCCGGTGCAGGCGTGCCGTCGCCTCGCGCAAATCGCCAGCGATTGTCTCGAGCTGTGCGTTCATCGTCTCACGATGCCAAGCACCCGACCGGTGTTGCAGTCGAGCCGGATCAGCTGGTCGTCGCGCATGCCGTAGGCGCCGCTTGGGGCAGCGTAATCGCCCAATCCGCTCTCCGACCGCACCAGGACGATATCGACGCCGGTGATCGGGTCCCGCATCGGACTGAGGCAGCCATCGCCGGCGAGCGTGTCCGCCGGCGCGACCACCTTGGCCGAATCGAGCGGGACAAAGCGAGGCGGTGCGGTGACCGGGGCTGGCTGTTCGATGACGGATTGCATCCCGCTGCTGCCGCCGCAGGCGAGCACGAGGAGGGTGACGAGGGGAAAGGACAGGGGCGGTGGATGTACGCCAACGGTCGGCATCGGTAGCCCTCCGGGTGAGGGGGTCGGGATCGGGTCAGCTGCTTCCCGGCAGACGCTCCTGTTCGCGCCGCTGCGCCAGGAGACGCTCCGTGAAATCGAGTCGTTCCTGCACCTCCGCCAGTTCGTGCCGGAGCTGGTCCATCTCGCCCCGGACCGCGTCCAGCTCGGCGAGGGCGCCGTCCGGCAGGACGCCGGCGCGAGCCTTCGCTTCTTCCAGCCTGACCTTGGCCAGCTTGAGCATGCCGCCCATCACGATGGCGGAAATCGGGATCAGCATCGCCGTGATCGGAATCAGCAGCGCCCACGATTGTCGATCCATGGCGGCGTCCTGTCCTCAGGGAAATGGGCGGTCGATCGATGGCGACTGCTGCGCGAAGAACTTCGGCCCCGACTCGGTGACGTAGATGCAATCCTCCAGCCGAATCCCGAACTCCCCGTAGATGGAAATATTCGGCTCGTCGCTGAAGCACATTCCCGGCTGGATGATGACCTCACTATCCTTGACGAAGTTCGGCGCCTCATGACCGTCCATCCCGATGCCGTGTCCGGTCCGGTGTGGCAGCCCCGGCAACTGGTAGCCCGGCCCAAAGCCGGCGTCGGTGATCACCTTGCGCGCGGCGGCGTCGACAGAGCCGCAGGTCGCCCCGGGCTGGGCGGCGGCGAAGGCGGCGTCCTGCGCCCGCCGCTCGAGATTCCAGATCTCGGTCTGGCGCGCCGTCGGCGTGCCGTAGACGGTCGTGCGGGTGATGTCGGACTGGTATCCCTGCACGGCACAGCCGGCGTCGAGCAATACGATGTCGCCTTCCTGGAGTTTCTGCGGGCGCGACGTACCGTGCGGGAAGGCCGAGGCCTCGCCGAAGCCCACCAGCGCCCAGGGCGACGATCCACCCAGCAGGCGCATGGCGGTCGTCATGTTTTCCGAGAGATCGTACTGGCTCATCCCCGCCTGGAGCGTGGCGAACGCGGCGCCGAACGCGGCGACGGTGATGTCGCTGGCGCGCTGCATCAGCGCCAGTTCGGCCGCTGACTTGATGGACCGGCAGCCGACGGTGACGGGATCGGCGTTGCGGTAGTCGGCCGCCGGGGCCGCCGTCTGCACGCCGTTCGAAATGAAGTACCGCGTCTCCGCCTCCACGGCGACCGTCCCCGTCGCCAGCCCCCGATCCCGCAGGATCCCGGCGATCACCGCATAGGGGCTCTCATCCTCCTGCCAGACGCGCACCTCGGCGCCGGCAGGGATCTTCTCGCGCGCCCGCTCCTCCTCGAACCCGGGACAGACGAACGCCATCTCGCCCCGGGCGGGGATGATTCCCACGAACGGTCGTTCCGACTGCCCCCACCGCACGTTGGTGAAGTAGGTCATGTTCGTCCCGGGTTCCAGCAGGAGGGCTCCGACGCCTTGCTCAGCCATCAACTGGCGCGCACGGGTCATCCGCCGGTCCCGCTCGGCCGCCGTGATTGGTTCAACGCCGTCGAGCATCGGTTTCAGGGCGGCGAGCGGTGGCGGGAGATTGCAGGGGTCGGCGCCTGACATGGCGGTGCTGGCATAGGCGGCGGCATCAGGCCGGCAGGCGGAGCCGGCGATCATCCCGGCCAGAAGCCCGGTGAACTGGCGGCGATCAAGGGACATCGGCCATGGACTCCAGAGAGGGAAGGGAGGGAGGTGGTGCGCTGGCCTCTCTGAGAATACTGCAGGAAGGGGTCGGGGGCGAGTCCCGGAGGACGCCACCCGGATTGCGGTGCCCACCCCGGTTTCGGACCGGGGTGGGCGCTCGGGTCAGCTGGCCTGGCGGCCCTCGCTCGGTCCCCACCAGTTGTCGGCGCGCCGGCGCTTGCCGCGGATGTTGGGGACCGAAACGATGGCGGCTTCGATCACCTCGTCCCCGAACGCGTTCTCCTCGGCCCAGGCGCGGAGCAGTTCATCGGTCTCCTCCGGGTCCTGGTCCGGATTCCTCGGCATGACAGCCCACCGCCTGCCTGCGCGCATCATGTACCACATCTCGGGCTCCGCCTCGGCGTCGCGCCGGGGGTCGGCCGGGTGCGCTTCGTACGAGACAAAGTGCAACTCCCGGTCGCGGACGGTGATGTGGCGCTGCTGCGGCTTGTACAGGGACATGGACTCCCCCGGCGAGAGTGGACAGGCGGACCGGAGGCAGGGTCAAAACTTGGAGCCACCACCGGCCACAGAGATCGTGGCGAGTATGGAATCTAACCCGGCAGACGGCAGATCGCCGATTCGACCCGCGAACGCACTGTTTTCTCTGTGCGGAGGTCCTGGCAGCGGTTTACGGCTTGGATTGCTTCGGAGGAAGCGACGCGGCGAAGTCGGCACCGCGGGTGACCCAGGCGGCGAGTCCCGCCTGGGTGGCGAGCGCGGGAGGATCGACGAAGACCATTCCGGTCATCGGACGGCCGGTGAAGTCCATCGGGCGCACATGGGGTTGGGTCAGCGCTTCGGCGTAGCCGTCGGGGCCGATGCGCACCATCAGCGTGCTGCCGACGATGCCGGCGCACATGTGGCCGTTGATCAGGAAACAGAGGCCGCCGAACATCTTCTTTTCGGAGAGCCCTGGGGCGCCGACGAGGGCGTCCCGCACGCGGCCGCCGAGGGCGTCATCGTACGCCATGGTCAGGGGCTGATCGGCGCCGTGACGCCGTGCGCTTCGCGGAATGCGTAGGACACTGCCTCCAGGCCGATGGCAACGATGAGGCCGGTCAGGAGCACGCCGATCAGCGCGATGAGGATAGCCAGCCACTTTGTGCGCTGGGTAGTCGGGCGCATGTCGCCATAGCCGACGGTCGTGGCGGTGACGAACGCGAAGTACATCGCATTGCTCAGCGTCCAGCGCTCGATTTTTCCTACCTGGAAGCCGATGGCGGCAATGGCGACGACCATGAGCATGATGAACGGCCAGAGGTGCAGGAGGCCTGACAGATAGGTTTTCACGAAGTCGAGGAGCAGTTCCATGCGTGATTCCCGGGAAGGCAGTTGAGGCAGCGTGTCCCCGATACTACTCGCGCGGTGGGGGGGCAGGAAGGGGAGTGGCGAGGGCATTTCGCTCACGCAGGAACTGGAGGACCTCCTCGATCGGCAGCGCCTCCACCGTGTGTCCGTTACCCGTGACGGTGGTGGCGGCGAAGAGGGCGTTGTCGATCGCCTCTTCGGTGGCCTCGATCACGCCGGCAAAGAGGGGGCTCATGACATCGTTGCCAAGTTCCGGGGACTCGAGCCACCCCGCGCCGGCGGGCCGCCGGACGGCGGCGTTGGTGGAGAACGCGAGCACATAGTCGCCGGAGCCGTTGCCGGCGGTGGCTCCCGTGCGTCCGAGGCCGAGCGCGGCCCGCGAGGCGAGGCGTTCGAGGTTCCGGTCGGAGAGTGGGGCGTCGGTGGCCACCACGATCATGATCGAGCCGGTCGGACCCCGGGGAGCGGCCGCGCCCGACATCCCGTCGCGCCCCAGCAGGCGCCCGACCGGAACCCCCATCAGCATCAGTCCCCCGATGCCGCCGAAATTGGTCTGGACCAGAACGCCGACAGTCCAGGTGCTGTCTCCCAGACGCACCTGGCGCGAGGAGGTGCCGATGCCCCCCTTCCAGCCGAGGGTGGAGGTGCCGGTGCCGGCGCCCACGCTCCCCTCCGCCACGGGGCCGGAGCGGGCCGTCGTCAGCGCGGCGACGACATCGTCGCTCGAGATGGGCCGCTCCCGGATGGCGTTCAGGTAGGCGTCGTTCGTCTCGCCGACCACCGGGTTGATCGACCGGACCTCTTCCATGCCGGGTTGCTGAAGGAGGTAGGCGACCATCGCGTCGGCCGCTTGCCAGACACAGAGCGTGCAGGTGAGCAGAATTGGCGTCTCGAGTTCGCCGAGCTCGTGCAGCTGGGTCGTCCCGAGGAGTTTGCCAAACCCGTTGATCACGAAGACGGCGGCCGGCACCCGGTCACGGTAGAGATTGCCGCCGTGCGGGAGAACGGCGGTGACGCCGGTCCGAATGGAGTCGCCCCGGATGACGGTCGTCTGCCCGACGAGCACGCCGGGGACATCGGTGATGGCGTTGAGCGGGCCGGTTGGAAGGACGCCGGGGGCGACCCCCGCCTCCCGGGCCCGCGGCCTGGTCTGCCCCTGCGCCGGAGCGGCAGCCAGCAGGGTTCCTGCCACAAGGAGCCATCCCCAGCGGATGCCGGTACCGGGTGCAGCGCTTGCCTGCGGTGGGACGGTCATTAGAATCACTGTCGCTCCCTGTTGCTGGTCGCCGCTGTCCGTGGGTGCGCCTTTGTCACTCTCAGGAGGTCGTTTCATGAAGCTGTCCCTCATTCCCACGCTCCTGCTGGCTGCGGCTTTGCCGGCCTGCGCCCCGCCCGCCGACATCGGGGACGGCGTCGTTGTCGAGTCGGTCACGCCCCGGTTCAAGGAGTTGAGCACCTGGCTGGTCCAGACGGTCGAGCAGGTGCCGGACAGCCTGTACGGGTACAAGCCGAATCCCGCGGTGCGCAGCATGTCCGAGTTGATGGGGCACGTGGCCAACGCGCACTACCTGTTCTGCTCGGCGGCCCTTGGCGAGGAGCAGCCTGAACATCCCGATTATGAGAAGGCGACCGACAAGGCCACGCTGCTGAAGGGGATGAACGAATCCGTCGCCTATTGCGAGCGGGCCTACCAGATCACCGATGGCGAGGCGATGAAGGCGACCCAATTCTTCGGCTCGACGATGACCCGTCTCGCAGTCCTGATCTGGAATGCCACCCACGACGGCGAGCACTACGGAAATCTCGTGGTGTACCTGCGCGCGAACGGGATGGTACCCCCGTCCAGCCAGGGGGGGAACTAGGCGGCAGGAAGATCAGGGCGCCCGGGCGAACCCGCCCGGGCGCTCAGATCCCTCCGCCCCAGAGGTACTGCCACCCCAGGCCCACGAGGTCGAAGTCGGAGCCGGTCCGGGTCCAGATACCGGTGCTGCCATAGGCCTTGAGCGAGTTATGCCGGTTGATCGGGAACACCAGCGTCAGGCCCAGCCGTGTATTCTGCTGCCACGCGGCGCTCTCCACCCCATCCGTGCTCGTCCGTCCCCCTCCGTACATCGTGCCACCCAGCGCACTCCAGATGCCTGACCTGAAGGTGTAGATCAGGTTGAGTTGCCCCGCATAGAGCGGGGCCTGCTGCAGGGTCAGGCCCTCGAGGAAATCGGTGTTGGCGGTGTAGAGGGTCACGGATCCGAGCACCTCGACGATCAGGCGCCCCGCGGTCTTCGAGATGCCGAGCTGCGGCTTGAATGACCAGCGATGGTTCCCGATGTTGACCAGCCGCTTCGCATCGTACTGCCCCAGCGGCGCCGTGACCTTGAGCCCGGCGCCGACGAGCAGATCCTGCTTGTAGTGGGCGAACTCCGGAAGCCGGAGCGCCGGCGCCCCGATGAAATTCACCGACACCTCGGCTTCGAGATCGATCATGCCGCAGACGCTGCGCGTCGCCCGCGCGCCCTGGTAGTCGGCGTACCCGTCGAGACACACGGCCCCGGTGACCATGTCGGCCTTTCCCGACAGCCCCCAGAAGTCGAGGGCGCGCCCGTACGCGGCGAGCGGCCCCTGGATCGTGAGTTGGGCATTTTCCAGCTGCGCGGCAGGGTCGAACAGCACGCTGCCCGACGAATAGGCGTAGGCCCCGACGAGGAAATTCAGGCCGACCGGCGTGTTGACGAAGGCGCGGGGGTCGAGACTCTGGCCGAGCAGGGGCGACGCGACGCAGAGCGACGCCAGGAGGAGCAGCCGCTTCATCGGGCGTCGTCCGCCGTCGGCCCGGAGATCGACGGCAGGGGGACGTCGAGGAGCCGGAGGTGCACGCTGAGCTGCCCGCGGTGATGGATGACATGGTTCAGGAGGTAGGTGCGGAGCACGGCGGCGCGCGAGGCGGCGACGTTTGCGTCGAAGGCGTCGAGCATGGCAGCCGTGGTGGTGAACGGCACCGGTGCATGGGGCGGCCCGCCGATGGGGGCGATGTTCCGCTCCGACCCCTGGGCGATCAAGGCGCCGAAGCCGACCAGGTTCGCGATGTGCTGGGCCAGCGTGCCGACCGGCGTGGACTTCGCGTGCGGGCGCCAGGACGCGCTGGCGTCCGGCACACGGGCCAGGAGGGTTCGGGTCGTCTGCATCTCATGATCGAACTCGCCCAGGTAGTACTCGAGGAACATCATTCGGTCCTTTCGGGGATCGCCGCGGCCGGCACGTCGGCCATGAGCGCCAACTGGTTGCCGTCCGGGTCCTGGAACTCCGCGAGCCAAAGGTTGCTGGTCGGGGACCGATGGACAACGTGGGGCGCCATCTGGAAGGCCACCCCCCGGGCAGTGAGCGTCGCGTGGACGGCCTGGATATCCCCGACTCGAAAGTAGATGGTGCCGCCCCGCCGCCGGTGTTCCGCCGACTCCGGCACGCCGACGAGCAGACGGACCCCGCCACACCGGAAGAAGGCCATCTGGGGCGGCGCGGCAAAGAGAAAGGGCAGGCCGAGCACATCCCGGTAGTACTGCACCGCGCGTTCCATGTCGGTGACGGGTACCATCAGCTGGCCCACTGACGCACTGGAGAGATCCATCGGTGCCTATTGCGGCCAGAGCCAGCCGAAGACGCCGGCCGTGAGGCAGGCGTAGAGCAGGCCGTCGATGGTCGAGGTAAGGGTCGACCGCAGTGCGCGATTGTACCAGATGCGCATCTGCCAAAGGGCCAGGGCGTAGCCGGCGAACGCGGTGGCTCCGACGAAGCGGAACACCTCGAGGTACGATGCGCCGGCGGGCACCGCATGGCTCGTGAGATACGCGGCGAAGAGGCTGACAGCGACAGAGTAGACGAACCAGCTGGTGAGCGCCTTCCCCATCGCCCAGGGACCGTTCGGCAGGACCGTCATGACCAGGACGGGGCCCTGGTTCCGCTTTGCAATGAAGTCGGGCGACTGCATCGCTTCCATGCTGCCCGCCTGCGGGATCATGTAGTCGCCCGGCGGAATGGCGAACGGCCGGAGCGCATTCATCACGCCCTCCTCATCAGGGACGCCGGGATATTCTCCCTTGTGCCACGGGGTCATCATGTGAATCACCGAACTGGCGAGAAACACGACCACTGCCGACAGGAGAATGGGCAGCCAGAGCGTGGCGAGTCCGACCATGGAAGCCTCCGCAGGAGATGTTTGGACACACTAGTGTGCGGCGTGACCGCCCCTCGCGCTAGGGGGCAGGAACCGGCGGGGCGCCGAATGTGTATCTATGAAGTAGCAGGAGACCATTTTCAGGAGTGAATGCCGTGTCCATCCGCCCAGTCAAGGAAGTCATCCAGGCCCAACCCACCATGGAGGGAGCGGGCGTCAGGCTGCACCGCGCCTTCGGATTTGGGAAGACGGAGGACTTTGACCCCTTTCTCCTCTTTGATGACTTTCGCAACGAACGCCCCGCGGACTACCTTCCCGGCTTTCCCTGGCAC
>Ga0224505_10002131_pt1 | contig 11822 bp, 11 predicted proteins | sample SF_Jan12_sed_USG_FD_169102 | JGI IMG/M metagenome (GOLD analysis project Ga0224505, IMG submission 169102) | Sediment microbial communities from San Francisco Bay, California, United States - SF_Jan12_sed_USGS_4_1 | ecosystem: Environmental > Aquatic > Marine > Sediment | place: USA: California...
GCGATGAACGTGTTCCGCAACCGCTACCGGCGCGCCGCCCTGGCGTTGAGGAAGACGATCAGCGTCGCCCCGACCGAGGACGCGCTCGCGACCGTCGAGGATCGCGACGTCGTCGTCCGCGCGCTCCGCGGTCTCACACCGGATCAGCGAGCCGCTGTCGTGATGACCGGCTACGTCGGTCTGACCTCGGAGGAAGCCGGCAAGGTGCTCGGCATGCGAGCCAGCACGGTTCGCACGCTCGCCACGCGCGCCCGCGCCGCGATCCGCGAGAAGGCAGGTGACCCCCGATGATCGACGATCTCGAACTCTTCGAGCGTGCCGTGGAGCGGTTCGCACCTCCCGAGGGCTCGTTCGAGCGACTGGTGACGCACCGCGATCGAAAGCACCGGAACCGCAGGATCCGCGCGGGCGTCGTCGCCGTGGTCGTGGCGGCCGTCGGCGTCGGCGCGCTCGTCCGGGCCTTCCCCTCCGGCACCGTGCCGGCGAACGACCCTCGCAGCACCTTCGTGGGCACGTGGACGTCCACCGAGCTCTACGATCCCTCTCGCGTTCAGACGATGACGATCCGCCCGGCGGAGGATGGCTCCTTCGACATCGTGCTGCACGACGAGTCCTCCTGGCTGTGCTCGGATCGTCAGACCCGCACCGATGGCGTTGACACGCCGTCAACGATGAGCGGGACCGGACGGCTCGAGGACGCAACAACAATGGTGGTGCCCTCTCCCGTCCTGGCATGCGCGGACGGGCGGGAGCCTGGCGTCTCTGGCTTCCCGGAGGAGGGACGCTCCAGCTACACCCTGGTCCTCGACCTCACCACCGACAGACTCTTCGACAACCTCGGGGTGGCGTGGCACCGAGGAGCAACACGGGCGAACGGGGCGGGCGCGACGACGGAGAGCGGAACGGACGGGACTGGTGGCTATTCCTTCCTCAACGGGGAGATCACGCTTCACGCCGACCTCCCATGGGGGGACCACGTCGAGTCGTACATCGACCCGCGCATATTCTGGCTGATCGGACAACCCGACGATGCGTGGATCGAGATCCTCGCGAACCCATCGCCGGAGGCATCCTGCACCGCCCCCGAGCGCGTTCCCGCTTCTGCCCAAGAGGTGGTCCGGGCCATCGGGTCCGACCCCGACATCGAGGCGACGGCACCCGTAGCCGCACGCGTCGGGGGGATCGATGCGCTGCAACTGGACGTGTTCGCCGTCCGGGGGGCACCGACGTGTGGGGACCGAGTCCCGGTCGTGACCGTGTCCGGCAGGGAAGCGTGGGGTGGCATCGACCACGGCGACCGTGGGCGCCTCTACGTCCTGGACCTTCCCGGAGGGTCTGCCCGGGCCCTGGTGATCATGATCACCGCCCCAGAGGCGGCATTCGAGCAGGCCATCGAGGCGGCAGCGCCCGTCGTGGAGTCTGTCGAGTTCCACACGGAGTGACGGGGGCGACCCTGCTGCCGGCGGGATCGCACCCCCGACGGTCCGAGGGACGCACGCAGGTCTTGCCGACGCTGGCATTCGGCAGACGATCCGCGAACCGCTCGGCGACGTAGCCCTCGGCATCGGCAGCGAAGCAGTACAGGGAGATGTACGAGGCGTTGCCGGCGATCAGCTGTCCCTTCATCCTTCTCGCGTCCTTCGGGTCTCGGTTCGCCCTACCGGCAGCAGTCGTACCGGTTTCCGCCCTGAATCGATACCGGTTTCGGGGATTCCACGCGCCCCTGCTCCCCCTAGCCTCGGATGTGAGAACGGCACCGAGACGAGAGGAGGAGCACGATGGGCACGAAGGCCGAAACGATCGGCGTTTCCACCCGGCCGGCGGGGTTCACGATCTGGACCGCGGCCGTGTCCGCCCTGGCGGTCGCGGCGCTGATCATGAGCGCGGTAGCGCTCACCATGACGGCGCGCGACGGGGCGGCCACCGGCGGGACGCTCGGCGGCATCCATGAGGCGACGAGCACGGTCCCGCAGGTCTGGGACGCGGCCAAGCTCGAGGCCATGGAAGCCCGCATGCTCGCGGAGAGCGCTCGGATCGAGGAGTCCACCCCGACCTGGGACGCAGACAAGCTCGAAGCCATGGAAGCCCGCATGGACGCCCTGGAGGGCCGTGCGCCAGCCGGGTAGCTCCACGGTCGAGCCGGGGTTCGCGTTCGGGTTCGCCCGGGCCACCGGGCGAACCTCGCGCGCGCGGGGCCTACACGGAGTCCGAACCCCGCCCTAGAATCCTCGCGTCCGCCGACCCTGGGAGGGTTTCTTGGCCGACGACGTCATCGGTCGCGAGTCCGAGCTCGCGATCCTCGATCGCTTCCTCGACTCGATCCAGAATGGCCCGAGCGCCGTGCTTCTGTTCGGTGAAGCCGGCATCGGGAAGACCACCGTCTGGAGAAAGGGCCTGGCGGGCGCCGAGCAACGGGGCTTCCGCACGCTCTCATGCGGCCCGGTCGAGGCGGAGACGCGCCTTTCCTACGCCGCCCTCGGCGACCTCCTCGAGCCGGTCCTCGAGGAGACGCTTCCGACCCTGCCGGAGCCGCAGCGCCGGGCTCTCGAGGTGGCCCTCCTGAGGGCCCCGAGTACGGGTGCCCGGGCCAACCAGCGGGCCGTCTTCCTGGCCGTCCTGGGATGTCTTCGGTCGGTGGCCGCCAGTCACCCGGTCGTCGTCGCCATCGACGACATCCAGTGGATGGACCTCCCCTCGGTCCGCGTGCTCCAGTTCGTCGTGCGCCGCCTCAAGGAGGAGCCGGTCGGCTTGATGGCTGCCGTTCGAGGCACCGATCCCGCCGACGACCCATTGGGGGTCGCCGCGGCCCTCCCCCAGGATCACGTGCATCGCGTCCACGTCGGGCCGCTCTCGGTCGAAGCGATCGAACGGGTGCTGCGCGACAAGGTGGGTGAGGGGTTCGGGCGAACCAACATCCTCGGTCTCCACGAGACATCGGGAGGCAATCCCTTCTTCGCCCAGGAGATCGGACGTGCGCTCCTACGTCGTGGCGGTGAGATCGCTGCCGGCGAGCAGCCGCCGATCCCCGAGCGTCTCCAGGAGCTCGTCGAGGACCGCCTCGAAGGGCTTCCCGCCGAGACCGTCGAAGCGCTCGAGGTCGTCTCTGCGCTCTCGACACCGACGACCGATGCGGTCGCGGCCGCGACCGATCCGACCGAGGTCGACCGTCGCCTGGACCCGGCGCTCGAGCACGGGGTCGTCGAGGTCGCCGGCGACCGCATCCGGTTCACCCATCCCCTCCTCGCGTCGACCGTCTACCAGAAGATCCCGCCGCCCCGGCGCCGCGAGCTGCACGCAGGGCTCGCGACGATCGTTCGCGACCCGGAGGAACGAGCCCGCCACCTGGCGCTGTCGGCCGAGGGCCCGGACGTCGCCGTCGCCGTCGCCCTCGAGGGGGCCGCCGCGCTGGCCTCCTCCCGGGGAGCGCCGCAATCCGCGGCCGAGCTTTGGGAGATGGCGCGCCGCGCCACGCCGGGCGACCGGGGCGAGGACCTGGTGCGCCGGACCCACCAGGCGGGCGTGGCGCACTTCGAGTGCGGGGACACCTCGCTGGCGCGGAGCGTCCTGGAGCACGCCGTAGACCTCTCGATGGCCGGGCCGGCTCGGGCCCGAGTGCTCCTGGACCTGGGGATGGGCATGGCTGAGGCCGAAGGGTGGCGGGGAGCCTGGGCAGTGTTCGAGGCCGCCCGGGGCGAGGCGGGGGACGATCTCGCGCTTCGGGCCTTGATCGAGCAGAACCTCGGGTACGCGTGGCTGTTCAGGGGCGACCTCGCGGCATCGGAACGGCACGCTCGCGCCGCGCTGGAGCTGGCCGAGGAGACACAGGACCCACGAGTGATGGCCGAAGCCTTTCAGGCGTATCCGTTCGTCGAGTTCCTCCTCGGACGCGGGGTCGATCAGGAGCTGCTCGATCGCGGGATCGCTCTGGAAGGGCACATGGAGGGCGAGTTCAAATCCCACGTCTTGCGGGCGAGCTTCGTCGTGGCACAGCTCCTCAAGTTCACCGATCGCCTGGACGATGCCCGCCGGACGTTCACCGAGCTCCTCGGCGATGCCGTGGCGCACGGCGTCACGGGCCCGATCCCGCAGATCCTGTATCACCTCGCCGAGCTGGAGTGCCGGGCTGGCAACTGGGATGCGGCCATGGAGCACGCCCGGGAGAGCAGGGCGGCCGCCCAGCGGATCGACATGGGAGCCCTGGCGTCGGAGGGCCACTTCGCGGTGGGCCTGGTGGAAGCCCACCAAGGGCGGGCCGACCCGGCGAGGCTGGAAGCCCTCGAGGGGCTTCGGGTCGCCGAGGCGGCCGGCGAGCTCCTGCTTCAGGTCCCGAATCTGGCGGTGCTCGGGTTCCTCGAGCTCTCCCTGGGCAATCCGGCCGAGGCCGACGCACATCTCTCCAGGGCCCTCGAGCTCGAGGATGCGATGGGCGTTCGGGAGCCCGGCTACTTCCGGATCGTCCCGGACGAGGTCGAGGCCCTCGTCGGCCTCGGGCGACTCGACGACGCCGAGCGGCTCCTCGCCCCTTTCGAGGCGGCCGGCAGGAACCTCGACCGGGCCTGGGCCATCGCCACGGGGGCCAGGTGCCGGGCGCTCGTGCTAGCGGGGCGAGGCGACCTGGCCGGTGCCGCAGCCGCGGCCGACGAAGCCGTGCGGGAACACGACGGACTGCCTCTCCCGTTCGAGCTGGGGCGCACCCTGCTCGTGCGCGGGGCGGTGGAGCGCCGTGCGAAGAGGAAGCGGGAGGCTCGCGACGCGCTCACCAGGGCCGTCGAGATCTTCGACGGGCTGGGCGCCGCGCTGTGGGCGGACTCGACACGTGCGGAGATGGCGCGCATCGGCGGACGGGCTCCCTCGTCGTCGCTCGAGCTGACCCCGACCGAGGACAAGGTGGCGGCGCTCGTGGCCTCGGGCAGCACGAACCGGGAGGCTGCGGATGCGCTGTTCGTCAGCATCCACACGGTGGAGGCCAACCTCAAGCGGATCTATCGCAAGCTGGGCGTTCGCTCGCGCACGGAACTGGCCTCGAAGTTCCGATCCGATACGTCAGGGTCCTGACTGGAGTTGCAGTGGGTGGTGGGTGGTGGGTCTTCTCAGCATTCCCCGACCACACCGTTTCGGGCGTTCCCTGGCGGGCCTCCCACAGGTTAGGAGGGGTACCAGGTCAGAGGCACCTTTCGGGTTCGAACCGCGGACGATCCACGATGACCGGTAGGGTGCCGATGAACAGCCTTCGCCCGAGCAACGAGGAGGACCGCCGATGGGCGCGGATCGGTACGACGTGATCGTCGTCGGCGGAGGCCACAATGGCCTCGTCGCCGCCGCGTATCTCGCCAGGATGGGGGCGAGGGTCGTGGTGCTCGAGTCCCGCCACAAGACCGGTGGCGCCGCCGACACCTCCTCCCCGTTCCCTGAGCACCCCGACGTCAAGGTCACGACGCTCTCCTACGTGATGAGCCTCATGCCTCCCTCGATCGTCCGCGACCTGCGTCTAGAGGCCTTCGGGTACCGGGTCGTGCCCATGGGGGGCTCCTACGCCCCTCAGCCGGGGGCGGGGGGTATCCGCGACGACGAGGGGAAACGCGGTCGGTTCCGCGCGACCCTGGCCCCCTTCTCGACGACGGATGCCGACGCGTACGAGGACTGGTCCGCCTGGCTCGCCCGCAGTGCGGCCTTCCTCGGTCCGCTCCTGATGGAGACGCCTCCCGACCTCGGATCGCTCGCCCCTGGAGATCTCGTCGACCAGGTGCGCTTCGCGCTTCGGCATCGTGCGGGCATGAGCTCCCGCCTCGCCGCCGACATCACCAAGCTCTTCACCATGAGCGCCGTGGATCTGCTCGACGAGTGGTTCGAGTCCACGGAGCTGAAGGCGCTCATCGCGACCAGCGGCATCATCGGGACGTGGGCCGGACCAGAGGAACCAGGAACCGCCTACGTCCTGATGCATCACGCCGTCGGCGACCTCGGCGACGGCAACCTTTCGGAGTGGGGATACCCGACCGGCGGCATGGGAGCTGTGTCGGACGCGCTGAGGCGGAGCGCGGAGTCCCATGGCGCGGAGATCCGGGTCAGGAGTCGGGTCGAGCGCATCTTGGTCGAAGCCGGCGCGGCGCGCGGCGTGGTGACCGCGGCAGGGGAGGAATACCGAGCACCGTTGGTCATCTCGGCGTGCCACCCGAAGATCACCTTCCTGGAGCAGATCCCTCGGGAGGACTTGCCCGGCGAGTTCGTCCGCGACATCGAGAACTGGAGGACCCGGAGCGGGACGGTGAAGATCAACCTGGCGCTCTCCCACATGCCAGCGTTCCGCGACGATCCGAGCGGCGAGGATCCGGAGATCGCCGGCTCCTCGATCATGGTCTCCCCCACCATCCGGTACCTCGAGAAGGCGTTCGAGGAGGCGCGCGATGGCGCCGCCTCGACCGCGCCCTTCTCGGAGACCTGCATCCCGAGCTACTACGACCCGACGCTCGCGCCCGAGGGCATGCACGTGATGTCGATGTTCACGCAGTGGGTGCCCCACGAGTGGGCCGCGGAGCGCCATCAGGACGAGCTCGAGGCATACGCCGACCGGATGGTGGACATCCACGACGACTTCATGCCGGGCTTCAAAGACGCCATCGTGGGCCGCCAGGTCATCGGGCCGTGGCAGATGGAGAACGAGTGGGGCCTGATCGGCGGCAACATCTTCCATGGTGAGCTGTCGCCCGACCAGCTGTTCCACATGCGGCCCGCGCCCGGATACGCCGACTACCGAACGCCGATCCACGGGCTCTACCAAGCGTCTTCCGCCACACACGCCGGCGGTGGGGTGACCGGGCTCCCCGGCCACCACGTCGTCCGCGAGATCGTCAAGGATCGGAAGCGAAGCCGGTTCCGTAGGCGAGGCCGAGGTCGATGAAGGACGAGGGGCGGCGGATCGCTCGACTCGACTCGGTGACGATCGACTGCCGCGACCCCGAGCGCCTGGCGGCTTTCTGGGCCTCGTTGTTCGGAACCGCGGAGGAGTGGCGTGGCGGCGATCCCGCGCAGTACATCGATCTCGGTGCGACCGATGGATCTCCGGTGCTTCGGTTCCAACGGGTCCCCGAGCCGAAGACCGTCAAGGACAGGATCCACCTCGACCTGCGCGTCGACGACATCGAGGAGGCATGCAGGCGGGTCATCGAGTTGGGCGCTCAGAGGGTGGAGCAGGGCGACTTCCGCGAATATGACGTCACGTTCAGAGTGATGCTCGACCCAGAGGGCAACGAGTTCTGCCTCGTTTCCGATGCGGCCCTCGAAGCGTCAGGAGGCGACAGATGACCGACATCCCGCAGCGCTCCTGGTGAAGTGCTTCAGTCGGCGAAGAACTCCTCGTTCGCCTTGGGGTCGACGGCCAGGTGCCAATGCTCGACCACCTTGGCGTCCCGAACGTGGTAGACGTCGGCGTATCGGAGGGTGGCCGTGCGCTCCCCTCGCGTAGCCGTCACCTCGAGAAGGACCACCGTGTGGTCGTCATCCGCCAGGATGTCGTGGACTTCGAGCCGCGTCATCTGCACGCCGGACTCGCCCATCAGCTGGCCGAACATAGCGAGCACCTCGTCGCGGCCACGGTAGTCCCGCTCGAACCCAGGCGTCGACTCGTGCCAGAGGACGTCGTCATCGAGAAGCGCCGCGAACGTCGCCACATCACCTGTCGCCATCGCCTCATAGCCCGACCTGGCCAACGCAGCGTTCGGGTGCTCATCCACCGTCGATCCCTCCTCGCCAACCGAGTGATCCCCTCGGGGATCCTAGCCTGGGGCCCCGTTTCCGGCGAACTCGTTCGAACGTCGAGTCCGGTGGGCTCCAGATGATCGTGTTCACCGTACCGGTCTGCCTCTCGAGGAGGACGACACGGTGACGTTGTCGATCGTTCCAGCCGATGTGGGGACGCGCCGCGTCGATGCCGCAGCCGGGGTAGTGTGGCCCAACCGACGCGGGACGTTCGGCACCCCTACCGGAGGAACAGGGGAGCACCATGAGCCAGGATGCAGCAGGAGCGGGACGCGGCAGTGCGAGGGAGGCTGATCTAGCAGTGGGGCGGGGCTCCTACGGTCACCCCGAGCGCTGGAGCCGGGTGCTTCCGAAGGCCGCCGCGACCCTCGTGGCATCCTTCATCGGGTTCGTGAGCGTCCCGAACGAGCTCCTCTCCTACCTCCCTCTGCACGGTGTGGCGCCTCGTCTGCGTGACGCGATCGTGGCGATATGGGTGGCGGTCTGGTTCGTTTCGATGTGCGTCTTGTTCGTGAGGCTTCAAGGCAGGCGGGCCCAACGTTGATGTTTCGTACAGAGGCCGTCGGCGCGGAGTGGTTCGACCAGAACGTGCCCTGCACGCAGGCCTGCCCGGTCCTCACGAACGCGGGCCAGTACGTGAGCCAGATCGCGGCCGGCGACGACGAGCTCGCCTATCTCACAGCCCGCTTGCCCAATCCGTTCCCCTCCATCTGTGGCAGGGTCTGCGCCGCTCCCTGCGAGCTGGCGTGCCGTCGCGGCGTGATCGACGAGCCGATCGCCATCCGCGCTCTGAAACGGTTCGTCTGCGAACGCGAGGGCGTGGAGAGCCCCGAGGCCGGGCGCCGATGGCGCGAAGCCCTCCTGGACCAGCCCTCTCGCGATCAGCGCATCGCCGTGATCGGTTCGGGTCCTGCCGGCCTCGCGTGTGCCCACGATCTCGCCGCATACGGTTATCGGCCCGTCGTGTTCGAGGCCCAGGATCGCCCCGGCGGGATGATGGTCCTGGGGATCCCCACGTATCGGCTGCGACGAGAAGTCTTGCAGGCTGAGATCCGTGCCATCCTCGGCCTCGGCGTCGAGATCCGAACCGAGACGGCCCTCGGCCGCGATTTCACCCTGTCGTCGCTCAGGGAGGACGGCTTCGCGGCAACATTCATCGCCACCGGGGCGCTCCGTAGCCGGGAACTGCAGATCCCAGGAGTTGAGCTCGACGGAGTGTTGCGGGCGGTCGAATTCCTGATCAACGCGAACAGCGGCTATCGGGTCGACCTCGGCGACCGCGTCGTCGTCGTCGGGGGCGGCAATGTCGCACTCGACGTCGCTCGCACCGCTCTGCGCGAAATCGCGGCTGGCCGCACCCAACCGGGATCGAGCGCCGGAGCCCAAGAGGGTGCAGAAGCCGCAGCCAAGGTGACGCTCGACGTCGCCCGAACGGCGATCCGTATGGGTGCGAAAGAGGTCATCTGCGTGGCGCTCGAGGCGCGCAACGAGATGCCCGCGCATGAGGATGAGATCGCGGAGGCAGAGGTGGAGGGCGTCCGGATCCTCCACCGTCGCGGCCCCAAAGGCATCGTCGGCAAGACCCATGTGGAGGGTCTCGAAACGATCGAAGTCTCATCCGTGTTCGATGCCGACGGGCGATTCAACCCCACGTTCACAGAGGGAACGGAGTCGATCCTTCCGTGCGATTCGGTGATCCTCGCGATCGGACAGGCTCCGGACCTCTCGTGGCTGGATCCGCAGGACGGGGTCGAAGTCGGGCCACGAGGCACGATCGCGGTTCAGCAGGACTCATTGGCAACATCGGCTCCCGGCATCTACGCCGGCGGCGACGTGGCCTTCGGCCCCAGGAACCTTATCGACGCGATTGGGGACGGTCGACGAGCGGCAGCCTCCATCCACCAGGCGCTCGCCGATGTAATTCCCGGCAAGAAACGGTTCCGGCGCATGCTCCCGATGGTGACCGTCCCCCGTCCCGTGCTTGCGTACGACGCGGTGCCACGAGTGGCGATCCCGTCGGTGTCATCTGAGCGCCGGATCGGTGTTCCCGAGATCGAGCTCGGCTACGCGGATGATCAGGCCCGCCTCGAGGCTGCTCGCTGCCTGCAGTGCTTCCACAACATCTCGCTCGACGTCGACCTCTGCATCCTGTGCGGCGGGTGTGTCGACATCTGTCCCGAGCGATGCATCAGCATCGTGCCCGCCGAGGACATCGAGGACATCGAGGGCGCAACGGCCGGGGGCCCCGAAAGCCTGCTGATCCTCCAAGAGGACCGTTGCATCCGCTGCGCCCTGTGCATCGAGCGCTGTCCGTCCGACGCGCTGTCGATGACCGGATGGAACGAGGACTCCACGATGATCGACAACGCGGTGCCCGCGTGAGGGCTCGGTGATGGCGAGCAACGGGAAGCGGCGCGTGCGCGACACCGACCTCTATCGATCGGTGTTCCACCCGGGAGACCGGTTCCGTCGAAGCGAGGTGTACAAGTCCGTCGTCAGGCATCCCCCACCGGATACACCCCGTGGGCGCGCGATGACCTCGTTCCACAACCTGTTCCTACACATCTACCCCGTGAAGGTGCCACGGGAGGTCGTGGGGTGGCGTGCAACCCTTCGCCTCGGTTTCATCTCATCCGTGCTCTTCCTCATCTTGTTCATCTCGGGGACGTACCTGATGTTCTTCTACCGTCCAGTCGTGCCGCAGGCCTACCTCGACATGCACGACCTGCACGCCGATGTCGCGTTCGGTCAATTCATCCGCAACATCCATCGATGGTCCGCGCATCTGATGGTGCTAGTGGTTTTCCTCCACATGATGCGTGTGTTCTATTCGGGCGCGTACCGAGCGCCCCGCCAGTTCAACTGGGTGGTTGGTGTCGGGCTGCTGTTGCTCACGCTGCTCTTGTCCTTCACCGGGTATCTGTTGCCATGGGATCAGCTCGCCTTCTGGGCGATCACGGTGGGAACCAACATCGCGGGTTACGTGCCGTTACTCGGTGACAACGCACGCCAGGTCCTGCTGGGAGGGCCCGAGGTCGGAGGAGATGCCCTCCTTCGGTTCTACGTGCTCCACATCTACGTGTTACCCAGCCTGGTGGTGCTGCTGCTGTCCGTGCACATCTGGCGGGTCCGCAAGGACGGATTCGCAGTGGCAGATCGTGAGGATGAGGCGGCGCTCGATCGGTCAGAGACATCTCCACGAGAGGAGGTCGAGGACGATGCCCGAGCCTGAGGAGGAACCTCGGTATCGGCTCCTTGGGGTCGTCCCTCGCGAGATCGAGGTCCGCAAGAAGCAGGAGCCGGACGACGCCGTCTTCACCTGGCCGCATTTCCTGATCCGGCACGCGGTCGTCGCCGGCGCCACGGTGGCGGTCATCTTCGCGCTCGCCATCGCGTTCGACGCCCCATTGCAGTCGATGGCCGACGCGAACCGCACGCCACCGGTCGCGAAGGCACCGTGGTACTTCGCCGGCCTGCAGGAACTGCTGGCCCACGTGCACCCGATGGTGGCCGGCATCCTCGTGCCTGGTGCGGCCGTCGCATGGCTGGCGCTGATCCCTTACCTGGACAGGAGCCGTGGATGGCGCATCCGCGACCGCAAGTTGCTCGTCACCCTGTTCACCGCGCTCGCCGTCGCCGCTCTCGTGCTGACCCTCGTTGGCTCCTTGTTCAGGGGGCCGGAGTGGTCGTGGTCGTGGCCGTGGCAGCACCTCTATCTGGAGCTCTGATCATGATGGGTGTTCCTGAGGAGCCGACACCCCCCGCGACACCAGACGCAGTCGGTCGACGCAAGATCATGAGCTGGGTGTGGAAAGGGCTCGCGGCAGGTCTCGTGGTGGAAGCCGCCTGGACGACCTTCGACATCGTCAGGCCGCGAACGTCGGGGGCGTTCGGGGGCATCGTCGATGCGGGAGAGGTCGACTCGTTCCCGGAAGGCACCGTCCGATACTTCCTCGCCGGGCGCTTCTACGTCACGTCCTACCAGGGGAACCTGTACGCGCTCTACCAGAAGTGCACACATCTCGGGTGCAGGGTGCCCCTGTGTGACAGCTCGAAGATGTTCGAGT
>Ga0224505_10002135_pt1 | contig 11814 bp, 12 predicted proteins | sample SF_Jan12_sed_USG_FD_169102 | JGI IMG/M metagenome (GOLD analysis project Ga0224505, IMG submission 169102) | Sediment microbial communities from San Francisco Bay, California, United States - SF_Jan12_sed_USGS_4_1 | ecosystem: Environmental > Aquatic > Marine > Sediment | place: USA: California...
GAGCACGGCGACCAGTCCCGCGACGAGCAAGGTGGCCTCGTCGTCGAGTCCAGCAATCGAGAAGAGCAGCGCGCCCGCAAGCACGGCCGCAATGAACCCCAGGACGAAGAGCGCGATGCGAGCAAGCGGCCCGGTGCTGCGCCAGCCACCAGCACGCTCCGTCATGGCGGCGCGCGGAACCGCGTCGCCGAGCTCCGACGCCACCTCGAGCCAGCGTTCTTCGTCAGGCGACGGACGCCAGCGGCTCATGGGCTGGGCTCCCGGAGGCGTCGGCGCAACTGCCACAGCGTGGCCGCCGCGGCGCACACGACGATCAGCACGAACCCGAGCGACACGGTCATGCCATGGAGACGCGGCACGACGGCGACACAGATGCCGATCGCCGCGTACACGATGCCGTACACAAGGAACGCCTCGCGGCCCGTGTCGAGGCCACGGCGGACCGACGCCCAGGCGAGCGCCGCCAGCAGCGGCAGCCCGGCGACGAGCCACGGCCACTCGCGGCACCACGCGATCGCCCCCCAGCAAGCCAGGTTCGCCGCGTAATGGTCGAACACGTTGCTGAAGGGTGTTGCCGGTCGTGCGCGGCGGTCGGCATAGCGCCAGGCCGCGATCACTGCCGCGCAGGCGAGTGCGCGGGACCCAAGCATCGGCGTCGAGTATGAGAAATGCAGAGCGTCGCCGAGCGTGGCGCCCGCGCCGAACCATCCGGCGAGCGACGTGAGGGACGCCGCCAGCACGAGCGGCGAGGCGAACGCGTACGCAATGGCCGCGTGGACGGCCGCCAGCAACAACAAGTGCCACGACCACAACGGGCCGAGCAGCGCGAACTGACGCTCGGCATAGGCGAGGTCCGTGCTCGCGAGCAGCACGGCGAGGAACAACAGGTAGTCGCCGGCGACGGTGAGAGGGCGGCCTGCACGCCTCGCGCGCACGGCGGGCAAGGCGCACACGACAGCGGCTAGCGCTACTGCCAGCACGATGGCCACGGGACCGATCCGCTCGAGGTTCCGGGCGAGGACGAGCCCCACGCCGGCCATCACCAGCAGCACGCCCGCGTACATCGTGGCGCGCAACTCCTGGTGCAGGGAGAACACGTCCCCGCGATCGCGGGCCAGGGCGCGCGACGCCGTGACGTCGTCAATTACGCCTGCGGCCCGCAGGGTGCGAAGTTCCGGCTCGAGCGTATGCACGGCCCGAAGTATATCCCGCGGGGACCCGTGGTCTGTGCGACGCCCTCCCCCGCGCGCAGTAGCGCGGGGCTCCAGGGCGTGCCGACCCTATCGCAGGACCAGCAGGTAGCCGCTGAGCACCAGGATCGACGTCCACGAAATCAACGAGCCGTAGAACCGGCCGAACGAACGCGCCCGCACGGTGCTGAGCCCGTAGGCATGCAGCAATCGGCCGGTCACGAACGCCCCACCCAGCAGGTGCAGCAACCAGGACGCGGCACCGCCCAGTTCGGCGAGCAGCAGCAGGATCAGGAACGTCGGCGCGTACTCGGTGAAATTGCCGTGCACCCGCACCGGCTGCTCGAGCGCGGCACCCTCACCCATGCCCAGCGGAATCCTGCGGCCGAGCCGCAAGCGTACGACGTTGAGCGCAAGCGCAATGAGCAGCACGCCGCAAATCGCGGCGTAGAGCATCGTCACGACAGGTGCGTTGAAGTTCATCGGCAAAGAGCTACAGCTGGCTCAGCACGTAGTCCGCACTCGAAACCTTGAATTCGCCCGGGCCTTCGACAAAGAGCCCCGTGACGGTGCCGTCCTTCGCGATGATCGCGAAACGCTGGCCACGGATACCCATGCCGAAGCCGCTGGCATTCAATTCGAGGCCGAGCGCCTTGGCATACTCCGCATTGCCGTCGGCCAGCATCAGCACGCCGTCGCCGACGTTCGAGTGCTTGCCCCACGCGTTCATCACGAACACGTCGTTGACTGCCATGCACGCGATCGTATCGACGCCCTTGGCCTTGATCGCACCGGCCTTTTCCACGAAGCCCGGCAGGTGCTTGGCATCGCACGTAGGCGTGAATGCGCCCGGCACCGAAAACAGCACGACGGTCTTGCCGGCAAAGAGCTGGTCGGTGGTCAGGTTCTGCGGGCCGTCCTTGGTCATCGTCTTGAACGTGCCGGCGGGCAGCTTGTCGCCCACTTTGATCGTCATGGTCGGATCCTCCCCGGAATGGTGACCGGATGGTGAAACAGGCAGTGCCGAATCTTATCAGGACCGGCGGCCGGCCTGTTCCCGCGGTTCCCGGCTGTCCCGCGCTTCGCATCCCGGCGCCCACTGCGTAACATACGCAGCCTTGCCCCCACCCCGGCTTCCGAGGTTCCGCCATGTCCGGCTTGTCTTTGCGTGAGCAGCTGCTGCAGGCCGGCCTCGTCAGCGAAAAGCAGGTCAAGCAGGCCGAGCAGAGCCAGAAGCGCCAGGACTTCACCGACCGCAAGCAGGTCGGCAAGAAGGACCGCAATTTCCGCGAGGAACAGCGCCAGGCCGAACTGCAGAAGCAGGCGGCCGCCAAGGCCGCGAAGGACGCCGAGCTCAACCGCAAGCGCGAGGAAAAGGCTGCGGCCAAGGCGCGCTGGGCCGAGATCCGCCAGCTGGTGGAACAGAACAGGATTGCCAAGCCCGAGAGCGACGACTACTTCAACTTCGTCATCAACGGCAAGGTCGGTCGCATCCCCGTGGATGCGTCGCTGCGTGAGCGCATCGTCCGCGGCGAGATCGCGATCGTCCGCTGCGACGGGCACTACGAACTGGTGCCGGCGGAAACGGGTGAGCGCGTCAAGGAACGCGAACCGCGCGCCGTCGTGAACACGTCGGACAAGGTGGAATCGGCACCGGTCGACGACGCCTACAAGGACTTCGTCGTTCCCGACGACCTGGTCTGGTAAGAGGCAGGGGTCAGGCGGCAGCCGATCCCTTCGCAAAGCGCGGCGCCGAACGCAGCCGTTCGTCCAGCGAGACCAGCAGGCCTTCGGTCGTCGCCCAGTCCACGCAGGCATCCGTCACCGAGACGCCGTACTGCAGCTGGCTGCGATCGCCGCTGAGCGGCTGGCTGCCCCAGTGCAGGTTGCTCTCGAGCATGAAACCCACCAGCGAGCGATTACCCTCGAGGATCTGGTTGGCCAGGTTTTCGGCCACGAGCGGCTGCAGGCCGGGATCCTTGTTGGAGTTGCCGTGACTGCAGTCGACGACGATGTTGGCCGGCAATCCGGCGATGTCGAGCTCGCGCTCGGCCAGCGCCAGGCTCACCGAATCGTAGTTCGTCCGCGCCCCGCCGCCGCGGAGCACGATGTGGCCGTACTTGTTGCCGCGTGTACGGAAAACGGCGGACTGGCCCTGCTGCGTGATGCCCAGGAAGTGGTGCGGGTGGCGCACCGACTGCAGCGCGTTGATGGCGACCGTCAGCGAGCCGTCCGTGCCGTTCTTGAACCCCACGGGAGTCGAGAGTCCGCTCGCCATCTCGCGATGCGTCTGTGATTCCGTCGTGCGCGCGCCGATCGCGGTCCACGTGATCAGCTCGGAGAGGTACTGCGGCATGATCGGGTCGAGCGCTTCGGTGGCCGCCGGCACCCCGAGGTCGGCGAGGTACAGCAGCAACTCGCGCGCGACGCGAATGCCCTTCTCGATGTGGAAGGAATCATCCATGTCGGGATCGTTGATGAGGCCCTTCCAGCCCACCGTCGTCCGCGGCTTCTCGAAGTAGACGCGCATGATGAGCAGCATCGTCTTGTCGACCGCCGCGGCCAGCCCGCTCAGGCGCTGCGCATACTCGCGCGCGGCGGCCGGGTCGTGGATCGAGCACGGGCCGACGACGACGAACAGGCGCGGGTCGTCCCGGTCGAGGATCCTGCGCACGGCCTGGCGGCTGCGATACACGAAGTCCTCTGCCGCCTGCGTCAGGGGCAGGTCGCGCTTGACCACCTCCGGCGTGGGGAGCAGCTCGCTCGAGAGGACGTTGATGTTCTGGAGTCTTTCCTGCATGGACGCGCGCCTGGTGGGGCCGGCATGGCCCGAAGCCACCGCATTCTACACGCGTCAGATCGAGGTTCGGACGCTCCAGAGTTCCGGGAAGAACCTGAGGTCGAGCGCCTTGGCCAGGTAGGCCACGCCGCTGGTGCCGCCCGTCCCGCGCTTGTAACCGATGATTCGCTCGACGGTCTTCAGGTGGGCAAACCGCCACAGCTGGAAGCGCTGGTCCAGGTCCACCAGTTTCTCCGCCAGCTCGTACAGGTCCCAGTGTTGCTCGATGTTGCGATACACGGTGAGCCACGCCGCCGTGACGCCGGGGTGCTCCGCGTACGGCACGCTCCAGTCGCGCTCCAGCAATTCGGCTGGAATCGGGAAGCCGCGGCGTCCCAGCAGCCGCAGCGCCTCGTCGTACAGGCTCGGGCTGTGCAGCGCCTCCTGCAACAGCGCGTAGATCGCCGGTGTCCGCCGGTGGACTTCGATCATCGCCGCGTTCTTGTTGCCGATCAGGCACTCGAGCGTCCGGTACTGGAAACTCTGGAACCCGGATGACTTGCCCAGCGAGTCGCGGAACGCGGAGTAATCCGCCGGCGTCATCGTGCTGAGCACGTCCCACGACTGCGCGAGCTGCTGCTGCACGCGCGAGACCCGCGCCAGCATCTTGAACGCCGGCCCGAGGTCGTCGCCCCGGATCTGCGCGATCGCGGCCCGCAGCTCGTGCACGCAGAGCTTCATCCACAGCTCGGATGCCTGGTGCATCACGATGAACAGCATCTCGTCGTGCTGGCCGGACAGCGGCTGCTGCGCGCCGAGCAGCTCGTCCAGGTGCAGGTACTCGCCGTAGCTCAGCGATTCGCCCAGGTCCCAGTGAATGCGCTCGCCCTCGAGCTCGACGTACGAGCCGAGCGAGGGCTTGCGTGATCCGCCGGGATCGTCGCGCGACTCGCTCATGGAAAGACCCAGGCCGGCACGTGCCGCCAGCCCTGCAGCAGTTCGACGTCGAGCGGCTTCCAGCCCGGCTCGAACGAGGCGACCAGCGACCAGAACCGCTGCGAGTGATTCATGTGCCGGCGATGGCACAGCTCGTGGATCATCAGGTAGCGCACGACCTCGGGACGCTGGAACAACAGGCAGACATTGAGGCTGATGGTGCCCCGCGTCGAGCAGCTGCCCCAGCGCGTGCGCTGTCGACGCACGGTCATGCGCGAGTAGTCGATGCCGAGCTCGGCCGCGAGCGGCCGCAGGCGATGCGAAAGTTCCTGCCGTGCAAGGTGCGTGACCCACGGCACCAGTGCCTGGCTGGCATGACGGTCGGTGACGGCGGGCGAATGCACGCGCAGTATCGAATCGCCAATCTCTTCCGCCCGCACGCGCCGTCCGGGCACATACTCAATGGACCACTGCCGGTCGAGCAGGCGGATTTCCACCGCCTCGGGCCGGCGCTCGGCCGACTGTGGCGCCAGTTGCAGCAGTTCCTTCGACCGGCGCTCGGCCCAGTCACGGTGCCGGGCGACGAAACGCTCGACCGCGGGCAGACCGGCGCCCTGTGGCACGATGACTTCCACGCGGCCGCCCGGAAAGACGCGCATCGACATGCGGCGCGCGCGCCGGCTGATGCGCACGTTCCACGCCAGGCCGACTTCACGGTCGGTCCACAGCGTCATCTGCAGCGGGTGAGCGTCGGGTGAGTTCCCGGCTGCGCCGCGACCCAGGCTACGCATCGGCTACAGTTCCCTCAGGCCGGTCGTCACCGGCATTCTCGCGGCCCGGATTCCCGGCAGCAGGCCGCCAACGATGCCGAGTATGAGCGCGTACCAGAGGCCCGTCATCAACAGTCGCGGCGTGACGGTGAAAGCGAACGTGAGCTGGCTGAAGCTGCCGAAGTTCAGCGTCGTCGCCTGATAGCCGTTCAGGCCGAAGTACACGAGCAGTCCGCCCACGACGCCGCCCAGCAGTCCGAGCACCGCCGACTCGAGCAGCACCGACGCGACGACCGGCGCCGCGCCGAAACCCAGCGCGCGCAACGTCGCGATCTCGCGCGTGCGCGACGACACCGCCGAGTACATCGTATTGAGCGCGGCGAACACGGCGCCGACGCCCATCAGGATCGCGATCGTGGTACCGACGTACCTGATCAGGGCGAGCAGGATGCGCGACTGGTCCGAATAGAACGCCTTTTCGCTGCGCACCGAGACGCTGAGCCGTGGATCCTGCTCGAGCGCCGCGCGAACCGTCTGCAGCGCCGCGGGCGAATTGAGCCGTGCACGGACGATCTGCACGGTGTTGCCGCGCCGGTAGATTCCGCGCAGCACGACCGCGTCGGTCCAGACCTCGGATTCGGAGACACTGCCACCCGCCTCGAAGACGCCGACGACGCGCCACGTCTGCGAGCCCCATTTCACTTCGCGCCCGAGGTCGATGTTCTCGAACTGCGAGAAGGCGCCGCGACCGACGATCACTTCGTTCTGGCCATTCCGGAACATGCGGCCGGCGACGATGCGGAACCCGTCGCGCAGTTCCGGGCCGCGCTCCCCGACGCCCCGGAGCGGCACGTTGGCACCCGTCCCCGTGCTGCGCATCGGCAGGTCCACGATCGAGTACAGCTCGCCCGAAACGATCGGGCCGCGCGCGTCACGCGCAATCCCGGGAGCGATGACGATGGCGTTGTACTCCTCGCGCCCGATGGAACTGGAGAGTTCGTCCGGCGAGCCGCCGCGCAGGATCATCGCGACGTCCTCGCGGCCCGAAAGATCGAGCGCAGCCCGAAAGCCCTCCCCCATCGACAGCAGCGACACCAGCACTGCCACCACACCACCGATGCCGATGACGGCGACCAGCGAGGTGCCGACCCTCGACGGCAGGTTACGCATGTTCATCGCGGTGACCGTGACCAGCTGGTTGAAGGCGGGGCGGAGACTCATGCCGGCCTCAATCCCTGCGCAGCGCTTCGACGATGCGCAAGCGCATCGCCTGCCAGGCAGGCACCGCGCCCGCGACCACGCCGAGCGCCAGCATGTACAGCAGGGATTTCACGAACGCATCGGGCGGGACACGGAAACCCGGCAGGTACTGGTCGAGCGTCGGGCCGAACTGCACGCAGATCCACCAGGCGCAGAGCATGCCGAGCAGGCCACCGAGCGTGGTCACCAGCACCGACTCCGCGAGCACCAGGCCGAGCACGCCGCCGTTGCTGAAACCGAGGGTCTTCAACACGCCCAGTTCATTGGTGCGCTCACGCACCGACTGCGCCATGGTGTTGGCCGTCACCAGCAGCATCGTGAAGAACACGGCCGCCACGATCGCCGACAGGATCGCGCCGATGTTGCCAATCTGGTTGACGAACGACTGCGCCATCGCGCGTTCCGACGACGTCTTGGTTTCCGCCGGCGAGTTCGCGAACATCAGGTCGATCTGCCGGCTGATCGCCTGCGCGCGGTTCACGTCGCTGATCTTGAGGACGTACCAGCCGATCAGGCCCTTGGCCTGCTGCTTCGCTTCCTCGAAGTAGTCCTGGTGCAGCACGATCTGGCGGGTGTCGCCGCCCTCGGGCAGGTCGTAGATCGCACGCACCGTGACCTCCCACGTATCGGAGCCATCCAGCCGGCGCCATATCGCTGACCGCAACGGCACCTGGTCACCGATCTTCCAGCCGTAGAGGTCGGCGATGGCGCGTCCGACCAGCGCGCCGGCGCGATCGGTCAACCATGCCTGCTTCTGCTCTTCGGCGAGCTTGATCTCCGGATAGATGCGGAGGTAGGCCTCGGGATCGCTCGGAAACGTCGGGAACTGGTTGCGCTCGTCGCGGTACCACGCGCCGAACCAGGTCTGCGGCGACACGGCCACGACGCCGTCGACCGCCTTGATGCGGCTCTCGTAGCTCGCCGGCAGCAACTGGGTAAACGAGACCTTGTGCATCGTCAGCAGGCGATCGGCGCCGGCGACGTCCACGCCCGACTGCAGCGCAAACTGCATGGACGCCGCGAGCCCGTACAACAGGAACGCGATCAGGATCGAGGCGACCGTGAAGAACGTGCGCAGTCGCTTGCGGCGCAGGCTCGACGCCAGCAACGGCAGGTACTTGCCGATCATCCCGACGCTTCGCTCAGCATGCCCTTGTCGAGGTGGATCACGCGGTGGGCGCGCTCGGCGGCATGAGGATCGTGCGTGACCATGATGATGGTCTTGCCGTACTCGTCGTTGAGCGCCTCGAGCAGGGTCAGGATCTCGTCGCCCGACTTGCGGTCGAGGTCGCCGGTCGGCTCGTCGCACAGCAGCAGCGTCGGATCGGTGACGATTGCCCGCGCGATGCCGACGCGCTGTTCCTGGCCACCCGACAGCTCGCGCGGACGGTGCCTCGCGCGATGCTCGAGGCCGACCAGCTTGAGTGCGGCGGCCACGCGACGCATGCGCTGCTCGCGATCGAGGTTGGTGAGCAGCAGCGGCAACTCGACGTTGCGCTCGGCGGTGAGCACCGGCAACAGGTTGTACATCTGGAAGATGAAACCGACGTGGTCGGCGCGCCAGCGGCCGAGCGATGCTTCCGACAGCTCGTCGACGCGCAGGCCGTCGACTTCGAGCGTGCCCGAAGTCGGCCGGTCTAGGCCGCCGATCAGGTTGAGCAGCGTCGACTTGCCCGAGCCCGATGGCCCCATCAGCGCAACGAAATCGCCCTGCCGGATGTCGAGCGACAGGCCGTCCAGGACGCGCACGATCTCGGAACCGCGGCGGTATTCCTTCACCAGGTCGCGGATGCGGACGATCGACGTCCCTGCCGCAGCCGCGGCCGGCGCTGCGTTCATGTCGCTGCCTTCAGCTCCACGGCCGCGCCGTCGCGCAGGCGCTTGGGCGCGTCGACCACGATCGACTCGCCACCCGTGAGACCTTCGGTGACCAGCACCTGCCCGTCCTTGGTCGCACCGGTCTTTACCGCGCGCTTCTCGACCTTGCCGTCGCGCACGACCCACGCGTGGCTCGCCTCGCCTTGCCTGACGATCGCGTTCTCGGGCACGAGCAGCGCGTCCCGCATCGCCGGCTCAGCGCCGTCCTCGAAGAAACTGACCTTGATGCCCATGTCCGGCAGGATGCGCGGATCGAGCTGGTCGAGGCCGATGCGCACGCGCACGGTCGCCTTCTGGCGGTCGGCCGTCGGCACGATGCTGATGACGTGCGCGGGAATTTTCAGGTCCGGATAGGCATCGAGCACGCACTCGACCTTCTGCCCCGCGCTGACGCGGTTGATGTACGACTCGTTGACGTCCACCTCGACTTCGCGAGAGTCCATGTCGACGATGGTCGCCACTCCCGTGCGAGTGAAGCCGCCGCCGGCCGACATCGGCGAGACCATTTCGCCAGGCTGCGCGTCCTTCGAAATCACGACGCCCTTGAATGGCGCGCGGATTTCCAGGTCGGCGAGCTGCTGCCGGCCGAGCCCGACCTGCGCGATGGCGACGTCGACCGCGGAGCGCGCAGCCGCAAGCCGGGCGCTGAGCGCGGCCACCTCGGCTTCGGAGCTGTCGAGGACGCTCTGTGCAACCAGCTTGCGTTCGACCAGCGAGCGATTGCGCTCGAGCGTCCTGCGCGCATCGGCGAGCCGCACTTCGATCTCGCGCAGGTTGCGACGGGCCGCTTCGGCATTGCTGGTGGACACCTTGAGTTCGGCGGCGACCGTGGAGCGGTCGAGCCGCGCGAGCACCTGGCCCGACTCGACTTCGGCGCCCTCTTCGAACAGCACCTCGGCGACCTGGCCGGTGACCTTCGAACTGACCGTCGCCAGCCGCCGCGCGACGACGTACCCCGACGCATTGAGGACTGCACCGCTGGCGGACGTCGGCGATTCGACGGTTACCGTCTGCACGGGGACGGCACTGTGGAACGAGCGCCAGGCCAGCACGGCCGCGACCACCGCGACCGCGGCGAGCACGTACCAGAGCCTGCGGCGCGATCCGCCGCGCTGCCGGTATTTTCCTGCGTCAGGATCGCGGTCGAGGCGCAAGCTCTCGAGCGCTGCCTTGTCCAGTGCCATGCGTACTCGCTAGTCTGGGGAAGCGGCGCAATCTAACACAGCCAAACCTGCATGAGCCCGGCCCCCACCCTCGTCGACATCGGCCTCAATCTCGCCCACGACAGCTTCGACCGCGACCGCGCCGAGGTCGTCGCCGCCGCGTTGGCGTCCGGCGTGCGCCACATGGTGATCACGGGCAGCACGCTCGACAGCACCCGGCGCGCCATCGACCTCGTGCGGGGCGATCCGGCGATGTTCCGGGCCACGGCGGGCGTCCATCCGCACCATGCCAGTGAACTCCGCCAGGACGACCTGCCGCGCCTCCGTGAAATGCTCGCGATGCAGGAGGTGGGCGCGGCCGGCGAATGCGGACTGGACTACTGCCGCAACTTCTCCTCGCACGCCGACCAGGAGCGAGCCTTCCGCTGGCAACTGGAGCTCGCCGTGGACAGCGGCAAACCGGTCTTCCTGCACCAGCGCGACGGTCATGACGCCTTCGTTGCAATCCTCAAGGACTACCTGCCTCGGCTGGCGGGCGGCGTGGCTCACTGCTTCACAGGTGACAGCCGGGAACTGCGTGATTACCTCGAGCTGGGTCTTTCGATCGGCATCACCGGTTGGATTTGCGATGAACGCCGGGGTGGCCACCTGCGCGACCTGGTGCGAGAAGTCCCGCTGGACCGGCTGCTGGTGGAAACGGATGCCCCGTACCTGCTGCCACGCGATCTGCAGCCGAAGCCCCCGCATCGTCGCAATGAGCCCAAGTTCCTGCCGCACGTGGTCAAGGTGATCGCCGCCTGCCGGGGTGAAGACTTTCCGACCGTAGCCGCAGCGACGACCCGCAATGCGCTAGAGTTCTTCGGGTTCGGGAAGGCCACTGCGGCGTCCTTACGTGCATCCTAGGTTTGGTTCGCAATAAGTTGAATTTAATGAACATTTCCAAAGCCAGAAGCTATATCGACGCAGCCTGGTCGGACTCGATCCTGCCGCAGCTGATCGACTACGTGCGCATTCCGAACAAGTCCCCGCTGTTCGACCCGGACTGGGAAGCGCACGGCCACATGGAAGCTGCCGTGCAGTTGATGGCGCGCTGGGCTACGGCGCACGCGCCCGACGGCTCCAGGATCGACGTGCTGAGGCTGCAGGGCCGCACGCCGGTGCTGATGGTCGACGTCCCCGGTGACGTGGACGACTGCGTCCTGATGTACGGGCACCTGGACAAGCAACCGGAGTTCACCGGCTGGTCTGCCGGTCTCGACCCGTGGACGCCGGTGATCCGCGACGGGAAGCTGTACGGCCGCGGCGGTGCCGACGACGGCTACGCGCTTTTCTCCTCCATCGCCGCGATCCGCGCGCTGCGCGAGCAGGAGATTCCACACGCCCGCTGCGTCGTCCTGATCGAAGCGAGCGAAGAAAGCGGCAGCCCCGATCTGCCCGCCCACATCGATGCGCTCGGCACGCGCCTGGGCACGCCGAGCCTGGTCGTCTGCCTCGACGCCGAGTGCGGCAACTACGAGCAGCTGTGGTGCACCACGTCGCTGCGCGGCAACCTGATCGGCACGCTGCGCGCGGACGTCCTGACCGAAGGCGTGCATTCCGGCATGGCCAGCGGCATCGTGCCGTCGAGCATGCGCGTGCTGCGCGCACTGCTCGCGCGCGTCGAGGACATGCACTCCGGCGCCATCCTCGTCGATGAACTGAACACGCCGATTCCGGCCGATCGTCGCGTGCAGGCCGAGGCCGCCGCGACCATACTGGGTCCGATCGTCGCGGGTCGCATTCCGTTCGTACCCGGCATGCAGCCGATGTCGAACGACCCGCTGGAACTGCTGCTCAAC
>Ga0224505_10002136_pt1 | contig 11812 bp, 10 predicted proteins | sample SF_Jan12_sed_USG_FD_169102 | JGI IMG/M metagenome (GOLD analysis project Ga0224505, IMG submission 169102) | Sediment microbial communities from San Francisco Bay, California, United States - SF_Jan12_sed_USGS_4_1 | ecosystem: Environmental > Aquatic > Marine > Sediment | place: USA: California...
CCGCTTCGAAGCCGTCGATTTCAAAGACGGGGATATGGAAGGCTTCCACCAGCTGGTGCACCTTTTTTATCTGGCTTTTCAGTTCCTCGGGCGTGGCCGGGCGCTGGGCTTTGTATTCCTCGAACATTTCATGTCTGAAAGTCGGAGTGGGACGGTCAAAGGCGATCGCCCAGTGAGTGGGCTTGAAATCAGCAAATACCTTGAGCAGGGTACTAGCAAAGCCGAAGACGGCATTCACCAGCTCTCCTGTCTTGCGTTGGGTTAGGGGGGGCAGGGCGTGAAAGGCACGGTGCACCAAGGCATTGCCGTCAAAAAGCAGTAACAGCGGTCCCTCTTCTTTTGCCACAATCTTATTATACTATCTAACCCTGAAAAACTCCGTTTTCCAGGGGAGAGAGACAATAATGACCGGAACATGATAAAATCGAGCCCGAAAGATCGACAGATGGCAGATACCACTCAGACCAGCACGATCAGGCGGAGCCGTTTCTGGGAGATAGACCTCCTACGCACGAACGCCATCGTAGTCATGATAGCCTACCACACAATCCTTCTGATAGACTACTTTGGCATCCGCCAGACCACCCAGTATCTGTATCCCTGGTTCCCGCTGTGGTTCACCTTTGGGGGAGGGACTTTCATCTTCCTGGCCGGTGCATCGGTCACAATCGCGCATTCCAGATCAAGGAAGATTTGGCCATTTGTGCGCAGGGGACTGCAGATATTCGCAATGGGCATGGGGCTTACTCTGGTCACATGGCTCATCCCTGGACCGGACTACGTCCAGTTCGGCGTACTACACTTCTTCGGCATTGCATTCATGATCGCCCCATTCTTTCTAAGGTTCCGTTGGACCAACTTGGTTCTGGGTATTGCTCTCATGGTGATAGGTTTCTACCTTAAGGAGATTCGCTTCGATTTCCCCTGGCTGTTCTGGCTGGGGCTGATGCCACACGGCTTTGGCTCAGTCATGGATTACATGCCGCTCCTGCCGTGGTTCGGCCTTTTCCTTGCCGGCATGTTCTTCGGCAAGATTCTTTACCCGCAAGGAAACAGAAGGTTCGATGTTCCTGATTTCAACGACAAGGTTGTCTCAGCTTTAACTCTGCCGGGAAGACATCCTCTAGTAATATACCTCGCCCAGTGGCCAGCAATTATTGGGGCCCTCCTCGTCGTGTTCCCTGCCTATGTCCGCCCCTATTTCCCATTCTAAATGGGTCAGCTCTATTCTTCACAGTCTATGACGAATCAGAGGTGCAGGATAGATGCCTGTACTACATTTCCCAACTGCAGGGTCGGGGCTTGCATCCGGCCGACAAAGCATCATTCTGAACGAACGGGGAAGATAGAATTGACCCCTTTCCCTTGTCAATTGGTGAAAAGGGCCATCATTATGTACATGCCGAAGTGTATGATGAAGCAAGGCAGAAAAGATCTTGTCTTGTATGCCACGTAGCCAAAACCAAAGCCGCCGGGGATGCAGGCCAGCGTCTCCAGGAATGGCTTCGCGAAATGGAGCAGTACGAAGGGAATGGCCTGCACAAAAATAGCGTTTTTGCCTATCGATTTTTCCAGGCCGAATAGCATATATCCGCGGAACAGAAATTCCCAGGCAAGCATGTACAGGGCGGTATCCAAGAGCAGCTCGGGCCAGTCCATGGCATACCTGTGGTAGTAGGAGCGAAACTCGGGCATTTTACTGGCCCCGTAGAGAATCAGCGCCATGCCGGCAAGGCAGGCCGGGATTAGAATTAGCGCCCATTTCCGGTTGCCAATGCGGATGCCGTAATCCCAGGGCTTGTCCCGAAAAAACAGCCAGCCCGCCGCCAGGGGGACCAGCACGTAATATATGAGCTGCGTTGCGCGGGGAAAGTCTATGTCTAGAGGGCGGTAACGTCCCAGGACCAATACCAGCGTGGATATGCCGACCGCCGCCACAAGGTTAAGGTCGTAGCCCTGCAACATCCTGTTCTTGATATACGTCTGCATTTCAGTCGGGACGGATTACATCTTCTTCTTGGTGCCTGATTCCCAAGTGTCATCCAATGCTAGTAGTGTACCACAAACGACTTACTGACCAGTCTGCCCACGCAGCAATCAGCCAGTTTTGACGGTTGACATCTAAACTGAAATCAGAAAGACTGTTGATTTCAGGGGCGTCCGACAGAGAAGACTCTCATAATATCTTTCTTATGGCGAAGAAACATCGTCTACAGCGATTTCCAAGGTTGCATAACATGAGGGCCTCCATGAGTTCGTGCGGACAGGTCCGTGAGCATTAGCTGTCGACATTTAGTAGATACGTACTGTGAAGGGGGTGAGAGTTATTGGGAAAATGTGGTTCTATGGGTGCTGTCAAGCTTTCTTATGTGGAAAGAATCTGAAAAGGGAGGGTGAAGAAATGACTCTAAAGAAACATGGTATTGTTGCTCTAGTGACAATCATGGTGTTGGTGTTGTGCGTGGGGAGTTATGTTCCTGTAGCCGCTTCTGACTTATCTGGTTCGCCTGAGTACACACCGGGGCTTCACACTGGTTGAATGAATGAGACGTATACTGACTGGAATAACGTCACTTGGTCTTGTAACCGCACGTTTCTATACTATATTCCATCCAGTTACAACAATTCAACGAAGGTCCCCCTGTTGTTTTCGTTTCACGGCCTGGGCAGCACGGGAGATCAGCAGAGAGATCTAAGCAGGTTTGATGAACTTGCCGAACAAGAAGGGTTTATTGCCGTGTTCCCCGATGCCACGAATTTACCTAGAGAGGGCAACCCCTGCAACGCGACTTTGCCACCGCTCACCGGTGCAGAAATCCAGTGGAATCTCGGTGCAGGGTCGTTACAATATTGCGCAGGTGTTGATGATGTCGGATTCGTTGTCGACATGGTTGATTGGTTTACAACCCACTATGCGATTAATGCAAGCGAGATCTACTCCACGGGCATGTCCGACGGCGCCCTGTTCTCATATTTACTGGCCTTTAACCTGACGGGCACGTTTGCAGGCATCGCACCGGTTTGTGCACCAATGCCGTGGGGCTTCGCGAACCTCACTGCCCCTCCGATAACCGTGATTTTGATGATGGGCACATCCGACCCAATCCTTTCTTATTATGGCTATGGCGGTACGGGCGGCAATGTGACTCTTTCTGCCGATGAGACTATCGCTTTCTGGTGTAATATCGACGGGATATCTAATTCTACCGTGCCAGTGGAGACCGTATGGGGAGCAACTTCCTCAGACGCGACCGAAGTTCATCGCTATATCTACAGCGGAGGAACGAACGGGACCGAGGTGATATTGTTCAAGGTTGTAGGCGGCGGGCATACTTGGCCCGGCGGGGTCCTATATAGTCCATATGTTGGCGCCGTCACCACTCACATTGATGGCAGTGCCTATTTATGGAAACACTTGCCGCCACAAAAATCTCTCCTGACGATACGCACCTCTATCGGTGGCGGGGCAACCACTCCTGGCACCACGACATTCGCCAATGTCAATAGCGACGGAAGATATGTGTCCTTCTATCCCGGCAGCGGTTCCCATGTGGTCAACCTTGTGGGCACTCCACTAAATGATGCCTTCGAGTTTACCAACTGGACTGGCGATGTGAGTACCATCGCCAATCCCAATGCGGCCAACACCACTATCACTATCACTCCGAACGGGGACTACGAGATCAAAGCTAATTTCCAGCTCAAGTCGACGCCTCCGCCAAGTGGGGGATGCTTCATCGCCACTGCGGCCTATGGCACTCCCACTGCTAAACAGCTTGATGTGCTACAAGCCTTTCGTGATGACGTATTGCTGAAAAGCGCGGTGGGCTCTCGACTTGTCGACTTCTATTATCGGGTCAGCCCTCCTATCGCAAACTTCATATCAGAACATAACTTTGTGAGGACGCTGGTCAGAGAGCTTCTGGTTGATCCCATTGTTCGGGTGCTTGAAGCTACAGGAAATATGTGGCGGAACTAGAATGATGTAGAGTGCCCGGTCATACAGAAGTCCACCCATTGATACGAAGGTGAGATAGAGCCCAGCAAAGGACATCACACTTGTCGCACCCAGAGCAGACCGTGCCTTGACACGGTCTGCTCTTTTACTATCGTCCTCTCCACATTCAATAGCGGGGCGGCGTGATATAATAGACACAAAATAAGATTTTGGGAAACCAAAATATCACCCTCGTGGCCCCGGTACGAGGGAAGGAGGTAGGAAATGCAAAAAAGGAGATGCAAAGTGTGGCTGCTAGTGGGGACAGCAATAGTAAGCCTGATGTTCACCTTTGCTGGCTGTACAGGTGAAGGCGGAGCTGGTATCACCCTTGAGCAGGCAATCACGATCGCCACTCAAGCAGTGGAGAACGATGGGGTAATGTCTCTGGATGGCCGTGATACGCGGTCTACGGAGGAAGCAACCTATTGGCACATTTACTTCCCGTATACTTCGCCGGTACTGCGCGGCGGTGAGCCTCATGTCCTGGTGGACAAATCGACCGGCGATGTTATCGACCTCTATTACACCGAGTAAGTGAAGCCTTACCAGACACAGGACTGCTTTAAATGTCAATGGGAAAAGGAGGAAATGTGAAAGTCAAAACGAGACTGTTCATAGCGATATTCTGTGTGCTACTAGCCTGTCTTTCCTGGAGTCCGGCCGTCCTTGCCCTGCCTGCTACCATCGAGGCAGCGGGTGACCCCGCTATTGCTGGGCAGATTGGTGCCCTGGCAACCAACAAGACTCCGGAGGAGATAGCCAATGACCCCGTTGTCAAGGCAGCGATTCAGGCAGCTTGGGAAGATTCAAGTGCAGACAATGCTACCACGCGACATGAGGAAGGAGGGTGGATCTACGAAGACGCGGACGGGAATCTATCAGTTCAGCGTTGGCCTTCCGGCAACCGTAGCAGTATCGACGCTCCGCCCCCTACTCCACCGCCAGGCGGACAAGTGGTTGGCGAGTTCCATACGCACCCCAATTGGCAACCGCCGGATGGCAAAGACGAAGATGGCAAGACATGGAAGCAAGGACCCAGCGATTCAGATAAGAATGCCAAAACGCCAGGTACCGTTGGTATAATTAAGGACAGATCCGGCACACAGACGTATTAGACGAAAATGGCAGGAAGCGAGAGTAAGGTTCAGCGAGGCCGATAAGGATTCTCTAGGTAGTCGTAAGCTTCCTGACATAATCTGCGGCGCGTCATATCGTATTTTGGATCGGGTAGCTAAAGCTGAGAATAGGTAGTGCAGGGTCTTTGGCACTACTGAGGTCGTTGCCGGTTAGCCGGCGACGACCTTGTCTTCATCAGCGGGCTGTTTAGGTCTGATTTTCCGTTCAATCTTGGCATTTTGGAAGCCCCTCCGCATTTTTATAGCTGTTTTATCTGTCCGGCTGGCAATCACCGCCCAACGAGGACGGTCAGGGCGGAAAGACGCCCGATGGCCTCCACGCAGGTAAGGGCCCCGAGCAGCTTGTATTACAGGTGTGGGAAACAGGGGTATAATAAAGGAGCGGCGGAGGCGAGCCAAGACGTGAAAAACATCGAGGTGGCCAAGGTATTTCAAGACATTGCCGACCTTCTGGAGCTTAGGGGAGAGAACGTCTTTAAGATTCGCGCTTACCAGAAGGCAGCCAGGGCTATCGAGCATTACCCAAAAGAATTGAACGCTATGATTGACGAAGGGGAGGACTTGCATAGTATTCCCGGCGTGGGCGAGGCAATAGCGAAGAAAACCACTGAACTGATAACAACCGGCAAGCTAGGTTATTATGAGAATCTGAAGGCTGAGTTTCCCCAGGGGATAACCAATCTGTTGGCTATACCGGGGATTGGCCCAAAGACGGCTAACAAGCTTTCCAGCGAATTAGGTATAAGCTCGGTAGATGAACTGGAGCGGGCAATCAATGACGGCCGAGTGGCCCAGCTCTTCCGGCTTGGCGAGAAGACAGCTGACAATATCCTGCACCAGATCCAGGCGCTGCGCCGGAAAGACCAGCGCATCCCCATTGGCGAAGCATTGCCCATTGTCGAGGAGATCATAGTCGCCCTCGGCACTATACCCGGCGTGAGAAATCTCACTCCCGCCGGCAGCCTACGTCGCTTTCGGGAAACTGTGGGTGATATCGACCTGATGGGCACTGCCGATAACCCCAAGGATATGATAGATGCTTTTGCGGCGCTGCCTCAAGTAAGTCAGGTGCTCGCCCAAGGGTCAACTAAAGCCAGCGTCATCGTCAGCGGCGGACTGCAAGTTGACTTGAGAATGGTGGAGCATGACTCATTCGGTTCTCTGCTGCAGTACTTTACCGGTAACAAACAGCACAACATCGCTCTGAGAGAAAAATGGCACAAGCAGGGGTTAAAACTGAGTGAATACGGGATAACTGTTGTAGCTACGGGCAAGCTGGAAAAATTTGCCACGGAGGAGGAATTCTATAATCGACTGGGGCTTCAGTATATCCCGCCGGAACTCAGAGAGGCGCAGGGTGAAATAGAAAGAGCTGAGCAAGGAGCCATACCAAAGCTCGTGGAGCTATCCGACATAAAGGGAGACCTTCATACACATACTGAATGGAGCGATGGGCACGATTCTGTTGAGGAGTTGGCTAGGGCGGCCAAGGATAGAGGTTATCAGTATATTGCAGTCACGGAACATTCTGTGGGACGCGGTATCGCTCACGGTCTTGATATGGAGAGGCTTAGGGAGCAAATCGCTGAAATCAGAGCTGTTAATGAACGCCTAACTGGGATTCGCGTGCTCACGGGTATCGAGGTTGATATTCGAGCAGATGGTAGCCTAGACCTGCCACATGAAATCCTGTCCGGACTGGATATAGTGATTGCTGCCGTTCACTCTGCCATGAACCAGAGCGAGGAAAAGATGACGCGGCGGGTAATAGATGCCATAGAAGATCCCGATGTTGACATGATCGCCCACCCTACTTGCCGCCTTATAGGAGAGCGTGAGCCCGTAGCCATGGACCTGGAAGCTGTATTCCGGGCGGCAGCCAAGTACAATAAGATTGTGGAAATCAACGCCATGCCTGACCGCCTCGACCTAAAGGACACCCACGCTTTTCGTGCCCGCGATTTGGGGCTAAAACTCGCCATCGGGACCGATTCTCACAGCATCGCTCATCTGGGTTTCATGCGATTCGGGGTTGGCGTTGCCCGACGCGCTTGGTGTGAGCCGCAACACATACTCAATACTTTGCCCCTAGGAGAATTACTGGCCGTTTTGGATAGGAGTAATCACTAAACCAACCCCTGAGAAGTCCTACAACTTCTCGGGGACTTCGGACACTAGCCCAGGGACTTATCTTCCATCTTAAAGCTCGCGGGCTTCTATGGATTGGAGAGAGCCTGTTTCTGATGGGAAATAGGATGCTTGAGCCTACGTGAATGTGCCGGGCTAGACGCCCAAATGTTATAATCGACAACAAATATCATAAGGAGGAGAAAGGATGTTTAAGACACGTATAACCGAGCTTTTGGGTATCAAATATCCTATCACCCAGGGCGGAATGATGTGGCTTTCCCGGGCAGAGCTGGTAGCCGCGGTGTCCAACGCTGGGGCGCTCGGCATCATAACGGCATTTACATTTCCAACCCCAGCGGAACTCGCGGCTGAAATCAAGAAGACCAGAACGCTTACCGACAAACCCTTCGGAGTAAATATAACACTGCTGCCCACTCTTCGCCCCGTGGATATTGACGGCTACATAGGTGCGGTTATCGATTCCGGAGTAAAGATTGTGGAAACAGCCGGCAGAAGCCCGGAGCAATATATGGAGCGCCTTAAGGCCGCCGGAGTAAAGGTGATACACAAGTGTACCGCAGTACGCTTCGCTCGTACCGCTCAGCGAATAGGGTGCGATGCCATCAGCATTGATGGTTTCGAGTGCGCCGGTGCACCGGGCGAGGAGGACGTTACCTCCCTCGTCCTGATTCCGTTGACTGTTGACGCTGTGGAGATTCCCGTCATCGCCTCCGGAGGCTTTGGCGACGGGCGCGGCCTTGTGGCCGCCCTGGCACTGGGGGCAAGCGGGATTAATATGGGCACCCGATTCATGGCAACACAAGAGTGCGCCATCCATCCCAAGGTGAAGGAATGGCTGGTTAAGTCATCAGAACGCGATACCATGTTCGTGATGCGTTCTCTACGTAACACTGAGAGAGTATTGAGGAATGCCACCGCCGAAAAAGTGGTTGAGATGGAAAAACGGAGTGCTACCATAGAGGAATTGGCGTCACTCCTCAGCGGTAAGAGGGGGCTAGAGGTTTACGAGACTGGCGCCCTTGACAAGGGACTGGTGGCTTGTGGGCAGGTGGTAGGCCTTGTTCACGATATTCCTACTGTCAAAGAGTTGATAGACAGGATAATCAAGGAAGCCGAGGAGGTTATCTCCAGGGTAGCCGCCCGCGACAGCTTCAAGCCTCTGCGCAAGCCAAGCGACGTCGCAAAGCAGTAGCTCTGTCAACCTATAGATAGATTGGCAACGGCACCGATTGCTGTGGGATGATGCGGGAGGATGCTGGACCTTGAGCACTCGGGCTGACGGAGATATAATATAGCTTTCCGCAACAGTCGCGGAGGTGGCCGAAGTGTCGCACAGAGATACTCGGGCAATACAAGTACTAAAAAATGGTATTGCTGAAGGCAGGAACTGGTATCTGGCCCTGCTGGAAGCCGTTCGTCTCTGGACTAGTCCTGGAGAGGACTACGCCGGGCGGCATTATCAGTATCTTGTTGACAACGAAGCTTTCGATTGGCTGGTGCTGACACAAAGGCTATGCGAAGAGCTCGACGGACTTATTCCCGAAAAAGAGCGGACAAATCTTCTCTTCTACGGTATACCACCAATGGAATTATCCAAAGACCAATTTAGGAATCTAATCGGTGCTTCCAAATACCGAGCTCACCTCAACTATTTTTATGGCATTCTTGTTGAAAGGTTCCTCCTGCTGTCTGTCACCGAAGAGATACGAAAGAAAAAGAGGGTTCTAGGCGTGAACAACGATAATGGAGTTGTTGACGAGGCCTACCAGCGCATCTATGGTGCCACTCAATCCGCCCTTTTGAAGCAGTTCAGAAAAGAAAGACATTATGCCCAGCTTAGGTCTATAGGAATGAGCGAGCTTAATGAATTTACCTATTGGCTATTTAAATATCGAATAAAGACTCGCGATAAATCCCGCGTGGCCAGCGATACCAGGAAAGCGCTGACAAAGTTGCAGGAACTGCTAAACCTCAAAGCCGGGCCAGCGTACGTTTCCGCCCTTGAAGATTGATGGTATCAGCTATCCGACGACGACGATTTCAATTGAGATAATTCCTGGTTCAATCTCTTCAATTTATCTTCAAGCATAGCCAGCTTTTGTTTCTCTTTTTCTACAACCTGAACTGGCGCCCTGTTCAAAAAGGCTTTATCTCCTAGCCTGGCTTCAAGCTGGGCCATTCTTTCTTTGACTTCCTCGCTTTCCTTTATCAGTCGCTGTTCTTCAGCAATTCGGTCCACCACACCAGCCAGAGGTACAACCACCTCAGCCTCTTTCAGCACCAAGACCAGGTCTGTATCCTTGGTGGACTCCTTTTTCTGGCGATCGAGAAGTGTTAATGGCCGGGTTTTAGCCAGTATTTCTATCATATTTGCCTGCGTGACAAGACTCGAAAGCAGTTCACCGGCATAGACTCGGGCTTCAATCCACTGGCTTGATTTCACATTGTATTGAGCCCGAACGTTACGAATAGAGCGGACAATCTCTATTACGGAATCCATCACCCGCTCCGCTTCTGGAGCAAAGGCTTTATCATCAGCGACGGGATAAGTAGCCATCATTATGGAAGCTGCCATTTGATCTTGGGCAGGAAGATATTGCTTCAAGCTTTGCCATAGCTCCTCGGTAACGAAGGGCATGAAAGGATGCAAAAGACGCAGCGATTTCTCCAAGGTATTGGCCAGGAAAGGCAGCGGCGAAGGGATCGGTTGGCTGCGAAGTCTTATCTTAGCGATTTCAATATACCAGTCGCAGAATTTCGACCAGACAAAATCGTAAATCTGCTGCTCGGCTTCACCAAATTGAAAGTTTTCCATCAACTCGGTGACACTTTTGATGAGGCGGTTCAACTGGCTGTCAATCCAGCGATCCTCTATTCTCTGGGGTTGAAGCTCTATTGCTTGACTCTCTAACTTTTCAGCGTCCAGGCTCTGAAGGATGAATCTGCTAGCATTCCACAATTTGTTAACAAAATTGCGGCCGGATTCCAGTTTGCTTTTGCCCAGATTTGTATCATTCCCTGGTGAAGTCCCACTGGTTAGGGCAAAACGGAGAGCATCAACGCCATACTTGCTTATCGCTTCAGAGGGGTTTATGACATTCCCGCGCAATTTGCTCATCTTTTCTCCGCTCTCATCCCGAATCAAGCCATGCAGGTAAACGGTGCGAAAAGGTATCTCGCCGGTATCCTCTAGGCCCATCATAATCATCCTGGCGACCCAGAAGAAAAGGATGTCATAGCCTGTTTCCATTATGGAGCCGGGGTAGAAACGGCGGAGGTCATCAGTATCCTCTGGCCAACCCAACGTGGAATGTGGCCATAGCGCTGAACTAAACCAGGTGTCAAGGACATCAGGATCCTGGATGATTTGTTTCGAGCCACAGTGAATACAGACAGCCGGTTCATCCACCGATGCAGTCACCTGGGCGCAGTCCTGACAATACCATACCGGGATGCGGTGTCCCCACCACAGTTGTCGGCTGATGCACCAATCCCTGATGTTCTCCATCCAGTCAAAATATACCTTGGTGAACCGTTCCGGAATTATTGCGACCCTGCCCTGTTCAACAACCTCGATAGCAGCTTTGGCTAGGGGCTGTGTCCGGACGAACCATTGCAGGCTGACTCTGGGTTCAATCATTGTCTGGCAACGACAACAGTGTCCTACGGAATGTGAGTACGGCTCGATTTTCTCCAGAAGTTTTGCGTCTTTCAGGTCAGCTAATACCCGTTCTCGACAGGCAAACCTTTCCAGTCCCTGATAGGGACCGGCATTCTCGTTCATAGTGGCATCGGCATTCATAGTATCTACCAGGGGCAGATTATGTCGCTGCGCTACTTCCAAGTCCGTGGGATCATGGGCGGGAGTTATCTTCAATGCTCCTGTCCCGAAAGAAGTGTCAACGGCTTCATCAGCGATCACGGGGATTTCCTTCCCTATGATAGGGAGGCTCACACTCTTACCAATGAGGTCCTCGTATCGCTTATCCTGGGGATTCACTGCCACAGCCGTGTCGCCGAGGAAAGTCTCCGGTCGAGTAGTAGCTACGGTAACGAAGCCCTTCCTTCGAGTCAGAGGATACCGAATGTAATAGAGGTGTCCGACAATATGTTTGTGCTCTACCTCCAGGTCAGAGAGGGCAGTCTGGCAACGCGGACACCAGTTTATCATTCGCTCCCCACGATAGATTGACCCCTTATCGTACAGACGTACGAAGGCAGTGCGCACCGCTTTACTTGGGCCCTCGTCCAGAGTGAATTTCTCCCTTGCCCAGTCACAAGAGGCTCCTAGGAGTTGATGTTGACGCCTGATATTCTCCTGGCTCTTGTCAGCCCATTCCCAAGTCAACCTAGTGAATTGTTCTCTGCCTATCCCGTCCCTAGTTTGCCCTTGTTGAGTCAGTTGCCTTTCCACAACAACTTGTGTGGCGATGCCGGCGTGGTCGGTTCCCGGTAACCATAAGGTAGGCTCCTCTCTCATCCTGTGCCACCTGACCATGATATCCTCCAGTGTCGCAGTGAGGGC
>Ga0224505_10002137_pt1 | contig 11808 bp, 9 predicted proteins | sample SF_Jan12_sed_USG_FD_169102 | JGI IMG/M metagenome (GOLD analysis project Ga0224505, IMG submission 169102) | Sediment microbial communities from San Francisco Bay, California, United States - SF_Jan12_sed_USGS_4_1 | ecosystem: Environmental > Aquatic > Marine > Sediment | place: USA: California...
CTTCGGCAGGAAATGCCGCGTCAGGCGCACGCCGCTCATGACGTTGGTGTCGAAGTAGATCTGCCAGTCCGCATCGGTGATGTCCTGGAACGCCTTGACGTCGTAGATGCTCATGTTGTTGACGAGGATGTCGAGCTCGCGCGACGCGGCGGTCACCGCGTTGGCGCCTTCCAGGGTCGCGAGATCGCCCGGCGCGGGCTCGAAGCGCCCCTTGGGCTGCGCGGCCTTTGCCTTCGCCATTGCGGTATCGGTGGACTCCTTGGTGCGTCCGTTGACGAGCACGGTCGCGCCCATGCCCGCCAGGCCGAGCGCCGTGGCGAAGCCGATGCCGCGGCTCGAGCCGGTGACGAGTGCCCGCTTGCCAGTGAGATCGAGGTTCATGGTCTTGTTATTCTCCAGTTGTGTTAGGTGACCTTGTAGCCGGCGAAGCGAGGCAGCCATGTCACCAGGTCGGGGAACAGGATCAGGAGGCCGACGCAGGCGAGCTCGGCGACGAGGAATGGCATGATGCCCCTGAAGATGGTCCGCATCGGGATGGTTCCGGCGATACCGTACAGGACGAACACATTGACGCCGATCGGCGGCGTGATCAGCCCGAGCTCGATGATGATGACCATGATAATGCCCCACCATATTGGGCTGTAGTCCATGCCGAGGATGAGCGGCATGACAAAAGGCAAGGTGATCACCAGCGCGGCCAGGCTGTCGAAGATGCAGCCGAGGACCAGGTACATGATCATGAGCATGAGAATGACAAGCAGGGGCTCCAGCGACATAGCGGCGATGTGGCCGACCAGCACCTGCGGGGCCTTGGATGCGGCGATGAAGCTGGAGAATATCGATGCGCCCATGATGATCAGGTAGAGCAGGCCGGTGTTGGTCGCGGTCTCCTTCGCCACCTGCCAGAGCGTCTCCCTGTTGACCTTGCCGCGCGCGAGCGCGAAAGCGCAGGCAAGTCCGGCACCCAGTGCCGCGGCTTCGTTGACCGTGAAGATGCCGCCGTAGATGCTGCCCACGACGCACAACAGCAGCGCGATCACGCCCCAGCATTCCTTCAGGACCTGGAACCTTCCCGCCCAGGACATTCGCTCGCCCGGCGGGCCGGCCTGCGGATTGCGCCAGACCACCAGCGCGATCGTCACGATGTGCGCCAGGGTTACGATGAGCGCGGGGACCAGGGCCGCTACGAAGAGCGTGATGACGAACTGCTCGGTCAGGAACGCGTAGATCACCATCACCAGCGACGGCGGGATCAGGATGCCCAGCGTGCCGCCGGAAGCGATGCTGCCGGTGGCGAGCTGGGGCGAGTAGCCCCGCTTGAGCATTTCCGGCAGCGCGACCCGGCCTACGGTGGCCGCGGTCGCGATCGAGGAGCCGCAGATCGCGCCGAAACCGGCGCAGCCCAGGACGGTGGCGAGTGCCAGTCCGCCGCGGCGATGTCCGATCGTGGCATAGGCCAGGCGATAGATGTCGGCGGAGAGTCCGCCTACGCCCGCAAAGCTGCCCATGAGCAGGAACAGGGGAATGACGGCAAGATCCATGTTGGACAGGACGCTCACCGGCCCATTGGCCAGCAGCGCGACGGCCGGCGCCCATCCCGCCAGGAAGGCGAAGCCGATCACGCCGGCTAGGGCCATGACAACGCCGATCGGGATGTGCAGCGCGATCAGCACGAACATGCCGATCGTCCCGAGGACCGCGATGAGCATCGGATCCATCAGGTTCCGCCTCGCGCGGCCCGCGGATCAGCGGGCGTGCCCGGCCTCGCCGCCATCGTGCCAGTTCTTCGCCCGGGAGAACGCTGCCACGACAATGCCGAGCTGCACCACGGCGCAGACCACCACGAAGAAGCTCACGACCATCCACCAGGGGGCAATCGGTATCTGGACGACCCAAGTCGTCTGCCCGAGCTGCCTGAGCTCGACGGTGTAGCGGACGATCTGCCAGGCGAGCAGGACGAGGAAGATCCAGGTCACGAGAGAGGCGAACGCCTCCAGCCAGACCATTGCTCGGGCTCCAAGGAAGCTGCCGAGAAAGCCGATCGAGACGTGATGCCGACCGACCAGCGAGTAGGGGAAGAAGGCCGCCGCGACGATCGCCACAATCAAGGGCCCGGTATCGGCGACGCCATTGATGGGATTGTTGAACAACCATCGCATCAATACGTCGGCGATCGTCATCAGAACGAAGGCGACCAGCGCCAGCATCCCCAGAAAGGCGCAGACCCGCGCGACGGAGCTGTCGCGCGACTCCGGTGCGTCCTGCCTGGCCTTCATGGACCTCGCGGGAGCCGCAGGCCGGGCTCCCCCGATCACTTGCCCGCGCGAATCTTGGCCAGTTCTTCCTTCAGAGCACCGTACAACGCCTGGCCATTCGGGTGGTCCTTCACCCAGGTGTTGATGACCGTCGCCATGATCTTGTCCAGTTTCGCGCGCTCGGCCTTGGACGGATACACCATGGTGTGGTCGGCCGCCGCCTTGGTTTCGGCAAGCTTGGCGCTCTGGATGCCGTCATGAACGCCACCGAACTTGCGCCACATCGGCTCGCCGCTGTGCTTGTCGATGATCGCCTTCGCCTTCCCGGGCAGGCCGTCGTAGACCTTCCTGTTCATCAGCACGGCCACGGGAACCGTGCCGAGAACCTCCGCCATGTAATGGTGCTTCGCGGCCTCCATGATGCGGAAGGAGTACATCACGTCCCAGTCCCCACCCGTGCCGTCGAGCAGGCCGCGGCTGACGTTTTCCGCGACCTGGGTGATCGGCATGCCGACGGGCGCCACGCCCAGCGCGCGCAAGGCTGCGCTCGCCACGGGGCCGCCGGCGCGCAGCTTCATCCCCTTGAAATCGGCGAACGACTTTGCGGGTTTGCGCGTATGAAAGGCGTAGGGATTGGTCGTGCCGAGCATGACCACATAGAACTCGTCGTAGCCGCGCAGCAGCTTGCGCTGGTAGAGCCGATAGATGGCGCGCGACGACTCGCTCGAGTTGCGCACCATGCCCGGCAACTCCATGACGTCGTTGTCGGGAAACCGTCCAGGCGAATACGCGGGAATGACCAGGGCGATGTCGGCGATGCCGTCGGTCACCATCTTGGGCTGCAGGCCCGGGTTTCCGCCCAGGACTCCGCCCGGGAACGTGTCGATCTTGATGATCCCCTTGCCGTCGGCATTGACCGCCTCGGACCAGGGCTTGATGACCTTGTCGAACGTCGGTGCCTGGGGCGGAATGAACGCGGAAAGCTTGAGCGTCACTTCCTGCGCGTGCGCGGTACCCAGCGTCGCAAGCGCCGCGACAAGCGCGGCCAGAACGGATTTCGCCATTTCCCCCTCCTAGGTCTTAGGCTTGGGGCAGGCTAACACAAGTCTCTCGGGCGTAGCGCAGGGAGACATGCCACGCGTGCTCGCGGCGAATGGGAATCCCGTGCCCGGCGCGAGCGCCCCTAGACCCAGACCTGGATGACGTAGTCGTAGGCGGCCTGCGCGTTGGTCATGTCCACGCGCTGCAGCTTGATCCTGTAGCCGCCCTTGGCCTTCTTCAGCTGGTGGGTGTACTGGCCGGCGAAATGACGCACGTCGTCGCGCCGCAGCTCCATCATGTGAAAGCGCGAGCGCGCCGTCACGTCGCCGTTCTTCGCCACCTTGTCGATCACCACGTTGGAAACGATGTGGTTGGTGCCCCACAGCGGCCGCTGCGACCAGGCGTCGGGGTGTTGCACGCGACCCATGCGCACGGTCATCAGGTTCTTGTCCTCGGCGAAGATCGCGGGCATCCCTTCCCAGGTCTTGTGCGAGGGCTCGGGCGGCATCCAGTACACGCCGTCGGGCGTGAAAAGGTCGATCCACGCCTGCCACTGCTTGGAGTCGAGCAGCTCCGCCTGCCGGTAGAGGAACTGCTCGACGTCGTGCTGCACTTGGAGCCTGCTCACCGCGCTCCTCCCATGAACCGCGCCCAGGCCTTCATCTGGTTGCGCATCGGCGCTTCCGACGTGCCCTGGTTGGGCGCCGACTCCACCACGCCGTTCTTCTCGATGTCGTGGCCGTGATGGCGCGCAAAGCTCACCCAGTCGCCGCCGTCCGAGGACAGGCCCTGGTGGCACTTCCAGAAGTTCTCCAGGTCGTCCGCGTTGATCATCGTGGAGGGCGAGTTGACGAGGTTGTAATAGGCCAGCGACCTGCGGTAGATCGGCTCCGGCGCGCCCTTGAGGCGGAAGTGCCAGATCTCGGTGAGCGTCCTGTCCACGCCGAGCGGGCGCACCGCGCGCAGCTGCTGCAGCGGCGACTGCACCGACAGGCCCGGGTAGAGCAGCACGTGGTGGATGTTGACGCCGATGATCTCCTCGAAGCGCTTCTTGCCGTACGCCTTGATCATGATCTTGTCGTAGGCGAGCGTGTCCGGGTCCTGCGGCCTGAGGCCCATGTAGCCGGTGAGGATGCAGTGGCCGTAGGGATAGTTGATGGTCTGGAAGTTGTCCCACTTGTCGATGGTCACGGTCGCGAAGGCCGACAGCATGTGGTACGAGAGCGGTACCTCGCCCTTCTTCGTCTTCTTCGCCAATTGCTTTTCCACCTCGTGCGCCGCGCGGCCGGTGGACTGGTGCGTGACCGAGGGGTGCAGCGCGTCGAGCTGGTTCTCGAGGAAGATCTTCCAGTTGGAGTGCTGGATGACGCGGAAGCAGTTCGGCACCACCTCGACCTCGCCCTCGGGGGCGCGGTCGCACATGTCGTCGAAGGCGACGATGGCGGGCCCGAGGAACTCCTTGAGCGACGGGCCGTCCGCCGCCAGGCTGGCGAAGACGAAGCCGCGATAGCTCTCGACGCGCGCCGCGCGCTTCACGCAGAGCTCGGCGCTGTCCTTGCCGATGCGCGTGCCCTGGTAGCCCGACTCCATCATCGGGATGCTGCGCAGCCTGCCGTCGGGATGGAAGGTCCAGGCGTGGTAGGAGCAGCGGAAGAACTCGCCGGTGTTGCCGCTCCTGTCGCCGCAGAGCATGTTGCCGCGGTGCGGGCAGCGGTTGTAGAGCACGTGCACCTTCTTGTCCTTGCCGCGCACCAGGATCATCGGCTGGCGGCCGATCTGCACCGTGTAATAGTCGCCGGGCTTGGGCACCTGGCTCTCGTGCCCGCAGTAGATCCACACCGTCTCGTGAATGCGTTGCATTTCGAGATCGAAGACCTGCGGGTCGGTGTAGACCTCCTTGCGGACCCGGTCGGGCTCCACGAACTTGGCAAGGTCGGGAATGCGTTCCTGCAGCATGGGGCTCCTCCTCGGCGCGAAACGTGGGAGATTCTAACGCCGGCCCCCAGTTAAGATGGGGCATGGGTTTCGCATGCGACGTGCTGGTGGCGGGCTCGGGCGCGGGCGGGCTCGCCGCCGCGGTGACTGCGCGCGAGGCCGGGCTCGACGTGCTGGTCGCGGAAAAAGAGCCCTGGTTCGGCGGCACCACCGCGCTCTCGGGCGGCTGGCTGTGGATCCCGAACCACCCGATGCAGAAGGAGATCGGCGTCGCAGACTCGATCGAGGACGCGAGCACCTATCTGCTGCATGAGGCGGGCGAGAAATTCGACCCCGAGCGCGTCAACGCCTTCCTCACCGCGGGCCCGCGCATGATCGAGTTCTTCACGCGCGAGACGGCGGTGAAGTTCGATCCTTCGGCGACCTTCTCCGACTACCACCCCGACGCGCCCGGCGGGCGGCCGGGCGGGCGCTCGATCGTGGCGCGCGCCTTCGACGGGCGCGAGCTGGGGCGCATGCTGAGCATGCTGCGCCCGCCGCTCCCGGAGCTCACGGTGTTCGGCATCATGATCGGCTCGGGCGCGGAGCTGGTGCACTTCATGCGCTGGTCGAAGTCGCTCGCCTCGGCCGCGTTCGTCGCGCGGCGCCTGCTCGGCCACGGCGCGGCGACGCTGTTTCACGGGCGCGGCGTGCGGCTCACCAACGGCAACGCGCTCGCCGGACGGCTCCTCAAGTCGGCGCTCGACGCGGGCGTGCGCCTGGAAGCCTCGACGTCGGTGAAGGAGCTCGTCCGCGAAGAGGGCCGCGTGACCGGCGCGATCCTCGAATCCGGCGGCAGCGCGGTCCGAGTCATGGCGAGAAAGGGCGTAGTGCTCGCTTGCGGCGGATTCCCGCGCGACGGCGCGCGCCAGGCGCGGCTGTTCCGCCACCGCGAGCATTATTCGCCGGCGCCGCCGGGCAACACCGGCGACGGGCTGAAGATCGCCGAGGCGGCGGGCGCCCTGCTGGACGAATCGCTGCCCAACGCCGCGGCCTGGGTGCCGGTGTCGCGCGTGCCGCGCGGCGGCGGGGCCTACGGCCTGTTCCCGCACTTCATCGACCGCGCCAAGCCCGGCGTCCTCGCCGTGACGCGGCACGGCACGCGCTTCGTGAACGAGGGCAACTCGTACCACGACTTCGTGCAGGCGCTCCTGACGACGGGCGAGACGCACGCGTGGCTCGTGACCGACCATCGCGCGCTGCGCGCCTACGGCCTCGGGTTCGTGAAGCCGCGGCCGCTGCCGATCGCGCCGCACTTGAAGTCCGGCTATCTGCTGCGTGGCGAAACGGTCGGCGAGCTGGCGGTGCGCGCGGGCATCCACGTTGCGCTCGAGGGCACGGTCGAGGCATACAACGCGCACGCGAAAATGGGATCTGACCCTGTTTTTCGCAAAGGCGAGAACGCCTACAACCGTTTCTACGGCGACCCGGACATCGAGCCCAACCCTTGCGTCGCGCCGCTCGCGCAGCCGCCCTTCTACGCGGTGCGCGTGGAGATCGGCGACCTCGGCACCTACGCGGGCATCGCCACCAACGGCCACGCCCAGGTGCTCGATGCGCACAAGCGCCCGATCCCCGGCCTGTACGCGGCGGGCAACGACGCGCTCTCCATCATGGGCGGCAACTATCCCGGGCCCGGCATCACGCTCGGCCCCGCCATGACCTTCGGCTGGATCGCCGGCCGCCACCTCGCAGGACAACTGCCATGAACACCGCCTTCTGGTCCGCTACCAAGCTCGTTGCCGCCCTGCGCGCGAAGAAGATCAGCGCGCTCGAGCTGTTCGACCTGTACGCCGCGCGCGTGCGCCAGCACAACCGGGCGCTGAACGCCATCTGCGTCATGAACCTCGACGCAGACCGGAAGGCCGCGCGCGCCGCGGATCGCTTCCGCGGCAGGCGCGGGCCGCTGCACGGGCTGCCGATGACGGTGAAGGAATCCTTCGATGTCGCGGGCTGGCCCACCACCTGGGGGATGCCGGAGCACAAGGACAACTTCGCGAGGAAGGACGCGCTCGCGGTCGAGCGCCTGAGGCGGGCGGGCGCCATCGTCTTCGGCAAGACCAACGTGCCGGTGCTGCTTGCCGACTGGCAGAGCTTCAACCCGATCTATGGCACCACCAACAATCCGTGGGACCTGCTGCGCACGCCGGGCGGCTCCTCCGGCGGCTCGGCGGCGGCGCTCGCCGCGGGCCTGACGGGCCTCGAGCTGGGCAGCGACATCGGCGCCTCGATCCGCAACCCGGCACACTACTGCGGCGTCTACGGCCACAAGCCGACCTGGGGCATCTGCTCCTCGCGCGGCCACGCGCTGCCCGGATCGGCGCACCCCGGCGACATCGCGGCGATCGGGCCGCTGGCGAGGTGCGCGGACGACCTCAAGCTCGCCATGGACATCATCGCCGGACCCGACGCCGTCGACGGCGCGGGCTGGAAGCTCGCGCTGGACAAGCCGGGGATCCCTTCTTTCCGCAAGCTGCGCGTGGCGGTGATGCCCTCGCACCCGACTGCCGAAGTGGACTCGAGCGTCTCCGGCGCGATCGAGCGCCTGGCGCACGCGCTGGCGAAGAAGGGCGCCAGGGTTTCCGACAAGGCACGTCCCGCCTTTGAAGCCGAGGAGGCGCACCGTGTGTACCTCGCGCTGCTGCGCTCGGCGACCTCGGCGCGACAGTCGCCGCACCACGTGGCGCTATGGGAGGAGCTCTTCCAGACGCGGCCGAAGGAGGACATGAGCTACGAGGCCCAGGCCGCGCGCGCGAACGTCATGCGCCACAAGGAGTGGCTCGGCTGGTCCAACCGCCGCCACCAGATGCGCCTGCTGTGGGCGGAGTTCTTCAAGCAGTGGGACGTGCTGCTCTGCCCGCCGGCGGCGACGCCCGCGTTTCCCCAGAACCAGCGCGGCGAGCGCTGGGAGCGCATGATCGAGGTGAACGGCAGGCCGCAGCCCTCCACCACGCAGATGTTCTGGGCGGGCTACTCCGGCATGTGTTTCCTGCCCTCGACCGTGGCGCCGATCGAGCTCGCCGGCGGCAAGCTCCCGGTCGGCGTGCAGATCGTGGGGCCGCAGTACGGCGACTACCGCACGATCGCGGTGGCGCGGCTCGTCGAGCGCGACTACTTCGCCTTCACGCCGCCGCCGGGGTACGATTAGAGCGCGTCGTAGTGCTGCGCCATGCGCCGCCGACCGGCCTCGTCGGGCATTGGGCCGAAGCCCGCGGCGACGTTGTCCTGCATGTGCGCCGGCTTGCCGGTGGCCGGGATGACGCAGGTGACGGCCGGGTGCGACACGATCCACTTGAGGAAGTACTGCGCCCAGCTGGCGATGCCAAGCTCGGCGGCCCAGGCGGGCAGCGGCTTGCCGCGCACGCGCGCGAACATGCCTCCGGTCGCGAACGGGCGGTTCACCATCACCGCGACGCCGAGCTGCGCCGCGAGCGGCAGCAGCCGCTCGGCCGCGTGCGGCTCCTCGAGCGAATAGTTGATCTGCACGAAGTCGTACTGCTTCGTGCGCAGCCAGCGCTCGACCTCGGCGTGCGCCGAGGCCGTGTAGTGCGTGATGCCGACGTAGCGCACGCGCTGCTCCGCCTTCCACGCGAGCAGCGTCTTCGTGTGCGTTTCTACGTCCACGAGGTTGTGCACCTGCATGAGGTCCATGCGCCCGGCGCGCATGCGCTCGATCGAGCGCTGCATCTGGCGGATGCCCTCGTCGCGCCCCTGCGTCCACACCTTGGTTGCCATGAAGAGCGGCTCGCAGATCTTCAGGGCCGCGCACAGATCACCGACCACGGCCTCGCTCGTGCCGTACATGGGGGAGGAATCGACGACGCGCGCGCCCGCGGCGAACAGGACCTTCAGCACCTCCTGCAGAGCGGGGCGCGCGCCGGCGTCCGCGCCGACGTCGAAGGTCTGCCACGTGCCCAGGCCGATCACCGGCAGCGCCTCGCCGCTCGCGGGAATGCGCCGCGCGTGCATGGCGGCGCCGGCGGCCGCGCCGGCGCCGCTCAGCGCCATGCCTGCGAGCGCGCCAAGGAATTCACGTCGGCGTATCGGCATGTCCACGGCCCGGGGGCCGGCAAACGACGCATGCGCTATAGTAGCCGAGCCTTCGGACCGCCAAGGAGAAACGCGCAATGAGCATCGGTGCCTGGATCGTCCTCGGGCTCGTCGTGGCGCTCGCCGCCTGGATCATCTCGATCTACAACGGGCTGGTCACGCTGCGCAACCGCTTCAAGAACGCGTTCGCGCAGATCGACGTGCAGCTGAAGCGCCGCTATGACCTGATTCCCAACCTGGTCGAGGCGGCCAAGGGCTATCTGGCGCACGAGCGCCAGACGCTCGAGGCGGTGATCGCGGCGCGCGGCGCGGCGGTGAACGCGGCGCAGCGCGCCGCGGCGGCCCCGGGAGAGCCGTCCGCCATGGCGGGGTTGGCGCAGGCCGAGGGCGTGCTCGGCGGGGCGCTCGGCCGGCTGCTCGCCGTGTTCGAGGCCTATCCCGACCTCAAGGCCAACCAGAACGTCCTGCAGGTGCAGGAAGAGCTGACCAGCACGGAGAACAAGGTGGCCTTCGCGCGCCAGGGCTACAACGATGCCGTGATGTCCTACAACACGCGGCGCGAATCGTTTCCGGACAACGTGGTCGCCGGCCTGTTCGCCTTCAAGGAGGCGATGCTGCTCGAGGCCACCGAGTCCAAGGAGGAGCGGCAGGCGCCGAAGGTGAAGTTCTAGGGGCGCCTTGGATTTCTTTCAGCACCAGGAGCTCGCGCGCCGCAACACGCGCGTGCTGGTGCTGCTGTATGCCCTGGCCGTCGCGGCGGTGGTCGCGGCGGTCACCGCCGTCCTCGCGGGCGCATACCTCTACTCGATCGCTGGCGAGCGGCACGAGCCCGTGGCGCTGGCCGACGTGCCGCCGGGGCTGTGGTGGGGCGGCGCGCTCGGCACGCTCGCGGCCATCCTCGCCGTCACGGTGATCCGCACCCTGCGCCTCGGCGGCGGCGGGGAGGCCGTGGCGCGCATGGCGGGCGCGCAGGAGGTCTCGCCCGAGACCCGCGACCCGCTCGAGCGGCGCCTGCTCAACGTGGTCGAGGAGATGGCGATCGCCGCCGGCGCGCGCGTGCCGAAGGTGTTCGTCATGGCGGGCGAGGGGGGCATCAACGCCTTCGCCGCCGGGACCGAGGTGTCCAACGCGGTCGTGGCGGTTACCCGCGGCACGCTCGAGACGCTCAACCGCGACGAGCTGCAGGGCGTGATCGGCCACGAGTTCAGCCACATCCTGCACGGCGACATGCGATTGAATCTGCGCATGCTCGGCGTGCTGGCGGGCATCGTGTTCATCGGCGCGATCGGCGAGTTCGCCATGCGCAGCGCCGGCCGCGCCGGCGGGCGGCGCGAGGGCGCCGCCGTGGTGGTGGCCGCGGGAATCGCCTTGTTCGTCATCGGCTACCTGGGACTTTTCTTCGCGCGGCTCATCAAGTCGGCAGTGGCGCGCCAGCGCGAATTCCTCGCCGATGCATCCAGCGTGCAGTACACGCGCAACCCGGAGGGCATCGCCGGGGCGCTCGACCAGATCCGCGCCTCGGCGCGCGGCACGCTGATCGCCAATCGCTACGCCGAGGACATGAGCCACATGTACTTCGGCGAGAGCGTGAAGGAGGGCCTTGCGTCCCTGTTCGCGACGCATCCGCCGATCGACGAGCGCATCCGCCGCGTGCATCCCGGCTTCGTCCAGGCGCGCTATCGCGCCGGGCGTGCGCCGGCCGCGCGGCCCGCAGAAGGCGACGCGCAGCGCCACCGCGCGGCCGAAGGACTGCTCGCCGCCGCGGTGCTCGCCACGCGCAACCAGCGCGCCGACGACTCCCTGCATGCCTGGCGCCGGACGCCGCAGGCGAGCGCCGCGCTGGTCGGCGGCGTGGACGGCGAGAAGGTCGATTATGCGCGGCGGCTGGTCGATTCGCTGCCGCGGGACCTGCGCGAGTCGCTCGCGCATGCCGAAGGCGCGCGCGCCGCCGTGCTGGCGCTGCTCGGGCCGCAGCCGCCCGTCGGGCTCGGGCACGCGCTGCACCTGCCGGTGATCGACCTCGCGCTGCCGGCGCTCAAGCGCCTCGACGCGCCGGCGCGCGCGCAGCTCCTGGCGGCGGTCGAGGCGGCGATCCGCGCCGACCGGCGCGTGTCGCTGCACGAGTTCGTGGTGCAGGCGCTGCTGCGCTCGCAGCTCGCGCCGGCCGCGCGCGGCGGGGCCGGGCGCGCCGCGCTCGGCGAGCGCCGCGCGGAGGCCTTCACGCTGCTCTCGCTCATCGCGCACGCGAGCGGCAACGATGCGGCCGGGGCGTTTCGCGCCGGCGCGCGCCAGCTCGACCTCGGGGCCGGCGAGCTCGCGCCGCGCGGCGCGCTGTCGCTCGAGCGCGTGCAGGCCGCGCTCGAGGCGCTGCGCGCCCTCGCGCCGCTCGCCAAGGCGCGGCTGGCGCAGTCGCTGTTCGCCGCGGCGACCGCCGACGGCACGATCCGCCTGGGCGAGGCGGAGCTGCTGCGGCTGGTGGGCGCGGTGC
>Ga0224505_10002138_pt1 | contig 11806 bp, 6 predicted proteins | sample SF_Jan12_sed_USG_FD_169102 | JGI IMG/M metagenome (GOLD analysis project Ga0224505, IMG submission 169102) | Sediment microbial communities from San Francisco Bay, California, United States - SF_Jan12_sed_USGS_4_1 | ecosystem: Environmental > Aquatic > Marine > Sediment | place: USA: California...
GGCGGCGCGCCTGCCGATCATGGTCGACAGCTCGCGCTTCGGGGCGCTCGAGGCCGGACTCAAGTGCATCCAGGGCAAAGGAGTCGTCAACTCGATCTCGCTCAAGGAAGGTGAGGGTCCTTTCCTGGAGCAGGCCCGCACGATCCGGCGCTACGGGGCTGCCGTCGTGGTCATGGCGTTCGACGAACGCGGCCAGGCCGAGACCGTCGAGCGGAAGGTCGAGATCCTCGGTCGTGCATACGACCTGTTGACCGGCGGGGCTGGGTTCGCTCCCGAGGACGTGATCATGGATCCCAACATCCTCGCGGTGGCGACGGGCATCGAGGAGCACGCCGGGTTCGCAAAGGCGTTCATCGAGGCGATCCCGCTGCTCAAGGACCGCTGCCCAGGGGCACTCGTCTCGGGCGGCATCTCGAACCTCTCGTTCGCGTTTCGCGGGAACGACCCGGTGCGCGAGGCGATGCACTCGTCCTTTCTCTACCACGCGATCGGCGCGGGGCTCGACATGGGAATCGTCAACGCCGGTCAGCTCGCCGTCTACGCGGACATCGAACCCGAACTGCTCGAGCGAGTCGAGGACGTCCTCTTCGACCGCCGGACGGACGCCACCGAGCGACTGGTCGAGTACGCGACCACTGTCACCGGCGGGGCGATGCAGCGGGAGCTCGACCTCTCGTGGCGCGAGGCGCCGGTGGGCGAGCGGCTCGCCCATGCGCTCGTGCACGGGGTCGTGGACTTCATCGAGGAGGACACCGAGGAGGCTCGCCAGGCCGCAGCCCGCCCGCTCGACGTCATCGAGGGGCCGCTCATGGACGGCATGAAGATCGTCGGCGATCTCTTCGGTGCGGGAAAGATGTTCCTCCCGCAGGTTGTGAAGAGCGCCCGCGCCATGAAGCGCGCGGTCTCCTACCTCGAGCCGTACATGGAGGCCGACAAGACGAGCCGCGAGTCCGTTGCTCGGATCGTGCTCGCGACCGTCAAGGGCGACGTGCACGACATCGGCAAGAGCATCGTCGGCGTCGTCCTCGGCTGCAACGGCTACGAGGTCATCGACCTCGGCGTGATGGTTCCGGCAGACCGAATCCTCGATGTCGCGATGGAGCAGGACTGCGACATCGTCGGCCTGTCCGGCCTCATCACCCCTTCACTCGACGAGATGGTGAGCGTCGCGAAGGAGATGGATCGACGCGGGATCGAGCTGCCGCTTCTCATCGGCGGAGCGACGACGTCGAAGCAACACACGGCGGTGCGCATCGCGCCGGAGTACGAGCACCCGACGCTCCACGTCCTGGACGCCTCGCGCGTCGTGGGCGTCGTCGGAGATCTCCTCGACCTCGATCGGCGGGCTCGTCTCGACTCGGAGAATCGCGTGGAGCAGGAGCGTCTTCGAGCGCTCTACGCCGAGAAGGGCCGAAAGCCGATGCTCTCGCTGCGCGAGGCGCGCACGCAGCGAACACCCATCGACTGGCACGAGGACGATCTCGCTGTACCTGCGTTCACGGGCTCGCGAACGATCGAGGAGGACATCGCGACGCTCCGGGGCTACGTCGACTGGACGTTCTTCTTCCACGCCTGGGAGCTCAAAGGGCGCTATCCGGCGATCCTCGACGATCCCGAGAAAGGCGATGTCGCGCGTGATCTGTTCGCAGCCGCCAACGAGCTCCTCGACGAGATCGTGGCCGATGGGTCGTTGCAGGCTCGTGGCGTCTACGGCTTCTGGCCGGCGACGGCCGAGGGCGACGACGTCGTCCTCAGCGGCGGAGTGCGGCTTCCGATGCTTCGCCAACAGGCCGACCATGCCGACTCGCGCCCCAATCGCTCACTTGCGGACTACATCGCTCCTGCCGAAAGCGGGCTCGTAGACCATGTGGGCGCCTTTGCCGTTGCCATCCACGGGGGCGACGCGCTCGCAGCCGCCTTCGCCGCACATGGAGACGACTACAAGTCGATCATGGTCCGCGCGCTCGCCGACAGGCTCGCCGAGGCGTTTGCCGAACGACTCCACGAGATCGCGCGGCGCGAGTGGTACGCGCCGGAGGAGTCGCGCTCGGAGGACGAGCTGATCGGCGAGCAGTTCCGTGGCATTCGTCCTGCGTACGGCTATCCGGCGTGCCCCGACCACTCCGAGAAGCTGACGCTGCTCACGCTCCTCGGCGCCGAGCGCGCGGGCGTCGGGATGACCGAGAGCTTCGCGACCACCCCGGCGGCAAGCGTCAGCGGACTTTACTTCGGCCATCCGCAGGCCCGCTACTTCTCGGTCGGTCGGGTCGGGAAGGATCAGGTCGTCGATTACGCCCAGCGCAAGGGCTTCGACGTTGCGGAGGTGGAGCGCTGGCTCCGCGTCAATCTCTCGTACGAGCCGTAGCGGCCCGTACTCTTTGGTCGTGCGCCGTCTCCTCGCTGTGGCACTGCTCCTCGCCCTCGCCGGTGCCGGTGCGGCGGTCGCTGGGCGTGGTGACCCACAGACGAGGTTCACCGCTGCAGACCAGGCCCGCGCGAAGGCGATGCTCCTCCGGAAGGGGGACTTCGGTCTCGGATTCCGAGCCACGCCAACGAGCACTGCCGGCGCCGACTTCTACTGCAAGGCCCTCGACGAGTCCGACCTCACGATCACCGGCGAAGGAGAGTCGCCGACGTTTGTAGGCGGGGTCGAGTTCGTGACGTCTCTCTCCCAGGTCTACAAGACGCTTTCTCACTCCAAGACGGCCTGGCGGCGCGGTACGAGCGCCGCGGGCGAGAAGTGCGCGCGGGACGAGTTCCGCCGGCAGTTCAAGAAGGAGGGTGCCCGGCTCGAGGCCTTCCGGCGCGTGACGTTCCCGCGTCTCGCCGAGCAGTCGGTCGCCTACCGCCTCGTGATCTCGTCTCAGGGGATTCGCGTGTTCATCGATGTCATCGCCCTCAGGCAGTCCCGAATCCAGGCAGGCCTCTTCCTCGGCTCTGCGCTCACGCCGATGCAGGAGAGCGAGGTGCTGAGGCTGTCCCGTCTCGTCGCAAGGCGAATGGCGCAGGCGAAGAGAGGGTCGTAAGGGCAGGCGGCCCGGCTCGGGCGCCGAACTTTCGCCCATGGCCGCCAAAGACACGGCCGAAAGCGCCGTAGTCGAAAGCGAGATCAGGTGGTAGCGTCATCACCGGTCGTGGAGAGTTCTAGCCGTCTCGGCCTCTTTCGCCGGTCGCCGCCGTTCGGGTTCCTCTTCCTCGCGACAGCGGGGTCGAGCGTCGGGACCTATCTGGCTGCGATTGCGCTCACGGTCGACGTCTACGACCGCACCGAATCAGGAGTCTGGGTCGCGGCGCTACTCATCGCCGATTTTCTTCCGATCGTGCTCATCGGGCTCCTGCTGGGCCCGCTCGTCGACCGGCTGTCGCGTCGGCGGCTGATGATCGTCTCGGATCTCGTTCGCTTCGGCGTGTTCGCCGCGCTCCCGTTCGTCGACAGCGCTGCGAGTGTCGTGGGTTTGGCCGCGATCTCGGGAATCGCCACGGGCTTCTTTGTTCCGGCCGTTTACGCCGGTCTTCCGAACCTCGTGCCCGAGGACGAGCTTACGAACGCCAACTCGCTGCTTGCAACCGTCGAGACGCTCGCATGGATGGTCGGACCTGTCCTCGGCGGCTTGCTGCTGACGGTGTGGGGGACAACCGTGCCCTACACAGTGAATGCGATCACGTTCCTCGTTTCCGCGGCATTCGTGTCTCGCATCTCGGAGGGCCTGCTCCGTTCGGAGGAGCCGCTGACCCGAGGCCACTGGCGGGACGTCGCCGACGGGTTCAAGCTCGTCGTTACCGCTCACCCGCTGCGCACCGTGCTCGTCGTGTGGACCGTCGTGCTGGTCGGCGCCGGCGCCATAAATGTCGCTGAAGTGTTTTTCGCGAAGGAGACTCTCGACGCAGGAAACCTGGGCTTTGGCCTGATCATCGCCGCGAGCGGCGTCGGGCTCGCAACCGGGAGTTTCCTGGCTGCCCCCGCGCTCGGCAGGGTCGGTCTCCGCCGTCACTATGTGGGCTCCATTGCGCTCATGGGCTTCGGCTGGGGAGGAGCTGCCCTCAGCGGGACGATTTGGCTCGTCGTGCCGTTCGTGATCGCGGGTGCTGTGGGCAACGGTTCGGCGGTCGTCTGCAACCAACTGCTGATCCAACGAGGCGCGCCCGACCAGTACCGCGGACGCGCGGTCGCCACGCTCATGAGCGCGACCTACGCCGTGCTCGGCCTCGCGATGGCTACAGCGGGCCTCCTCACCGATATCTACGGCGCGCGGGCGATCTGGATCGCCGCGGGAGGGATCTATCTCGTCGGCTCGGTCGTCGCGCTGGTGATGACGCGCTGGCTTCCTGTCGCCACGGCGGACGAGCAGCGGGCGTTCGAGGTCAGCTCAGAGTCCGCGGTGGCGGCTCTCACGAATGGCGGTACTCCTGCGGCCGAGCTCGAACCCGTGGCGAACGGGGCACATTCCAGCGGACTCGAGCGCATCGCGACGCTGCTCGAGGAGATCGAAACGCGGCGCGATGTCGAGTCGCGGCGCACATCTCGCTGACGGACGAACGACCACGCGGCGGACGCGCGTAGAGTCACGCCGTGACGCGCAAGGAGTGGACGCTCGAGGAGCTCGTCGTGGGCGTGCGCGGCGCGGATCGACGCGCGCTCGCGCGCGCGATCTCGCTTGTCGAGGACGGCGACCCGCTCGCCTACCCTCTCGTTCGCGAGCTCTATGCCGAGACCGGCAACGCCGCCGTGATCGGCGTCACCGGCCCCCCCGGTGTCGGCAAGTCGAGTCTCATTGCCGCGCTCGTCTCACACGTGCGCGACCAGGGTCGGACGGTGGGCGTCGTTTCCGTCGATCCGTCGAGCCCTTTCTCCCGCGGCGCCCTTCTCGGCGACCGGATCCGGCTCTCCGACCACTTCCTCGACCCTGACGTCTATATCCGATCCATGGGAACGCGCGGGCACCTCGGGGGGCTCGCGGAGGCAACCCTTCAGGCAGTGCTGCTCCTCGACGCGTCTCGGAAGGACATCGTGTTCGTGGAGACAGTGGGCGCGGGTCAGAGCGAGGTCGAGGTCACCGGGATCGCCGACACCGTGCTGCTCGTCCTCATGCCCGGCTCGGGCGACTCCGTGCAGGCGCTCAAGGCGGGGATCATGGAGATACCGGATGTGATCGCGATCAACAAGATGGATCATGCGGCTGCGAAGACGATGCTCAACGAGGTGCGCTCGATCGTCGGGCTCGCCGAGCCTGAACGACGCCCCGTGATCCTGCTGACCGAGGCCCTTCGCGGCGAGAACGTGCCCGAGCTGTGGACGGCGCTCGAGGAGCACCGCGCGGCGCTCGTGAGTGACGGCCGGCTCGAGGAGAGGCGACGACGCAATCTCGCTGCCGAGGTGTTCGCAGCCGCGTCGAGTCGCGCCAAGAAGCATCTCGAGGCCGCGGTCGCCGACGACCCCGATCTTCAGCGCCTCCTGGTCGCCGTCCAGCAGCGCGAGCTCGATCCCCTCAGCGCGGTCCGCCAGATACTGGAGGAGGTGTTCAAGCTCGATGGCTCCGACGATCGCTGACATTCGAGCCGCTCGTCGGCGGCTCTCAGGCGTCGCGCGTGAGACACCGCTCTATCCGACCGAGACGTTCTCCCGACTCTCGGGGCGATCGGTCTTCCTCAAGGCCGAGAACCTGCAGCGCACGGGGTCGTTCAAGATCCGCGGCGCGTACAACACCATCGCGACGCTCGGCGAGGCGGAGCGCCAGGCGGGTGTGGTCGCGGCGAGCGCGGGGAATCACGGCCAGGCCGTCGCTTGGGCTGCGCGTGAGGCCGGGATCCCCGCCACGATCTTCATGCCCCAGGACGCGCCAATGGCGAAGGTCGAGGCGACCCGATCGTACGGCGGCGCTACGGAGCTCATGGGAGAGGGCTTCGAGGACGCCGTCGCGGCTGCTCATGCGCACGTCGAGCGCACGGGCGCGACTCTGGTGCACGCATTCGAGGACGAACGTGTCATCGCGGGGCAAGGGACGATTGGCCTGGAGCTCGCCGAGCAGGCCCCCGACGCGGAGACCGTTCTTGTCCCGATCGGCGGCGGGGGGCTTGCCGCCGGGATCGCACTGGCGTTGAAGGAGCTTCGCCCGGACGTCCGAGTCGTGGGCATCATTTGCCAGCCCGGGTACACGATCGCTGATGGGATAGCGGTGAAGCACCGCGGTGAACTTGCGTCGTTGATCCTCGACCGCTTTCTCGACGAAACGGTGTCCGTCTCGGACGACGAGATCTCCGAGGCTCTCGTCCTGTGTGTCGAGCGCACGAAGTTCCTCGTGGAGGGAGCCGGTGCGGTCGGTCTCGCGGCTCTCCTGGCGGGCCGGGTGCCGGGATCGGGATCCGTGGCCGTCGTGCTCTCGGGCGGGAACATCGACGCGACGACCCTCATCTCGGTGCTTCGGCATGGTCTCACACAGTCGGGGCGCTTCCTCGCCTTGCGCCTGCTCATTCCGGACCGGCCCGGCGAGCTGCGCAAGATTCTCGACCTGATCGCGCGCGGCCGCGGAAACGTCGTCTCTGTCGACCACCACCGCGAGGGAAGGACGACCAGCGCGCTTCAGACCGAGATCGAGCTCGTCATCTCCACCCGCGACGAGGCTCACTGCCAGGAACTTCTCGAGCTGATTCGCTCGGCTGGCCATACGGTCGAGCGCGTCGGCCCTCCGTCATAGACTCGCGCGATGGGTGCTTGTCCGTCCTGCGGGTTCGAGAACGCCGACGCCGCGAAGTTCTGCTCCGAGTGCGGAGCTGCGCTGACCGACGCCTCTTCGCGCCCAGAGGAGCGCAAGGTCGTGACGGTGCTCTTCACCGATCTCGTCGGCTCGACGGCGCGAGCGGAGACGAGCGACCCGGAGGACGTCCGTGCCCTGCTCCGCGTGTACCACGAGCGCGCCCGCGGCGAGCTCGAGAGCTACGGCGGGACGGTGGAGAAGTTCATCGGGGACGCCGTGGTGGCCGTCTTCGGTGCGCCTACGGCTCACGAAGACGATCCCGAGCGGGCCGTGCGCGCCGCGTTTGCGGTGCGCGAGGCGGTGGAGCGGCTGAACGAGGAGAAGCCGGGCCGCGACCTCCATGTGCGCATCGCCGTCAACACCGGGGAAGCGCTCGTCTCACTCGATGCATCGCCTGCTGCCGGAGATGCGATGGTCGCAGGAGATGTGGTGAACACTGCAGCCCGGCTCCAATCTGCCGCGCCGGTCGACGGCATTCTCGTGGGGGAGCAGACCTACCGTGCTACCGAGCGGGTGATCGTCTATCGGGACGCGGATCCTGTCGACGCAAAGGGCAAGGCCGAGCCCGTAGCGGTGTGGGAGGCGGTCGAGGCGCGCTCGCGGCTCGGTGTCGACCTCGGCGGCGCCGGACGCGCGCCTCTCGTCGGACGAGATGAGGAGCTCGGACTTCTCGTCGACGTTCTCGACCGTGCACGGCACGAGCGCTCGACGCAGCTCGTGACGCTCGTCGGCGTCCCCGGGATCGGAAAGAGCAGACTCCTGTACGAGCTCGGGCGTGTCGCTGACGAGGACGACGAGCTCATCACGTGGCGCCAGGGGCGCTCGCTCCCGTACGGCGAAGGCGTCTCCTACTGGGCTCTCGGCGAGATCGTCAAGGCGCAGGCTGGGATCCTCGAGTCGGACGAGCGGGAAGTCGCCGAGGCCAAGCTCGCTAGAGCCGTCGTCGTACTCGAGGACGAGGGAGAGAGATCCTGGGTCCTGCGACATCTGGGACCCCTCGTCGGCCTGGCGGGAGATCGCAGCGGCGAGCGTCAGGGCGAGGCATTCGCAGCCTGGCGTCGCTTTCTCGAAGCTGTGGCCGCCGGCGGGTCGACCGTGCTCGTGTTCGAGGACCTGCACTGGGCTGACGACGGCATGCTCGAGTTCCTCGTCGGGCTCATCGAGTGGATCGAAGGAGTGCCGCTCCTCGTCGTCTGCACCGCTCGCCCGGAGCTCCTCGATCGCCGTCCCGAGTGGGGAGGGCGAGCGCAGAACGCGACCCTGGTCTCGCTGACGCCGCTCGGCGAGGGAGAAACCGTCGAGCTCATCCATGCACTTCTCGACCGTCCGCTTGTCGACGCGGAGACCCAGCAGGTGCTCGTGGAGCGGGCAGCAGGGAACCCGCTGTACGCGGAGGAGTTCGTTCGGATGCTCGAGGCGGGCGGCACCGTCGGAGCCCAGCTTCCGGAGACGGTGCAGGGCATCGTCGCGGCTCGCATCGACCTGCTGCCTCCGGAGGAGAAGGAGCTTCTCCAACACGCCTCCGTGCTCGGAAAGGTCTTCTGGTCGGACGCGCTCGCCGCGCTCGGAGAAGGTGATCCATGGCAGCTGACGGGAATGCTGCGTTCGCTCGAGCGGAAGGAGTTCATCCACCGTGAGCAGCGCTCGGCCGTAGCTGGCGCAACCCAGCACGCGTTCGTGCACGCGCTCGTTCGGGACACGGCGTACGGCCAGCTCCCCCGCGCCAACCGGGCAGCGCGGCATCTGGCTGCGGCGGACTGGATCGAGTCGCTTCCCGCGGACCGTGCCGAAGATCGCGCGGAGACGCTCGCCCACCACTACCTGACGGCGATCGAGCTGCTACAGGCTGCGGGAGAGGACACGACGGCGCTCGGCGCACGAGCCGTCGGCGCGTTGCAGGAGGCTGGCGAGCGTTCACTCGCTCTCGGCGCGTTCTCCGCGGCCGCTCGCTTCCTTGGGCGAGCGCTCGAGCTCCTCCCCAACGGCGAGGAGCCCACGCCGGAGCTTCTCTTCGCCGCGGGACGGGCATTCGGGTTCGTCGGGCGAGAAGGTGACGAGCTCGAGCGGGCGGCCGCCTCGTTTGAAGCCGTTGGCGAGTTCGAGCGCGCCGCTGAAGCGATCATCGTTGCCGGTCAGCACGGCTGGTACACGGCCGGAACGGCGGGTGCACACATTTGGCTCGAGCGTGCCGTCGAGCTCCTCGAAGGGCGACCGCCGTCCCGAGCAAAGGCGCTCGTGCTTGCCGAGCAGGGACGGCAGGCGATGCTGTCGTACCAGTACGAGACGGCCCTAAGGCTGACCGCAGAGGCGATCGCTCTGGCTCGCGAGATCGGAGACGACGAAATTCGCGCTGACGTCCTAGTCACTCGAGGATCATGTCTCGTCAACACTGGAGGCGGTCGTGTTGGTCGGAAGCTGATCGAAGAGGGGATCGAGTTGGTCGGCGGCCGGGGTCGCGTCGCAGCGCGCGGCTACACGAACCTCGGTGTGGCGCTGCTCGTACTTGGAGACCTGCGCTCGTCGACGGCGGTGCTCGAGGCAGCGCTCGCGCGAGCCGAACGGGAAGGGGACGACGCCAATGCCTGGTTCATACGCGGCAATCTCCTCGGCTCCCGCTATGACGAAGGTGACTGGGACGAGGCACTCGCGCTCGGCGATCTCCTACTCGACGCCCCAACCGCGTTTCGGTACCAGTCATTCTCCGTACACGGCCTCAGGTCGTACGTGCTCAATGCGCGCGGCGATCGGGATGAGGCGCGATGGGAGATGAACCGGTCAATTGAGCTTGCGCGCGAGATAGACGACGCGCAGGCGGTGATTCCCGCCGTCATCGGCGCGTCGCGAATCGCTCGGCGACAGGGTTTCTCCGAGGACGCTGCGAAGACGCTCGTCGAGGCGGTCGAGTTGCTCTCTGACAGCGAGTCCGTCGGCGACCCTCAGCATGCGCACGTTGAAATCGTCTCGGAGCTTGTTGCCACGGATCATCTCGACGTCGCGAAGGTCTTCACCGAGCGACTGCCCGATGTTCCTTGGCGTGAGGCCTGCAGAGCCATCGTGCGGCGAGAGTACGCCGTCGCGGCCGACGTGCTCGAATCGATGGGATGCCGCCCGCTGGAGGCCGATCTTCGACTTTGGGCCGCGCAATCACTTGCGGTCGAGGGCTGGCTCAGCGAAGCCGAGCGCCAGCTCGAGCTCGCGCGGGCCTTCTACCGCAGCGTCGGCGCGACCGCGTACCTGCGCGAGGCCGACGAGATCCTCGCGGCCGCGAGCTAACTGCCGCAGCGGCGGAACTCGACGGTTGGCTTGCCGGCTGCCATCCAGCTGGTGATACCGCCGTTCCAGACCGGATGCGCGTCGAACCCGCGCGCCGCAAGGATGCTCGCCGCGATCGCCGCCCGCGGGCCTGTCTCGCAGATCGTCACGATCCGCGCATCGCGCGGAAGATCCGATTCGCCGAGCACGAGCAGCCGGTACGGGATATTGCGACTGCCGGCGATGTAGCCCGTGTCGCGCTCGTCCTTCTCGCGAACATCGATCAGCTCCGCGCCGTCCGCGAGCAGGCCGTCCAACTCGTCGTCGGAAACGAGTCCTAGTGTTTCCGATCCGCCTCCGAGGACGTATCCGACGATCTCGAGCAGGCCGACCGAGCGGAGCGAGCGAGTCGCCTGCGTTGCTTCGCTCTCGTCGGACGCGGAGACGACGATCGCGCCCGCCTCGAGCACGAAGGCCGCCCTCGTCGAGAAGCTGGTACCTCTTACAGGGACGCTCAGAGCACTTTTGAAGTGGCCTCCCGCGAAGGCCTCGACAGGCCTGACGTCGAGCACCTGTACGCCGGCCGGCGGTGCGGGAAGCTCCTGTGGCTCGGGTTGCGCGCCGACGAACGGCCCGCGGTTCATCTCCACGATTCGCTCCATATTCGGGGGTCGCGGTGCGCTGATCGCAGCAGACTCGGCGATGAACAGTGCGACGTCGTCGTGCGCCAGCGCCGGGTTGAAGCGGCGCTCGAAGCCGATCGTCGTGGAGGCCTTCGAGCTCATCGCCTTGCCGCAGAGCGATCCGGCGATATGACCCGGGTAGACCTCGACGCCGTCTCCTAGCTCGACGAGCCGCCGGAGCGAGTGGAACAGTTCCGCGGCACCCTCCCGCGCAGCGATTGCGAGATCCGGTCGGGCCGCGTCGCCGACGAAGAGTGAATCACCGGTGAGCACGAGCCAGGGATCGGGGCTGCGTGAGCGGTCGCTCACGGCAAAGCAACAGTGCTCCGGCCGGTGCCCGGGCGTATGGATGCATCGCAGCACGACTTGGCCGACCGCGATCTCGTCTCCATCCTCGAGCGGGTCGTGCGGATACTCCGCCGCGGCTGCGGGGTGCACGCTCACCGGAACGCCGTGCTCCAAGGCGAAGCGCCCGTGACCTGAAACGTGGTCTGCGTGCGTGTGCGTCTCGATCGTCCTGACGATCCGCACCTCTCGCCGCTCGGCCTCTTCGAGGTACTGCTCGATCGCGAAGGCCGGGTCGACCACGACGGCGGCTCCCGAGTCCGCATCGCCGACCAGGTACGACGCGCAACCGAGAGCGTCATCGACGAATTGCGTGAAGATCACGACGTCCGACCGTAGCAGCGGCCTCCGCTATCTCTCTTGAAGTATCGGCGGGAACGTGCGTTCCCGCATGGTTGGGCGAAGTCCCTGCACATGACCGGAATCGGCGTCATGCCGTAGAGGACGCCAAAGCGGTACTTCGCCGACCTGGTGAGGTCTGGGTGAGGTCTGGGATTCACGGCCTCCCGAAACACGACGACCCGCGCTCCAAACGCGGGTCGTCGGAAGTCGAGCGACACACACCTGAGGTGACAGGTCTTGAGCCGCCCGGCTGAGCGTAGCGCGTCCGGGTGGCTCCGTCGGGATGCCGCACTCATCGAGCGCGGGTACATCCGCTGCGAGCACTGCGGCCACTGGCGACCGCCGTGGGTGAGCCGCTGCCGACGCCGTCGCTGCCCCGCGTACGCGCCGACGTGGGCGCGAGACACGATGCGCAAGCTCCGCGAGAACCTC
>Ga0224505_10002139_pt1 | contig 11806 bp, 7 predicted proteins | sample SF_Jan12_sed_USG_FD_169102 | JGI IMG/M metagenome (GOLD analysis project Ga0224505, IMG submission 169102) | Sediment microbial communities from San Francisco Bay, California, United States - SF_Jan12_sed_USGS_4_1 | ecosystem: Environmental > Aquatic > Marine > Sediment | place: USA: California...
GCTCGCTGGTGCCGCAGGCGAAGGCGACGAGCAGCGCGGGGACGGCGGCGAGGACGTACGGGGTCTTCATGGGGTGCTCCGAGGGGATCAGGTGCGGGGCGACGGCTCGCGCAGCCCGTGCAGCGCAGCGTACCCCGCAGGCACGAGCACGAGGTTCAGGAAGGTCGAGGTCAGGAGGCCGCCGAGGATCACGACCGAGAGCGGCGCCAGGATCTCGTTGCCCGGCTGCTCGCCCTCGAGCACGATCGGCAGGAGCGCGAAGGCGGCCGTGAGCGCCGTCATCAGGATCGGCACCAGGCGCTCCATCGAGCCGCGCACGATGGCCTCCTCCAGCCCGCAGCCCTCGTGCTCGAGCAGGTGGCGGTAGTGGTTGACGAGCAGGATGCCGTTGCGCACGGCGATGCCGAAGAGCGTGATGAAGCCCACCAGCGAGGCGATCGAGAGCACCGGCGCCTCGTAGGCGCCGCGACCGAGGAGCGCGGCCAGGTTGGCGGCGACGTCGTGCGACTCACTCAGGAAGATCGCGGCCACGCCGCCGATCAGCGCCAGAGGCAGGTTGACCAGCACGAGCAGCGCCACGCTCAGGGAGCCGATGGCCAGCTCGAGCAACACCACCATGACCAGCAGCACGACCGCGCTGAAGAGCAGGATCGCGCGGCTGGCCGACTGCTGCGCCTCGAACTGGCCGCCGTAGCGCACGCTGTAGCCGTGGCGCTGCACGATCGGGTCGACGCGGCGGCGCACCTCCTCGACCAGGTGCCCCAGGTTGGCGCCCTCGTCGACGTTGAGCGAGACCACCGCCTTGCGCTGGGAGTTCTCGCGCGCGATCAGGTTCGAGGACAGCTCGGGCCCGATGCGCGCCACCTCCTCGAGCCGCACCAGCGCCCCGCCCTCGCCGCGCAGCAGGAGCCCGCGCAGGTCGTCGAGCCCGTCGCGCGCCTCGGGCGCCAGGCGCACGGTCAGGTCGTAGCGGCGCACGCCCTCGTTGACCTCGGCCACGGTCACGCCGTAGAGCGCGTCGCGCACCTGGCGCGCGGCCGCGCGCGGCGTCAGCCCGTAGGCCGCCAGCAGCTCCGGCCGGTAGTCGACCGGCAGGGACTGGATGCGCACCTCGCGGTTGGCGGTCACGTCGCGCGCCCCGGGCAGGTCGCGCAGCGCGACCTCGACCTCGCCGGCGATCGCGCGCAGGCGCTCGAGGTCGTCGCCGTAGACGCTGATCGCGATCGCCGCTGGCGTGCCCGAGAGGATGTGGCTGAGGCGATGCTCGATCGGCTGGCCGACGTTGGTGGCGACGCCCGGAACGGCCTCGAGCACGCGCGTGATCTCGGCCCGCACGGCCTGCTTGGACGCGCCCGGCTCGAGCGTGACGTCGAGCTCGGAGCTCGAGACCGGCTCGGCGTGCTCGTCGCGCTCGGCGCGGCCCGTGCGGCGCGTCACGCTGCGCACGCCCTCGATCTCGAGCAGGCGCCGCTCGACGGCCGAGGCCATGCGCTCGCTGGCAGGCAGCGAGGTGCCCGGCGGCGCGAACAGGCCGACGGTGAAGGTGCCCTCGTTGAACTCGGGCAGGAACGAGCTGCCGAAGGTCGAGCCCAGCCACAGCGCGCCCACGGTGGCCAGCGCGGCCGCGCCGAGCACCAGCGCGCGCCGGCGCAGCGCCAGCCGCAGCGCCGGCTCGTACAGGCGCTCGAGCACGCGCACCAGCGGGCCGTGCCCGGCCCCGGGGCGCGCGTCCGCGCGCAGCAGCACGCGGCACAGGGCCGGCGTGACCGTCAGCGCCACCAGCAGCGAGGCCAGCAGCGAGACCACGAAGGCGATGCCCAGGGGCCGGAAGAAGCGCCCCTCGATGCCGCCCAGGAACATCAGCGGCAGGAACACCAGCGCGATGATCACCGTGGCGAAGACCATCGCCGGGCGGATCTCGTTGCTGGCGTCGAAGATCACCTCGCCCTTGGAGCGCCGCCGCTCGGGCGGCAGCGCCGCCTCGAGCCGCAGCCGGCGGAAGACGTTCTCGACGTCGATGATCGCGTCGTCGACCAGGCTGCCGACCGCGATCGCCAGGCCGCCCAGGGTCATCACGTTGATGGTCTCGCCCAGCGCGTCGAGCGCCAGCAGCCCCGCCGCCAGCGACAGCGGCAGCGCGGTCAGCGTGACCAGCGTCGTGCGCGCGTTGAGCAGGAACAGGGCCAGGATGAGCGAGACGATGATGGCCGCGTCGCGCAGGGCCTCGACCACGTTGCCGACGGCCAGGTCGATGAAGTCCGCCTGGCGGAAGATGCGCCGGTTGACGGCCACGCCCTCGGGCAGCGACGGCTCGAGCGCGTCGAGCAGCTCGTCGATCTGGTCGGTGATCGTGAGCGTGTTCGTGCCCGGCGCCTTCTGCAGCGTCATGACCACCGCCGGCAGGCCGCCGTCGGCGCCGGTGCCGCGCCGCGGCGCCGCCCCCAGGCGCACCTCGGCCACCTGGCCGATGGTCAGCGGCGCGCCCTCGTGCAGGCGGATCAGCGTGCCCTCGATGTCCGCCACCGAGCGCACGCGCCCGCTCTGGCGGATGGGCAGCTCCAGGCTGTCGACGTCGGGCAGGTAGCCCGCGCTGAGCGTGCTGTGCGCCGCCCCGGCCGCGCGCGCCACGTCCTCGACGGTCAGGTCGTAGAGCCGCAGCCGGTCCTGGTCGACCAGCACCTGGTACTCGGGCAGCTCGCCGCCGATGACCGAGACCTGGGCCACGCCCGGGATGGCCAGCAGCTTGTTGCGCAGGTCGAACTCGGCCCAGGCGCGCAGCTCGAGCGGCGTGCGCCGGCCGTCGGGCGACGAGACCGCCAGCAGCATGATCTCGCCGGTGATCGACGTGATCGGCGTCATCTCGGCGTGCGCGTCGCGCGGCAGGGCCTCGCGCGCCGTGTCGAGCCGCTCGGAGACGAGCTGGCGCGCGCGGTAGATGTCCTCGCCCCATTCGAACTCGACGTAGGCCAGCGACAGGCCGATGGCGCTCGAGCTGCGCACGCGGCGCACGCCGGGGATGCCGTTGACCGCCGCCTCGATCGGGAAGGTCACGTACTGCTCGACCTCGTCCGCCGCCAGACCGGGCGCCTCGGTCATGACGACCACGGTCGGCGCGCTGAGCTCGGGGAAGACGTCGACCGGCGTGCGCGGCAGGCGGTAGGCTGCGACGGCCAGCAGCACGCCGGCCAGCACCAGCACCAGCGCCGCGTGCTGGATCGAGAAGCGGATCAGGTTCTTGAGCACGTCGCGGGCCCCTAGTGGTCGTCGTGCTGGCTGCCGTCGGCGTGCACGTGCCCGCCGCCGCCCGCGCCGCGCCGCTGCGTCGCCAGCTTGAGCTCGTAGACGCCCTCGAGCACGACCTGGTCGCCGCGCATCACGCCGCTCTCGAGCACGACCCAGGCGCCGTCGCTGACGCCCAGGTCGGCCGCGACGCGCAGCACGCGCTCGGGGTCGGCCGGGTCGCGCCGGAAGAACACGTGCTGCAGCCCGTCCTGCACCACCGCCGCGCGCGGCACGGCCAGGGCCGGCGCGCCGCCGCCATCGACGACCACCTCCAGGAAGCCCGACACGCCCGCGCGCATCCACGGCGCGAGCTCGCGCGGCGTGGCGATCAGCGACACGGTGCGCTGCTCGGGGTGCGCCTCGAGGCCGATCTCGAGCGCGGCCGGCGCACCGGCAGCGGCCGGTGTGCCCGGGGACGGCGGCGGCACCAGGCGCACCGACGTCGCGCCGGCGTAGCGCGCCAGGTCGGCCTGCAGGCCGACGGCGCGGAAGCGAACCTGGGCGGGATCCACGGTCGAGAGCACCGCCGAGGGCGGCTCGACGAAGGCGCCGTCGGTCACGGCCAGCGCCTCGACCACGCCGCCCTCGACCGCGCGCACGACGATGCGGTCGAGGGTCAGGTAGCGCGGCACGCGCTCGCCCGCGCCGGACTCGGGCTCGACCTCGGCCTCGAGCTCGGCCTCGGAGATGCCCGAGGCCGAGGCCGCGCGGTGCAGCGCGTGCTGGCGCGTGCGCTCGGCGTTGGCGAGCTGCGTGCGCGCCAGCTCCAGCTCGGCCTCCAGGCGCGGCAGGCTGGCCTCGAGCTCGGTCGCCTCGACCTCGAGCTCGACCTTGCGGAAGTCGGCCTGGGCCAGGGCCTCGATGCGCCGGCGCGCCAGATCGAGGCGCGTGCGCACCTCCGCCAGCCGCGCGCCCGCGACGCCGATCTCGGCCCGCGCGGTCTGCATGGCCTGCTCGCCGAGCACGATCTCGTGCATCAGCTCCGGCCAGGCCGGCGACCGGTAGCGGAAGAGCGGCGTGCCCGGCTCGACGCGCTGGTACTGGTCCACCAGCAGCTCGACGCGCCCCGGCAGGGCCATGCGGTACTCGTGGCGCGCCAGCGGCCGCAGCTCGAAGGCGCCCGGCACGCGCAGCGTGCGCGCCACGTCGCGCAGCTCGACCTCGGCGAAGGTGATGCCCAGGTTGCGGCGCACGCTCGCGGGCAGCTCGATGCGGTCCGTCGGCGCCTCCTCCGCGTGCGCCTCGGGCGCGGGCGACGGCTCCTCCGGCGCGCGCACGCACGCGCCCAGCGCGCCGGCGAGCGCGACCGCGGTCCAGGTCTTGGGGAACGTCACTCGTGCACCTCCGTGGTCTGCGGGCCGACGAGGAACGCCACCTGCGTGCGCGCCAACGCCGCGTCCGAACGCGTGTCGATCAGGTCCAGGCGGGTCTGGTAGGCGCTCTGCAGGCTCGAGAGCAGCACCAGGGTCGAGGCGCCCTCGCCCAGGCGCATCAGCGCCAGCGCGTCGTCGAGCTGGCGGTCGACCAGCGGCACGAGCACGCGCCGCATGTCGTCGAGCTGGCCGGCGAGGGCCGCGGCGCGCGCCTGCGCCGCTGCGAGGCGCCCGACGAGCACCTCGAAGCCGGTCTCGACCTCGGCGCGCGCCAGCTCGCGCGCGACCTGCGCCTCGGCGATGGCGCGCCGGTTGGCGTTGAGCATCGGGATCGGGATCCCGCCCAGCAGGCCGATGCGCGACTGCCCCTGGTCGCTCTCGAACAGGGGCCCGAGCGTCAGGTCGGGGACCTGCCGTCGCACCTCGTGGCGCAGGTCCTGCTCGGCGACCTCGTACTCCAGCCGCAGCCGCGCCAGGCCGAGGTTGCGCGCGTCGAGCGCCTCGGCGCTGGCCTCGTCCGCGTCGTCGTCGGGTTCGAGCGTCGGCACCAGCTCCAGCGCCACGCTCGGCGCCAGCCCGAGCAGCACGCGCAGCTCCTGCTCGAGCGCCTCGGCCTCGCCGGTCAGGCGCCGCAGCTGGTTCTCGAGCCCGCTGCGCTCGACCAGCAGCAGCGAGGCCTCCCCGCGCGGCACCTCGCCCTGCTCGACCAGCGCGATCGCCGTGGCGACCAGCTCGCGCATGCGCTCGACCAGCGCCTCGGTCGCCTCCACGCGCAGGAGCGCCGCCGACCACTCGATCCAGGCCGCGCGCACGTCGCGCCACACGCCCCACTCGGCCTCGCGCAGCGCGCCCTCGCTCGCGCGCCGCTCGGCCTCGGCCAGGTCGCGCTCGGCCGCCAGCCGCCCGCCGATCGGCAGCGTGAAGGCCAGCCCGGGCGTGATCACCCAGGGGTCGGGCACGTCGTCGGTGACGCGCAACAGCTCCAGGTCGAGGCGCGGGTCGTCCCAGCGTCCGGCTTGCTGCGCCCCCGCCGCCGCGCGCGCGACGCGCAGCCGCGCCAGGCGCAGCGCGGGGTTGTGCACCAGCGCCACCAGCTGGCCCTCGCGCAGCGAGAGCCCGTCGCGCGCGTCGAAGCCCGCGAGGTCCGCGCGCGCGCCGCCGTCGAGGCGCTCGACGAACTCGGCCAGCGTCTCGCGCTCGAGCTCACGCCCGAACCACGCCGCGTGGTGCGCCTCGGGGTCGAGCGGCGCGGGCGCGTAGCCCTGGCAGCCCGCCAGGAGCGCCAGCGCGAGCCAGGCTCGCGTCGTCGCGCGGCGGTCGGGGCTGGATCGGGATCGGGGGGTGTCGTCGTTCTCTGTGCGGTCCAAGGGGCACGGGCTCCGGCGTCGTCCTGAGCGAGGTCCGGCGACGGATCGCCGGACCGATCCCGCGCCGATCGCTCGGCGCGGACCTCGAGTCTCAGGAGGCGCTGGGCGGCGCCCGCGACGACGGCGCGCCCCGTGGGGGTGGCCCGCGCGGGCCCGCGAAGGCGACCTCGAGCCGCCCGCACACCGGCAGCGCCGGCGGCGGCAGCGTGGCGCGCACCGGCGCCAGCACGAGCCGCGGCGCGTCCTGCACCGGCGGCACCGCCTGCTGCACCCCGTCGTCGAGGTGGTCCTCGATCGGGTGCGGCACGTGCCCGCCCCGGTCCTCCCCGGCGTGCTGCTCCCCGGCGTGCCCGCCGAACCCGTCCCCGTGGTGCGCAGCGGGACCGTGCATGTGCACGTGCTCGTCCCCGGGCACCTCGACCAGGTGGTCGTGGCGCGCCAGGTGCAGCGACGCCCCGACCTGCTGCATCACGCAGCCCAGGACGATCCCCGCGAGCAGGACCGCCCGCGTCAGCGCCCACCCGTGCTTCGTGCGGAGTCTCATGGCTGCGGACCACCCCTGGCGATTCGCGCCAGGGGACGGCGAGCCTAGCACCGACGTGCGGGACTCGGAAGGCAGCCCGCTCCGGCGGCGACGCGACCTACGCGGTCAGCAGCATCGAGAGGCGCCGCTGGTACTCGATCGTGCGCGGGTCCTCGTAGCCGAGCACGCCGAAGACGTCGAGCAGCGCCTTGCGCGGCGCGCCGTCGTCGAAGCGCAGGTCGCGCCGGGCGACGGACCAGAGCTGCTCGAGGCCCTCGTCGACGCGGTCGGCGGCGACGAGCGCCCGGCCGTAGGCGAGCTGCGCCGCGAGGTCGTCGGGGGCGGCCTGCGCGGCGGCGGCGAGGCCGGTCAGGTCGCCGGCGGCGGACTTGAGCTCGAGCAGCGCGACCAGGGCCTTGCCCTCGTCGGACTCGAGCGCCTCGGGCGGGATCGTGTGGCGCACGGCCTCGGCGGCGACGAGGTCGCCGTGCTCGGCGTGCAGGCGCGCCAGCGCGACCAGGGCCGGGCCGTCGTCGTGGTGCTTGGCGGTCCAGGCCGAGAGGACCTGCAAGGCCTCCTGCGTGCGGCCCTGCTCGACCAGGTCGCGCGCGCGCTCGACGGGCGAGGCCTGGGCCGGGCCCAGGTGCGGCTCGAGGAAGGCGCGCACGGCCTTCTCGGGCTGGGCGCCCATGAAGGCGTCGACGGGGCGGCCGTCGACGAGCAGCACGACGGTGGGCACGGACTGGATGCGGAAGGCCTCGGCCAGCTGGGGCTCGCGGTCGATGTCGACCTTGGCCAGCACGAAGCGACCGGCGAGGTCGCGGCTGAGCTTGTCGAGGATCGGCGTGAGCGTCTTGCAGGGCGCGCACCAGGTGGCCCAGAAGTCGATCAGGACGGGCAGCTCACGCGAGCGCGCGAGGGCCTCGCGCTCGAAGTTGGCCACGCCCAGCTCGACCACCAGGGGTCGGCCCCTGGGCTCGTCGGGTGCGGGGCCGCGGTCGTCGGCGGTCGGGTCGTGCAGCGTCATGGGTGGACCAGGATGGGCTCGGCGGCGCTCGCTTTCCAGGTGCCGTCCGCGATCGCGGCCAGGCGGGCGCGCAGGCGCGCGGGGTCGCGCTCGGTCAGCCAGGACGCGCGGTCGTCGGCGCACAGGCCCCCGGCGGTCCACAGGCGCAGCAGCTGCTTGAGGCGCGCGGCGCACTTGTGCGGCGACGCGCCGCCGCGCTCGGCCAGGGCCTCGGCGTAGTCGACCAGGAAGCGCGCGGCGGTGGCGGCGTCGACCTCGACGCCGGAGAAGACCCACGGGTCGGCGAGCGCGCCGCGCCCGACCATGACCAGCGCGCAGCCGGTCTCGGCGCGCATGCGCTCGAGGTCGGCGTGGCGCTCGACGCCGCCGTTGCCGCAGACCGGGATCGCGACCGCCTCGACCGCGCGCGCGACGCGCGTCCAGTCGACCGCCTCGCAGTAGCCCTCGGCCTTGGTGCGGCAGTGGATCGACAGCAGCCGCGCCCCGCCCGCCTCGGCCGCGCGAGCGAGCTCCTCGACGCGCTCGGCGTCGTCGTAGCCGGCGCGGATCTTGGCCGTGACCGGGGCAGAGTCCCCCACCGCCGCGACGACGGCGGCGACGATCGCCGCCAGGCGCGGCGGGTCGCGCAGCACGGCGCTGCCGGCGCAGCCCTTGAGCGCGCCCTTGGCCGGGCAGCCGAAGTTCAGGTCGACCACGGCGGCGCCGGCCTCGACGGCGCGCACGGCGGTCTCGGCCAGGGCCGCGAGGTCGTTGCCCATCAGCTGCAGGCCGACCGGGATCGGGCTCGCGCGCTCGCCCAGGTGGCGGCGCAGGACGCGCGTCGGCAGCGGGCGGTCGACCACGCGCACGAACTCGGTGAAGGCGCCGCCCAGGCCGCTCGCGGGCAGGCCCTCGTGCAGGCCCAGGACCAGGTCGCGGAAGCAGGGCTCGGTCACGCCCTCCATGGGCGCGAGCAGCCAGGGGCCGCGGAAGGGCAGGCGGCCGGGGAAGAGGACGGGCTCCACGGGGCCGAGAATAGCCCCGTGGAGCCGTCTGCGGGCCGGGATCCCCCAGCCGCTCTCTCCTTCGGCGAGGCGGCCCGCACTCTCCAGTCCCATCAACGTACGGAAGGCCCGCGGACGACCCGAAAAGTTGCGGGAAGCGCGAGAAGGCCCCATCGTCGGGCCGTGGGCGACGTCCTGCAGGCCTGGCTCGGCGACCTGACGCGGCTCGAGGTCGACGGGATCGTCAACGCGGCCAACGCGCGGCTGCTCGGCGGCGGCGGGGTCGACGGCGCCGTGCACCGCGCCGCGGGGCCGCGGCTGCTCGAGGCCTGCCGCGCGATCGGCGGCTGCGCGACCGGCGACGCCGTGATCACGCCCGGCTTCGACCTGCCGGCGCGCTGGGTGATCCACGCGGTCGGGCCGGTCTGGGAGGGCGGCGGCGCGGGCGAGGACCGCGACCTGGCCTCGTGCTACCGGCGCAGCCTGGAGCTGGCGCGCGAGCACGGCCTGGCCAGCCTGGCCTTCAGCGCCATCTCGACCGGCGTCTACGGCTTCCCGCGCGCACGCGCGGCCCGCGTGGCGGTCGAGACCCTGCGCGCGGAGCTGCGCGCGGGCGACGGGCTCGAGCGCGTGCTGCTGGTGGCGTTCGACCGGGAGACGTTCGAGCTCTACGAGGCCGAGCTGGCGCGCAGCTAGAGCCCGAGCGCGGCGCGCTGGTCGTCGATCCAGGCCTGGCGCAGCTCGGCCAGCGCCGCGGGGTCGGGCACGCCCTCGATCTGCACCTCCTCGAGCGCGACGATGCGCGGCGTGTGCACGAACAGGAACAGGCCGCCGCCCTCGCAGTTCTCGGCCGGCAGCTCGTTGCGCAGCGTGCCCTCGCGCCAGGCCTCGACCACGAAGCCGTCGCCGTCGGGCTCCAGGCGCGCCTCGCAGGCGTAGATCGTGTTGATCGCGACCACGCGCTCGCCCTCGGACAGCTTGCGGCCGCTCGAGCCGGTGCTCGGGTCGGTGGCGTAGACGTCGCCGAACTCGCTCGCGGCCGCGAAGGTGCCCTGGCGTGTCGCGCCCAGGCCCCACATCACCACGCCCACGTCGAGCGGGTCCTCCTGGCGCGGCACGTAGCGCATCTGGTAGCGCACGCGCACCGGCGCGAGGAAGCGCATGCGGTGGCGGTAGACGAGCTGGCCGTCGCCGAAGAAGGCGCCCTGCTTGAGCACGAAGTAGCTCGCCTCGGGCGGCTTGGGCACGGGCGTCATGCTCGCGTGCCACTCGGCCATGGCGCCCGCGTCGAGCACGAAGTCGTCGGCCTCGGCTGCGTTGTCGAAGGCGTAGAGCACGCGCACGGTGCCCGCCGGCCCGGGGCCGCTGCGGCCGGCCAGGCCGGGGATCCCGCCCAGGGCGTCGTGGCGCGCGCCGAGTGCCAGGTCCGCAAGCGCCGCCAGCTCGGGGCGCGAGGCCTCGACCAGGTCGCCGCCGGCGGCGACCAGCTCGGCCAGCTCGGCGAGCACGCGCTCGGCGACGTCGGGCGCGAGCGCGCCGTCCTCGAGCTCGACCTCGGACAGGCGCTGCAGCGCGCGCGCGGAGGCGCCCAGCGCCAGGAGCGCGGGCACGTCGGCGCCGTCGGCCTCGAGCGCCGCGCGCTCGGGCGAGTCCTCGAGCTCGCGCGCCCAGCGCGCGTCGCCGTCGAGGAGCCCGGCCCAGGCCACGACCCACGCCGGCGTGTCCGGCGGCAGGTCCTTGACGGAGGCGAGCACCTCGACCGGGCGCACGGCGTCGAGCGCGAGCGAGGCGATCTCGAGCCGGTTCTTCGCGAAGAAGAGCACGCCGTCCGCGAAGCGCTCGACCTTCATGGCGGTCCTCTTGCCGTCGACCTCGCGCGCGAGGCGCGCGCCGAGCGTCGGCGCGGTCTCGGCCCAGGCCAGCCGCGCCGCGGCGAGCACGGCCAGCCGCTCGCGCTCGCGCGCCGCGCGCTGGCCGTCGGCGGTGGCCGAGGCGATCGTCACGACCTCGTCGAGCCGCGCCAGGGCCGCGTCGAGCGCGCCTTCGCGCGCCTCGGCCAGGGCCAGGGCGAGCTGCACGCGCGGGTCGAGCGCGCTGGGCGCGAGCAGCGCCGGGTCGAAGCCGCCGCCCTGGGGAGCGCGCCGCGCGTCGCGCGCGGTGGCGCGCGCCGTCGCGCGCTCGGCGAACAGCTCGCCCACCAGCTCGATCGGCAGGTCCTTCGCGCCGCTCTCGAGCACGACGTCGAGGAACTCGCGCTCGAGCTCGCCCAGGTCGACGCCCAGCGCCGCGCGCAGCGCCTCGGCGCTGCCGGAGCCCGAGAAGCTGCCCTTCAGGTACTGCTGCCAGCCCGCGGCGCGGCGCGCGTCGCCGCTCGCGCCGAGCCAGTCGCACCAGGCGCGCGCCTGGGCGTAGAAGCTCTCCAGCGCCTGCTCCGTCTTCGCGCCGGCGAGCCCCAGGTCGCGCGCACGCTCGTAGACCCACGTGCGCGCCTCGCCCGCGTCGCGCGGCGCCCACAGGTCGGCCAGCGGCGGCAGCGTCTGCAGGCGCCGTCGGGGCTCGCGCGCGGCCTCCGCCAGGAGCGCGGCGTCGGCGCGCGCGAAGGTCTCGCGCCCGGGCCCCTCGTCGGCGGCGCGCACGAGGTGCCCGGCGAGCCCCTCGCGCAGCGCGCTGGGCGCGCAGGCGCCCGAGCCCGACGCGCCGTCGAGCCACGCGCCCGCCACCGCGCGCAGCACCGCCAGGCGGCGCTCGGGCGCGAGCCGCTGCTCGGGGTAGACGCGCGTCACGACGGCGCCCAGGTCCGCGTCGAAGAGCGCCTGCTCGGCGAAGGGCGTGCGCGCGGTCAGCGCGTCGAGCGCGGCCTGGTGCGCACGGTCGTCGCCCAGCACGACCAGGGCGGGGAACGCCGGACGCCGCAGCGCGTCGGGCAGCTCCAGCGCCGCGGCCCAGTCGCCCCAGACGTCGCGCAGGGCCGCCAGGCGCGGCGCGAGGTCCGCGGCCAGGGCCTGCGCCTGGGCCCGAGGCGGCTCGGCAGCGACGGTCTGCACGGCCACGTCGAGCCCGTCCGCGCTCGCCAGCGCCCAGGTGTGGCGCCCGAGCTCGGCGTGGGCCGAGAGCCGCGCGCCCAGGTCCTGGGGCGCCGGCGGCGCAGCGACGAAGGGGACGAGGAGGGCGAGGGGCGCGAGTCGGAGCATGGGGCGTGGCGGCTCGGGAAGCGGAGCGGCCGCGGCGTACGGCGCTCGACGCACGGCGTC
>Ga0224505_10002140_pt1 | contig 11805 bp, 10 predicted proteins | sample SF_Jan12_sed_USG_FD_169102 | JGI IMG/M metagenome (GOLD analysis project Ga0224505, IMG submission 169102) | Sediment microbial communities from San Francisco Bay, California, United States - SF_Jan12_sed_USGS_4_1 | ecosystem: Environmental > Aquatic > Marine > Sediment | place: USA: California...
ATCCCCGATCCGGCTCTTCTCACTCCACGCCACCAGAAGGAGATCCTCGTAAACGATGAAGATTCGATCCACCACAATCCTGTGCGTCCGCAAAGGAGCCACAGTGGCTATGGGCTGTGATGGCCAAGTCACGGTCGGCACCACTATTATGAAAAGCAACGCCCGGAAACTCCGGAAAATGCATCAAGACCAGGTTCTAACCGGGTTTGCAGGGGCAACGGCGGATGCATTTACCCTGTTTGAAAAGTTCGACACGAAGTTAGAAGAATATCGGGGAAACCTGACCCGAGCCGCCGTTGAACTCGCGAAGGATTGGCGAACCGACCGGGTGCTGCGACGGCTGGAAGCGCTGTTAGCGGTAGCCGACCGGGAGCATTCCTTTATTATCACCGGCACCGGGGATGTGGTTGAACCGGAAGATGGGATTTTAGCCATTGGCTCAGGGGGACCCTACGCCTTATCCGCAGCGCGAGCTCTCCTGGCCCATACCGCGCTCCAACCCTCCCAGATTGTCGAACAAAGTATGCAAATTGCCGCCGGCATCGACATTTACACCAACCATCACATTGTTATCGAGGAGTTATCGTCGTAACGTATGGAACAACAGACCTCACCAACACCCAGAAATTTGGATTCACTCACTCCACGCCAAATTGTGGAAGAATTAGACCGCTATGTCATTGGACAACGGGACGCCAAACGAATGGTGGCCATCGCCCTGCGGAACCGCTGGCGACGCCAACAGCTCAGCCCGGAACTTCGGGATGAAATCGTCCCCAAAAATATCATCATGATCGGCCCCACGGGAGTCGGGAAAACGGAAATTTCCCGCCGGGTTTCCAAATTGGCGGATGCGCCGTTTATTAAAGTCGAAGCCTCTAAATTTACCGAGGTGGGATACGTCGGCCGGGACGTGGAATCCCTTATTCGGGACCTTACAGATTTATCCATCAATATGGTCAAGACGGCGTATCTGGAAAAGGTCCAAAAGAAGGCCGAGGACCTGGCGGAAGAGCGTGTCCTGGATATGCTGCTTCCCCCATCGCCGTCTAGTCCGTCGTTTGAGACTACTGAGATCGCTGAAGAAAACGCAGAGGCTACCGCACAGAAAAAACGTGATCAGCAGGAATCAACCCGCTCGAAACTGCGCCTCCAGTTGCGTGAGGGTAAACTGGATACCCGGATGGTGGAAATAGAAATCAAAGAACGGGGAGGACTCCCGGTCGGGATCATTTCCAATATTGGAGGGATGGAAGATCTCGAGCACAACCTTCGGGACATGCTCGGAGGGATGATGCCGGGCAAAAAGAAAAATCGCCGCATGAAAGTATCAGAAGCCCTGAAATTTATGGCTCAAGAAGAAGCACAAAAACTCATTGATATGGAAGAAGTGACGAAGGAGGCCATTACCCGCACGGAACAATCAGGCATCGTCTTCCTGGACGAGATTGACAAAATTGCCGGACGGGAGAAAAACACAGGGCCGGACATTTCACGGGAAGGGGTGCAACGCGACCTCCTCCCGATTGTGGAAGGTTCTACGGTCAATACCAAGCACGGCCCGGTCAAAACGGATCATATCCTGTTTATCGCGGCGGGAGCCTTTCATGTGGCCAAACCCTCGGACTTGATTCCGGAATTACAAGGCAGGTTCCCCATCCGGGTAGAATTGGAACCCCTTACGAAGGATGACCTCATCCGCATCTTAACCGAACCCAAGAACGCCCTGGTCAAACAATACCACGCCTTACTGAGCACGGAAGGCATCTCGTTAGAATTCACCCAGGACGGCATTGAAGAAATCGCGGCGACCGCCGTGCAGGTGAACGACCGAACTGAAAATATTGGAGCACGACGGCTGTTCACAATTGTGGAGCGGTTACTAGAAGATGTCTCGTTTGAAGCGCAGGATCTTCAGGAAAAAAAGGTGGTGATCAACGCCCAGTATGTTCGTGATCACCTTCAAACTATTGTGAAGGACGAAGACCTCAGCCGATTCATTCTCTAAGGTCATCGCTTCTGTTAAAATGATCATACGTTCCGCTTGCCCGTCCTCTTCCCTCTAAACGCTGGAGTCCATGAGTACGTTCCATGAACAAACTGATTAAAAAAGCTGACATTCTGATTGAAGCTCTTCCCTATATTCGCACCCTTGCGGGAAAAACCGTGGTCATCAAATATGGGGGAAAGGCCATGGTCCATGAGGAACTCAAGGAAGGGTTCGCGGAAGATGTCGTTTTATTGAAATATGTGGGGTTAAAACCCATTATCGTTCATGGAGGCGGTCCTCAAATCAATGAAATGCTGGACAAACTTGGCATTGAAGCGAAATTTCTCCATGGGGTTCGGGTGACAGATGCGCCTACTATGGAAGTGGTCGAGATGGTTCTTGGCGGGCAAATTAACAAGGAAATTGTGTCATTTCTGAACCAGCATGGCGCCAAGGCCGTCGGCCTCACCGGCAAGGATGGCCGACTCCTTACCACAAAACCTTTTAATCCCAAGAGTCTTGTCCATACCTACAGCGGGTCAACCGACGTGCTTCACCCTGAAGACTACGGGCTGGTTGGCGAAGTCAGCCATGTGGACACCAAATTGCTTCTTACTCTTCAAGAAGCGAATTTCATTCCGGTCATTGCTCCAATCGGAGTTGACGCCAAATGGCAAACACATAACATCAATGCCGATCTCGTGGCAGGCAGCGTGGCAGCGGCGGTTCATGCTGAAAAATTACTGGTCTTGAGTGATGTGAAGGGCATTCGCGATGCCAAGAGTCGCCATGTTTCCACTCTCTCCAGAAAAGACATGGAGCGAATGGTCAAAAAGCACGTCATCAGTGAGGGCATGCTCCCCAAAGTTCATGCCTGCTTAACCGCCCTTCAGGGGGGAGTCCGAAAGGCCCACATCATTGATGGGCGTGTGCCTCACGCGGTGCTACTCGAAATTTTCACGGATAAAGGCATCGGGACTGAAATTGTGGCGTAACAAGCATGAAACTCTCCAAGCAGGCTTCTTCATCAGATCCTCAAAACACCCAAACTTTGACCATCCCACAACCCGATGAACATTCAGCTCTACTCCTGGTCGATTTGCAAAATGATTTCTTCCCCGGCGGGGCACTAGCCGTCCCCGAAGCCGACGTCCTCATTCCTCTCATCAACACCTATATCAAGCACTTCAGCCGTCAGGGCTTTGCTATACTGGCCACCAGGGATTGGCACCCGGCTAATCATACTTCCTTTACCGAACAGCAGGGGCCTTGGCCAGTGCATTGCGTCCAAGGGTCACGCGGCGCTCAATTTCACTCTGACCTGGTCATGCCTCCCGGCATGATGGTCATTTCCAAGGGAACGGATCCCAGGAAAGATGAAGATCCGGTTTTGATGGAACAAGCCTGGCCGATCGGCTGGAAGATCTCCATGTCCAAACATTGTTTGTTCTGGGGCTGGCTACTGAGGACTGCGTCAAACAGACAGTCCTCGATGGCTGTCAACGCGGCTTACGTGTCGTGTTGCTGACTGATGCCACCAAGTGGGCCAACCGCACACCGGATCATTCCTCAAAACCCCTCCAGGAACTGGCAGATGCCGGTGCTTTTCTCGCCAACATCAGCGATATCGGAATCATTGCCTCTACATTCTGATAGCTCTTCCCGCTCATTCTTTTTCCGACCCACCCCTTAGTCTGATTGTTCTCACGCTTCACTTACCCCTTCCTTACATCAGATCCTTTTCGCAAACTTATGGTCATTCCAATAAACTTCCGCCTTTGTTAGGCGCGAAAATCTACACGTGCTGGGGTTCGGCCCGGCCGCCGAGGTCCTTTTGTTGCGGCAAAAGGACCTAAAACCAGTGACGCCAAGCACAGGAGGGCGTGCCAACTCGCCAGGCTCAGACAAGGCCCGCCGATTAATGAGGACGTCCGACCAAGGGGACGGGCGGAAGGCGTCGGACAATGGGAATGATAGAGACTACAGGGAAATCCATATTACAGGGTACCCTCTACTGGCCTGACTCCAATACAGGAATGCTTGGGAAATTATTCGGAATCACTATACGCTATGGCTCTTTCCCCGGATCTTCTGTCTGAGGAGGATAAATTCACTTTCAGTGGCTGTTGAATCTTTGGAATCATGCTTGATGGCAGGCTACCCTATGCACCTATCCTCATATGACAGAAGGAGGAGGGACTGTTCAAAAAGGCCGTCCAGTCCTGTCCTGAGGCCCCTCGAAGGAAAGGCCGCAAGCCACGAGGAAAGCGAGGCGTACACGGAGGGTACGTTGAGCCCTCCGAGCAATGAGAACGCTGCTGGCGGCATTTTTCAACAGCCCCTCTCAAGAGTTGCAACGAGGACTCCGAGAAGTGGCTGTATGAGACCTAAGGGCAGTGCAGAAAAATTAGAAGCCCGACGCCGGTTGGCTGCCAACTTGTTGACCAAAGGCCGAGGCATTCGCGAGGTCGCCAGAACGATTGGCGCGGCTCCATCATCAGTCAAACGATGGAAGGATGCACTCGAAGAAGGCGGGAAAAATGCCTTGAAGTCCAAACCCCATACGGGTCGCCCATCACGCCTATCGCCTACACAACGCCAACATTTGCTCCAAATTCTTCAAAAAGGCCCACGAGCGGCAAACTTGCGGGCTGATCAATGGACCTGCAGCCGTATCGGGATAGTGATTCGGCGATCCTTCGGAGTGAAATATCACCCGGATCATGTGAGCCGCATCTTGCGCGCCTTAGGCTGGAAGTATCAAAGGAAAAAAAGTCTGGTTAAAAAGCAGGGCAGGACTGAACAATCCCGCCTTCGGTGGGCCAACCTTGCCAGGAGGCACCGTTAATTAATTCTTCGGTGTGTCGTGCCCTTGTTCCCATAACAGAGCCATCGATTTCTGGCCTTCGTTAGTAATATCCCCCTTCACAATTCCTCTCTCCCTGCCTGACATTTTTCACTCTAGTGTTCAGGTTTGAATCTTTTTCAAGTCAGGCTCCACCAGGTTTGGACAAAGAGGCCTTGATGCTGAACAGGAAGAAGGAACCCATACGGGGTTCCGACAAAACACTTCAGAGGAAGAGTGATTAGTTTAGGGAAATACCGGAAGGAGATCCCAGACGAATGCCGGGAACAATGACAAGATCAAGAAGCGATCCCAACCGGGCGATGACCTGTGCAAACGCGTCCGGGTCAGTGGGCTTGATCAAATAAAAGTTACATCCTATGGCATGACAGGTTTCCACTTCCTTGGGGTCATCTGTGGTGGATAACATAAGGACCGGCACCCGTTTTAACGCCTCGTGCTCTTTAATCCTTCGTAGAACTTCAATGCCATTGATTCTGGGAAGATTAATGTCAAGAAGCAATAGATACCGATGCCATCCCTTGGCCGGTTGATGCTGTTCCGACCCGAAAAAAAAGTCTACGGTTTCCCGTCCGTCCCTCAAACGATGGGATGGTCTTTCCATCCCGCCCCGTCTCAGATTTTTCTCAATTAAGGCAGCATGGCCGTCATCATCTTCCGCGATCAACACCATGGTATCAGGATTCATTGTGTTCTCCTTCTTCGACAACGACCGCCCGCGGCAAGTAAACCCGAAACGTCGCGCCTTTCCCCGGAGTCGATTCGACCTCAATTTTGCCCTGATGCCGATCAATGATCCGACGTACAATGGCTAAGCCTAACCCTTGCCCGCCTTCCTGTTTCGGGTTGAGGCGATGGAACACCTGAAAAATATGAGCATAATGTTCCGCAGGAATCCCGATCCCAGTATCGGCAACCGCATAGACCGACCATCCATTGACCGTCTCCCCGGAAATCGTAATCTCTCCCGGTCGTGCAGGATCGAGATATTTCTGCGCATTATCGATCAGATTGGCAAAAACCTGTGTCACCAACACCTCATCACCCATACAATCGGGAAGATCCCCGATATGCAGAACGACTCCATTTTTCTTGAGTTGAAATTCCATGGAGGTCACAATCCCCATCACCAACCGATTCACATCCAGTCCCTCCCACTGAATAGCCATCTGTCCCAGACGGATAAACCGGAGAATGCCGGAGGTGACGGAGCTGACATTTTCCGCCCCGGCACGAATAAACCGTACCGCTTCGGGAATATCTTGCGTGACGAGAGGATTGAGATGTGCCCGGACCCGATCCGACAGCACCTCCTCTTCGAACAATTCATTCAGGCGGTTACAGGCCATCGTGAGTTCCTGGCAAAACCCCTGGATGGTCACAATCGGGGCACGAAGGTCATGGGAGATCACATGCATCAACGTTTCCATATCCGTGGAGGAAACCGTTTCAGGTTTGCTCTTCCTATGCAAAGAAACCTTCTCCGGTTGTTTGGGAGGTTCCATAACTCCTCATTCCTTTTCAGCCGGTCACCTTAGCCAGCGATGGGGATTCTTATCCTGATTGCCAGATCCATGCATGGCGCATTCCAAGGCAGCGAGAGCGCCACATCCCCGTTGAATGCGTTTCCCCTCCAATTTCAACGAACGGGATCAACCATGAATGGAATACACGGGAGCGCCTCGTGGCCACTCCTCATCTAACCAGACTGGCGACCTACCCCTTGAAACCTCAGGCAATTAATCTTTCTTGTAATACAGCTGAATAATCCGGGGGATGCGCGATGAGATACATCTTGCCCATCCCCGGCAAAGAGGATAAGAACGGAATGAAAATGAAGAAAAAAAATTACACAAGAAGCAAAATAATTAAGAGCGCCACAATATTATAAATTGATTAAATCACAGGACATACAGCCAGTCCAACCACATTATTGTCCTACCCATAATCTTAGCACCATACTAACCAAACGCAACATGGAACGCCGGATTCGGCCGAAAAGACGAGAAGAGATCTCCTGCTTTTTTGTCCACCCCCTCCGGAGAAAATTACCGGAACAAAATCCCTCCATACTGTACGAAAAAAGGCACGAAGACCAATGACAGAATGGCGGAAAGCTTGATCAGGATATTCAGCGACGGCCCTGAGGTATCTTTGAGAGGGTCACCGACGGTATCGCCGACCACGGCGGCTTTGTGAACGTCCGTGCCCTTGCCACCGAGATTTCCGGCCTCAATAAATTTCTTCGCATTATCCCAGGCGCCACCACTATTGGATGAGGAGATGGCGATGACGCCACCGGCAACAAGGGAACCGGCCAGGACACCGGCAACGGCTTGAATACCAAACAGGAACCCCGTAATCAGAGGCGTTCCCATGATCAGAATGCCCGGCGCAATCATTTCTTTCAGGGCTGCTTGGGTCGAAATAGCGACACATTGCTCGTAATCGGCTTCGGCTTTCCCTTCCATGAGACCGGGAATCGTGCGGAACTGGCGTCTCACTTCCTCAATCATCTTATAGGCCGCCGACCCCACCGACTTCATCGTCATGGCGGAAAAATAGGCCGGTAACACGGCGCCGATAAATAACCCGGTATACACCAAAGGATCGAGCAGATTAATACTGCCTAACAGATCAAAATCCGGGCCATGCTGTTCCTTGAGCAGTAAATCCGCACGGGTGAGAAACGCCGCGAAAAGGGCCAGCGAGGTCAGGATGGCCGCACCAATGGCAAAACCCTTCCCAATGGCGGCAGTGGTATTCCCCGCCGCGTCCAGCACATCCGTCCGTTTACGGACATGTTCCGGCATCCCGGCCATTTCCGCAATGCCACCGGCGTTATCTGATACAGGCCCGTACGCATCAATCGTCAAGGCAATCACGAGTGTGCCCAACATTCCAAGAGAGGCGATGGCGACTCCATACATTCCAGCCAACATCCAGGGGATATAGATGGCCAAGCCAATCGCGAGATACGGCCCCACGGCACTTTTATAGCCAAGAGCCAGACCAAAAATAATATTCGTGGCCGAACCGGTTTCACACGATTTGGCAACTTCTCGAACAGGGGCATAATCATGCGAGGTGTAATATTCCGTCATAAGCCCGACAGCCAGCCCCGCAACTAAGCCTGACAGAAAACAAAAATACACGCCCAGGTTCGTATAGGCCTGACCGGCAATCTGAAAGGTTTCGGGGACCATCATCTTGGTGACAAACAACATCACCACCGCAGTCAGGGCGCTGGAAATAATCAACATCTTTTTGAGCGCCGGTCCAACTTGATCCTCGGAATTGACCTTGATCATCATCATCGTGAGCAAGCTCACGGGAATGCCAACAGCCGATATCACAATCGGGTACAACAACGCATCGACCATGCCGGAGAAGGCGACAGCACTAATTACCATGGCCGCGCACGTGCTTTCCGCACAAGAGCCGAATAAGTCCGCTCCCATACCGGCCACATCTCCGACGTTATCCCCCACGTTATCCGCAATCACCGCAGGGTTGCGCGGATCGTCTTCGGGAATACCCGCTTCAACTTTACCCACCAGATCAGCCCCGACATCCGCCGCTTTCGTGAAAATGCCGCCGCCCACGCGGGCGAATAACGCAATGGAGGATCCGCCTAAGCCAAAGCCGGCAATGACTTCCATCAAAATGTGGGTCGGAAGTTGTTCCGGCATGATGGCCTTGAGTAGAAGATAAATCGAGAGCATGCCCAGCGTGGCCAAACTAACCAACCCAAAGCCCATGACCGAGCCGGAATGCAGCGCCACCATGAAGGCTTCAGATAGGGATTTATTGGCAGACACTGTGGTACGCACGTTGCCCTGCGTCGCAATCTTCATCCCGATAAAGCCTGAGGCGATGGAAATGATGGCCCCAAAAAGAAATGCGATAGCCGTATAGATGCCTTCATTCACATAATCGGTATGATGGTCATCAATTAACACCGCGATGATGGCCGCAAAAACCACCATAAAGATGGCCATGAATTTATATTCCTGCTTCAAGAAGGCCATGGCTCCCGTCGCGATGGCGGCGTGGATCTTCCCCAAACGTTTTCTGGTGTCCTTATCCTCGACACCCATATCAATGGGAATTTTCAGGACCGATGAAGAGTAATAAAACGCGATGGCCAGGCCGAGAAGGGACAAAACCAGAATAATAGTTACCGCCATGTTAGAAATATCTCCATTCTTATGATTAAGAAACCAGGGTTGAAGTGTTATCTTTGACTCAAGAAACCCAATGGATGCGGAGGTTGAATCCTAGGCAACACGACAAACCCTAAGACCGAACGTTCCATATCCACAGAACAATCCTTCATTTCACAAATCAAATGATTATGTCGCTCTAGCTGGAAGTCCACACAGGTAAGAGAACGTACTCAACCGCCCAGACAGAATAACGACACCGCATGATTAAGGTAATGTGTTATGCCGTTATAAATGGCATCAACGCATATTTATGAATGAAGAGGGCTGGATTTTACCTGTCTGCGTAAGAATGTTCAAGGTAAAAACCCTAATAGACAAAGTTTTTTACCGTCGCCAAGGAAGGACTTTCCCGTCTCCAGCGACCCATTTTCCACGAATTCCGCTGTCCTCACGTACCCAAGACTACTAGATCTGCCCTTACAATACCCCGCGCAATTCCCCCTCTCGAATCCATCTCCACTGGCCGGGTTGAAGGGAGCCTAACCGAATCGGCCCGATCGCCACACGGATTACCCGCAATGTCGGGTGCCCTACCTGAGCCGTCATATGGCGAATCTGCCTGTTCATGCCTTCCTGAATTTCCATGCGCAACCATGCCGTGGGGACGGATTTGCGGAATCGTATCGGAACGGGGCGAGGATGGACACGGGGCTCCTGTTGAAGAAGCTGAACCTTGGCCTGCCGGGTCCGTTTGCCCTTAACCATGACGCCTTGCCGAAGTTGCACCAGGGCGGATTCATCTGGAATGCGCTCCACCTGCACCAAATAGGTTTTGGGAACTTTATGTAATGGTGAAGTCAGACGGTGAGCAAGATCCCCATCCGACGTCAGCAGGAGCAGTCCCTCACTATCCATATCCAGGCGACCGGCCGGATAGACATGCGGCATATTCACATAGTCAGCCAACGTCGGACGCCCTTCAGAATCGGTAAATTTCGACAGCACGCCATAGGGCTTATGGAACATCAGATGGCGATGTTGGAATCCTGGATTTGCCCCAGGCTGGGATTTGACATTCATTGACTGCGTGATTCCCAAGACAATCAATTCTTATTTAAATAGAAGTGGAACGAATCGATAATGAACACCAGGGCTTCGCACTCCTCTTTTCTCCTCCATATCGAAAGAGGCGTGGGCCATTTTATTGCCCAACCCAAAAAATTCTGTTACCTTGGGCAGCATACTACAACAATCACCTCGTTCATCCCGCTTGTAGCTCACTATAGGAATAACGTATGGCATGGGAACCAAAAGATCCATGGGGAGGAAGTGGTCAAGACCCCCTGGATGAAGCTCTTCGGAAAGCACAGGACCAACTCACCCGTCTCGTTCCAGGTCGTGGCTTCAAATCCGTCATTTATATTGTCCTTGCAGTCCTGGCTCTCTGGCAATCGGTATTTATTGTGGCTCCAGACGAACAAGGTCTGGTCAAACGGTTTGGCGATATCGTCCGCGAAGTTGAATCTGGGCCGCATTTTAAAATTCCTTTTGTGGAAACCGTCGACACCCCAAAAGTTGAAAAACTCCACAGAGTGGAGGTGGGATTCCGCACAGACCGCGGGCGCACACAATTTGTTCCCAGAGAAGCCCTTATGCTGACCGGAGACATGAATATTTTGTCTCTCGAGTTCATCGTTCAATATAAAATCAAGGAAGCCAAAAATTACCTCTATAAGGTCGCCGATGTCGAAGAAACTATTCATAATGCCGCAGAAGCGGCCATGCGGGAAGTCATCGGCAAAAGCAAAATTGATGAAGCGTTAACGATTGGCAAAGCTCAAATTCAACAGGAAGCCCAGGATCTTCTCCAAGGAGTGCTGGATCAGTACCTGGCTGGGGTGCAAGTGGCCACGATTCAGCTTCAGGATGTGAATCCTCCGGAAGCCGTTGCCGCGGCCTTTAAAGATGTCGCCAGTGCCAAGGAAGACCGTGAAAAACTTATTAACCAGGCTCACGGCTACCGAAACGATCTCATCCCCAGAGCAAAAGGCGAAGCCGCTCAAGGCATTAACCAGGCGAAAGGTAGCGCACAATCCCGAATCGCACGGGCGGAGGGGGAAGCCAATTACTTCCTCCAGACCTTAAAAGAATACAAACTGGCCAAGGATGTCATTAGTAAACGGGTCTATATTGAAACGATGGAAGAGGTCATGGCCAACACGGAAAAAATCATCCTGGATTCCAATGCCAGCAAAAATGTGCTGCCCTTTCTTCCTATAGACCGCTTATCCCGCTCTCGTGGGGAAACAAGCACACAAGGAGGGGAATCCCGATGAAACAAAATCTCCTCATTGGCGTTATCTTAGTTCTTGGACTTCTCCTGGTCTTAGGGCTTTCCCCATTTTTTGTTGTTGATCTAACGGAAACGGCTATCGTGGTCGCATTAGGAAAGCCCGTACAGACCATCACCGAGCCAGGGCTGAAATTCAAAATTCCCTTTTACCATCAAGTCACCTTTTTTGATAAACGCTATTTAGACTATGACGCACCCGCTCGAGATGTCATTACCAGCGATAAGAAATCCATGGTGATCGACAATTTCGCTAAATGGCGTATTGTGGATCCCTTAAAAGTGTATCAGGCCTTTCAAACCCAACGAGGGGCCCTTCAGCGCCTGGACGATATCATTTATTCGGAATTGCGGGTTGAGTTAGGCCGGCATGAACTGGCGGAAATCGTGGCCGCCAACCGGGCGTTGATCATGAAAGTCGTGTCGGACC
>Ga0224505_10002144_pt1 | contig 11786 bp, 14 predicted proteins | sample SF_Jan12_sed_USG_FD_169102 | JGI IMG/M metagenome (GOLD analysis project Ga0224505, IMG submission 169102) | Sediment microbial communities from San Francisco Bay, California, United States - SF_Jan12_sed_USGS_4_1 | ecosystem: Environmental > Aquatic > Marine > Sediment | place: USA: California...
CAACAAAGTACCAGAAGACGGCCACGGTGGCCAACTGAGCCTCGGCGAGGCGGCCGGTGACGAGCCTGCGCCAGACCCAGCCGAGCGCCAGGATGGCCACCAGGGCATGCAGCGCGTGGGCCCCGACAATCAGGTAGAAGAACCCGCCGTAGTTGCTGGAGGTGAGGGTCAGCCCCTCGCGGATCAGGCCGATCCATTCCCGGCCCTGGGCGGCGACGAAGAAGATACCGAGGGCCAGCGCCCCGAAGAGCGGGGGCTTCACCGCGGCCGGTGAGCGCCGCCAGGACCGCTGAGCCCAGATCAGCATCGCGCCGCTGATCAGCAGCGCCACCGTGTTGCCCAGCGTGAGCACGACCGGCAGCCGGGGCTGATTGGCGGGAGGCCACTCGGAAGCGCCCGCCCTCGAGATCGCGTGCGCCGAAATCATCCCCGCGAAGAGCATGATTTCGGTGAAGACGAACACCAGCATCCCGAGGACGCCATTGGGCAGCACCTGCCGGCGCGCCGGCCGTGCGGCGGGGGCGGTCGCGGCGGTCACTTCTTCAGCGTGTGGAGGTAGCCCACCATGGCGGCGGTCCTGGTGCTGTCGAGCATCGAGCCCCACGGCGGCATGGTGGACGAGCGCCCGACGGCGGCGCCGCCCTCACGGATCGCCTTGAAGATCTCCGCGTCACCCCGGCTGCTCCAGAATGCCGGATCGGTGAAGTTCGCCGGCTTGGGGTTCAGCGCCGCGGCGGCGGCGCCATCCCCGGCGCCGGCGGCGCCGTGGCAGGGCGCGCAGGAGGTCGCGAACGCCCCGGCGGCGTCGAACGTCGGCGCCTCCGCGGGGGCGGCCGCCGGCGTGGCCACCGGCTCGGGAGCGGGCTCGGGCGCCGCCTCCTCAGGGGCCCCGCCCTCGTGGTGGGCGCCGGGAATGCCGCGGGCCACCGCGGCCTTGGCGGCGTCGTTGCTCCAGTTCTTCCCCTCATGCTTCTGCACGTCGGTGGCGATGGCGCCGTAGAACAGGATCATCAGCAGCACGCTGGCCCCCAGCAGGTACCGGATGATCGGCTTCTCCCACTTGAGGTGCATGAAGTTCTGCACCACCATGTCGGCCTTCACCAGCGCGATGCCGAACGCGGTGATCAGCGTGACCCAGCCGATCCCGACGAAGGGACCGGCGATGCTGATGACCAACAGCACCAGCAGCGTGAGGTAGATCTTCTTGTAGTTCGGATGGTGGGTTTCGGCCATGGGTCGCCCCTACTTGGCGATGTAGAGCAAGGGGAACAGGAAGATCCAGACCACGTCCACGAAGTGCCAGTAGATCCCGATCAGCTCGACCCGGTGAAGTTCCCGCCCCCGGGCGGCGTCACGGGCCACGAACGCCATGATGACGGCGCCGGCGATGACGTGCAGGGCGTGGAGGCCGGCCGCGGTGTAGTAGAACTGCCAGAACCCGTTGGACGAGATGGTGTAGCCGTGGCTGATCTCAGTGGTCCACTCGAACGCCTTCACGCAGATGAAGGTGATGGCGCCGAGGATGGTGTACGACAGGTAACGCGCGGCACCCTTCCCGTCGCCATGCTCGGCGGCCTGGTGGGCCAGCACCGCGGTGAAGCTCGAGCTGAGCAGCACGAAGGTGTTGAAGGCGCCGATCCAGGTGTTGGTCACGGCGGCGGCAGCGTGCCACTCGGGGTGACCCAGGCGGTGCATCACGTAGGAGGCGAGCAGCCCCCCGAAGATCACGACTTCGGACGCGAGGACCCACCAGACAGCCAGCCGGCCGGTGGGGATCCCGGTGGCGCTGCGGCTGGTGGCGATCGGCTTGCTCGACACGGTCACGCCTCCCGGGCGGGTGGGACGTTCTGGGGCCAGAAATCGGACTCGCGGCCCGGATGGCCGTACTCGTACGGGCCCCGGTAGACCACCGGCATCTGGTCAGGCGGCCAGTTGCCGTGCGGCGGCGGGGAATCTGCCGTCCACTCGAGGGTGTTGGACTCCCATGGGTTCTTCGGGGCTGGCACGCCCCGCCGGAAGCTCTTGATCAGGTTCCAGAAGAACACCAGCTGGAACAGCAGCATCACCACCAGCGCGGTCGTGGCCACGACCCGGAGCGGCTGGTACGGCGCCAGTTCGGGGAAGTTCTGGAAGTTGTAGATCCGCCGGTGCTGGCCAAGCCCGCCGAGGATGAAGAGCGGGATGAAGATGAAGTTGAAGGAAATGATGGTGCCCCAGAAGTGGATCTTGCCGAGCCGCTCGTCCAGCATCTTGCCGTACATCTTGGGGAACCAGTAGGTGAACGCGGCGAAGCCCCCGATGATGGCGATCGGGAAGAAGGTGTAGTGGAAGTGGGCCAGCACGAAGTAGGTGTCGTGCAGGTAGATGTCGGAGCCGCTCGAGCCAAGGTAGATGCCGGTCATCCCGCCGATCATGAACTCGGCGAGGAAGGAGAGCGCCCAGAGCATCGGCACGGTCAGCCGGATGGAGCCGCCATACATGGTGGCGAACACCACGAAGAACATCTCGATCACCGGAATCGAGATCAGCAGCGTGGTCACGGTGAAGATGTTGGCCATCCGGGGGTCGATCCCGGCGATGAACTGGTGGTGGGCCCACACGAAGAAGCTCAGCACCCCGATCCCCACCGCGGTGTAGAGCAGCAGGCGGTAGCCGAACAGCTTCCGCCGGCTGAAGGTGGCCACGATGTCGACCGTGACCCCGATCGCCGGCAGCAGCACCACGTACACCTCGGGGTGCCCGAAAAACCAGAACAGGTGCTGCCAGAGGATGGGGTCCCCGCCGACCGCGGGGTTGAAGAAGCCGGTGCCGAGCGTCTGGTCGAACAGCAGCATGACCGCCCCGGCGATCAGCGGGCCGACCGAGAGCATGAACAGGATGCTGGCGATCACGATCATCCAGCAGACCATCGGGATGTCGTAGGCCTTCATCCCGGGAGCCCGGGCGTTCATCAGGGTGACGATGAAGTTGATGCCGCCCAGGAGGAAGGCCACGAACTCCAGCGCCACCGCGACGACCCAGAGAGTCGCGCCCAGCGGCGTCAGGTTGTATGCCGGGTTCGCCGACAGCGGCGGATAGGCCGTCCAGGCGCCGCCGAACCCGCCCCCCTCGACCACCAGGGACGCGAGGATCACGATCGCGCTGAGCAGGAAGACCTGGTAGGACAGCCGGTTGATGCGCGGGAAGACCATGTCGTCCGCGCCGATCATCAGGGGGATCAGGAAGTTCCCGAAGGCGGCGATCAGGACCGGCATCGCCACCCAGAAGATCATGATGGTCCCATGGTTGGTCACCAGCGCGTTGTACTCCACCGGCGAGACCACCCCGAAGCCCGGGACCGGCTTCCCCGGAAACGCCAGCTGCATCCGGAACACGTACGCCATCAGGCCGCCGATCAGCGCCATGAACATGCCGGTCCAGAGATACAGCTGGGCGATGACCTTGTGGTCGGTGGACCAGAAGTACCCGAGAATGCCCTTGGGGCCCTCGTGGGCGTGGCTGTCGTGCGCGTGCGCGTCGACCGTAGTCGTGGCCATCAGGCTCGTCTCCTACTGCGTGACGGTGGGGGTGTTGCCCGCGATCCAGGCGGCGTGCTCGTTGGCGTCCTGCACGTGGATCCGCCCGCCCATCACCCCGTGGCCGATGCCACAGATCTCGACGCACTGGATGTCATAGGTGCCGGCGGCGATGGGGGTGAACCAGCCGGTGATGGTCCGGCCCGGCACCACGTCCTGCTTGATCCGGAAGACCGGGACCGAGAAGCTGTGCAGCACGTCCCGAGACTGGAGCTGGAAGTGGTAGGTCTTCTGGTTTTCGACGTACAGGTCGTCCGTGGTGTAGATGTCGTCGGCGGTGTCCAGCTGCCGGTCGGCCCCGGGCTGCTGGAACACCCAGCCCCACTGCTGCCCGATCACCCGGATGGTGGCGTCGGCCACCGGGAGCGTCTGCTTGACGTTGACCCAGACCCGGATCGCGGCCACGATCACCACCACGTCGAGGATGAGGATCAGGGTGTGGGGACGCGAGATCCACTTCTTGATGTGCGGCTCGGTGCCGTCCAGGTACTGGGTCCTGACCCCGTCCCGCGCCCGGAACCGCCAGATCAGCCAGAAGAAGAACCCCTCGGCCAGCAGGAGCCAAGCCCCCGCCAGCACGGTGATGAGGAGGATGAGCCCGTCAATCGAACCGGCGTAAGACGACGCCTGCGGGAGCGTGAAATCCATGGAATTCCGTCCGGGTCAGAAGATGAACAGGAAGACCGATCCCACGAACGCCACGACGCCGAGGATCACGATGATGAAGGTGATGCGGGCGTCGATCAGGGCCTGGTTCTGGTCGTCCGGGGGCGGAGCGAGCGCCGGATCGACGGAGGCGGGAGCGGGGCTGACCGATGCGTGACTCGCCATGGGTGGCCGACCTCTACTTGAGGGTCTGGATGTAGGCCACCACGTTCTGCATGGCGGCAGGGTCGAGGAGCATCGCGTTGGGGCGCATCGCCGCGCCCCAGACGTCGCCGGTCCGGGTCCCACGCCATCCGGCCTGGAACTTCTGGAGTTGCGCCAGCAGGTACCAGTCGTGCTGGCCGGCCAGCGGCGGCGCGTGCATCGCCTCATTCCCTGCGCCGTCCGCCCCGTGGCAGGTGGCGCAGAGCGCGAACGAGGCCTGTCCCGCCTGCGCGTCACCGATGACGCTCCCGCCCGGGACCACGGGACGCGGCAGGCTCGCCACGTACGCGGCGACCGACGCGTTATCGCCCTCGAGATCAAGCGACCAGGCCATCGTCTTCATCCGGATGCCGACCGTGTCGAACGCCTCGTACCCGCGGTGGCCGGCCTGGAAGGTCTTGAGCTGCGCTTCGACATACCAGGCGGGCAGCCCCCCGATCGACGGCGCGCCCAGCAGCTGGCTCCCGGAGCCATCGCTCCCGTGGCAGGGGACGCAGGTGTCGTAGAGGTCCTTCCCCCGGGCGATGCCCTGCTGGGGAGGGCCGCCGCAGCCGGCCAGCACGACCCCGGCGAGCACCACGCTGACCTGCAAGCTCCGCACACGTGACATGATCTCACCCTGAAACGGTCCGATTCAGTCCCTGCACCCGCAGCGAGTGGGGCCGCGGCTGCCCGATGGGAGTCCGAATTGTGGCTGAGAGGGGGTAACTACAACCGCAATAGGCTAATCATCCGGGAATCCTCCCGCCAGAGGGTGCGGGCGGCGAATCGGACCGCCGGCCTCCGCCCCTTCCCCGGCCCGGGGCTTCCGCGCCCCCGAAACCGACGGCGCGGTATCTTCGGGGCAGACCCCGACTCGGAGATCCCCATGACTGCCGCCGAAAGAGCCGCGCTCATCCAGCGTTACGCCGAGGGCCCCAGCCTGCTCGAAGGGGCCCTTGCCCGGGTGCCGAAGACGGCGCTCCAGTGGCGCCCCGCCCGGGGGAAGTGGTCGGTCCACGAAGTGATCGTTCACTGCGCCGACAGCGAGGCCAACTCCCACATGCGGATCCGGTACCTGCTGGCCGAACCCCAGCCGCTCATCGTGGGGTACGACCAGGACCGGTGGGCCGCCGTCATGAACTACCACGCGCATCCCCTCGACCTCGCCCTCGCGACCATCCGCGCGGTCCGCGCCAACACCGTCCCGCTGCTCAAGCGCCTCACCGAGGCCGACTGGGCCAAGACCGGGCGGCACACCGAGCACCCGACCTATGGCGTGGCGCTCTGGATGGCCACCTACGCCGAGCATCTCGAGATCCACACCGCCCAGATCGAGCGGAACCTGAAGGCGTGGAAGAAGCGGAAGGGGGAGTAGGCGGTACGGCGGAACTACCTACCGTCCTGCTGCGCCACGACCACATCGAACGCCGGCGTCTCCCCATCGACGTCGTAGCTGTAGTGCCACCACTCCTGCTCGTACTGCTTGAACCCCTCCGCCTCCATCACCCGTCGAAGCAGCTCGCGATACTTCTTAGTCCGGCCGGTGGCGTTAGCCCAGTGCGCCTGCTCGGTGAAGCTGTCCCAGGGCGTCCCCATGTCCACCTCGCGGCCGCCGACCGACCAGTCCACCAGGGTCAGGTCCACCGCGAGCCCCAGGTTGTGCCGGCTCTTGCTGGAGACGAAGCCGCCGGTGAGAAGCGCGGTGTTGTCGGTCCGTTTCGCCCATTCCACCATGCCGAGCGTGGCGCGTACCGGCCGATACCCGTCGAACACCTTGAGTCCCATGCCGCCGCTCATCAGGCGCTTCTGGACCCGGGCCAGCGCCTCCGCCGGCTCACGACGCAGGTAGACCCGGTTCGCTTCGTACCCCGCGAGCGGTGCACCGGTGAAGTTCTGCGGCGTGCCATACCGGGCCTCGACCTGAATGGTACTGTCCAGCGACCGCACGTCGGTGAGCATGGTCCACGCAACCGAGTCCGCCGCGATCACCGGCCAGGGCTCGGCCCAGGCCTGGGACTGGAGCGGCGTCGCCAGGACCACCGCCATGGCGAGCGCCGACTGAGCCCTAAACCATTGTCCGACAACCATTTCGCCTCCTTTATGGCCCTGCCGCCCATGTAGCGCTATACTATTGAGACCGATTGAACTCTAAACGCCCCGGGATTTCGGCTGGACCGAACCCGGGCCGTTTCCTTTTATCGTGAGTCCGGCATGATTCGGGAAATGCGCGCGAAGCTGGGCGCCGAGATTCAGCAGCTCAGCCACGAACTCAATATTCTCATCCCGCAGGCCATCGCGCAGGCGGTGGCCCTGGGCGACCTGCGCGAGAATTCAGAGTACAAGGCCGCCCTCGAGCGCCAGCAGTTCGTGCAGGCCCGCCTGGGACAGCTGCACCACCGCCTCGCCCAGGTCAGTGAGTTGAGCACCACCGAGACGCCGGCGGGCCAGGTCGGGCTCGGCACCAGCGTCACCGTGATCGACCTCCGCACCAACGAGCGCGAGACGTTCATGGTGGTGCTGGCGGAGATGATGGACATCGACGCCGGCCACATCTCGCTGGCCTCACCCCTCGGCCGCGCCCTCAAGGGACGCAAGGTGGGCGACGAGATCGAGCTCCGCCTGCCCAACGGGCAACGGCAGCTCCGCGTGGTCGAGATTGCGCAGGCCTAGGCAGACCATCATGGAATTCCCCAAGAAGCAGCTGATCCTGGTCGGTGACCGGGTGCTGGTCGCCCCGGAAGAGGGCGAGGAGCGCACCCGGGTGGGCCTCTACCTTCCGCAGACCGCGATCGACACCCAGCAGGTGCAGAGCGGCCTGGTCATCGCCGTCGGCCCGGGCGATCCCGCCCCCGATTTCGCCACCCTCGACGAAGAGCCCTGGCGGACCGGAGAGCGTCAGCAGCGCTGGCGCCCGATGCAGGCCCGGGTCGGGGACCACGCGATCTTCTTCCGCAAGGCCGCCGTCGAGATCACCTTCGAAGAGCGCAAGTACCTCGTGGTGCCGCAGGGTGCGATCCTCGCCCTCGTGCGGGAGGACCTGCCGATCTGACCGGACGACGCATGCCATGCCGCTGACCCGCTTCCCCGACCACGAAGACAAGCGGGTGTTCCTCTCGACCGTGCCCGCCCTGAACCTCCCGCCCGCCCCGGGAGCCTACTCCGACCGTCCCTCGGTCGCCGTCCTGTGGCTGGACCAGGGCTCTCCCGCCCTGGCCGAGCTGACCCATGAGTTCGCCTTCTCCCTGATCGAGCACGGCGGACTCGGCATCGTGCTGGGCGGAAGCGGCGCGGAGGCGGCGGCGGTGATCTTCGACGAGGCGGCGGCGGAGACGACGCACGCCGAGATCGAGGATGAGGCGATCGGGATCTGGGCCGACGCAAGCGCTACGGTCGGCGAGCTCCTGTTCACCGCGGCGGAGGAGGCGATGCCGCCCGACGCCTTCGCAGGCCAGCCCTGGGACATCGTGGTGTGGGCCAGAAGCGGCGACCCGGCCGTCCCCGCGATCCGCCGGGAGCTGGGGCAGCTGAGCGCCCTGGTGGATGAGCGCTACGAACTGGGCGGTGAAGACGATGACACCGACAGGTGAGACCCGGGCCGACATCGGGGAACGGGCGAGGCGGCTCAGGACGGTTTCCCGGGCCCTCCTGGCGCTGACCGCGTTCCTGGGTCTCGCCGGGATCACAGCCCTTCGGGGGACCCTGCCCCGGGAACTCGCGAGCCCCGCCCTTTACCTGGCCGCCGCCTCGGCCCTTGCCGCGGGTTTGAGCGGGTATCGCGGACATCGCGCCGCGCTGGAGGATCGGGAGCGAGCCAGTCATCGCGCGATGGTCATCCTGGTCGCGGCCCAGCTGGCCCGCCAGGACGACGAGACCCTGAGCGGGATCGTGCGGCGGGGCGGCCCGGCAGCGGAAGCCGCGGCGATGGTGCTGGCGGGACGGAAGAAGTAGGCGTACATATTAAGATGTCTTCACCTTGGCTTCAGGCCAGGGCCACCGATTCGGGGGCAAGTTTCCAGTCACATGCGCTCCACTGCCCGCGTCATCACCCTCTTGCTGGCTCTTGCCGCCCTCGGACGGTTCGCCGGGGCGCATGTTCCGGATGCTGGTGCGATGACGGTGGCGTCATCCGGGCATGCCCATGGGAGCCACACCGCGGATAGCGAAGACTGCCACGCGCCATTCGCCCCTGAGCGCATGCCGTGTGACACCGGGCAATCGGGGTGCCCGGCGATGGCCAGCTGCTTCACAGTGAGCCTGGCATCGGTGGTAGTCCCGGTGGACTACCGTCTTCCCGACGACGTCATCGGCTTCCGGCGACACCAGGTCGAGCACGCCCAGTTCGCCCCCGTTCCTGACAGCCCCCCTCCCCGCGCCTAGTCCCCGCTGACCAATTGCGGACGCCACCGCGGCATCGCCGCGCGCGTCCCGCCTCCCGACGGGCGTTCCGTCGGGAAGTCACCAGGGATCAGGACACCCCATGCGTTGTGTGCTCTTCCTCGTCGCGGCGTTCGCCGCGGCCCCGCTCGGCGCCCAGTCGCCGCGGCTGACGCTCGCGCAGGTGTACGCGCGGCTCGACACTCACAGTCCCCGGCTGGCGGTCGCGTCGGCCCGGGCCGACGCGGCACAGGCTCGCATCGGTCCGGCAGGCCGCTGGCCCGACCCCGCGCTGCAGTTCCAGCTGATGAACCGCGATCTCCCCGGTTTCGGCCTCAACGAGACGCTGGGGATGAACCAGATCCAGCTGATGCAGATGGTTCCCATCGCGGGGCAGCGAGGACTGGCGCGGAAGGCGGCGTCGGCCGAGGCGCTGGCGGAGGAGGCCTCGACCCGTGAGTCAGGATTCGAGGTGCGGGCCCAGGCCGCGATGAGCTTCTACGACCTGTACACCGCCCAGCGCTCCCTGGCGGTGATGACCGACTCGCGCCGGCTGCTCACCGATGTCGGGCGCGCGGCGGAGGCGATGTACTCCGAGGGCCGCGGCCCGCAGGCCGATGTGTTGCGGGCCCAGGTCGAGCTCGCCCGGATGGACGAGGAAATCATCGGGATGGAGGCGATGCGCGAGAGCATGAAGGCCCGCCTCGCCGCGATGCTGGTGCTCCCCGCCGATTCGCTCCCTGACCCGGTGCTGCCCAGGGTGCCGGCTGCGCTGCCAACGCGCGATTCCCTCGAGCGGCTGGCGCTCGAGCGCCGTCCGATGCTCGAGGCGGGCCGGGCCCGGGTTTCGGCCGCGGATGCCACCGCCCAGCAGATCGGCCGTGAGATCTGGCCCGACCTGACCTTGGGCGTGATCTACGGCCAGCGTCCGATGGATGGCGAGACCGAGCGGATGATGAGCCTGATGTTCGGCTTCACCCTCCCCATCACCGCGGGCAGTAACCAGAAGCAGATGGCCGCCGAGGCCCGGGCGATGGCCGCCATGTACACCGCCGACCTGGCCGAGATGGGCGCAGCCACCCGCGCCCGGATCGGCGAGCTGCATGCGGACCTGGTCCGGTACGGTCGCCTGACCGAGCTCTACCGCACCACGCTGCTGCCGCAGTCCGAGGCGAGTGCCGCCTCCGCCGACGCAGGCTACCGGAGCGGGCTGGCGCCGTTCATGTCGCTCCTCGACGCGCGCATGACGGTCCTGCGGGTGCGCGTCGACCTGATTCGCGCCCAGGCCGCCACCGGCCGCACCCTCGCCGAACTCGAAATGCTGACCGGGACCACGCTGGTGGACGCCGCGTCCGCCGCAACCGATACCGGAGACCTGCCATGACCGCCGCCCCCACCACGTCGTCCCGGCGACTGTTCTCCCTCGTCGGCTCCGCCGGACTGGTCGTCGCGGCGGTCGCCACCGCCTGGTACTTCACCCGGGGTGAGCCGACCGCGACTTCGGAGCCGCAGGGTCACCAGCATGGCGCCGCGCCTGCCGGCGACAGCGCCCGGCCGGTCTGGCTCAGCGAGCGTGACCAGCAGCGCATCGGCGTCACCTTCGCGCCGGTCACCGTCGCTCCCCTCGCCCGTACCATCCGCATCGTCGCCCAGGTCACGTACGACGAGACCCGCGTCGTGACGGTCAGCACCAGGGTGGATGGTTTCGTCGAAAAGCTGTACGCCAACTTCACGGGGCAGGCGATCCGTGCTGGTGAGCCGCTGCTCGAGCTGTACTCCCCGATGGTGGCGGCGACGGCCGAGGAGCTCAAGGTCGCGACCCGGCTCGCCGAGAACGTCGCGGAGGGCTCGGAGGAGTCGCGAGCCTCGGCGACACGCCTGGTTCGAGCCGCCCGTGATCGACTCACGTCCTGGAACATCACCCCCGCGCAGATCGGGCAGGTCGAGGAGCACGGCGCCTCGCTCCGGTCGGTGGTGCTGTATGCGCCGGCGAGCGGCGTGATTCTCGAGAAGAACGTGCTGAACGGACAGCGCATCATGGAGGGCGACGCGCTCTACCGCATCGCCGACCTCGCCATGGTCTGGATCGAGGGCGAGGTCTTCGAGCAGGACCTCGCCGCGGTGCGGATGGGCCAGCAGGTGCAGGTCGACCTGCAGGCGCTGCCGGGAGTGATCCGCACCGGACCCATCACCTACGTCTCGCCCACCCTGAGCCCCGAGACCCGCACCGGCCGGGTGCGAGTGGCGCTGCCAAACCCGGGGCTCACGCTCAAACCGGGGATGTTCGCGACGCTCAGGTTTTCCGCCGCGGCCACCGGGCCGGTGCTCAGCATTCCCAGATCGGCGGTGCTCTCCACCGGGGAGCGGAGTCTCGTCTTCGTGCGGAGCGCCGGCGGCCGGTTCACCCCGGTGGACATCGTGCTGGGCGCGCAGACCGAGGACCGGGTGGAGGTCCGCCGCGGGCTCGCCGCCGGTGACATGGTGGTGGCCTCGGCCACCTTCCTGGTCGACGCCGAGTCCAACCTCGGGTCGCTGTTCGGCGGGATGGGCGACATGCCGGGGATGGACCTGACGGCGCCGGCGCGGGCGGACAGCGCCTCCCCGGAGCACAAGCACGGGGGGAACTGACCATGCTGGCGTGGATCATCGCGTGGTCGGCGCGGAACCGGCTGCTGGTCCTGCTCGCGACCGTGGCCGCCATCGCCGCGGGGGTGGTCGCCATCAGCCGCACGCCGCTGGAGGCGCTGCCCGACCTGAGCGACGTGCAGGTCATCGTCCAGGCGGACTTCGGCGAGCAGGCGCCGCGCATCATCGAGGACCAGGTCACCTATCCCATCGCCGCCGAGATGCTCAAGGTGCCGGGGGCGCGCACGGTGCGGGGATACTCGTTCTTCGGCGTGTCGTTCGTCTACGTCATCTTCGAGGACGGCACCGACCTCTACTGGGCCCGCAGCCGGGTGCTCGAGTACCTGAACGGCATCAAGG
>Ga0224505_10002146_pt1 | contig 11782 bp, 8 predicted proteins | sample SF_Jan12_sed_USG_FD_169102 | JGI IMG/M metagenome (GOLD analysis project Ga0224505, IMG submission 169102) | Sediment microbial communities from San Francisco Bay, California, United States - SF_Jan12_sed_USGS_4_1 | ecosystem: Environmental > Aquatic > Marine > Sediment | place: USA: California...
CTGCCGCGCGCGCCCGGCGACAGCTTCTTCGTCCGCAGTTCCTATCGCACTCCCCTGCCCGGCGGTTCCGAGATCGACTGGGTGGCCAGCTATGCCTATTCCGGCAGCTTCTACTTCGACCCGGCCAACAGCCCGGCTGAAGAGGAGAGCAGCTACGGGGTGATCGACGCCAGCGCCACCTGGACCAGCCCGGAAGACAGGTGGAATGTGACGGTCTGGGGCAAGAACCTGGACGACGAGGAGTACCGCATTCACTCGATCCTCAGCAACATCGCCGGCACCGTCGACATCTGGGGTCCGCCGCGCACCTACGGCGCCACGGTGAAATATATTTTCTGATCCGAACTCACCCTTATCCGGCGCCCGCGGGCGCCCTTTTTTATGCACAGGATGTGCGGTATGCCGCGCAAGGCAGCAGGACCCACCCGGCGTTATAGGGTGCGCCGCCAGCGGTGAAGGAGGCCCCCGATGCGCCTGTTCGCAGCAATAGCGCTATGCATTATTCCAGCGGCGGTTTTTGCCGCAAACCCCGATACGGATTCGGCGGAACACTGCAGGGCAATGAGCCGGGTGCAGGCGCCGCAGACCACGCTGACCGCGGCGCAACTGGTGACCGACAGGCAGGATATTTCCCCCTTTTGCCAACTGGAGGGCGAGATAGCGGGCCGGGTAGGCTTTGTCATGCGCCTGCCGGCGGCGAACTGGAACGGCAAGTTCGCGGTGACCGGCTGCGGCGGTTTCTGCGGCAGCCTGATCCCCGACAAGCCCGGCTACTCCAACAGCATGAACGAATCACTCAAGCTGGGCTATGCGGTCATCCAGACCGACAGTGGTCACAGGGCCCAGAGCTGGGAAACCGACTGGGCGCTGGGGGATGAGCGGGCCCTGGAACTCTACGCCGGCGCGTGGATGCCGCTGGCCGTGGCCACCGGGACAAGCCTGGTTGAAAACTATTATGCGTCCGCCCCGCGCCGCACCTATTTTTCCGGCTGCTCCAACGGCGGCCGCCTGGGCCTGTTCGCCGCCCAGCGCTACCCCGACCTGTTCGACGGTATCGCCGCGGGGGGCGGTATCTTCGACCTGAGCGGCAATGCCGGCGTGCACGGCCTGTGGCTGCTGCAGTCCACCCGGGACAGGGACGGCCATGCGGTGATCGACCCCGCCAAAATCCCCGTGCTTGCGCGCCAGGTGATGGCGCAGTGCGACCAGCTGGACGGCGTGGCCGATGGCGTGGTCTCCCGCCCCGAACTGTGTACACCCCGGCTCGATGGCCTGCAGTGCGCCGGGGCCGACAAGGTCGACTGTTTTACCGCCGGGGAGCTCGCCGCGGTCAGGCGCCTGTACCAGGGCGCTACCGTCAACGGCGTTCGGCTCTACCCGGGACTGGCGCCGGGGTCGGAATCCCTGTGGCCGCTCTGGATCACCGGAACAGATGAGAAATACCAGTGGGGCGAACTCGCGGCGGAGGGTTACCTGCGCATGACGTATGCCGTGCCCTCCTCGCAGGCGTTCAACCCCCACGACTACCAGCTGGGAAAGGAGCTGGAACACCTGCTGCGCCTTGCCCCCGTCGTCAATGCCACCAACCCGGACCTGGCCGCTTTCGCCAGCACCGGCGGCAAGTTGTTTTACTACCAGGGGCTGGCGGACCCGCTGATCCTGCCGGGGCGGGCCGAGCAGTATTACGCGGAGGCGGCCGCCCTCCAGGGCGGCGACCAGCTGGCTACCTTCGCCCGTTTCTTCATGGTGCCGGGGCAGGGACATTGCTGGGAGAAGCCGGGCCAGGTGGCTGATGATTTCAACCCGCTGGAGGTCATCGACCGGTGGGTGGAATCCGGGCAGGCGCCGGATCAGGTGCTGGCGCTGCAGAGGGACGCCAATGGCAGGCAGCTGCGCTCGCGCAAGCTGTGCCCGCTGCCGCAGGTGGCGCAGTTCAGCGGTGGCGACCCTGATTCAGCCGCTGCCTATGAATGCGTCGCGCCGGCAGCGCATCGCTAAGGTCAGGCAGACAGGCGACTGCTCATCGCCTCCAGGGTCCTGGCGCCGCCCGGGTCCCCCGCGGTGGCAGGCACCAGGCAGATTTCATCCGCGCCGGCGGCGCGATACTCCTCGAGCCGCCCGGCTATCGCCGCCTCATCGCCCACCAGGCCGATCGCGGCCACCAGCTCCGGCGGCATCGCGGCCAGCAGGTCCCGCGGGTGGGGACGGGTGCGGGCAAAGGCCACCAGCTCCGCGAAGCCCGCCTCGCTGATCATTTCCGCGTAACCCGGCGCCGCCAGGTAGCCGACGATGGCCTGCAGCAACTGCCGGATCGCCGCGGGCGCGGGATCGACCGCGCAGGTCAGCCACACCGCCAGCCGGGGCACCGGCCGGCCCGCCTCCGCCGCCGCCGCGGCCAGCCCGGCGCGCAGCCGGCCCAGGCTGTGGGGAGTCACCATGTTCAACAGCATGCGATCCCCCCGGCGCGCCGCCACCCGCACCGCGGCCGGGCCGAAGGCGGCTATCGTCAGGGGGCTGTTCACCGCGTCGAGGCGCAGGCGGTAACCCCTGCAACTGGCGGTCTCGCCGCTGAAGTTCACTTTTTCACCCGCCAGCAGGCCCCGCACGATCTGCGCGGTTTCATCCAGCTGCCGGGCGGTGCGCGCGCGGGGTCGGCCGTGCCACTGCTCAACCACCACGGTGCTGGATGCGCCCAGGGCGAGGCCGGCCTGGCGGCCGGTCAGGTCCGCCACCGACGCTATTCCCATCGCCATGGTCATCGGCGTTCTGACCCCGACGGCGAGGGGGCCGATACTGAGCGCGATCTGTTCGGTCCTGGTGCCTGCGGCTGTGGCAAAGGCAAAGGCGTCGTAGGTCGCCATTTCCCCTATCCATAACTCCGGGTAGCCGAGCCGGTCCGCGGTGACGGCAACGTCCATGTTCTCGGCGGCGGGGCGGTCCTGCCACAAGGGGGTAACTACACTGAATCTCATCCGCTATACCTGTGCGCCTGTGCATCGCCCCGGGGGGCATTTTGCGCTTGTGCGTGAGTGACTGAAGGCCTACTATTTAGTCTTTTTATAAAAGCAATAACAAGTATACGTTCAATTTTTTTACGGGTGAACCGATGATTACATCCAGTCCCCAACGGATCCAGGCGCTGACCCGCACCGGCGGCTGGGGCACAGACACCCTGCACGGACTGCTGGCCGCACACGCCGCCAACCGGCCCCGACACCTGGCCGCCAGGGACCAGCCCAACCGCGAGGAACTCACCGGTGACCCGCCGCTGGCGTTGAGCTGGGCCGAGCTGGACCGCGCCAGCGAAGCACTGGCCGTCCAGCTGCGGGGCCTCGGGATCGGCGCGGATGACAGGCTCGTCGTCCAACTGCCCAACGTGGTCGAGTTGCTGGTGGTGTATTACGCGGTGAGCAAGCTGGGCGCAATTATCTCCCCCGTCCCGATACAGTACGGCAGCCACGAACTGCAACTGGTGGCCACAGCCCTGGAGGCGGCGGCGCTGGTTACCCTGGAAAGGTTTCGCGACACTGAACTGGCCGCGGCGGCGCGACTCGCCCTGCCGGCGACACCGGTGCTGTGCTTTGGCCGCGAGCTGCATATCGACACGCGACCCTCGGGACAGCGCTGCGACGACTTCATTGCCGACGCCAACCGGGTGCTGAGCATCTGCTGGACCTCCGGCACCACCGGCACACCCAAGGGCGTACCGCGCTCCCACAATATGTGGCTGGCCACCGCGCGCTGCTCGATGGCAGCCGGCAGCTACAGTGCGGACGACGTATTGCTGAATCCCTTTCCGCTGGTCAACATGGCGGCCCTGGGTGGATTCCTGTTTCCGTCCGCGCTGCTGGGCTGTTCCATCGTATTGCACCACCCGCTTGACCCGCCCCTGTTCCTGAAGCAGATGCAGGACGACAGGATCACGTTCACGATTGCCCCGCCCGCGCTGCTGAACCAGCTGGCGAAGTCGCCTGAACTGTGGGACCGGTTCGATTTCAGCGCCCTGCGCTGTGTGGGTTCGGGATCGGCCCCGCTGGCGCCCTGGATGATCGAGACTTTCGACCGGGAGTTCGGCAAGGCGGTGATCAATTTCTATGGCTCCAACGAGGGCATCAGCCTGTTCGCCACTCCCGCCACGGCACCGCAACCGGAGGTGCGGGCGACCATGTTCCCGCGGCCGGCCGCGGATGCCGCAATCGCCACGAAGGTGGCGGACCCGGAGTCGGGCCTGGAGCTTCGCGGCGAGGGCGAACGCGGCGAGTTGCTGATCGGCGGCGCCACCGTATTCGACGGCTACCTCGGCCACGACAACAGCGACGTATTCTCCGCGGACGGGTTTTTCCGTACCGGGGACCTGGTGGAGATCTGCGGCGAACAGGGCAACTACTACCGGATCGTCGGCCGCTGCAAGGACATCATCAACCGCGGCGGCATGAAAATTTCCCCCGCGGAGCTGGATGTCGCGCTGGAGCAACACCCGCAACTGCTGGAGGCGGCGGTCTGCGCCTATCCCGACGAGCGCCTCGGCGAGAAGATCTGCGCCTGCCTGGTGGCGCGACCGGGCTCGGCCCCGCCGTCCCTGCAATCGCTGCAGGACTACTTGCAGCAGCAGGGATTCGCCAGGTTCAAGTTGCCCGAGAGAATTGAAGTGTTTGAACAGTTGCCCCGCAATGCCCTGGGCAAGGTACAACGATACACCCTGCAGGACGCAGTCACTGCCCGACCGGAGAAACAACCGTCATGAAACCATCTGCCGATATTTACATCCTGGGCGGGAGCCAGACCGACTTCGCCCGCAACTGGGCCCGGGAGGGCCTCGGGCTGTACGACATGTTTGCCGAGACCCTGCGCGAGGCGGTGACCAATGCCGGGATCGAGCCGGCACAAATCGGGGTGGGCCACGTCGGCAACTTCGTCGCGGAACTGTTTGCCGGACAGGGCCTGATCGGCGGCTTTTTCGGCCATGTATTCCCCGAACTTGCGTCCCTGCCCACCTCCCGCCACGAGGCGGCCTGTGCCTCGGGCTCCATCGCTATCATGTCCGCCATGCGCGATATCGAGGCGGGGCACTACGACATCGCCTGCGTGCTCGGGCTGGAGTTGATGCGCAACGTCGACGGCAAAACCGGGGCGCAGTACCTGGGATCCGCGGCGTGGCAGGGCAGGGAGGCCACCGACTGCAATTTCCCCTGGCCCTTCCTGTTCGATCGCATCACCCGCGAGTACGACCAGCGCCATGGCATTCGCGGCGAGCACCTGAACACAATCGCGCAGATCAACTTCGGCAATGCCCGGGACAACCCCCGCGCCCAGACCCGCCAGTGGCAGTTCCCCGAGGGCGCATTCAGCTGCGATGACGGGCTCAACCCGGTGATCGAGGGCCGTGTGCGCAAGCAGGACTGCGGCCAGATTACCGACGGCGCGGCCTGCGTGATTCTCGCCAGTGAAGCCGCGGCCAAAGAGCATGCCGCCAGGCTGGGCACCAGGCTGGCCGATATCCCGCGCATCAAGGGCTGGGGGCACCGCTCGGCGCCCATCCTGCTGGAGCAGAAACTCGAACTGAGCGCCGGCAAGCCGCTGATCTTCCCCCACGCCAATGCCACCATGGGCGATGCGATCCGCCGGGCCGGGTTCGCGCATGTCACCGACCTGGACGGCCTGGAGACCCATGACTGCTTCTCGGTCACCGAGTATATGGCCATCGACCACAGCGGGCTGACCGCGCCGGGCGAGAGCTGGAAGGCAATCGAGGAGGGCCGTATCACCCGCGACGGGGACTTCCCGATCAACCCCAGCGGTGGCCTGATCGGCCTCGGCCACCCGGTGGGCGCCACCGGCGTGCGCATGGTGCTGGACTGCGCCCGCCAGGTGACCGGGCGGGCCGGCGGCTACCAGCTGCCAAAGGCTGAAAACATGCTGACGTTCAATGTCGGCGGCAGCACCACGACCTGCGCCAGTTTCGTGGTCGGGGTCGGCTGATGGGTGCGGCCTTCATCTACGATGCGATCCGCACTCCCCGCGGCAGGGCGAAAGCTGACGGCGGATTGCATGACCTCACTCCCCACGAGCTGCTGCGCTGCCTGTACCGCAGTCTCGAGCAACGCACCTGGATCAATCCCGCCCTGATCGGCGAGGTCATACTGGGCTGTGTCACCCAGCACGGTGAGCAGGCCGGTAATATCGCCAAGACATCGACGCTCTATGCGGGCTGGCCCGGCAGCATCGGCGGGCTGACCGTGAACCGCTTCTGCTCCTCCGGCATCGATGCCATCAGCATCGCCGCCCTGAAAATTGCCGCGGGCCAGGAGCGGGCCGTCGTCGCGGGCGGCGTGGAGATGATGTCGCGGGTGCCGATGCTGGCCGACCAGGCCGCGGTGTTTATCGATCCGGCCTTTGCCGCCCAGTGCCAGATGCTGATGATGGGCAGCGGCGCCGACCTGATAGCCTCGCTGTACGGGGTAACCCGGGAGCAGGCGGACGCGATCGCGCTGCAGTCGCAGCAGCGGGCGGAGCGAGCCCGCAGCGAGGGGTACTTCACTTCCATTATCCCGGTAAAAAACCCGGTCAAGGGAATCACCGTCACCGAGGACGAATGTATACGGGCAAATACCAGCCCTGAATCACTGGCCGCCCTGCCCGCCGCATTCGCCGGGCTCGGCGCCGCTGGCGTGGACGCCTTGCAATTGGCCGGACACCCGGGGCTCACCGGCATCAGCCATATCCACACCGCCGGCAATTCCCCGGCGATGGCGGACGCGGCCGCGCTTGTATTGCTGGGTAACGAGGCGTTGGGGCAGGAGCTGGGGATCAGTCCCCGCGCCCGCGTCGTCGATGCGGCAACCGCCAGTGACGACCCGCTGCAGGTCCTCTCCGGCTGCGTGGCCGCCACCCGCAAGCTGATGGAGAGGCAGGGGTTGAGCGCGGCTGAGGTGGACCTGTTCGAGTTGCACGAGGCTTTCGCCGCCACGGTGGTGAAGTGCCGACAGGACCTGGACATACCCGAGGACAAGCTCAACGTAAACGGCGGCGTGATAGCCCTGGGCCACCCGATGGGCGCAACCGGCGCCATCATGGCCGGCACCCTGCTGGATGAACTGGAGCGCCGCGGCCAGCACCGTGGCATCGTCGCCGCCAGCGGCGCCGCGGGCGCCGGCAGCGCACTGCTGATCGAACGGCTTTAAGGCAATGGCTCACATGCACGCCGCTTGACCGTCGCCAGCGGGCCTGAAACACTGGCGCCACCCCAGTCAGAGGACAATCCAATGATCAAGCGCCGCCAGCTTCTGCAAATCGGCGCCGGCCTTATGGCCAGCCAGACGCTGGGCCTGCGCGCCGAACCCGCGCCCGTTGCGCTGCCCCTGATCCAGCGCCCCATACCCAGTACCGGCGAACTGTTGCCGGTGATGGGCATGGGCACCTCCCGCACCTTCGATACCGACGCCGACCCGGCCTCGCTGGCCGCGCTGCTGGCGGTGATACAGGCTTTCTTCGATGGCGGCGGCACCGTCATCGACTCCTCCCCGATGTACGGCAACGCCGAGCCCAGGGTGGGGGATGTACTGCGCGCGATGCCGCAGCGCCCGAAACTGTTCGCGGCCACCAAGGTGTGGACCACCGGGCGGAAGCAGGGCATCGCGCAGATGGAGGAGTCCGCCCGGCGCATGGACGTGGAGCGCTTCGACCTGATCGCCGTGCACAACCTGCAGGACTGGCAAACCCAACTGGATACCCTCAAGCACTGGAAAGCCGACGGCAAGGTGCGCTACATCGGCGTGACCACATCCCACGGTCGCGACCATGAGGCGCTGCTGCAGCTGATGCGCAGTGAGCCACTGGACTTCGTCCAGTTCAGTTACAACATCGAGGATCGCGCGGCCGAGAACGAGATCCTGCCGACCGCCGCGGAGCGCGGCATCGCCACGATGATCAACCGCCCGTTCCAGCGCGGCGCCCTGTTCAGCAGGTCCCGGGGCGCACCGTTGCCGCCCCTCGCGGCGGAACTCGACTGCAGCAGCTGGGGACAGTTCTACCTCAAATTCATCCTCGGGCATCCCGCGGTCACCTGTATCATTCCCGCCACTGCCAGCGTGCAGCACATGGCGGACAATATGCGCGCCAATTACGGCCGCCTCCCCGACGAGCAGCAGCGCGCGGAAATGCTGCGCGCGTTCGGGCAGTTGTAGACCAGCCCGTGGCGATCTCACTGCAACGCGTGCTCGCGCGGGCATGCGATATAGAGGCAAACGAGGTGCGCGCGACCCTCGCGTCCTTCGGCCTCGTACTGATCCTGATGGGCTCCTACTACATCCTGCGCCCGGTGCGCGACGCGATGGCCAGCGACTGGACCGATGCCGAGGTCAGCTGGCTGTGGACCCTGACCTTTATCAGCAGCACCATCGCGGTGTCGCTCTACGGCGCAGCGGTCGCCCACACCAGTATCCGCCGCCTGGTGCCCGCGGTGTACGGCCTGTTCGCCGCCAGCTTCGGGCTGTTCTACCTCGGCACCCAGTCCCCGGTGGACCAGGTGCTGCTGGACAAGGCGTTCTACGTATGGACCAGCCTGTTCAGCCTGTTCCATATCTCGGTGTTCTGGAGTTTCATGGCGGACACCTTCTCCCGGCCCCAGGCCACCCGCCTGTTCGGCTTTATCGGCGCCGGCGCCAGTATCGGTGCGATCGCCGGCCCGGCCATGGCGGCGCTGCTGGTGGGTGGCATCGGCACCGACCCGCTGCTGCTGGTAGCCGCCGGGCTGGTCGCCCTGGCGCCTCCCCTGGTGATCTGGCTGCAGCAACTGAAGCGCAGCGACCTGCACAACGAAACCCACTCCGCGGGCGCGGCCGCCTTCGACAATATCGGCGGCGGGGCGCTGGCAGGCTTCAGCGAATTCCTGCAAAGCAATTACCTGCTGGTCATCGGCCTGTTCCTGTTTCTCTACACTTCCATCGGTTCATTCGTCTACTTCGGCCAGAAGAACCTGCTGGAAGTCTACGACATCGAGACACGCTCCCAGATCCTCGCGGGCATGGACCTGGCGGTCAACGTCTTCACGGTGGTGGTCGGCGCCTTCGCCACCGGCCGCATCGCCACGCGTTTCGGCCTGCCCTTTACGCTGGCCAGCGTGCCGGTGCTGATGTTCGCGGGGATGCTGGTGCTGGCGACCATGCCCGTGGTCGCGGTGGTGGTGGTGGTGCAGGTCGTGCGGCGCATGGGCACCTACGCGATCTCGCGCCCCGCCCGGGAGATGCTGTTCACCGCCGTCGACCGGGAGACCCGGTACAAGGCCAAACCGGTGATCGATATCGTGATCTACCGGGGTGGGGACATGCTCAACGCCTGGGCGTTTACCGCCCTCACCCAGGGCCTGGGCCTGGGCCTGGGCTCGGTCGCCCTGGTGGGCGCGGGAGTGGCTGCGCTGTGGGCGGCCACCGGGGTGTATCTGGGACGGCGGTTCAACACAATGCAGGCGGCGGAAAACGCGGCAAATTCAGCGGCGGAAGTTAAATAGTTAAGCCGCGGCGCACTCCTTGCCCGTCGGACCCGGGGGAATAATACCCCCGGGGCGGTAGAGGTCTATACTGGCGTTCCGGTTCATCAAGGACGGCCTGTTGTCGGCCGCCCATCATCGACGCAGTTTCATCGACGGTCTATCACGGAGGTACTCACCATGGCCAAAGCCGCCGACTACGGTCTCGGACCCAACACATTCCCCCGGGGCTGGTTTATCGTCGCCGAGAGCAGCGAGCTCGACCAGGGCCCCATGGCGGTGCGCTTCTTCGGCCAGGACCTCGCGCTGTACCGCGGCGAGAGCGGCAAGCCGGTGTTGCTGGACGCCTACTGCGCCCACATGGGCACCCACCTGACCGCCAGCACCAGCGCGATGATCGTCAAGAACGGCCTGCAGATCGAGGGCGACTCCATCCGCTGCCCCTACCACGGCTGGCGCTACAACTCCGCGGGCGATGTCGATGATATTCCCTACTTCGACGGACCCTGCCCCAAGTCCGCCTCCATTCGCTCCTACCCGGTAGTGGACAACATGGGCTGCGTGATGGCCTGGTTCGACCCGGACGGTCGCGCCCCCGACTACGACCCGCCCTTCCTGCCCCAGTGGGATGATCCCCAGTGGGTGAACTGGAAGCTGGACCACCTGGGCGAACTGGAGATCCACCCCCAGGAGATTCTCGACAATATGGCGGACGTGCGCCACCTGGGGCCGACCCACGGCGCGCCCAGCGAGTATTTCGAGAACGAGTTCAGGGACCACATCATCATCCAGCGCCAGGGTGGCCCGATGCAGCTCTACAACACCTACCTGTATACCACCACCTGGTACACCGGCCCGGGTCTGCTGCTGTCCAAGCAGGTGTTTGGCGGCAACCTGATTTTTGAGCTGATCGCCAACACCCCGGTGGATGACGGCGTGGTCAAGTGCTGGCACGGTATCCTGTACCGGGGCAGCGAGGGCGGCGCCACCGATGCGGACCGCGCGGCTGCCAGAGAGGCCCAGGCCGGCGCCCTGGTGGCCTTTGGCGCAGACTTCAACGTATGGAAATACAAGCGGCCCGCGATCAAGATCATGCAGCTCAAGACCGATGGCCCCTTCCGCCTCGGGCGCAAGTGGTATTCCCAGTTCTACCAGACGCCGGAGGCCGCGAAGGCCGTGCAGCAGGAGCTGAACGGTTTCCACCACACCGAGAAGATGGCGACACCGGCCGAGGCCAATCACAATATCGACGAGGGATTGCCCTTCTGAAGGACCGTTCGCCCCCGGGAGGACGTTTGGCTGTGGCGACAGGCGTTCGCGCCCTCGCACTGCTGTTACTGGTCTGCCTCGTCCCGGCGGTTCGCGCCGGGCAGGCGGCCGTGGCAATGCCGGACAACTACAGCGCCGGCGTGGCGCAAAAGATCATCGACTCCGGTGGCAACGCGGTCGATGCGGCAGTGGCCGCGGCCTTCGTGCTGGCCGTCACGTTTCCCGAGGCGGGCAATATCGGTGGCGGCGGTTTCATGCTCAGCTACATGGGTGGTGAGGCCGCGTTCCTGGATTTTCGCGAACGCGCGCCCCAGGCCGCGGATCGCGACATGTACCTCGACCAGGACGGCAACTTCGTCCAGGAAAAATCCCTGACCGGCGGCCTCGCCTCCGGTGTCCCCGGGACCGTCCGCGGCCTGCAGGCAGCCCACGATCGCTACGGCTCCCTGCCCTGGAAACAGTTGCTGCAGCCGGCTGTAGAGCTGGCCGACAAGGGTTTCGCGGTGCACCGGAACCTGGCGGCGATGGCGCTGGAAAAGGTCCGGGAAACAGCCGGGAAGACCAACTTTGCCGATACCTTCGCCCCCCTGGCCAGCGCCAAGGTCTTTGTCCAGCCCGAACTGGCACGCACCCTGCGGCGCATCGCCGACAACCCCGACGATTTTTACCGCGGCGAGACGGCACGGCAGATCGTCGCCCAGATGCAGGCCAGCGGCGGCATCATCACCCCCGGGGACCTGGCGGACTATCGCGCGGTATGGCGCACGCCCCTGCAATACTACTGGCGTGGCTACCAGGTGCTGACCGCCCCCCCGCCCAGCTCCGGCGGGGTCGCCCTGTTGCAGCTGCTGGGAATAACCGACTTCGCCGCAGCGCTGTTTCGCGATGCACCCCACAACTCGGCGCGCTATGTGCACCTGCTGGCGGAAATTGAAAAGCGGGTGTTCGCCGACCGGGCTGAATACCTCGGCGACACCGATTTCGTGGATGTGCCCGTCGGGGGGCTGCTCGACCCGCTGTACCTGATGC
>Ga0224505_10002147_pt1 | contig 11779 bp, 27 predicted proteins | sample SF_Jan12_sed_USG_FD_169102 | JGI IMG/M metagenome (GOLD analysis project Ga0224505, IMG submission 169102) | Sediment microbial communities from San Francisco Bay, California, United States - SF_Jan12_sed_USGS_4_1 | ecosystem: Environmental > Aquatic > Marine > Sediment | place: USA: California...
GGCATACTTGCTCATCAATCTGCGAATCCAGCGGGGAAGCGCAGCCCAAGCCGCTTCCTCTTCTCGCACCGCATCAACAAGCCATGTCTGCTCATGCTTTGTAATTTGGTTCGCGTTGAATGCCGCAACAGAACATTTTCTCAACGCTTTGAAATACCGAATAACCGACATATCCACTCCTTTAAGTCCGCATGCCTAACCTTACGGTCAAGCAGGACTCGCCTTCGGCGAGCCGGTTAATTCGAATGTTATGCGCCTGTGAATGATCTGTAATCTTGCTCAGTTTCAAACTCGCTCCATGAGGTGATGACAACATTTGCCTTTTCAGGGCAGCGTTCAGCGGCTATCTTTTTAAGCTCTGCATTTGGAGGGAAAGTTTCATATTCCAGCCACAAGTTACCGTTTCCTGCTTGTGTAGTTCCAGTCCAAATGTAAGAAAAAAAGAAGTAACGCATAACCCGCCGTTCGAGTCGCACGGGCAACGGCGCGGCTTCTTTTTTAGCTTCGTTCATAATTTCTCCTCGCGCCGTTCCCCGGCGCTCAACTTTATGTTAGCGGGCTTCCGCTTAATTCCAAAGTCCTTGCCCTTGATCTTGACCATGCGCACATCTGGATGGTGCCAAACAACGCCCTCTATTGCGCCATCGCTCAAGTATTCACGCAGCGCGTCGAATGTACGCGGGCAATCGTGCAGCACTTCACACCCGTGCTTTATCAGCACATGGCGGTCAAAACCTTCCGGGTTGCCCTGCACCTTTGGGCCGCATAGTTCGTATGTTCCTTCGTTTCCTTGGCGAGGATGTTCCCATGCCTCGCGGTGGCGCGCATCGTCTGGGCCATCGCCTACCAGAACCCAGCCAGGCCAGTGTCCAGTGTTTTCGTCTGGGGCTTCCTGCGCTGGTTCAAAATTCGCCGGTGGCTGCTTACCCGCTTTCGCGTCATACCGCTTAAAAAGCTTCCCATCCCGCACCAAGCAGCAAGTCCCATCATGCTTGCGCGTTGCCACACCTTCACCTTTCACAACCCACTCCGCGCCCGGTACAACCTCATCACGCACAAGCCTGTCACCGTCATAGTTCCGCTGAAACAACGATAATGTTTTTTTCATTTCACGTTTCCTTTCATCACTTCGTAGTTAAAATCCCGCTAACACGTCCATCAACGCGGACGGCTTTCAGCCGCCGGTTATGTTGATGTTAGGCATCACACCGAAAGTCCGGTCGTCTTTAGCCATGAAACGAAAGCGTCATATACTTTTCGCACTTCGTCGCCATCTTTCTGAATCTTCTCGCCACGCACGTAGAACCCATCCGGTGATATTTTCATCATCTCATCTCCGTTCTCGATGCTATGAAAAATAATCGTGTTAGGCAGCGGCGGTGCTTTGCCAATTGTATGTCCTACTATTGCGCCATCAATTGTTCCGGTTACTGCGATATTTTCTTTCATAATCATCTCCTTGTTGATCGTTATGCCTAACCTTACGGTCAAGCAGGACGGCGCAAAAGCGCGCCGCCTCTTACCTAGCTGTTAGGCCGCTTATGCAATATTTCGCACAACTTTTCATGTATATATCCTAACCATTGATTAGTTATAATAAGCATTGTTGTTATTACGCCTGTGTTATTGTCAATATAGCCAATTCCTACACTACCCCATACGACGATTGCACAAATTACAGAAAACATTAAATTCATCATTCACCTTTCAGTTGTTAAGGATTGTTTAACTACTCAAACCAGCCTAACCCACGCTTCGAGCGGGACTGCGCAAAAGCGCGCAGCCCCTCAAGCTAGATGTTGGGCGGCTCGTCAGCCTCTATGCCAGCGACGAAAGCGTTAGCTTGTTCTGGGGTATCAAACATCATTTTTACTGTTCTTGTCCCCCGCATGGCGATTGCCCACACCAAGCCTTCGATTTTCTGTTTGTCTTTCGGCTTTGGTAACGGAGGTTTTGGGCAGTTACCGCTGTAACCGTGATACTTAAACATTTCCTCTCCGGCAGGCATTGGCTCTCCGCAGATCGTGCATTTCGGTGTATCTGTCATTTTCAGTTCTCCGTTATTAAATTGTTGCCCAACCCTGCATTCGAGAGCGACGGCGCAAAAGCGCGCCGCCTCTTACATACCTGTTGGGCATCACGTTCATACGCCTTGAAAGCTCTGCTTGAACAATCGGCAACCAGCGCGGCTCAAACTCCTTTAATGCTCCTTCGTGATGGGTCACATCAACCAGCAAATTCAACAGGTCTAGGTATGATCGTGCAAGATTCGATTCTTCGCTTTTCATCTCCGCCAATAGGTAGGCTTCTTCGTGATTAGGTTTATTCGACATATTGTTTCTCCGTAGTTAAAGTGTGCCCAACCCTTCATTCCAGCTGGGCCACCTTCGGCGGCCCCTGAATTCCCATGTTGGGCTTCAGTCGCAATGTCATAGTTTTATTTCTCTTTTACTCATATCCAGTTATTCATAACACTTTCAAGGTTTTTGCTGCAATTGTGTATTTTTATTTCCTTAATTTTCGCCTGCTCTCTATGATCCGGCCTTCCTGAATTCAATGTTATTTTGAACTTAGCCCCTTCGACAACAGCATACGTTTTGATCGGCTCTCCACCTGTTTTATTTCTTGTTTCCTTGGCTATGTAAAGTAAGCCAGATTTGTATAACCGGCGAAGTATGCATGTAGAGCTATTTAAACCTTTTCCATATTTCATTACAACAGGAAGAAATTCTTTCGGTTCAAACATCTTGTTACGGTACTCGGTATCTAACAGATACCTTATTTCAGAGCTTAGTGAGTTCATTTGTCGTTCAAAATAGTTTTAGAGCATTAACAGAATAAAAACCCCGGAAGTACACACGGGGAAGCCAGCCAGCGAGGAGCTTGGGAGGAGTGCTGGCTGGAGGGGAGATTCATTTTGCTTTCTCCGAAATTCTTTTTGCTTTAGCCCAAACTTTTGGATACGCTATTTGCGCCCATGCTGGTATTGCGTCTTTCTTATACCAGTTAAATATACGCTGTCTCGTATGATATTTTTTGAATAGCTCGTATTTGTTCAGAATGTCTGCAACAGCCTGCGGGCCACCAAGTGCGTCTATTAGTTTTTTAGCTTTCATGCCCGGCATATTAGCAGTATGCTTATACTATGTCAAATAAATTTTGCTGTAGAACCTAAAAATATGTAAAATAATTCTTGACAAGAGAATATTTAATAGATTAAGATGCGGCTACTTGATGACCGGAAGCAATTCAAGTGATGAAAAGGGAAAGCGCAATAGGCAACTAATATTGCAGCGGTGCGCGAGTACAGTGGAGTTAGACTGAACCCTGATAAGACCGTAGGCTGTAGCAGTAGAAATATTCTTGCAAGTGTTTTTGTTGGTGCAGTAAAGTGTAGTTGTAGTACCGCTGGCGATTGAGAACCGATTATCCGCGCTTCGGCAGAAGATAATCAAACGTCATACAGTCGCCAGCACCCATAATTGGTATCGCTCCATAAACAAATGCGGTACTTGCGGGCAAGCCGCTCCAAATTAACTAAGGAGAATGAAATGTTCTTGTATGTTTTTGAAGATGGAGATGTTGCAGTTCGCGCCGCACTTAGAGAAGGTGACTTGCAAAGTGTTGAAAATGGCTTTCTGCAAATCATTGACATTTCCGATCCTGCTGCTCCAGTATATCTTGATGGAACCGCTGTAAAGGTTCTTGCTTAAAGCAGTCGCGGCTTGTGGAAACACTGGACTGGTTTTCCGGTCGGCTCGTAAGGGCTTAACAGCGAATAGTTTGAAATGCTGGTGATGTTGTAAGACTTGGCCCGTGTGAGACTAATTAAATATCGAAAGTTTTTCGAGGCCCAAAACTCACGTTAATCAATGATTTGCCGAGAACCGGCCACCGGCACCAGTATTTATCTAAAGTGAGCGGCGTTGAAGGAAACGCAACCATAGACAAGGTACGGGCAACATCGGAATGAACCCGTTTAACAGTGTGTAAAGTGACCGTAGTTGCAAAAGACTTGCTTAACACTGACGGAGCTATCAACGTGGCGGTTGAGAAACTTTTGGAATGGTTTGCCATAGCTGGTATCAAGTCCAGCCTCACTTTAAATAAATGTTAAGGAGGATGTATGAGCTATCAGGAAATGCGTACAGAATGCGAAAATTTCGCCAAAGCACATATTATCGAGTGTGCAAATGAATTGATCGAGTGGAGTAGAACAGGACTGTTAGTTGATGGCAAAGTAAGAGAATTGGCGCGTCAATGTGCTAAATGGACTGGAGCAAAAGATTCTTTAACTGTTGCGGAAAGCATTGTCAAGAATGAGGCTTTGCTTTTATGTTCGCGTAATGAGCCTTAAATGTGAGTCTAAAGATTCTACGGTGCAATGATTAAATTATGAGGATAAAATGGCAGAACCTATATTTACCGAACGTGAGCTATCCGAACATCGCCGCGATGAAGAGGTATTTGTTAAAGCGGCAATGAAGGGCAACATGAATCCTGTACTTCAATTCTGGAAAACAAAACGCCTTGAACTTGTGAAGAGATTGTTTGACAGGTTTGAGGCTGATGGACGCGAGAAAGGAGTAAATTGTGCTTGATCTTACCCAACAAGCAAAAACAGCCGCATCAATTACGGATGCTTGGTTTAACACTCCAATTAAGCCTAGAAAGCCCTCAGACATTGATAAACTGGATAAGGCTATCGCACTATCCGGTGAACTCCAAAGGCTCTCCAGCGAGCTTAAACACACCTTGCCGGGTACGTTTGATGCTACCATTGAGCAGAACATTGACTTTCTGCATGATATAGTAAATAACTTCGGTGCGATCAGGATGCACTACTACATAGCAAGAAACGAAGATTCTTGCAAAACTTCGGAGGAATAATGGTACACCAGCACATTGTAAACAGGATTAACCGCCGCATCTTCGCTGTTGACCCTTCGAGACGTTCACTAAAGATTATCCTGTCACTGGTAGCGATAATCGTCATTTCCTTTATCATCGGCTACGTGCAAGGCCGATTGTGACCCGGTGCCGCGATGAGATACGTATTCCTAATCATCGCGTTGCTTTACACGAAAGATGCCACTACCGAGCGGCAAGAGCTAAAAATAGGTGATGGTTTACCTGAATTTATCGGCGCGCCATGTACCTTGAAGAGTGATTATGTTGATGGGAAGTGTGTGTTATTTGAAGTTTTGAAAAAGCCGAGGATAAGGAAAAATGGAAAACGCAAGCAAATCGCAATTAAAAAGGCTGGCAGTGCAAAATCCAGATGAACTAAAACGAAAAGTATGGAAATCTGGCGATGAAGCCGCATGGCTTGCTGATAAGATAGTTACCGGATCGCCGGATTATTGCCAGTCGGCAGCTCAATTGTTACGCAAATATTCCACACTTGAACAGCAACTAGCCGAACTATTAGCCGCCGCAAAGCAAACAATCGAAGAAAACTGGCACCTTGCCGATGGTAATAATTGCACGTTAAAAGTGTTGCGCGAGGCTGTTTATAAAATCGAAGGTTGGAAATGAAACATAAATTATCGCATTGGTTTCCGGCACATGTTAAACCTGTTCGTGTTGGAGCATATCAGATAACTATTAACAAATGGTACTGTTGGTGGGATGGTAAGAGTTGGGGATGGGCTGCCAGAACACCAAGTCGATCATATATTTATAGAAGTATTGATAACGCACCCCAATACAAATCATGGAGAGGTATCGTTAAATGACCTCACAATATGATAATGGATGGTTGCCGATTGAATCAGCGCCGAAGACTGGCGAAAAAGTGATTATCGGATTTTATCGTGACTGGGTGGTTACATCTAATAACGGAAGACAATCATTCATGTCATTCGGCAGATTCAAGAATGGTCGCTGGGAGTATGAGGGGCAGGGATTTGAATGGGAACCTACACACTGGATGCCACTACCACCACCACCAAAGAAAGGTATTGCATAATTGAATCATATCTGCCATAATTCACCCGCATTCACGATTTTTGATCGGATCGAGTTTGCGGATATAAGCTGGAATGGATGCAAAGCCCCTTTAGATAGGGCGTGTTGCCGAGTTGAGCAAAAACCCATTCCAGCAAGAATACCGCTCAGCCCGACGATCAAAACACGTCCTACCTACAGGGGCTTTTTCGTGTGTGCCGTACTCCACACGCAGTAATGTGGTCGCCCTGCCAGCATGGAATAATAGGGGTCGCTTAAACTAACAAGCCGAGCGCGTAGAATTGCTAATGCACGAGAACACGATAAACAGGCAAATAGGGTTACATTAGAGCTTAGTCCACTTAACGGACGCCTGATAATACGAATATGCATTTAACATCCCTTAGAGTCCATAAGGCAATGTTACTGAGATTGGGTATAGGTAACCCTTCTTGGCTTGTTCTATCACTAAAACAAAGTAACTTATAACTTGGAGAATATATAATGAATACTTATGATAAATGCAAAACAATCCGCAGACTTATCATGAACCGCGCGGCAGAAGTGATTGCATATAAAAATTGGGGTGATGATTTTGCAGCTAAACAAATTCGTAATGCTCCAGAAGAGATTGAGCAACAAATGAAAGGCGGGAAAGAACTATTCGGAATTCAACCAGCAGAACTTACAGAGACAGAAATGGCTGATTTGGGTTTCGGAATCTGGAATGATACAACTACTATGCGTTTAATACCACTGTGGCTTTTACCGTTTTTAGCAGATGAAATTGAAGCCGAGTGTATTAGCGGTGAAAAGACAGTTATAAAGAAATCCGAGATGGATAACGACAATCGTTTTGGATGCCTTGCGTATGGCGTAACACCTAAAGTTAAATAACATTTGATTTGCTCAGGATTTCACCACAGGGATACATAACAATGAACAATGAAATGTCAGAACTAATCACAGCAAAAGAACTAGGGCAAATGCTGATTGAATATGGTGATGTCCCGGTAAAGCTAAGAGATGGATTTCTTTTCAGCACTATTCTTAAAAAAGACGCTGTATCAATTTGCCTTCACTCCGCATCTGGTACAGCTTATGGCGATATTCCAGCAGTGGCTAGACTTGATATTGTGGTACATGACAACGCATAATCTCTTAAACAAAGGAAAGCATCATGCACGTTTGGATAATTGAAATGAAGTATAACGATGGTCAATATTATCCTCTTGTTGACTCTGCTAGAACTGTCAGATCACTAGCAAGATATGATAAAAATACATTATGGGAAATACTTTACCCAGATGCAAAATTCCGTATTGTTAAATACACCTCTACAAAAGGAAAGTAACCATGAAAATATCCAGCCTGTTATTTTGGAGAAAGAAAGAGCCTGAAATTTTTGATGCATACGGGGAACATTTAAAAAAGAATGCGCATGAAAAAGCTATAAAAGAGCAAAAGTTTGCCGAAGAAAAGCTAGCTTGGGAAATTGAAAACGAAAAGAAAAAGAAACTCGACGCTTGCTATCTCAATACAAGGCGCACAGCATTCAATGGTACTTATGAAGAGTATTTGGCTCACTATAACCATAACAGCCTAAGCTCGTTGCAAAGCTTGGCAATATCAAGAGGCCAGATGTTAGGCGCATTAAGTGCTCAAGGTGGCAATTATGGAAACCTTGGATTACTTGGGCAAAACATTCTATATTAAAAAGGAAAGTAACCATGCAAGAAAAGAAAGTATCGAAAGTTGGCTGGTTGCCTGTTGAAGAGAAGATTGGCGAAACGTGGCGCGCAATTGAAATACCATTCATTCTTCGAGACTCGTTGCTAGCCTTACCTAAGAAAATGGCAATACGTGAATCAAAGACCGGCGAAGCGCGCAAAGTAAAGGTAACGCTATCGCTTAAGGTTGAGGATGTTTGAAATAATTAATATTGGAGAAATCATGAGTGAGCAAAAAGTATTGAACCTGTATCAGCGTATTAACGAGATCAGGAAAAAGGTTGACTACATCCAAAAGGATAAGTCTGTTTCAACTGGAGGAGGTAGCTATAAGGCGGTTACTCACGATCAAGTTACGGCTATTCTTCGTGAGCATTTAATAGCTTTCGGTGTTGTTTGCGTACCAACTTTGATTACGTCAAAAGCAAATGACAAGATAGGTGATGCAAAGCAATTCCGCTATGACGCGACATATCATTTCGACTTCGTTAATTGCGATGCGCCGGAAGAAAAGCTGTCAATCGTTATCGAAGCTCACGCTATGGACAATGCTGACAAAGCGCCCGGAAAAGCTTTAAGCTACGCTAAGAAATACGCTGTTCTTAAACTGTTTGAGATTGAAACAGGTGAAGACGAGGAAAGCCGGTATCAAAACACAGATGTTGACGTTGCATTTTACGTTGACTTGATTAACTCTGCCGAAACAATGGATATTCTAAAAAAGGTGTTTGCTGAAGGTTTTGGCGCTGCAAATACTGCAAAGGATAAAGAGGCGGCAAAGACAATTTTGAACGCTAAAGACAAGCGTAAAGCCGAGTTGTCGAAATAATGGAACAACGTACAGAAGAATGGTACATGGCGCGCTGTGGGCAGCTAGGAGCTAGTCAGTTAGCATCTGCACTAGCTGAAGGTAAAGGCGGCGCAGAATCATCCACAAGGCGTAATTTGATGGCTGAAATAGTAGCCATGAGATTAACCGGGCAAGCTCCAGATGGATTTACTTCTGCTGCTATTCAGTGGGGAATTGATAACGAGCCACTTGCAAGAGCAATGTACGAAATTAAAACCAATACAGATGTTGAGCAAGTTGGTTTTATCTCGCATCCATCAATAGAATGGACTGGCGCAAGCCCGGATGGATTGATAGGTGATGACGGGCTGATAGAGATAAAATGCCCAAACACAGCAACGCATATTGACTATCTAATGGCCGGTAAAGCACCAGCGGCTTACATTAAGCAAATGCTGTGGCAGATGGAATGCACTGGCCGTAAATGGTGCGACTTCGTTAGCTACGATCCGCGTATGCCGGAAGACTTGCAATTGTTTGTAATTCGCTTTGAGCGCGATGACGAAAAACTGAAAGAGTTACGCGTTGGTGTTATCAAGTTTTTGGATGAAGTAAACGAAGTGATGGATAAATTGCAATCGTATCGTGATAATCAAATAAGGAACCCAAGATGAACTTCAAACCACAAGCCCTTGATAAGCTGGAAGGAGCAGAATGATGAGCGATAAAGAACGCATGGCAGAGCTTGAGCAAAAGTTAATCGAAAAAGATATTTACTACACGCGCAAGCTGGCGGAGCAGCAGGCAAAGAACGCCATAATGCGTGAATATTGTTGGCTTGAGCATAAAAAATTATTTGGTAAAGAGTTTGATGTTGGTGAGCCAGAAGAACTCATCAACCTCCTAGCCAAAGCGAAAGAAGAAGGCAGGAAAGAGGTATGTAGAGAATTCGCTAGCAGGGTAAATAGCGCCACGGCAATAGCAGCATCCGCACCTAAACCACAAGGAGAAACAAAATGAAAATGTTCGGAACGGCACGTCTAGGATCAGATATGGAAATTCGCTTTATGCCTGACAAAACACCAGTCGGCCAAGTATCATTAGCCTTCAAGCTTGGCATAAAAGACAAGCAAACAGGCGAATACAAGACTCAATGGGTAAGCGCATCATTGTTTGGAAAACGTGCTGAAACTCTTGCACCTATGCTGAAAAAAGGTGCATTGCATGGATTCTTTTTGCGTGATATTCACATCGAAGAATATGAAAAGAATGGCGAGAAAAAGGTAATTATGAAAGCCATTATCGAAGATGTTGAATTGTGCGGAAAACAAAGCGCAGAACCGGCGAAGAGTGAGCCTAAATCTAGCGGCTCATTTCTGGACATGGATGATGATATTGTATTTTAGCCACACGGAAAGAACGGTGCTGGAGTTGGGTGGAGGATGATTTAAATTTAGCTTGCGTCATCCAAAGGTGTCAAAGCCGATAAAGATGCCAACGTAAAGTTAACCGGCGGGCTGACCGCAGAAAGTGAGAAAACAAATGAATGACCAAGTTAAAACTGCGCAGCAAAACGAAGCGCATATCAGCCCATCCTTGTTGAACGATGGGTTGGGGCGTGACGCACTATGGGCGTGGTTTGGACTAAGTTACTCAACTTGGCTTACGTTGCCTCGCGTAATGATGCACGAAATGCCTGACGAATGGCAAGGGTGCATGGCTGAGTTACTAAGCGAATGGGATGCAGAATGGGATAGTAGCGGGATGCCGAGTCCGTATGTATCGGCTAGAAAAGGGAATAAATTTGTTCGGTGGCCTAGCTGGTTGTTGAACTACAAACGACCTGATAAGGAACAGCTAAATATGATGCGCCCCAACATGAAGTTAACTCTGCTGGACGAAGCCAGTCCGGTGGAGCGAAGCGGAACGAAAGTTGAACGTAAAGTTAGAACAGGAGGATATATGTATCACAACGAACCACCACCAAGATGCAAAAACTGCGGTTCCATACGAAGCGAGCGATTCCACCAAGTAACACGGCAAGGTATTCGATGCCTTGATTGTGGACATGAGCACGCGACTATGACGCGCAACCCAAACGGGACAAGTACAACGTGGACGCGTAGTGAAACTGACAATGTGTTCTAACATTTGAATTAACCGGCGCGCGCTTTTGCGCGTCCGGGTTGAATGAAGGGTTAGGCGTATTTTTCGACGGAGGTAATATGGCAGTAGGATATTGTAGAGAATGTGGAAGTGAGTTTGGTCATCTGAGCTATTGTAGACGAATGGCACAGACCACAACAACCATTGGCACTCCACCATGTAAACACGGTAATGGGTGGCATATCACGGTCAGATTTTGGTGGTTTGAAAAACGCCTATTTGTATGTAGTGACTGTGGAGAGGCGATAGAGACGCCTAACAATTTGAATTAACCGGCGCGCTTCAGCGCGTCCGGGTTGAATGAAGGGTTGTGCGTCAGCTTAACTACGGAGAATTAAACGATGAAAATTGATGACTGGTTTGATGATTTTTACCTGATGATATGCGAACTGCCTGACCGCACTAGCCCGGAGGATGACCCGGAGGCTATCGTCGCGAGTCGGGAAGAACTGCGTACCTGCATTGAGGTGGCTATTCAATGTGCGCAAGAGCGAGCAGATTTGCAATGACGCACAACATACCAGCTAACTCGGTCGCCGAAGGCGATCCGGTGGAGGCCGAAGGCCGGAACGCAAGTTGAGCGCCGGGTTGGGCGTAACGTTTGAAAGGATAAGAAAAATGAGCGCAGAGACAGATGCAACAAAATCAACTGATCCACTATATGCGGAAACATGTGAGTTTGTGAAAAACACCGGAAAGACAAGAATTTCGTCGGTGCAGACTGAGTTTCGGATTGGTTACAACCGAGCAGCAAGACACCTTGAAGCAATGGAAGCGGACGGCATTGTAACGCCAATGGATATGCGCGGAGAACGGCAGCTTGTGACGCCCAACATTTGAATTAACCGGCGCGCATCAGCGCGTCCGGGTTGAATGGGGGGTTCGGCGTGTTGCAGTCCTACGAAGACCGACTTTTAACAAGGGGAAGAAACATGAAACTGTACCACTTTTGCGCGATGAGACAAGGTTCAGGCAACGGGGTTTTATCATACACGGATGGAACTGTTCAGTCAGACGCCAACTTTGCTGACGCGGAGCGATACGCCGCACTAAAGCGGGACATTACCGACCTGATGGACACGAAGTGTGATGGCGCTACTAATGTTGTTTTGCTGTCGCTGACGCTCATTGGCGAGGTGACGCC
>Ga0224505_10002148_pt1 | contig 11776 bp, 14 predicted proteins | sample SF_Jan12_sed_USG_FD_169102 | JGI IMG/M metagenome (GOLD analysis project Ga0224505, IMG submission 169102) | Sediment microbial communities from San Francisco Bay, California, United States - SF_Jan12_sed_USGS_4_1 | ecosystem: Environmental > Aquatic > Marine > Sediment | place: USA: California...
ACCGTTGCTGCGCTCCCCGCCCCCCGATTCCACCGAGACCCGCACCCGTCTGCGCCCCGGCTGTTGCCAAGGAATCCACGTGGAATCCCTGTCCAGGGGCGGCTTCCTGGGGCGAGTCGGGGGGAAAGCCCAGGTCGGGGTAGTTGGCCGTGGGTGGGGTAGCGCGGTCGGACAGCCGGCGGCATCGAGCGCTCCGGTCCGCAGAGCACCGTCGTTCGACGCCGTCCAACGGCCGGGTCGACGCCTTCCATGGGCCGGGCCCCGGCCCTTGCCAAGGAATCCACGTGGAATCCTTGGCGACGGTCCCGGAGTCGGGGTCGGACTTGGAGGCGAGAGACTGGGCGGGGCCGAGGCTGGGGCTGGAGGCGGATCGCCGAGTAGGGCGGACAGAACCTCCGCTGGGACGGCGCAGAACGCGGCGCCGCCAGTCGAGGTTTTCGCCAGTTTTGCCCTCGATTCCGGGCAGTATGGAGAGATGCCCATGCGCCAGGACTGCAAGCAGTTCGAGTCCCGCTCCTACGCGAACGGCGAGACGGTGCGGAAATGCAACCTCGACCTCGCACCTGAGGCCCCGTGGCGCTGTCCCGCCGACTGCCCCGCCTACGAACGTCGTCTCGCCGACGTCGCCTGGGAGCACGGCACGCTGGTGACGCCACCGACGCCCCCCGAGCCACCCGGCCTCGGCGACGAGGACGGTCGGGTCGCCGCCGTGCTCGACCAGGCCGAGGACATCGTCAACGCCATCGGCCCCGAGGTGGTCTCGGAGTTCTCGGTCCGCGACCCGCGCCGCGACCAGCCACGCTGGAAGCGCCTCTTCCGTCGAGGCGGCTGACCGCACATCCCGACACTGCGCCCAGCGGTTTGCCGCCAGCGCCCCTATTTGCACTACTCTCGTAGGAGAAATCACCCCGCCAATCGGTTCTCCCTGAGGTCTACGTGCCAGCATTCCACCCCGACGTGGCCACCGCGCTCGCCGGTCCCGAGTGGCTCGTGGCGCGACGTAACGCCGCCGCCGAGCTGTTCGCATCGGCTCCCATGCCGACCGCGGAAGACGAGGTGTGGCGGTACTCGCGCATCGGCAAGCTCGACCTGGCCCGCTACCGCCCCAGTTCCGCCTCGCCGCCGGCCGACCCCTCCAGCACCGGCCTTGCCGACCTTCTCGCCCGGACGACGGCACATCTGCCCACCGTCCGCTCCGCCACCGTGCTCACCGTCGACGGGCACGTCAGCCGCATCGACGTCGAGCCCAGCGCCGCTGCCGCCCTGACGATCAGCGGCCCCACGGACGCAGACCAGCTCGGCGCGCTGGAAGCCGCAGTCGACGTCTTCGCCACGGCGAACGACGCCTACTCCGACCCCGTCGTCATCTCCGTGCGCGCCGCGAATTCCGTCACCGCGCCCGTCGTGGTGGTCCACCTCGTCAGCGCCGACGGCGCCGCGGTGTTCCCCCGCCTCGTCCTCGACGCTGCCCCGGGCAGCGCCGTCTCGGTCATCGAGGTCTTCGCCTCGGCCGACGTCGACGCGCTCGTCGCCCCCGTCGCCCAACTCCGGGCCGGGCGCGACGCCCGCGTCCACTACGCCGCGCTGCAGATCCTCGGGCCTCGGGTCTGGCAGGTCGCCACGATGACGGGCGAAGCCGATGCCCAGGCCCACCTGGCCGCCTCGGTCGCCGCCTTCGGGGGCGCCTACGCCCGCCAACGCAGCGACGCCCGCCTGGCCGGCCGCGGTGCCACCGGCGAGCTCGTCTCGCTCTACTTCGGCGACGACGACCAGATGCTCGACTTCCGCACGTTCCAGGACCATGCCGCGCCCGATTGCACCTCTGATCTGCTGTTCAAGGGCGCCGTCGACGGCCGGTCGCACTCGGTCTACACCGGCCTCATCCGCGTCCGACCCGACGCCCGGGGCACGAACGCCTACCAGACCAACCGCAACATCAAGCTCTCCGATGACGCCTGGGCCGAGTCGGTCCCCAACCTCGAGATCGAGAACAACGACGTCCGTTGCAGCCACGCCTCGACCGTCGGCCCGCTCGACCCCGACCAGCGCTTCTATCTGGAGAGCCGCGGCGTCCCGCCAGACGCGGCCGAACGGCTGATCGTGGCCGGGTTCTTCGGCGAAGTGCTCGAACGTCTCGCCGTACCCGAGCTGGTGCCCGCCGTCCGCGAGCACCTCAATCGCCGCATCGCAGCGGTGTCCCCGACCGCGGAGGTGGCGGTATGAACGGCCAGCCGCAGCGGGTCTGCGCCGTCGACGACCTGCCGCCCGGCAGTGCCCGGCGCTTCGAGGTGGCGGGGCTGACGGTCGCGCTCGTCCGAATCGGCGACGACTTCTACGCGTTGGCCGACACCTGCAGCCACGCCGACGTCTCGCTGTCCGAAGGCGAGGTCCTCGCGGCCGACCGCGAGATCGAATGCTGGAAGCACGGCTCGACCTTCTCGCTGGTGACTGGCGAACCGCAGTGTCTCCCGGCCACCCGACCGGTGGCCGTGTTCGAGGTCGTGGTGGAGGGTGATGACGTGAAGGTGGCGGTCAAGTGAGCGCCGTGTTGGAGATCCGGGGCTTGCGCGCTGCGGTCGGAGACAAGGAGATCCTCCAGGGGATCGACCTCACCGTGCGCGGCGGCGAGGTCCACGCGGTGATGGGACCCAACGGCTCGGGCAAGTCGACGCTGTCCCATGTGCTTGCCGGCAAGCCGGGCTACGAGGTGCTCGCCGGATCGGCAAAGCTCGACGGGGTCGAACTGCTCGACCTCGCGCCCTTCGAGCGAGCGCGGGCCGGGCTGTTCCTCGCCATGCAGTACCCCGTCGAGGTCCAAGGTGTGAAGCTCACCGACGTGCTCGCCGAAGCCGCCGGTGCGTCCGGCCGCGACGTCGCCGAGATCCGTGCGACGCTGCGGGCCGAGGCCCAACGGATCGGCCTCGCGCCCGAACTCGTCGACCGCGACCTCAACGTCGATCTCTCCGGTGGCGAGCAGAAGCGGAACGAGACCGTCCAGCTCGCGGTCTTGAGCCCGCGCATCGCCATTCTCGACGAGATCGACTCCGGGCTCGACATCGACGCGCTGCGGGCGGTGTCCCGCCGCATCGAAGAGGCGACCACCGAGACCGGGCTCGGCGTGCTCGCCATCACCCACTACAGCCGGCTCTTCGCCGAGCTGAAGCCCGACGTCGTGCACATCATCGCCGGCGGCCGCATCGTGGCGACCGGCGGGCCCGAGCTCGCCGACCAGGTCGAGGCCGACGGCTACGCCGCGTTCACGGCGGGGGCCGCCTCGTGAGCCGACCGGCACCGCTCGAGCGCGCCGCGCTCGACGCCGCCCGGGCCGAGCTCGGCGCATGGACCGTCGAAGACGGCAAGCTGCACCGCGAGCTCCGCTTCGCCGACTTCAGCGAAGCCTGGGGGTTCATGACGAGGGTCGCGCTCGTCGCCGAGCAGTTGGACCACCATCCCGAATGGTCCAACGTCTGGGCGACGGTGGTCATCGACCTCGTCACCCACGACGCCAACGGGATCACCGAGCTCGACGTGGCCTTCGCCCGTCGGGTCGATGCCATCGCCAGCGCGCCGCCCGCGGCGCGCCCGGGCGGTTAGGGCGCCGTTCCGCCCAGCGCCTGGCCGATCGCCTCGGCCAGGGTATTCCACGACAGCGTGGCGCACTTGATCCGCGTCGGGAACTTCACCACGCCGCGCAGCGCTTCGAGCTCGCCCAGCTTCACGGTCGGGTGGTCGAAGGTCTCCTCGCCGTCGTGGGTGTGCTCGTGGATGGTGAGCAGCGCCTTGAACGCGTGGGTGAGCTCGTCGATCTCGGCCAGGGTCTTGCCCTTCACCGCCGCCGACATCATCGACGCCGACGACTGGCTGATCGAACAGCCCTGGCCGCCGATGCGAATGTCCCGCACCGTGTCGCCGTCGAGGTCGACGAAGACGACGACCTCGTCGCCGCAGAGCGGGTTGAGGCCCTCGGCGCGCACGGCGGGCGGTTCGAGCTCGCCCCGGTTGCGGGGGCTCTTGTAGTGGTCGAGCACGATCTCGCGATAGAGATCCTCGAGACCGGACATGGGAACGCTCCTCGAAAAGACTCGCCGGCAGCCTAGAAGCCGAAGATGTCGTCGGCGGCGCTCAGCGCGGCCACCAGCGCATCGATGTCGGACTCGTCGTTGTAGAGGTACCAGCTGGCCCGCGGCGTGGCCGGCACCGACAGCACCTTCATCAGCGGCTTGGCGCAATGGTGCCCCGCCCGCACGCACACGCCGGCCTCGTCGAGCACCTGGGCCAGGTCGTGGGCGTGCACGTCCTTGTAGGTGAAGCTCATCAGCCCGCAGCGCTCGCCCGGTTCGGCCGGTCCGAAGATCGTCACGTCGTCGCCGTGGACCTCGCGCATCCGCCGTAGGGCGTACGCGGTCAGCCGGCGTTCGTGATCGCGCACGTTCTCCATGCCCAACGCGCTCAGGTAGTCGACCGCGGCGCCGAAACCGACGGCCTCGGCGATCGCCGGCGTGCCGGCCTCGAACTTCTGGGGGATCTCCGCGCAGCTGAACCCGTCGACGGACACGTCGAGGATCATCGAGCCGCCGCCCAGGAACGGGGGCATGGCTTCGAGCAGCTCGGCCCGGCCCCACAGCGCGCCACAGCCCGTCGGGCCGCACATCTTGTGCGCCGAGAACGCGATGAAGTCGGCACCGAGCTCGACGACGTCGGTCGGCACGTGGGGCACGTACTGGCAGGCGTCGACCAGCACGGTCGCGCCGTGGGCGTGGGCGGCGTCGGCGATGGCGCGCACCGGGGTGAGCGTGCCGAGCACGTTCGACGCGGCGCTGAACGCGACCAGCTTCACGCCGTCGAGCAGGCGGTCGAGATCGGCCAGGTCGAGCCGGCCGTCGGCCCCCACGGGGATCCAGCGGAGCTCGATGCCAATCTGCGCGGCGAGCATGTGCCACGGCACGATGTTGGAGTGGTGCTCGAGGTAGGTGAGCAGCACGGTGTCGCCGGCGCGCAGGTTGGCCCGCCCCCACGTGTTGGCGACGAGGTTGATGGCCTCGGTGGCGTTGCGGGTGAAGATCAGCTCGCGGGCCGCCGGCGCGCCGACGAAACGGGCGACCTTGCGACGGGCGCCCTCGAGGGCTTCGGTCGCCTCGGCGGCGAGCTCGTAGGCGCCGCGGTGCACGTTGGCGTTGGACCGCTCGTAGTAGGCGGTCATCGCCTCGAGCACGGCCCGCGGCTTCTGGGAGGTGGCGGCGGAGTCGAGGTAGACGATGGGGTGGCCCCGCTCGAGCCGGCGCAGGATCGGGAAGTCGGCCTTGACGGCTGCGGTGTCGAGCCCTGCGGTGGGGATGGTGGCGCTCATGCCGCCCGCCAGGCGTCGTAGCCCTCGGCCTCGAGCCGGTGGGCCAGCTCGGGCCCGCCCGACTCGGCGATGCGGCCGTCGACGAGGATGTGGACCCGGTCGGGCACGAGGTGGTCGAGCAGGCGCTGGTAGTGGGTGATGACCAGCGCCCCCATGTCGGGCCGGTCGCGGCGGACCTCCTGCACGCCCTTGGCGACGATGCGCAGCGCGTCGACGTCGAGCCCGGAGTCGGTCTCGTCGAGGATGGCGAGGTCGGGCTGCATCAAGGCGAGCTGGAGGATCTCGTTGCGCTTCTTCTCGCCGCCCGAGAAACCCTCGTTGAGATAGCGGCCCGCCATCGAGTCGTCCATCTCGAGCCGGGACATCCAGTCCATCATCGCCAGGCGCACTTCGAGCACCGACAGGTCGACGCCCTGGCGAGCGCCCATGGCCTGGCGCAGGAAGTTGGTGACCGACACGCCCGGGATGGTCTGGGGGTACTGGAAGGCGAGGAACATGCCGGCCTTGGCCCGCACGTCGACATCCCAGCCGGTGATGTCCTCGCCCTTGAACCGCAGCCGCCCACTGCTCACGCGGTACTCGGGGCTGGCCAGCAGCGCCTGAGCCAACGTGGACTTGCCCGAGCCGTTGGGGCCCATGACGGCGTGCACCTCGCCCGGCTGGACCGTCAACGAGACCCCGTTGAGGATCGGCTTGCCGTCGGCGGCCACGACCACGTGGAGATCGTCGATCTCGAACAGGGGACTGCTCATGGCCGACCAGTGTATTAGTCCTACCGCCGTAGTGGAAATGTCGGAGGTCACAATCGACACGGCGCGAGTCGGTCGGCGGGGGCCGGCGGGGATCAGCTCAGCCGGGGGATGACCTCGTCGGTCAGCGCCAGGAACGTGGCGTGGCTGAGCGGCGCGGCCAGCAGATAGCGCAACGGCATCGTCTCTTCGAGCTCGAGGAGCCGGTCGGCCACGCGCTCGGGCGTGCCCCAGATGATGACGTCGTCGACGTAGCGCTGGATGGGGTCCTCGACGACGCGCACCCCGCGCATCGCGGCACTGCGTTCGGGGTTGGCGTACGAGCCGACCATCCACGATGCGCCCTGGCGCGCGACGGCCTCGGCCTCGGCGTCGGTCGGAGCGATGGCGAGCAGCCGTGCGATCGGCGTGTCGGCAGTCTGGGGGCCGAAGCCGGCGTCGGCCCGCAGCTCGGCGTAGCGGGAGAGCTTGGCGCCGATCTCGCGGTGGCCCGAGTGCGGGTCCATCAGGATTGCGTGGCCGTTGCGGGCCGACCACTCGACCGCCGGTGCCGACGACGAGGCGATCCACGTGGGCGGGTGGGGCTCCTGCAGCGGCTTGGGGAGGACCTCGACGTCGTCGAAGTGCCAGTTGTCGCTGTGGTAGGTGAGCCGCTCGTTCCGCCACGCCGCCAGCACGATGTCGACCGCCTCGCGAAAGCGCGGGTAGCTCTGCTCCTCGGTGACGTCGAACGCCGCATACTCGGTGCGGTCGAAGCCGCGCCCGGCGCCCCAGTTCACCCGGCCGCCGGACAGCACGTCCAGCAGGGCGATCTCCTCGGCGATGCGCAGAGGGTGGTAGAACGCGGCCAGCGTCACGCCCATGCCGATGCGCAGGTTGGTCGTCCGGTCGGCGACGTGCATGCCCATGAGGTGCACCGACGGGCACACCGAGTACCCCGAGAAGTGGTGCTCGGCCAGCCAGACCGCGTCGTAGCCGCCCCGGTCCATGACGTCGATGCGCTCGAGCGCCCGCTCGTAGACCGTCGTGATCGGCACCCGGCGCTGCGGCCAGGAGAAGAACTGCAGTACGGCGAACTTCACGACCCTGCTCCCCTCGGCACCGGCACCGGCGGATCTGCGGGCCGGCGGGTGAACGGCTCCCGACACTATTCGGCCGGGCGCCCGGCGTCGGCTGGGAGGGCCGCGGCGGGCGCCGGTAGCGTCGTCGGCCATGTCCACGGTGCTGCAGTCCCTACCCGTCGGCGAGCGCGTCGGCATCGCCTTCTCCGGTGGCCTCGACACCAGCGCCGCCGTGGCGTGGATGCGCGAGAAGGGCGCGGTGCCCTACGCCTACACCGCCGACCTCGGCCAGTACGACGAGCCCGACCTGTCCTCGGTGCCCGAACGGGCGCTCGCCTACGGTGCCGAGGGCGCCCGACTCGTCGACTGCCGGACCGAGCTGGTCCACGAGGGGCTGGTGGCGTTGCAGTGCGGCGCGTTCCACATCAGCACCGCCGGGCGCACCTACTTCAACACGACGCCGCTCGGCCGGGCCGTCACCGGCACGCTGCTCGTGCGGGCCATGCGCGAGGACGGGGTCGACATCTGGGGCGACGGGTCGACCTACAAGGGCAACGACATCGAGCGCTTCTACCGCTACGGGCTGCTGGTCAACGAGTCGCTGCGCATCTACAAGCCGTGGCTCGACCCCGACTTCGTAGGCGAGCTGGGCGGCCGCAAGGAGCTGAGCGAGTTCCTCGTCGCCCGGGGCCTGCCGTACCGCGACTCGACCGAGAAGGCGTACTCCACCGACGCCAACATCTGGGGTGCCACCCACGAGGCGAAGCGGCTCGAGTACCTGAACGAGTCGATGGACCTCGTCGATCCCATCATGGGCGTCGCCCACTGGGACGAGTCGGTCGCGATCGCGCCCGAGACCGTCACGGTCCGCTTCGAAGAGGGCTGGCCGGTCGCCATCGACGATGCCACCTTCCCCGACGCGGTGGCGCTGGTGATGGAGGCCAACGCCGTGGGCGGACGCCACGGCCTGGGGATGTCCGACCAGATCGAGAACCGGATCATCGAGGCGAAGAGCCGGGGCATCTACGAGGCGCCCGGCATGGCCCTGCTGCACATCGCCTACGAGCGGCTGCTCAGCGGCATCCACAACGAGGCCACCCTCGAGAACTACCGGACCATGGGGCGCCGCCTCGGACGGCTGTTGTACGAGGGCAGGTGGTTCGACCCGCAGTCGGTGATGCTGCGCGAGCCCTTGCAGCGCTGGGTGGGTTCCGTCGCCACCGGCGAGGTCACGATCCGGTTGCGGCGCGGCGAGGACTACACCATCCTCGACACCCAGAGCCCCAACCTCACCTACGAGCCCGATCGGTTGTCGATGGAGCGCTCCGACACCGTGTTCGGGCCGCTCGACCGCATCGGTCAGCTGACGATGCGCAACCTCGACATCGTCGACACCCGGGCCAAGCTGGCCCGCTATCGCGCGGTCGGCACGCTGGTGGGCGGCGACTCGCTCGGCATGCTCGGTGCAGGCCAGGGTCGCCCGGACGACGCTGCCGGCTCCGAGACCTGAGCCACGAAAGCTGAGACCCCGAGAGCTGGGCGGCCCGCCGGGGCGACACCGCGACCGTGGCGCTGCCGCTGTGGCGCGCCACTGATGCCGACCCGTCAGGCGTCGGGTTCGAGGCCGGCGGCACGGAGCTGGGCGGCAAAGCGCTCGGCGCGGGCTTCGGCCGTTTCGGCGCGGGCTTCGGCCGTGTCGAGGAGCTCCTGGGCCGATCGCGCTCGCACACCTCGATGGTCGACCAGGCCGAGCTGTCCGTCGATCGCGACGAACGAGATGCCCCCGAGCTCGGGACAGGAGCGGTCGAGCCAGGCCTGTGGCGCGAGGTCGGCCGGCCCCAGCCTCGTGACGTCGGGCTCGGCAGGGTGCGCGTACAGCACGTACACGACCGTGCCGAGACGTTGGTAGCGGCGGAGCTTGTCGTGGAAGGACGGAACGTCGTCGGATCCCGACGGCACCTCGACCACGACGCTCGGCGTCGGACCGCCGGCGGGCTGCTGGTAGGACGTCGCCGTGGGCGCCAGCGCGTCGGCGGGGAGCACCATCACGTCGGGCCCGATGGCGCGAGCGTCAGCCGCCGGGTAGAAGTTCAGGTTGGAATCGACCGTGAGCTCGTGGCCCAGAGCCCGGGCGGCCGCCAGCGCGACCAGCTCGCGGATACGTCGATGGTCGCGGCTCTCGGGCACGAACACCTCGTCGTCGCTGTGCAGCGTGAACTCGTCGTCGAAGAAGCCCACATCTCGATGCGGCTCGGCCATGCTCACGGCCCCGAGCCTACCGCTGGGCGGTGGGCGGCCCGAGGGCTCGTTTCACGACCCCGCCGCGCTGGCGGGATCGCGATAACGGAAGTCGCAGTGCGACGCGCCCTGCATTCGCGTCTGGGTGCGGTCGAACTCGAGGCCGGGTGCCATCCCCGCGAAGCTGGCGAAGTCGCGGTTGCACGACAGCAGGAACCCCAGGTCGCCGGCGCCGAGTTCGGCGTACATGTCCACGAACTGGCAGTGGGTGACGTCGAAGCCGTAGTGGGCATCGTCGCCGGGCACCTCGCGGATGGTCAGCGAGCCCTCGGCCACCGGACCGCCTCCCGAGAACCGTTCGCGGATCGCGACGACGGTCTCGATGGGCTGGGCCTTGGCCAGCTCCTCGCCCTGGCTGCGGGCGAGCTCGCGGATGGCCTCGCCGACCACTTCGTTGACGGGTTCGGTGCCGAAGCGCTCCTGCATGGCCCGGATGACGGGCACGAGCACCAGCGCCTCGATCCGGCGGCGCTCGAGCAGGGGGAGGTCGTTGACGGTCGCGGTCTTTGCCATGGCCCGATTCTCGCGTCGCCCGGCCGGTCTCCGCTCGTCAGCTGTCGCGGCCGTCGCGCTGCAGGTCCTCTTTCCAGGTGCGGAACCGCTCGTGGTCGACCCCGGAAGGACCCGCGCCCCGGCCGATCCCGTCGGCGGCCTGGGTGAAGGTGAACGTGCGCGACAGATCGCCGATGTCGAGCGCCATCCACACGGTGGCCGTCCGCGACGTGCCCGGGCCGGCCCGCCACAGCACGAATGGGCCGATCTGGCGCAGGTACAACACGTTCGGCTCGCCGATGGCGTCGCCGAGCGCCAGCAGCTCGGGCGGGGCGTCGTCCCAGGCCTCGGCCGGGATGTTCCGATCGACCGGCGGGGTGATCGGCAGGTCCTCGAGGCTGACCGGGGTCAGGTCGATCGGCCGCTGAGAGCGGGGGCTCACCAACCGCGCGCCACCCACTCGTCGAGGCTGGGCCGCTCGGTGCCGACCGTGGTCTCGAGGCCGTGGCCGGGCAGCACCACCGTCTGGGGGTCGATCACCCGGAAGATCTTGTCCTCGATGGAGCGGATGATCTGGTCGAAGTTGCCGTGGTCGGTCTTGGTGTTGCCGGGCCCGCCCGGGAACAGCGTGTCGCCCGTGAACAGGACCGGCGCGCCTTCGAGCAGGAAGCACATGCTGCCCGGCGTGTGCCCGGGCGTCGCGATCGTGTGCAGGCGCAGCTTGCCGACCTGGTAGATGTCCTGGTCCTCGATGACGAAGTCGTAGGGCGAGTCGATCAGGAAGTGGTCGCCGGAGGCGATGCCCACGTCGATGCCGGCGTTGCGAACGGCGGGCACGGCCTGGATGTGGTCCCAATGGCCGTGCGTTTCGAGGACCTTGCGGACGTTGAGCGCCTGGCACAACTCGAGGAGCTGCTCGTGCTCGTTGGCGGCGTCCAACATGACCGCCTCGCCCGTTTCCTTGCAGCGCAGGATGAACACGTTGTTCTCGTACGGGCCGACCACGAGGCTGTGGACGACGGCTCGTCCGTCTTCGTAGTGCAGTTTCGTCGATCCAGGCTCCGGCATGCCGCCGAGGATACTCGGCGGCGCGCCGCTGCTCGCGGCCTCCACGGCCGGGAGCAGCGGGTCCTATGACCGATTCGGTCGTGCGGCCACGCCGCCGCGGTCCTCGCGAGCGGTGCGGCGCAGCGGACTCAGGCGCCGGGGGCCGTGGCCGGCCCGAAGCGGCCGACGAACGGGCGGGAACGGCTCGTCGGGCGGGTCAGCGCGGCCCGCCCGACCAGCAGTGCGGCCATGCCGGCGACGGCCAGCGCCTCGTCGCCCTGGGCCAACGTCCAGGCCTCGAACCCGGCGGCGAGGAGCAGCGCAACCGCCGCGATCTCGGCGACGCCGTGGCCCTCGGCCTCGTCGGCGGCCAGCAGCCCGGCCCGCTCCCGCCCGCCCACCAGGCGGACGATGACCGAGAGCACCCCGAACGCCGCGACCATCATCGCCGCCTTCGTCGCCCACCAGCTCGCCGAGCCGATCGGCGCGTCGCCGATCAGCCCCAGCGCGTAGAAGGCGCCTCCGGCGATCGTGATGGCGCTGAAGTGCCACAGGTACACGGTCATCGTGATCGTGTTCGCGGCGGCCACCGTGAACCAGGCTCGGGGCCGGCGCTCGAGGAGCCGGGTCACCGCCGGGGCGGCCGCGATCGCCAGTGCGCACGTGCCGATGCCGTAGGCCACCAGTGCCAGCGACGGCGGCCAGGTGTTGGAGAAGTCGGCGCCGGGCACCGTCACGAGGGCCAGCGGCCACGGACCGAGGGCGACGAGCGCGGCGGCCGT
>Ga0224505_10002150_pt1 | contig 11766 bp, 10 predicted proteins | sample SF_Jan12_sed_USG_FD_169102 | JGI IMG/M metagenome (GOLD analysis project Ga0224505, IMG submission 169102) | Sediment microbial communities from San Francisco Bay, California, United States - SF_Jan12_sed_USGS_4_1 | ecosystem: Environmental > Aquatic > Marine > Sediment | place: USA: California...
TGCCGACCCACACGCTCTGGCGTGAGCTGCGCTCGCCGACCACCGCGAACCACCACGCGTCGAGACCGACGGTGCTCCCGTGCAGCACGGCCACGCCGAGCACCGCCGCCGCCCCGGCCCCGAGCGCCACCGCGGCCCGAGCGAGGGCCCGCCAGCTCAGCCACCGCCTCAGACCCGCCACCGCCAACCAGACGCCGACGGCGAGCGCGCCGTCGAAACCGGACTGCTTCATGGTCACGGCCAGCCCGCCGGACGCGCCCGCAGCGACGAGCAGACCCGCCCGCCGATCGGTCCGCCGCGCTGCGGACGGGGCAGATTGGGACGCGGCCACCCCCGCTGGCGCCGGGGCCGAGGCCGGGGGCGAGCCCCTCCGGAGCCGTTGCACGCCGCCGAGTGCCAGCGCGACGCAGGCCGCCGACGGCACGGCGGCCAGCAGCTCGCCGTTGGCGGCGAAGCCCTCGGCGCGGGGCGTGGCCGACGCCAACGCGAACACGAAGGCGGCGACGGCGCCGACCCGCCGGCCGCCGAGCGATCGACCGGCGGCGGCCACGGCGAGCACCCCTCCGGCGGCCCAGATCGCCGCGACCAGCCGCACCGCCCACGGGTGGACGCCGAGCGTCGCGAAGGTCAACCGGTACAGCACCAGCATCGCCTGCGGGCGGTCGACCCAGACGTCGTGGTAGAGCCGAGCGCCGCGCGCCCACTGCACGGCGATCGTGGCGTAGCCACCCTCGTCGGCGTTCAACGGGGTGGTCAGGAACGGGATCCGCAGCGCGACGCTGAGCAGCACCGCGGTCGCGATCGACCCGCGAAAGCGGCGGGCGCTCAACGCAACGCGGCGGTGTGGCGGTCCATGGCCTCGAGGATCTGGTCGCGCGCGGCGATCGGAAGGCCGAGCACGGCCCGTTGCACGCCGGCCGCCTCCAGCGCGTCGAGGTTGGCGGGGGAGGGGTCGGCACCGAACACGGTCAGCTGGAGCGCCCCCGGCTCGCGGCCCGCGTCGGCCCACGCCTCGCGCAGCGCGGCGAGCTCGGACACCACCTCGTTGCGACCCTGTATCGGCCCCCAGCCGTCGGCGTAGTCCGCAACCGCGGCCCGCAACTTCGGCCCGGCGCCGGCGGCGATCAGGATCGGCGGGTGCGGCCGTTGGGTCGGCTTGGGGTGGGCCCGGGCGGGGCCGAAGCGCGTGTGCCGGCCCTCGAAGGACACGACGGCGTCGTCGGACCACAGTCGCTTCATGGCCACGATGTGCTCGCGGGTGCGCTCCCGACGGGTGGCGTAGTCGACGCCGTGCGCCGCGAGCTCGGGCTTGTTCCAGCCGAAGCCGATGCCGAACACGAAACGGCCCGCCGAGAGGTGGTCGACGGTCGCCACCTGCTTGGCCAGCCAGATGGCGTCGTGCTGGGGAACGAGGCAGATGCCGCTGCCGAGCCTGATCGTCGTGGTGACCGCCGCTGCCGCTGACAGGGCGCTGAACAGGTCCAGCGTGTGGGCGTAGTGGTCCGGCACGACCGGGCCGCCGGGCCACGGCCCGCTGTCGGTGGGCAGGTGGCTGTGCTCGGGATAGAACACCGATTCGAACCCGCGCTGCTCGGCCTCGCGGGCCAGCTCGGCGGGGTGCATGGTGAGGTCGCTCGGGAACGCCAGCAGTCCGATGTCCATGGCGGCACGGTAGACCGCGGCCATGCGCTTCGGCCCGCGCCGTCAGCGACGGAGCTGAAGGGGCAGATCGAGCCGCTTGTAGAGGTCTTCGAGGAACCGCAGCGTCATACCCCAGATCACGCGCGACCGGTCGACCGTCAGGCCAGGGAACGTCTGGCCGGGCAGCTTGGGATAGTGGTAGTCGACGACCCGTTCGGGGTGGGCGAGCGCCCGGACCCCGAGCCACAGGGCGTCGGCGACCTCGGACGGATCGGGCGAGAGCGTGCGGTCGCGAGCGTCGTGCATCCAGTAGGCGTGAGCGGAAACGGTGATGCGGCGATTGGCGGCGTCGAGATCGTCGAGCCGGCCCAACTCCTCGGCGCCCGACAGGTCGAGGCCGAGCTCCTCGAGGGTCTCGCGCCGGGCGGTCGCTGCGCTGTCGCGGTCGCCGCCGTCCACCCGCCCGCCCGGGAAGGCCATGTGGCCCGACCAGGGGTCGTGCGGATGGCGGGCCCGCTCGATGAAGAGCAGCTCGGTGCCCTCCGGCCCGGGACGGAACACCGCTGCCACCGCGGCGCGGGGCCCTTCTGCCGCGGAGCGACGCGCCGGCCACGCCTGCAGCGCCCGCTCCAGCTCCTGTCGATCCGGCACGAGGTGGGACGGTATCAGCCGCCGGCCCGCCTCTGGCGCGACGGCGGCCCTGGGGGACGTGTCAGCGCTGGTCGATGACGGCGCGGGCCACGAACGGGAACGTGATGCTGACCAGGTCGCCCGCCGATCGCACGACGGCGCCCCGCTCGACGAGCGCGTCGACGTCGGCCAGGTAGGTGGGCGGTCCGAAGGACCGCGACGCCCCGAGGTCGCGCGCCGCCTCGGCGACGGGCACCTGGTGACCGCCGAGACCGACGATGGACTGGAGCATGCGCCGCTGAGGCCCTGGGAGCTGGGCCGGCTCGGCGCCCAGCAACTCGGCGCACAACGCCCGGTCGGCATCGGCGCGACCGGCGTCGACCTCGGACGCGTCGACGGGCGTGCGCCCTCGCCGCAGCGCCGCTCCCGCGTAGGCTCGTACGAGCATCGGGTAGCCGCCGGCCAGCTCGGCGATGCGGGCGAGCGCGCCGTCGGTCCACGCCTCGCGTGGCGCGAGGCTGACGACGAGCGCCGTCGTGGCCTCGGCGTCGAGCGGCTGCAGCACGAGGCCCTCGGCCGCGGCGCACGCAGCGCCGCCGGCGCGGCGCGCGCCGAGCAGGGTCGCGGGGAACCCTGCCTCCGAGATCGACCCGGCCGCCTCGATGATCTCGGCGAGCTCGTCACCGGACGCCAGCTGGAGATCGTCGAGGCACAGCACGATGCCCCGGTGGTGGTCGTCGGCCAACTGCGCGGCGGCTGCCAGCAGATCGGTGAACGGACCCGACCAGCCCTCGTCGCCGGGCGCTGCCTCCCGCGCCGAGGCCGCGGCCTGCCGCTCGACCTCGTCGGCCAACGAGGCCGCCTCGCGCGAGCCGGGACGCCACGCGACGAGTTGCGCGACCGAGTCGGCCAGCGCGCCGTAGGCGGCGCTGCACAGCCGCTGGCTGCGGACGCTGCCGTGGCCCACCGCCCATCCCAGATCGGCCGCCCGCACCGCGCTCGTCTGCAGCAGTGCCGTCTTGCCGACGCCGGGAGCGCCCTCGACGACGACGGGTTTCGCCCCTTGACGGCGGCCGAGTTGCACGAGCCCGCCGACGATCGTGTCGAGCTCGCGCTCGCGGCCGACCAGCACCGGTTCACCACGCCGCTGAGCTGGGGACTCTCGATCGTTCATCGTTCTGATCCGCCTGCCCGTGACGTCAGCTGACCGTTGCCGCCGGACGGCGCGACGCCATTGCCGGCTCGGGATTTTCGGCCATGATGTCGACGCGCACCTGAATCTGCCGCGCATACTACACCTGGTCGGTTGGCGACCCGATTGGCGGGAGGGCGGCGGGAGTGCTGAAGAATCTCCGTTTTCGCACGAAGCTAGCGGCGGTGGTGCTCCCACCGGTGCTGATTTCCTTGATCCTGGGTACGGCGGTCGTTCGGCCCCGCCTGGCCGACGCCTCGCGGGCGAGCCAGGCGGCGGATCGGGCCCGGCTGGCCGAGCAGGTCATGGAGTACGTCGACGGCATCGAGTTCGAGCGCACCTACACGGCGCGCTTTCTCGGAGCGGGCGGCCGCGATGGCGGCGAGGACCGCATAGCTCGCCGGGCGGACACCGACCAGGCCTTCTCCGCGGTCGAGACGCTGCTCCGCTCGGCGTCGTCCGGTGTGATCGACGAGCGCCGGGCCGCCGACCTCCTCGCCAGCGTGAACTCGCTCGACGCGGTGCGCGAGGGCGCCGACCGCACCGACGCCCGCCTGGGCGACACCCTCGTCGGCTACGACGCCCTCGCCGATCGGGTGCTCGACCACATCGTCGCTCTCGTCAGCGCCGCCGACGACGGCGAGCTCGACAGCCTCGGTAGCGCGGCCATCGACTACCTCTACGCCAAGGAATTCCTGACGCGTCGCATCGCGCTGCTGGCCGCACAGATCCGCCTCGGCCAGGGCTCGATCGACGACGTCGCCAAGGTCGCCGCCTACCAGCTCGCACAGTCGAACGCCATCGATGCCTTCGCGGCTCGTGCCACGCCCGAGCTGATCGACTCCTACGAGGACGCCATCAGCGCCGACGTGTTCCGCCGGGTCGACAACTACTCGCAGCAGTTCGTCGACCGGGTGCGCCAGGGCGAACCCATCACGATCGACGCCGATGCGTTCTGGGCCTCCGCCGCCGACGCCCAGATCGGTTTCGACGGCACCGAGGACCTGGCCTTCCGCTCCTACCGCGAGACCGCGGCCAGCCATCGCGACTCGGCGACCACGTCGGCGGCGCTCTACGCCGCGCTGACCGCGGTCGCCGTCGCAGGCGCGCTGGCCGTGGCCACGCTGCTCGGCCGGTCGCTCGTGCGCCGGCTCCAGTCGATCGCCGGCCAGGCCGACGACATCGCCTCGCGCCAGCTGCCGACGGTGCTCGAATCGCTGCGCAACCCCTCCGAGGAGATCGCCGCAGCCCTGCCGGTCGTGCACAAGGACGCCGAGGACGAGATCGGCAGCATGGCCGACTCGTTCAACACGGTGCTGCGGGCCTCGGTCGAGACGTCGATCGAGCACTCGCGCCGCCGAGCGCTCACCGTGACCAACATGCTGATCAACCTCGGTCGACGCAACCAGGGCCTACTCGACCGCCAGCTCGAGCTGATGGACCACCTCGAGTCGTCCCAGCAGGATCCCGAGGTGCTCGACGGCCTGTTCAAGCTGGACCACCTGCTCACCCGGATGCGCCGCAACGCCGAGAACCTGCTGGTTCTGGCGGCCGACCAGCCGGTGCGCGGTTGGGCCGAGCCGGTGCCGCTCGTCGACGTGCTCCGCGGGGCCGCTTCCGAGACCGGCGATCTCGACCGCGTCAACGTCGAGTTCTCACCCGGAGCCGACACCGAGGTGGCCGGCCGCCACGCGGTCGACCTGTCCCACCTCGTGGCGGAGCTGGTCGAGAACGCCACGGCGTACTCGCCGCCGACCACCCAGGTGGTGGTGCGCGTCGACCGGAACCGATCCGAGCACCGGCTGTGGATCGTGGACTCGGGCGTTGGCATGTCCGAGGCCGAGCTCGCCGACGCCAACCACCGCATCAGCGATCCGCCCGACATCGACGAGCTCACCGCCGATCGGGTCGGCTTCCAGGTCATCGGCCGTCTCGCCCGCCGGCTCGGCGTCGGCGTGCGGCTCCAGGAGAACCCCCGGGGCGGGGTCGCCGCCAGCGTGATCCTCCCCGCCCACATCTTCGCCAGCGCCGACGACCTCGCTGCCGGCGGCGCCGGCGCCGCCGCGTCGGCCGCCGAGCGCGACCAGCAACCCGACTTCGACCTCACCGGCGGCGATGAGTTCACCGACGGCTTCATCGACGACCTCCCCGACGAGGACATCGACGCCGACCGTGGTGTACCGCTGCGCGTGGGCGCGGACGACGACGAGCCGATCGACCTGCGTGACGGCGGCGACGGCCTCGCGCCCAGCGAGGGGCGGCCGTTCGGCGCGTACGACCCGACCGCCCTCGCCGACGAGGACGAGACGCCGAGCGCCGCGACGGCGGCGCAGGAGTCGGCCGACGATGCCGACAGCGAGGCGCCGACCCGGGCCGAGGGGCACTCGGACGGCCTGCCCACGCGGAACGGACGTGGCGCCCGTACCGGTCGGGCCCCCACCTCCAAAGGCCGCACCGCAACCCCGAACGGGCGGAACCGGCGAGCCCGCGCGGTGGCGCCCGAGCGCGCGTCGAAGGCCGACGTCGGCGACAAGCCGGCAGCGCCGAAGGAGCCGGTGATCGACCTCACCGAGGACGGGCTGGCGCGCCGCACGCCGGGTCGTAGCTTCGGAGCCAACTCGGTGGCGGCCGCGGTCGACGAGGGAGCGTTCCGGCGCCTGCCCGTCCCCGGCACGGATGGCAACAGCGCGCCGGCCGATCGCTTCGCGGCGCTCAGCAAGCTGCAGCGCGCCGTCGAGGACACCCGTTCCCTTCCCGACGAGGGCGACGACGACAGTAGCGAGGCGAGCGACGCCCGCGACGACAGAGCAGAGCGAGGTGCGAGATGACCGAACTGAGCGCTGAGGCGACGAACCTCAACTGGCTCGTCACATCCTTCACCGAACGGGTCCCCGGCGTGGTCGACGCGGTCGCCGTGTCCTCCGACGGTCTGCCGCTTGCCATCTCGCCCGGCATCGGCCGCGCGGGTGGCGACCAGCTGGCCGCGGTGACCTCTGGCCTGACCAGCCTGACCGACGGGGCGGCGCGGTGCTTCGGCGGGGGCGACGTGTGCCAGATCATCGTCGAGCTCGAAGCCGGCTACATGCTGTTCATGCGCATCAGCGACGGTTCCGCGCTCGCAGTGCTCGCGGCGAAGTCCTGCGACATCGGGCTCGTGGGCTACGAGATGACGATGCTGGCACGGCGGATGGGGTCGGCGCTGTCGCCTGCGCTCGTCTCCGAGCTCCAGGCCACCTTCTCCCGGACCTGACGTGGCCGAGCAGCCCCGGTCCCGCTTCCTGCGACAGTTCGCCATCACCCAGGGCCGAGCGCGCTCGATCGGAGTCGATCTGCCGCTCGACACCCTGGTCCAGGCGACCGCCAAGGCACAGGCTGCGTACCGGGACCAGCGTGGCGAGTACGCCGACGTCGTACGGCTCGCCGTCCGACCCATCTCGATCGCCGAGATCTCCGCCCACCTCCACGTGCACCTCGGCATCGCTCGCGTCCTGGTCAGCGACCTGGCCGCGCAGGGGGCGGTGGGCGTCGCCACTGGCAACACGGACGAGGCCGGTCCCGACCTCCGCACCCTGGAAAGGCTGTTCGATGACCTCCAGGCCCTCTGACACGCTCACGCCCGAACGCGACGGCGACGAGCTGCGCGCCCGGCCGCTCAAGATGGTGATCGCTGGTGGGTTCGCCGCGGGTAAGACGACCTTCGTCGACGCGATCAGCGAGATCACGCCGCTCACGACCGAGGCGCCGATGACGAGCGCGTCGCTCGGCGTGGACGACCGCGGGCCCGTCAGCTCGAAGACGACCACCACGGTCGCCATGGACTTCGGTCGGATCACGCTCAGCGAGACCACCGTGCTGTACCTGTTCGGCACGCCGGGCCAGGACCGGTTCTGGTTCATGTGGGACGAGCTGTCCAAGGGGGCCGTCGGCGCTGTCGTCCTCGTCGACACGCGCCGTCTCCAGGACAGCTTCGCCGCCGTCGACTACTTCGAGGACCGAGGCCTTCCGTACGTCATCGCGCTGAACTGCTTCGACGGCGTCCTCCAGCACGACCCCGAGGCGGTGCGCCGCGCGCTCGGCATCGACGACGACATCCCCATCGTGGCGAGCGACGCGCGCGACCGGGCGTCGGCCAAGGAGGTGCTTCTGGAGTTGGTGGCGCACGCCATCGCCCGCAAGCGGGTGGGCAACCTCGTGTGAGGTCGCGGCGACCGGGCGCCGGGCGCTAAGTTCCCCGGCTCGGAGGACCGACACATGATCAGGCTCACCTTCCTGCTGCGGCGACGCTCGGATCTGTCGCCCGAGGAGTTCCGGCGGTACTGGTTCGACGAGCACGGCCCGCTCGTTGCGAGCCACCAGGGGCACCTCGCCATCAAGCGCTACGTGCAGGTCCACACGCTCGACGACCCCTTCGCCGAGGCGGCCGCCCGGGCGCGCGGCGGGGCGATGGAAGAACCGTACGACGGCGTCGCCGAGCTCTGGTTCGACTCCGAGGACGAGTTCCGCGCCGCTGGCGCGGCCGACGCGGGCCGCGCCGCGGGGCGAGCGCTGCTCGAGGACGAGGCCCACTTCATCGACCTCGCCCGCTCACCGTTGTGGCTCGCCCACGAGTACCCGCAGGTCAACCCGACCCCGGAGACGGTCGTGGCCAGCGAGTGGAACGGAGTGGTCAAGCTCTACTTCCCGCTACGCCACCTTCCGACGCTCGACCTCGACGGCGCCCAGCGCTACTGGCGCGTGCAGCACGGCCCGCTCATCCGTCGTCAGGCCCCGGCGGCGGGCATCCTGTGCTACCGCCAGGTGCACCGCTACGAGACGCCGCTCGAGGCGGCCCTGCGCGACGCGCGCGGCTGCGAGGTCGAGCCGTACACGGGACACGCCGAGGCCTGGTTCGACCGTTCGATCGTGCGCACGGGCCCCGAGGTGCGGGCCTCGGGCCGGCGCGCCGTCGAGGACGAGCGCAACTTCATCGATTTCGCTCGCTCGTCGATCTGGCTCGGGAAGGAGCGCGTGATCGTCGACCGTTGGTAGGTCGGCCCCCGCCCCAGGGTTCTGCCCGCCCCGCCCCAGGCTCTGCCTGCCCGCCCCAACGGGCGCAGCGGCGGAGCCTCAGAGCCAGAAGCGCACCGCCACCACGAACCCGAGGGCGGCGACGACGTAGCGGAGGACCTTGGCGTTCATGCGCTTGGCGAGGTGACCACCGACGTTGCCGCCGACCAGCGCAGCGGGAGCCATGACGAGCGCGAGGCTCCACACGACCCGCCCGGAGAAGACGAAGAACAGGGCGGCCACGATGTTGGCCACGAACGTGACCGCCTGTTTGACCGCGTTGACCCGTACCAGCTTGTCGGGGAGCAGGACGCCGAGCGTGGCGAGCGTGATGATGCCGAGCCCCGCCCCGAAGTAGCCGCCGTAGATGCAGGTGGCGAACATCGCGGCCATGGCACCGGGGCCCGGCGGCGTGTCGCTCGTCTCCTCGCGCCGCACCGGGAGCGCGGCGCGGATGCGGTCCTGGAACACCAGCAGCGCGCACGCTGCCAGCAGCAGGAACGGCACGACACCCCGGAAGACCCGCTCGCTGGTACTCACGAGCAGCGCCGAACCGATCAAGCCGCCGAGCGCGGCGACCGGCACGAAGGCCCGCAGACGCTTGCGCTGGTCGACGAGGTCGTTGCGCTGGGCGAACGTGCCACCGAAATAGCCGGGGCAGAGTGCCACGGTGTTGGTGACGTTCGAGTTCACGGCCGGGACGCCCAGGCCGATCAAGGTGGGGAAGGTCAGCATGGTGCCACCGCCGGCCACCGCGTTGACCACGCCCGCCCCGAGCGCCGCCGCGGCCGCCACCGCGTGGTCGAGCGCTGACAGGTCCATCGGATGGGGCACCTTAGAGGCTGGGGGCCCAGGGTCCCGCATGGGCCCGGAATCGCCGGGTCCGGCGGTCGAACGGCGCGGCTGACCGAAGCGCTCGGGGGCGGCTCGTCGCCGGCGCCGACCTGACGGTAGGGTCGGATTCTGTCCGGGTGTGCGGCGGGGGCCGCAGCGAGCGCAGGGGAGGACGGCCGATGCAGGTCGGAGTCATGGTCACCAGCTACAACCACCGCGACTGGGACCGGTTGCTCGCAGGCGACTACTCCTCGGGCCCGGTCACTCCCGACGTCGCGATCCATCGTGAGACGATGAAGCTCGGCGACCTGGTCGAGCCACTGGGCTACGACGCCATCTGGTGCGCCGAACACTACGGGTCGGCCTATTCGATGCAGGGCAACCCGCTGCAGTGGCTGGCCTTCTGGGCCGGCCGGACGTCGCGCATCGACATGGGCACCGCGGTGATCGTCGCGCCGTGGTGGCAGCCCGTGAAGCTCGCGCACGAGATCGCCATGCTCGACCTCCTCTTGGACGGGCGGAAGCTGCACCTGGGAATCGGCCGGGGCATCTCGGCGCACGAGTACGACGGCTTCAACGTCGACCGCGAGGAGTCCCGGCAGCGCTTCGCCGAGATGATCGAGATCCTGCGGGCGTCCGAGCAGGAGCGGTTCTCCTACGACGGCGAGATGTACCAGGTGCCCGAGCTCACGGTGCGCCCGCAGGCGCTGCACCGCGGGTCGCTGTTCGACAACATGAAGTGCGCGTTCAACACGCCGTCCTCGATGATGGTCGCCGCCGAGCTCGGCCTCGGCCAGATGTTCGTCACGGCCGCGCCGATCGAGGTGATGCGCAAGGCCGTCGGCAAGTTCAACGCGGTGCGGGCCACCAAGGGCCTCGAGCCCAACCAGCCGACGACGATGATGTACCTGCACTGCGCGACCAACGAGGACGACATCGCCAAGGGCTACCGCTACGCGCAGGAGCAGTCGTGGGCGGCCCGCAACCACTACGCGGTGTGGAACGCGCCCGACTTCGCCGGCGTGGCCGGCTACGAGGACTACGCCAAGGTGTTCGTCCAGGGCCGCGAGCTCTCCGAGGACCAGGCCCGCGTGGCCGAGGACGGCCACCTGATCGGCACGCCCGACCAGATCATCGACAAGATCCGCCGCGTGCAGGAACAGATCAGCCTCGAGTACCTGATCGTGCACCCCGCCCACGGCACCAAGCCGGGGGCCGAGGCCCGCGCCAGCCTGGAGCTGTTCGCCAAGGAGGTGCTGCCCGCCGTGCACGAGATGGACACACCCCTGCACGAGCACTCGGTCGGCGACCCCAGCCTGCTCGGCGACGTCGGCATGAGCATCGGCGGCGCGATCGGCAACTGAGCAGCGGCTCTGGGCTGAGCCTGGTCGGCCGCCGCTACGACTGATCCGAGCGCGGCCGGTCGAGGTAGGGACGGATCTCCTCCGAGCGGAAGTCGGCAGCGTTGGAGTTGGCGTGGATGAGCCCGCTCGCCACCACCTGCTGGACGATCTCCTTGATGCGCGGGTAGGCGGTCGGCATGAACACCCGGTACGCCATCCCGTACTGCAGGTTCGGTTGCACGGCGTCGCCGACCCAGGGGTCGGGCGTCTTCACCATCGCGTCGCTGATCGCCCAGAACAGGTTGCGCCAGGCGATCACCTCGCCCAGGTTCGTCTGCACGCCCCGGTACTGGATGGTGCCGGTGGCCCGCAGCGCCTTGGCGAGCACCCCGGCGATGAAGTCAAGCTTCACGCACAGCCGCGTCAGGCCGTGCAGGGTGAAGCGGGGGATGAAGCCCGAGGCCGGGAAGAAGTTCTGAGCCTTGTCGACGTCGCCGTAGAGGAACACGTTCTCCCAGGGGATCTCGACCTGGTCGAACACGAGGATGGCGTCGTTCTCGTCGAGGCGGCTGGAGAGCGGGTAGTCGAAGGGGCTGCCGGTGGCGGCGGCCTGTAGCTCGTAGGAGTTGCGGCAGATCAACTTCACGCCGGGCGCGTCCATGTCGGTGGCGCAGACGATGGCGTACTTCGGGTCGCTGAACGGCATGCCGAAGTGGGCGATGAAGTTCTTGTTGGTCAGCGCCGAGCCGGTGGCGACGACCTTGGCACCGGACACGATCAGGCCGTTGTCGGTCTCTCGCTCGACGTGCATGTAGACCCCACCGGTCTCGTCCGGCGGGCGGTCGCGGTCGACCGGCGGGTGCACGATGGCGTGGTTCGAGTACTGCACCTGCTCCTGGGACTCGGCGTACCAGCGCTTGGCGTTTTCCTGGTACGGCTCGTAGAACTCGGTGTTGGCACCGAGGGTTGCGAGGAACGACGCCTTGTAGTCGGGGGAGCGGCCCATCCACCCGTAGACCAGCCGCTGCCACGCGGCGATGGCGTCGCGGCCCTTGACCAGCTCCTCGGTCGAGCGCGGCA
>Ga0224505_10002152_pt1 | contig 11762 bp, 13 predicted proteins | sample SF_Jan12_sed_USG_FD_169102 | JGI IMG/M metagenome (GOLD analysis project Ga0224505, IMG submission 169102) | Sediment microbial communities from San Francisco Bay, California, United States - SF_Jan12_sed_USGS_4_1 | ecosystem: Environmental > Aquatic > Marine > Sediment | place: USA: California...
AAGAGTACGCATCATGCGCAGGACGTTCAAGAGAAACATACTGGCGGTATTTATACGTTGGCAAAGTTATGATACAGCCACGAGTAACCAGCGGTACGCACGAAGTGCGGTTTGGTGGAGGGCAGGGGAGTTGAACCCCCGACCCCTACGTTGCGAACGTAGTGCTCTCCCAACTGAGCTAGCCCCCCACCCATGGGATATCGGGACCGCGACCTCAGGATCCCGCAGGGTTCGCTGCACATGAGTATGCAGTCTTGTTGCCGCGGTCGAAGAACGGGGAGGAATGTAGGGTCGCGTTTCCCCTCGGTCATTATACACAACCTGTTACAGAGTCTCCACCAGTACTTGATCACACAGGAACGGAAGGTGACCATCATCATAACAGGGCATTCAAAAATTCTCGACTTGATGTCTCCTCGGCGATGGCACTGCCTGTGGTCGCATGATGGCGCATGGCGATCGTGATGCTTCTTGCCAAATTGGTCAGAATGGTACCCCTCGAAGCAAGGTAGGCTAGGGTTGTGTTTTGTCGTGATGGAAATGTACTGCTTGTGATTTCTCAGGCAGGGTTATCGCTATATTAGACCGGATTATCAAGACACAGTTGATGCTTTCGCTCGACTATGTGTTGCAGCGATCACCACCTCCAAAACATCCGGTTTTAGCTTGATGATGAGGAACCTTTCGAATGACTGCCGATGTGGGATCCGTTGTCCGAAGCCATTGAGGGTCGGATGAACAAGGTCGCTTGCTCTATCCTCTAGCGGTAGACAACTGTCACGCGTTTGAGGAAGTCTTCCAACTGTACAATAAGCTGTTCGATTGTAGAGTAGTCCTCGAGTTGTGCTGCGCGTTCCATCGCCGCTCCGATTTCAGAAATTCGATCAAATCCAAATCCGCCTCCATCGCCTTTCATGCGATGGCCAAGAGTTTGAATAGTCCTGAGGTCTTGCTTGCTCAGTGCGTTTCGAAGTGTCTGGACATCCTTTTTCCGATTATCTAGAAAGATCGGGACAATATCTTCAAGGTCTCGACTAATCTCTACAGTGAGTTGGTCTGTTGGTTCGGGTTGTGAGGCGTGCATCGCTAGACGACGTGCTCCTTGTACGCTCGAAGCACTTCCAGTAATGTGGATTTCTTTACGGGCTTCGTGAGATGTGTGTTGCAGCCTGCTTCAAAGATGCGGACCCCTTCTTCCTTGAGGGCCAATGCAGTGAGGGCGATAATTGGTGTGGGTGGAAGATCATGATCCCGTTCCCACGAGCGGATTGCCCTTGTCGCGGCATAGCCGTCCATGACGGGCATTTGCACATCCATCAGGATAACGTCGTAGTGAACGGACTTGAATTTGTCCAACGCGATGGCGCCATGTTCTGCCACGTCAAGGAAGTAGTCGGTCGGCGTCAGATATGCTCGTACGAGCAATTGATTGTCAGGGGAATCTTCAACTAACAATATGCGTAAGGGCCGTGTCGAAGCAGTCGACGGTGGCGTTGTGATTACCACACTCGTCGGTGGTATTCCTTTTGTCCGGCCGATGGCGATCTCGATAGTCTGTGCAAGATCGGACCGTCGGATGGGTTTAATCAGATACCCGCCGAGACCAAGGTCATACGTCCGTGCGATATCGTCCGCCCAATGATCGGAAGTCAGCATAATGACGGTCGGGCAATTCCCGTTGGGTAGGGACTTCAGCTGTTCCACAACATGAAAGCCGCTCATCTCAGGCATGCGGCAGTCGAGGAGCAAGAGCTCGTACGCTTGTCCTTGTTGTTCGGATGCGTGGCGGAGTTTGTCCAACGCGGTCATCCCATCGCTCGCTTCCGTCACCTGAGCCCCCCAGGTACTCAGTAGTTCACGGAGGATGAGGCAGGTGATGGGATGATCATCCACAACCAGAACTCTAATTCCTTTAAGGTTGATCGGCGTTGCGGATTGCTGATGGCTCGGTTCTGTTTGAGCCTGAAGCAGGAGGGAGCAGTGGAAGGTGCTCCCTGTTCCCACAATACTTTCAGCCCAGATCCGTCCGTTCATATGTTCGGCAAGGCGTTTGGTGATCGCGAGGCCGAGTCCGGTCCCTCCGTACTGTCTGGTCGTTGACGCATGTGCCTGCGTAAAATTGTCGAAGATCGAGGCGAGTTTGTCGGACGGGATTCCGATCCCAGTGTCGGTTATAGAAAACCGAATCGCACCGGGCATGTTCCGATTGGAATCGTTTGTAACATGAACGACTACCGATCCTTTCTCGGTAAATTTAAGGGCATTACCGATAAGATTGATCAATATCTGCGTTAGCCGCGTTGGGTCACCGACTAACTGACACGGCACATTCCGATCCACATGGCAGGCAAGCTCTAACCCCTTCTCGTTGGCTCGCATCGCCAATATATCGATGGCCTTATCGATGACTTCATTCAGGTCGAATGCGATGGACTCCAACTCCAACCGGCCGGCTTCGACTTTTGAGAGATCCAAAATATCGTTGATCAGATTCAAGAGTGTGCCACCCGCACGTCGGAAGATCCGTAGATACTTCCGTTGGTCTGGTGTAAGCGGGGTATCCCAGAGGAGATCAGCCATGCCGACGATGGCATTCATGGGGGTGCGGATCTCATGACTCATGCTGGCGAGAAAATCACTCTTGGCGCGGTTGGCCACTTCGGCGACTTCCTTGGCGACACGGAGGGCTTGTTCTACTTCCCGCCGTTCAGCCGCTTCCAAGGCAAGGGATGTCATGGTTGCGAGTAGGCTGATGAGGTCTTCTTCGTGCCGAGTCCATCGTCGAGGTGCACCGATGGACTCGGCACAGAGTGCTCCCACGAACTTTCCGTTTTGCCTGATTGGCGCACTCAGCATGGCATTGATACGGAAGCAGGATAGGTACCACGGTGCCAGTTCCTTGAAGCGTGGATTTCGGGAAATATTGTGAACTGCGATGGTGCGCTGTGTGGGCGTCAGTGATCGAAGATGTGCAGGCCAGTCCGAGAGCTGGAACACGAAAGAAGGGGTGGGATGGTGTCGTCCAGAGGTGCACGCGTCGATCAGTTCGATGGCAGTGCGCTCTTTAGTCAGCAGCCAGAGGCTGGCGCGTTTGACGTGCAGCATACTGCAGCAGGCCTCTGAAATCGCACAAAAGACACGGGAAATGTCGCTGCTATTCAAGGCTTTACTTTGCGCCAGTTTGCGGAGTGTGCCTTGATACTGCTTGAGCCGTGTGGCCGCACTCTGCTCCAATAAAGGGAGTGTTCGTTCGGAGAGTTTCCGTTCAGGGGAAGTGGTTCGTCTGGTCTTAGTGCGGGAATGACGAACAGCTCTCATGGTTGCGAGACTCGCTCTTGATGTCGTACCCGTGGATGGCGTGACATGGGGGTGTGAATGCCCAGCGAATAGTTGGGGCGGTCTCTAGTCGTCGTGTGACTCTTGAACCAGCGACAGAATACTGGCTGATTTGATCCGATTGCGTCCCTCTTGTTTCGCTTGATAGAGGGCCTGATCTGCGGCCCTGATGAGATCGGTAGGAGAAGAGTTTCTGTTCGGGACTATGCAGGCATATCCAACGCTGATCGTCACGAGCTCCCCATCTGTGTGCTTCATACCTAAGGATTCAATCCGGCGTCGAAGATTTTCCGCGACCTGTGCCGTGCCATCGATACCTGTGCCGGGCAAGACCGTCACAAACTCATCTCCGCCATAGCGGGCAACCAAATCGCCTGGCCGATTCACGGAGCTCGAAATTGCCGCAGCGACCTGTTTGAGACATTCATCGCCGGTTGTGTGGCCCTTGGTATCATTATATTTTTTAAATTGGTCGATATCGAAGATAATCAGCGATACCGGAGTTGACTCGCGCGCCCCTCTTCTCCATTCCTGATCCAGAAAGTCATCAAACTGGCGTCGATTGGTGATACCCGTCAATCCGTCCAAGCAAGAGAGACGGAGCAACATCTGATTGGCCTCTTGGAGTTGGCGCATGACCTCGAGAAGTTCCTGCTCACGTGCGCGGCGGCGGTCGATTTCGTGGACAAGCCGGAGCACCGACCGTACTCTGGTCAGGAGCTCGACCTTGTTGACTGGTTTGGCAACGTAATCCATGGCTCCGGCGGCAAACGCGAGTTGAAGATCGACCGGATCGGTCTTGACGGTGACCATGATAATCGGAGTGTCTCGGAACCGGTCGGCGGCTTTGATCTGGCGACAGGCTTCGATACCGTTCATCTGCGGCATCAAAATATCCATGAGGATCAGATCGACTTGCCCACCGCTGTGCTTACTTCCGTCCAGGCCGAGATGCTGAAACGCGGCGGCGGCGGAATCCGCTGTCAGAATATTTTCATAGCCGGCAGCCGACAAAATGGCCTGCAACAGGAGTCGATCATCTGCGGAATCGTCGACGATGAGGATGCTCATAAGTTCACACAGTCTTGTGGTAAGAAGCTTTTAAACGGTACCAGCTACTCTTGATAAACGCCAGGATAAAGCTTTTTGAGGCAGGGTTGACAGAGTCCGTGGCTAAACTCCGCTTCGGAATGTTCGCCGATATATTCTTCGAGTTGTTGCCAGAATCCACCATCATTACGGATGTTCTTGCAGGAGGCGCAGATCGGAATGAGTCCGCGAAGCACTTTGACTTCGCGAAGGGCGCGTTGGAGTTCCTCATTGCTTCGGCTAAGCTCCGCTTCCCGTTTCTTGCGGCAATCCATCTCGTGCTTCAAGGTAAGCGCCGAGGACACGCGGGCAAGCAACTCCACTCCGTTCACGGGTTTATTGATGTAATCCATCGCGCCGGCAGAGAACGCTTCCTTGAGGCTATTGAGGTCATTCTTCGCGGTCACCATGATGATTGGAATATCTCGAAGATGCTCCTGCTGTTTGATATGTCGGCAAGCTCCCACGCCATCGATGTCGGGCATGAGGACATCCATCAGAATCAAGTCGACCTTGACTGATGTTGGTGGGTCATCAAGGTTTAAGGCCGTAAACGCTGCCTGGGCCGAATCAACTGTGACAATCTCATCATGACCGGCCTTTGTCAGGATAGACCGCAGTAAGAGATGCTGGTCGGGAGAGTCATCGACTATGAGGATCGCCATACCACTTCTTAACGGCTAAGAGTAGACGAAACTAAAGCCACCCACGGAATAAGTTTCAGTATAGCAAACGATTCTAGAGACGATTAGGAGAGCTTGCTTTTAACCAGGTCGCTGACTAGCTTGCCGTCGACGGACTGCCCGGCGAGGCGGGCCATCACAGCCTTCATGACGATTCCCATATCTTTGTGGGTGCGGGAGCCTGTTTCTGCGACGGTCGCTACGACAATGGCCTCGAGTTCTTGAGGGGAGAGCGGTTTGGGGAGGTAGGACTCGATAATTTCAATTTCCTTCCGTTCCTTAGCAGCCAGTTCCGTCCGTTGAGCTTTTTCAAATTGTTCGATGGATTCCCGGCGCTGTTTGACGAGAGTTGTCATCACGCGGCTCATTTCAGCATCATCAAGGTCCCGTTTCAACTCGACTTCTTTGTTCAGGACGGCGGCTTTAACCATACGGATGACATCCATGCGAAGTTGATCTCGTGATTTCATCGCATGCTTGAGGTCTTCGGTTAAGCGATCGGACAGTGACATGGGAGGCCTCATGGATTAGTGATTGAGATGGATTGCGAAGCATACCCTCTTGTTTTCAGTGAGTCAACGAGATGAGTGCTGAATGGTATTCATACAAAGGGATGGTATGATTATGATATGGGTACAAATTGTATGGCTCTCATGACGAAGAGGAGGATGGGTATGTCGGAGAAAGCGACATGGATGATAGGATTCAAGAATGGGTTGAGCCTGGCTGGCATAGGGGTATTGCCGTTGGTAATGGGGGGCTGTGCCGGTGAAGCGCCGAGACCTGCGCCGACGATGACGCAGGACCAGGGGCGAAGCAATGCTGACAAAGCGTTTGAAAAACTGAAGCAAGAGGAAAAGAATCGTGCTATCGACTCCAGAGTAGGTCCTTACTAATTAAGGTTGATCGCCCGGCGTGAGAGTTGTCGCAAGGGTTTCAACAGCGGCAGTTCCCAGAGCAATCGATGGTGAGCGCGCTGCTCCACTTGACGAGGTTCGTGAAAGGTTCGGAGAAGTGTCGCTGAGACGATCAATCGCAATAGGCCCGAGAGAAAGAAAATAAACGGGAGGTTGGAGACGGGCTCCAGCATCAAGTTCCAAGCCTGCAGCCTGTCCGGTAGCGTGTCGATCAGTACGCTTCCGATCACGGTTCCCATTGCCCACCCAATACCATTCACGATGCTTGAAATGGCAACAGCTTTCCCGCGATCCGTAGGCTGCACCACGTCGAAGACGTAGTTATTCAATCCAAGCCCAAGTCCTGCCCAGACCACGCCTCCGAAGAAATTGACGGTGACAAGAAACGGCCATGCTGTCCCGAATAGATACAACATCGGCAGGAATGCTACGAGTAGTCCAGTGAAGGTGAGCAACGCCTTATTCCCAAAGCGATCGCCGAACTGTCCCCAGGCTGGCAGGGTCAGAAATTGGCCGATGATGCCGGCGGCCAGCCAGGTTCCATATTGCCAATGTGCGAGATGCAGGTCCTGAAGCAGGTAGATGACGAAGAATGGACCAGCAACCAACACAGCCGAGTGCATGAGACCTGAAAACAGCAGGAAGTGGCGGAAATTTTTAGACGTGCCGGTGCGGAGAAAGACCAGAAATCCAGTTGGATTGCCGCTCGGCTCATGCGATGGTAAGCCGCGTACCTTCAGTAGTAAGAGAGCTGCCGTGCTCCGGCAGAGCCCAGCCGTGAGGAACATCACGGCAAAGCCGACCCAAAGGAGTTGCTGTTGCTCGAAGAAGCTCAACAGAGCTCCAGTCAGGCAGAGTGCGAGAAAACTGGTCATTGCAATGGTGCGTGATCGTCTGGCGAAGTAAGTGCCCCGTTCGTTAGGCTCAAGCAAGTCGGTGATGAGACTATTTCATGCAGGAGAGGTGAAATGAGTAAAGGTGAAATACACGGCAACGGCTGCGATGAGCAGCCACGGCCCTTGATCAGGCCAGAGCAAGGGTAGTGCGAGAATGGGGACCCAGGCGAGGGATTGTCCGATGATGCCCCAGAAGACTTGAGAAGCCAGGCTGGGGAACCAGTGGGCGACTTTGACGGAAACCAACTGCGCCCATGTGCCTAAGAGCTGGGGAATAGCCGAGAGAATACTCAATTGGAACGGTGTCGCGTGCAAGAGTAAGGCAAAGGCCGAGAGATACTGCTCGCCTCCGCCTTGGGCAATAGCCTGGAATAGTCCATCACGAATACCAAAACGACGACCGGACTCGTGTGGCATGATGGGAGCGGGATCGTTGTCAGGAGTATGTCCAGTTGAATGTGGTGATGCTGGTTGGGCGGTCATAATCAGAAAACCAAGAGCACTCTACCATAGAATCAACATGGCACAAGGATTCATCAGATGATGGCCGGCAGTCATTGCCTCCTATGATGTTCCTCAGTACGATAAATTCTATGGCTCAGGATGTTTCGGCAACGAGACTGCCACGAGGTTGGTTTGCCGTTGGCGTGGTTTGCGTCGCCTTGCTCCATGAGCAGGTAGGGATTGCCAAGGACCTCCTGCCTCCCAAGGCGCAAGAGTCCACAGAGATTGGATCGACCCAAAGCCCCTCCTTCGACTATCAGGAAAAAGACATTCCGCAGTCGCTTTTTACTTGGATCAAGATGGCGAAAGGGTTTGAGGTAGAATGGGATACGTTTGGACGTAAAGGGTGGTATACCCAGGATCCGCGGCTGAAACCGATCGGGCTGGGTTCTACATTCGTGCCGGAGATTCCAGCAATCTATATTGTTTTTGAAGTAGCCCCCTTGGAGGATCCGGCACAATTTGCAGTGCAATGGCATTTGGAGAAACTGAGCGGCCAGTTGAATGAGAAGCCGTTAGGGAAAGATGTATTGGAGGTGTCAGGACACGAACGATATGGGTACCTTGAGTTGAAACGGTCAGGTGAGAAATGGCCGGTGGGCAATTATCTGGCGAAGATCTATATTGCGCCGATAGGCCAACAACCGTTTCACGCCGTAAACCACGTCGGCGTGATGCGTTTTACCATTGCAGATACTGTTCCTACCTGGTCTCCTGAACACAAGTCGGTCAGGTAGGTCCCTGGAGAAAGGATACTCATGGGAGAGCGTGTGAAGGTCACAGATCCAGACAAACTAGTCTTGCTCTATGAACGGTTTCGGGATGTTTGTTTGGTTGAGAAAGAAGTCTGGAAAGAAATCTTCATGCCACGGGAGGTGACTGGGGGGCCGGTGAGAACGAACATTCAGGACCGGTATGACGTTGAGATTAACGACCCCGACATTGAGCATGCTATTGAGGCCAACATCTCACGGGGGAGTGCGATCTTGGGCGCGGCCATTGATGAGTACCGCGCCCACATCGTTTTTTTCAAGAAATAGGATTAAAGTCGCTCCAACGCCGCGATCCGTACCTCAAGGGGGGGGTGCGTTGAGAATAAGCTCATGAACCCACCGGCGTTGCCGGAGATCTTCATCGTTGCGAGTGCGTCTTGCGTGGAGTATTGGAATTGAGCTCGATTTACCCATCGATCAATCGCTCGGAGCGCGCCGATCATCGAGTCTTTCCCGTACACCTTGGCAGCAAACGCATCGGCTCCAAATTCTCGACGACGTGAAAACCAACTGATGACGACGGAGGCCAGGATGCTGACGATGATCTGTACTGCCAGTGACAGACCGAAACCTAAGGCTGCCTGATCCCGCTCCGCAAAGAAACGCCGTACCCACATGGCGATGTAATACACAAAGGTGTTCATCAGCCCGGCTAGCACAGTCGTAGCGAACATGTCGCCGTTATAGACGTGGCCCATTTCATGAGCCAGAACAGCCTTCACCTCATCTTCCTTGAGGTTCTCCAGTAATCCGGTTGACACCGCTACCATCGAGTTGTTCTTGCTTGGTCCCGTCGCGAAGGCATTGGGATCGGGAGAATTGTAGACCCATACCTCGGGCATGGTGATATTCAACCGTTGGGCGATTTCCCGCACGGAACCATAAACGACCTGTTCAGCATGAGAACGAGGTTGGGTGATCTGCTGGCAGTCGAGCATGGCTCGCGCCATTTGCTTTGAGAATGCCAAACTGATGAATGCCCCACCGAATCCGAACATGGCAGCCCATACCAACGATGTTAGATCGACAGAACCGCGGACATCGACTCCGAACATCGGTAAGATCACGTTGATCACAATGGGGATGGTGATCGACAGCGTCACCATGATGAGAATATTTGCGATCAGCAGCAGACCTACGCCTTTAAGCCACTTCATTATGAGCCTCCTTGGAAACAAACGGTCGCCTCATGTGAGGCAACGAGCTGAACTACCATGATTATACACAAATCCGTTGCCTGCGACACACTGTCAGTCATAGAGGGCATAGGATTATGAGTAAGACCTCATTGTTCAAAGTCAAGATGAGTGAGGTCTCTGAAAGTACGTGGATAACCTTGACCGTCTCCCGACGCTCCTGTTAGAAAGCCATTATCATGAGGGTTTATGAAAAATGCTTCTGGACACTGGTGATAGGGAGTTGGGTGACCCTAGTGCCTACGTCGGTTGGACTAGCTGCGGATACTTTCATGCCAGGCCCGCCGATCATTGTCTCCATTTCTCCTGATGGAGTTCAACGGGCTACCGTTATTCTCGACAGTTATTCCTACTCACCAAACCATCTGGTCGTGGAGAGCGGCAAGCCAGTTGAGTTGACCTTGACGAGTCGTACGACATTCATACCCCATAACTTCGTCATGAAGGAGCTCTCGGCCAACCTTTCGATTGAGCAGGACGTTGGCGCAGGGAAAACTATCATCCCGAAACTCGCTCCGACTCAGCCTGGGCGTTTTCCGTTCTTTTGTGACAAACGGCTGTGGCCTATGCCCAGTCATCGAGATAAGGGAATGGAAGGATTATTGGAAGTAAGGTAATGGAACTTTCTACGACAACCGTCTCCTCCAAGCACGAGCTGCTCCGTGACCTTCTCAAGCAAGTTTCCCGTCTGTTTTACACAACATTAATTGTTGTGCCGGCGAATGTTCGTGATCAAGTAGGATTGGCGTATCTCTTTGCCCGGGCTGCCGATACGATTGCCGATACGGAATTGATCGACCGGCCATGTCGGTTAGGTTTTCTTAACCGTCTCAGGGAGCAGTTTGTCCGCGAGTCGATCGATTGGACAGAAGTTCGCGCCATTCAGGAAGTGGTGGGACCGCTTCAGCAGGATTCTGCTGAGCGAATTCTGCTTGAACGACTGGATGAGTGCTTCCGGCTGTTTCTCGACTTTTCATCGGATGACCGGCAGCGGATTCAGCGGCTGATGACCACCCTGACTCAGGGAATGGACATGGACCTCAGCATCTTCCCGGGAGCCTCAGTGGCCGACCTCACGGCATTGAAGACACCGGATGACCTGAATCGCTATACATACCATGTGGCCGGATGTGTCGGCGAGTTCTGGACCGATCTCATGTGCGCTCATCGCAAGGCGCTGGCGAACTGGAATATTCAGCAGATGTCGGAAGTCGGAGTACGATTTGGCAAGGGACTGCAACTGACGAACATCGTCAAGGACATTGCCCATGATCTGCAAAAGGGGCGTTGTTATATTCCAGAAATGATGCTCGATGAAGCTGGACTGAAGCCGCAGGACCTGTTGCAGCAGAGCAATCTTCCTCGCTTCAGACCTGTGCTCCGCAAGCTTATCCGTCTGGCGGTCGAGCACCTTGATCAGGGCTGGCTCTACACAATGGCGATTCCGCGTTATGAAACCCGACTACGACTCGCTTGCATGTGGCCGATCCTCTCTGCCGGAGAATCGCTCAAGCTTGTCATGAATTCTCCCGATCTGTTGAATCCTGCCGTGAAAGTGAAAATCCCACGCAGCAAGGTGTATCAGATCGTGGCGATGACGACAGGCACCGTCGCGTGCGGATATGCCGGGACCGCCTACTGGGGACACTTAAGGAAACAACTTGGTCCATTCTGAAGGGCAGGACTGCTTTCGCTAAGGCCACAACATTTTGGCCCACCATAAGGCTCACCTCCGCTTAGCTGTGCGACTTGTTTCGTCCTGAACTGTGTCTGAACAAGACTTCAAACAGTGCGCCCAGCACGCTTTATGCAGGCCATTCAGCTTAGGTGACATCGGAGCGCAAAACGCCTTTGATGCTTGCTCAACTAGCCCTGCCTCTAAAGATAACTAAACGACAATGCTACTCGTCATGACGATTGGATTTTCCGAGGTTACACTCAGAGCAAAGACACTGAAGATTTTCCAAGACTGTCTCGCCTCCTTGAGCCCATGAGATCTTGTGATCCACGTGCAACTCGACCCCTTGGTTGTTCGCTGGAGAGCGGCCACGGAACGTGTCAATGAGTTTGGGACACTTGCCGTTGGCATGTAGTGTAGAACCTCGTCTGTCGGATCCGTGATCGCGTATGGCGTGATGCCTCCGATCTCCGCGACCACCCCGATTTCTACACTCTGTTGTGCGACCCGTGGATCGTCTGCGATCGCGATCGTGGTTCCTACGCCGTTCTGCGCGGTCGATTCTTTCGTCGGCGGATTAATCCAGACCGCCTGGGGCAGGACTGGAGGGTGGGGCGGCTTGTTGACGAAGCGCTCCGGGTGAGCGGCAGAGGCCGTCATGAGCACCTGGTGCCGGGCGGTCTGCATCAG
>Ga0224505_10002155_pt1 | contig 11755 bp, 8 predicted proteins | sample SF_Jan12_sed_USG_FD_169102 | JGI IMG/M metagenome (GOLD analysis project Ga0224505, IMG submission 169102) | Sediment microbial communities from San Francisco Bay, California, United States - SF_Jan12_sed_USGS_4_1 | ecosystem: Environmental > Aquatic > Marine > Sediment | place: USA: California...
CACAAAGCGCTCAAGCACCTGGAAGAGCAATATGCCAATCACCAGCAGGCGCCGAGCCGTGCTGAGCTCACCGATATCGATCGTGAAGCGATCGCCGAATCCGTCATTCAGCGATTTGAAACCTGTTACGACACCCTGTGGAAAGACCTGAAGCGCTACCTCATTGAAGAAATCGGTTTGGCGGATGTCCCCAACAGCCCGAAGCCGCTGTGGAAGCTGGCTGGTCAGAACAGTCTCCTCGCTGCACCGGTCGAGGAGTGGTTGAAGTATGCCGATGCCCGCACCAGCACCGCCCATGACTACAGCGGAGAGAAGGCAGAGCAAACCCTCGCCCTCATGGGTGACTTCATCGACGATGCCATCGGCCTCTATCAGACGATGACAGGAACCACGTGGGAATGACCGATGCGATAGACCTCACGGTAGAACAGCGCAACCAGTTGACCACCCTCTTGCGCCGGTTCCTTCCCGGCGTCGCCGTGTGGGCCTACGGCTCCCGCGTGAAATGGACCGCCCGCCCCAACTCAGACCTCGATCTCGTCGCCTTCACTACTCCTGCACAACGTTCACAGGTCGCGGATCTGAAAGATGCCCTTGCTGAAAGCAATCTGCCCTTCCCAGTCGATCTCCATGTCTGGGACGACGTGCCAGAACGATTCCGCGAGATTATTCAGAAGGAATATGTGGTGGTGCAGGAGGCCAAAGAGCCGGATAGTAAAAAGGGCTTGGTGGATGAATGGAAGCAGACCACGTTGGGCGCAATTGCCACACAGGATGGTTATGGCCTTGTCGATGGTCCCTTTGGCTCCAACCTGCCGGCATCCTGCTATACGGATAGCGGAGTTCCTGTTATCCGGGGCTCAAACCTTACCGTGGGAACAAGTCGTTTTGTTACGGATGAGTTTGTGTTTGTGTCACGCAAGACCGCTGACTCTTTGGCGCGAAGTCTGTGTAGGCCGAACGATGTTGTCTTTACAAAAAAAGGAACGCTCGGACAAACAGGGCTTGTGCCAGAGAGAGGTCCGTACGACGAATATCTTCTTTCATCCAATCAGATGAAGCTGACTGTCGACCGTAAGTTGGCCGACCCATTGTTTGTCTATTACTACGTTTCTTCCCCCGAAAGCATGGACAAGATTGTTCGTGACTCGGCGGTTACTGGAGTGCCAAAGACCAACGTTGCATACCTTCGAGATTTCCAGATTTCTTTGCCTCCGCTATCGGAACAACGCGCCATTGCCCACATCCTCGGTACGCTCGATGACAAGATCGAGCTGAACCGGCGGATGAACGAGACGCTTGAGGCGATGGCGCGGACGCTGTTCAAATCCTGGTTCGTGGACTTCGACCCAGTCCGCGCCAAAGCCGAAGGCCGCGACACAGGCCTACCTAAACATCTCGTCGATCTCTTCCCGGATTCATTCGAAGACTCGGAGCTGGGGGAAATTCCGAGGGGATGGTCCACTGGATCGCTCGGTGACTTCTCATTTCTAAATCCCGAAAGCTGGTCGAGGGACACTTGGCCAGAAGTTATCAAGTATGTCGATTTGGCAAATGCTAAATGGGGGCGAATCGAAGTGCTCGCTACCTATGCAAAGAAGGATGCGCCAAGTCGTGCCCAGCGAGTTCTCAGAGTAGGAGACACCATCGTTGGCACTGTGCGGCCTGGGAACGGATCATACGCCTTTGTCACAGAGGAAGGTCTCACGGGCAGCACGGGATTTGCGGTATTGCGGCCCCGAAAACTTGAGTATCGAGAGTTTGTTTATCTTGCAGCAACGGTGGGCGAGAATATTGATGCACTCGCTCATCTCGCAGACGGCGGTGCCTATCCGGCCGTTCGTCCAGAAGTAGTCATCTCGACACTGACGGTACACCCGACAGATCAGGTTGTTGCCCACTTCGCCAGAACGACATCGCCTTTTCTTGCGAGGATGGCTCAGAATGAACGGGAGTCACGTACGCTGGTTGTCCTGCGCGACACGCTGCTGCCCAAGCTGATCTCCGGCGAGCTTCGCGTGCCGGCGTCGACAGTCGAACGGATAGGTCAAGCATGAGTTGGGATGATGGCCTGACCGGAATCCCGCGCAACATAGCGGCCACTGATGAGAATCCCCTGCGCGTGATGGCTGGGCCGGGGACTGGCAAGTCATTCGCCATGAAGCGACGGGTGGCGCGTCTCTTGGAGGGCGGGCAGGATCCGCATCGAGTTCTTGCCGTCACGTTCACACGTAATGCCGCGGCAAGTTTGGTGAATGATCTCCACGCACTCGGGATCGCAAACTGTCAGAAAGTCCGCGTCGGAACGTTGCACGCGTTCTGCTTCGGTCTGCTGAGTCAGCAGGAGGTCTTTGACTATCTCGGGCGCGTGCCGCGCCCGGTAGTCACCTTTGCCAAATCCGGCGTTCTGCAGTTTGAAGGCGGTGTCATGCTCGATGACTTGATTGTGGCAGGCGCCTTCGGTTCCAAGAGAGACTGCACACGGCGCATTCGAGCCTTCGAGGCTGCATGGGCACGGCTGCAATCGGAGGTGCCGGGCTGGCCGCAGGATCCCGTCGATCGACAGTTCCAAGCGGCACTTATCTCCTGGTTGCGCTTCCATCGCGCTATACTTATTGGCGAGTTGGTGCCGGAAGCCCTCCGCTTCCTGCGCAACAATCCTGCGGCTGCCGCGCGCTCCGCCTTTGATCATGTGATCGTCGATGAGTATCAGGACCTGAATAAGGCCGAGCAAGACCTGATCGACCTACTTGCTGGTGATGGATCTACAGCAATCGTTGGCGACGTGGACCAGTCGATATACCGCTTTCGTCACGCAAACCCCGAGGGGATCGAGGCGTTTCAGCACCAACATCCGACGACGCATGATGAAACGCTTGACGAGTGTCGGCGATGCCCGACCCGTGTGGTGTCCATTGCAGATCATCTGATTCGGCACAACCACTCGGGCGTCGCGTCTCCGCGCCTGCAACCGAAATTGGGTAATCCGACCGGGCAGGTTCATATCATTCAATGGGCGGGAATCGAGGAGGAAGCGCAAGGTGTTGCAGCCTATGTCGAGGCCCTCGTAAGCAACGGCCACTACGCACCTGGCGACATACTCGTCCTTACGCCCCGTCGCCTAATCGGATATGGCATCCGCGATCGCATTGAGGAGGGAGGCGTTGCCGTCCACAGCTTCTATCACGAGGAGGCTCTTGAAAGTGATGCTGCCCAGCGCGCCTTTGCGCTGTTGTCGCTCCTAGTCGATCCTGAAGATAGAGTCGCGCTTCGTTGGTGGCTTGGTGAAGGGAGCCCGTCGAGCCGAAAGAACGCGTACCAACGCTTGCGCCAACATTGTGAAGCGGACGGTATCTCTCCGACAGCAGCTCTAGAAGCGCTGGACCAGGGTGCTCTGACTTTGGCGGGTGTCGGGGAGTTGGTCAAAAAGTACCGAGAATTGAAGGCCATCCTCGCTGGCCTTGCCGACCAAGCGGTTTCCCAAGTGGTCGACGCGCTACTCCCAGCGGGCAGCGATGATTGCAGTGTGTTGCGCGAAGTCGCGACCCTGGCACTTCCTCAACTGGAGGACGTCACCGACCTATTCGATAAAGTCAAGACCCACATTACGCAGCCCGAGATGCCCGAAGAGGGCGAGTTCGTTCGCGTAATGAGCCTGCACAAGTCAAAAGGGCTAACCAGCAGGGTTGCAATTGTTGCAGGGTGCACTGAGGGGCTGATCCCGTTTCAAGACGATGAGCAATCTCTAGCGGAACAGGATGCTGTTCTTCGAGAGCAGCGCCGACTTTTCTACGTGGCGATCACCCGGTGCACCGAAGTGCTGGTCCTCTCGTCTGCGGCACGCATGGAGCGCAAGTTGGCGTGGAAGATCGGAGCGAGACTGCAACCAGGGCGAGCGGCTACCGGTAACACGATCGCTAGTCGTTTTTTAGGTGAGTTAGGCCCGACAGCGCCACATGCGCGCACGGGTGCTGCTTGGGCAGCTTCGAGGTACTCACCGTGAGCGGAGCGTTTACCGAGTCCGTCGTCGAAGACGCCGCCCTTGCCTGGCTCGAAGCGCTGGGCTACGCCGTGCTCCATGGCCCCGACATTGCCGTTGACGAACCCGCCGCTGAGCGTAGCGACCCCAACTACCGCGATGTAATTCTGGAGAGGCGTCTACGGGAGGCGTTCTTTCGGCTGAATCCAGACCTGCCGGCGGAAGCGCTGGAAGACGCATTTCGCAAGCTCACACGAACTGACGCGGCGACGTTGATCGAACGGAACCGCGCCGTGCATCGGATGCTCGTGGATGGCGTCACGGTTGAGTATCGCCGCAAGGATGGTTCGATCGCAGGGGCGCAGGCCCATGTTCTGGACTATCAAACACCAGAGAATAACGATTGGCTGGTAGTCAACCAGTTCACGGTCTCCGAAGGCCAGCATACGAGGAGACCCGATGTGGTCCTCTTCGTGAATGGATTACCTCTCGCCGTCATCGAGCTCAAGAACCCCGCAGATGAAGACGCCACAATCTGGTCTGCCTATCAGCAACTTCACACTTACCAAGCCCAGATTCCTTCCTTCTTTGCCACGAATGCAGCCTTGATCGTTTCGGACGGTGTCCAAGCTCGTATTGGGACGCTTGGGGCTGGGAAGGAATGGTTTAAGCCTTGGCGAACGATCACAGGCATTTCCGATGCCGCTCCAACCCTGTCCGAGTTGCAAGTCATTCTGCAAGGCGTGTGTGAGAAACGACGGCTTCTCGATCTCGTCCGCTACTTTATTGTCTTCGAGGACGAGGGCCACGGGAAGCTCATCAAGAAGATGGCGGGCTACCATCAGTTCCATGCCGTGAATGTGGCTGTCGAGGAAACCCTGCGAGCGGCCCAGCGCCTGACAGAGCACCAGGCTGCTGAGGGATTGGGCGAGTACAAATCAGGCCACCAACCAGGCGGCGAGCCAGGTGATCGGCGAGTCGGTGTCGTGTGGCACACCCAGGGATCAGGCAAGAGCCTGACGATGGCCTTCTATGCTGGACGGGTCATTCTCCATCCCACAATGGCGAATCCGACCATCGTCGTGCTCACTGACCGCAATGATCTCGACGATCAACTCTTCGGCACCTTCGCTCGGTGTCGTGATCTGCTTCGCCAGGACCCAGTTCAGGCGACCGACCGAGCTGACTTGCGGGCCAAGCTGAGCGTGGCATCTGGCGGTGTGGTCTTCACCACGATTCAGAAATTCTTTCCGGAAGAGAAAGGCGATCGCCATCCGGTGTTGTCGGATCGTCGCAATATTGTCGTAATTGCGGACGAAGCCCACCGGAGCCAATACGATTTCATCGACGGCTTTGCCCGGCACATGCGCGATGCGCTGCCCAACGCATCGTTCATTGGATTCACCGGCACCCCGATCGAAAAGACCGATGCCAATACGCGGGCGGTTTTTGGCGACTACATCAGCATCTACGACATCCAGCGCGCAGTCGTCGATAAGGCGACTGTGCCCATTTACTACGAGAGTCGGCTAGCGAAACTTGACCTGAACGATTCTGAGCGTCCGAGGATCGATCCCAAGTTTGAAGAGGCGACGGAAGGTGAAGAAGTCGAGCGTAAGGAGAAGCTCAAAACCAAGTGGGCGCAGCTTGAAGCCGTGGTGGGATCAGACAACCGGATCAAGCTGATCGCACGAGATCTGGTCGATCACTTCGAGGACCGCCTGGCGACGATGAATGGGAAGGCGATGGTCGTCTGCATGAGCCGGCGGATCTGCGTGGAGCTGTATCGAGAGATTGCGACTCTACGCCCACAATGGCACGCCGAGGCCGATGACCAGGGATCGATGAAGGTGATTATGACTGGCTCGGCGTCTGATCCCATTGAGTGGCAGGGCCATATCCGAAATAAGAAACGGCGGGAAGACTTGGCACTCCGTTTCCGTGCTCCCAAAGACTCATTTAGGCTGGTCATTGTCCGTGACATGTGGCTCACCGGCTTCGATGCACCGAGCCTCCACACGATGTATGTCGATAAACCAATGCGGGGGCATGGGCTCATGCAGACGATTGCCCGGGTGAATCGGGTCTTCAAGGACAAGCCTGGTGGCCTGGTGGTGGATTATCTTGGACTCGCCGACGAGCTCAAGCAGGCGCTTGCGACCTACACAGAAAGCGGTGGAACGGGTAAGACGGCGATCGATCAGGCGGAAGCCGTGGCAGTGATGTTGGAGAAGTATGAAATCTGCCGTGGCCTTTTTCATCATTTCGACTGGTCGCTTTGGATGACTGGCAAGCCACAAGAGCGACTGTCTCTGTTGCCCGCAGCACAGGAACATATATTGAGGCAGCAAGACGGCAAAGCACGCCTGCTTCGTGCCGTGACTGATCTCTCGCAAGCATTCGCGTTGGCTGTGCCGCACGAGGAGACGTTCCGTATTCGGGATGATGTGGGGTTCTTTCAGGCCGTGCGGGCCGTTTTAGCCAAGAGTACACCGGCGGAACAGAAGACCGACGAAGAACTCGATCAGGCCATTCGCCAAATCATCTCCAAGGCGGTGGTCTCCGATGGAATCGTTGATATCTTTGCCGCCGCCGGTCTCAAGAGGCCAGACTTGTCGATTCTATCCGACGAATTTCTCGCCGACGTACAGGGGATGCCCCAGAAGAATTTGGCTGTTGAACTGTTGCGGAAGCTGCTGAGTGGAGAGATTAAGATACGGTCACGCAAGAACGTGGTGCAGGCGAAGTCTTTCGCGGAGATGTTGGAGCAGGCCGTGCGGAAGTATCAGAACCGCGCAATTGAAGCCGCGCAGGTGATCGAAGAGATGATCGGACTGGCCAAGGACATGCGCCGAGCCCACGAACGGGGAGAACGGCTGGGGCTGACCGAAGAGGAGATGGCCTTCTATGACGCGCTGGAAACGAACGACAGCGCGGTGAAGGTGCTTGGAGACGAAACCCTGCGAGCCATCGCGCGCGAGGTGGCTGATGCGGTCCGTAAGAATGTGACGATTGACTGGACGGTGCGAGAAAATGTCCGTGCCCAGCTCCGAGTGATCGTGAAGCGCATTCTCCGCAAGTATGGCTATCCGCCGGACAAGCAAGAGAAGGCCACTCAGACGGTGTTGCAGCAGGCGGAGGTGCTCTGTGGGGAAGTCGCCGTATGATGATCCTTTGCAGGAGGGTCCGATGACACCGCTTCTCCTCTTGCTCCTTCTAGTCCCTCTTTCTACCTCTGCCAAAGATCTTGGGGAACTGAGCGCCAATCCTTACCAGCAGAACTCGACGGCCAATCCGTTCGGGGCGGGGAGTCCCTTTTCACCGAACGGGATCAACAATCCCTTCAGTCCTTACGGCAGCCCGTTCAGCAATCGATCGGCGACGAATCCCTTCGCCACTGACGCGCCACGGCTCTATGACCAACAGGGAAATTACCGCGGCAAGTTGAGCGCCAATCCGTACGATCCAGATTCGACCAGCAACCCATACGGCCAGTACGGGTCTCGGTTTTCACCCGACTCCATCAACAATCCTTACGGTGCAGGCAGTCCCTATCGCTCCGACAGCCCCACCAATCCCTACGGCCGCGGCTTGAGAGTCGAAGGACAGTGAAAGATCTACTTGCCTATCTGCGTCTGGCTTAGCGACCAACATCTCATCCAAACGACCGGCAACCATGCTGCGATGTGGGAACATCAAAGCGACGATCTGGCAGAACGTCAGCGAGAAGGGCCCGTTTTTCCGGACGACCTTTTCCCGACTGTTCGCTGATCAGTCCGGTGCATGGCGCAATGGCACCTCATTCGGTCTCAACGACCTTGAGGCCCTCATGAATGTCGCCTTTGAGGCGAAGGAGTGGATGACTGCTCACATGCTGAAGCGCTGAGCCGCTTCCAAGGGAAGCCTCGGTCCTCACAAAGCCTCATTTAGGGCAGTTCCACAACCGTCCAGAGTTTCTTGCATGCTCAGGCCTAACGGACATGTCATGTGGCACCCCCTCCCGTTCGTCACCTACACCTTATCTTAAAGTGTGATCCCGTCATTCTCCCCCCACAGAGGACCACAGATCCAGATTTGCTGTACAGGAAAGGAATCCACCGGATGTGAGCATATTCGCTCGCATCCGGTGGAACGCTTAGTCCCTCCTAATCCTGTAGGGCCTCCCGCCTACTTGTCACCCAGTGTTTCCTCTACGGTGATGGTGTAGGTTGTGGAATTGGTGCAGTTGCCAGTTTGTGTATAGAACACGGTTTTCCGTGCTTCCCCCCAGGGATCACTGGGCTTCCCCTTTCCGCTGGTATCGTCCCTATACTCGACACGAATTGCCGTAATAGGGTTGCCCTCGGCCACGTGCTGGAGTTTCTGGTTTTTCCACTCCTCCGTTTCGTTCCGGGATAGTTTTTTATTGGCGAGGCCTTCCTTGTCAATCTCCTCTTTGGCGTTCTCATTGACTTTGTGTTTGTAATCGATGCTGAGGACCTTGATGGCCCAAGGCTTCTCATTCTTGACCTTGATGTCTGGTTTGCACGCGAGCTTCGCCGCGTTGACTTGCGAAGTCGTGCCGAACGAGAGAGCGAGAGCAACCCCCACCATGACAAAAGTGTAGCTGAACGGTGGACGAGACTGAACGACAGTTCCGATGTTGTTGACCTGTGTAGTCATATCATTATTCTCCTTTGTGACCGACACTGTGGGTCGACGTTCGAGCGACCCACGTGGACCGCGCACTCCGCGGCAAGCCGGTCGTTTTACGGTGAATGAACACGACTGGGTATCCTCCCTTCGGTTCCACCCTCGAGCGAGCTGGAGCGCGAGACTCCTGCATGGCCTCTTCCAAATAGGACCGTCGGCACCATGCTCCAAGAGATCGAGATTGCTACCGCTAGAAATTCTCCCGTCATTGACCACTGCGAGCGAGGATCCTTCGCTTTGTCACTTCGTAGAGGCAATGGAGCAAACTTCATTCCACAGGGAAACGGGAAGCAATTATGCGCGACTTTCTGGCTATTCCGGTAAAGAGGGTGGTTGAGAGGAGCGGGTAATTCCAAAACCCGTATCAGATGAGATACAGCATGTTTATCCGAAGTGATACAGGTGGCAGGTATCGGTGAAGAGGTGACGCAGCGAGACTCGGCAGCAACAGGAGTGAGCGAGGCGTGAATTTCCATGATCGACAGGAGCAAGGATACGGTGAACCCATTCCCACGATACGAGAGAGGTTGGTCTGAATGACCAGTAAGCGCCAATCAATCACTCGCTTGCCCCAGTGGCCGGTCACTCCCGCTGCTGGTCCCTCTCCGACCCGCCGGTTCTGGTCTCGGCCTCGTGTTTCCTCGGTGAACTGGGCGGTGCCTCTCCTCTTTCCGTGAGAGACTTATTTCAAGTTCACACGAGGATGAAACTCCATGGCGACCAGCACTTCATCCAAACGACCGGCCACCACGCTGTGATGCGGCAACATCAAGGCCACAATCTGGCAGAACGTCAGCGAGAATGGCCCGTTCTTCGCGACGACCTTTTCTCGGCCATTTAAGGATCAATCTGGTGCCTGGCACAACGGCACCTCGTTCAGTCTCAGTGACCTCGAGGCCCTCATGAACGTTGCCTTTGAGGCCAAGGAGTGGATCAATGCTCATACGCTAAAGCGCTAAGCCGTTTCATTGGGAAGCCTCCGGCCCTCCGGGGGCTTCCTTCAGCGCCACACGATGGTGCGAGCCAAAAGATATAGGAGAGCAGGCACATGGCGCACTGATGATACGGTAGGGTGATACGGCTTTGTTCCGTTTACCAGGTGGTCGGTTCACATACCGCACTTGAAAGAACCATTCGCCCGCCCACTTGACCCCAACTTTATGAACACCGGCGACAAGACCAGCCGCATCGCGTTCATTGAGACCATTGACCGGCGATCGTCAGCAGACTGGCTGCAATACCGTCTATGTGTCCCTGTGCGTCAAGGATCGGAATCAGCCAACCGCTCACATTACCCGTCCCTTGGGCGCCGCTGAGAAAGTCCATTCTGCCGTTCAACAACAGTCCGGGCACAAAGAGGCCGCCCGGTGTTTCAATGCAGGTCACACCATTCGGGATCGTACAGGGCACCGGAGTGGGGCCAAGACTGGACACTATTGTCATGTTTGCCTCGTAGCTATCGACGCTCATTTTCGCATAGACGGGACCAGACTGGGTGGCAAGTGGAACATTGGCATCATAGGTGATTGTGAAGTCAGCATTGATGGCGCCTGCGAACGTGCCTGTGATGTGACGCTCTCTCACGATGAACCGTCCGCTTACTCCGGCTGGCTTGACATTCCCTTCATCGATCGTCGAGATAGGTCCGCTTGCACTAAACGGCTTAGGCAGCCCGGCAAACGCCGGTACAGCAATCAATCCGACTGCGAGGGCAACTACACTAAACAGAATGGATGCTGTGTACTGAAGTACCCGCACTGATCGACTGCCTCGAATACTGTCTTCAGACATATCATTCCCCCTTTAGGTGAAAATAAGTTCAGGACCTGGAGAAATTTGTGTTCATGAATCGTTCCCAAGCTAATCCGAAGTCCAGTGGCAGCAGTGTCATCGACTGCTGCCAGCGGTACCATAGAGGCTGATAGTAGAACAGCCCAACCACAGGGTCTTAACCCCCTTCCGACTCGGCCACTTCTTCCTCATAGAGTCTCCCCTTGTTGTGAGTTGCCAATTGCACAAAAAGTCCAACACCCTCCAAGGCAAGAAGCGTTCCTTATTTGCGGACAACCGATTTCGGTCTTGGCACTCCTAGAAGATAGAGAAATTGGGCCTTGTCTGAATTGAGACGCGATGAGATACCTCCTCCACGCCGAGATGAATCTAATTAGATACAGAATCTATTTGGATACCACACTATTAATTAGTCTCTACTGACTTCAGGATCGGACCGATGTCCTTCATCTTGAATAGCAGCCACCAGCAATCTAGAAGGTAATCTCTAAAGAGACTCTAGGTGCGATTTGCATTCTGTGAGTATTGGCCCGTTGACATCCCGTTGAGGATGCGGGCTTTGAACCTTGAGAATTGGTTAAGACACCGGGCGGGAAGCGGTCGGTCATTGCACAGGTGGCAGATGCTTTTCCTTACCGCTCGATATGCTTGCAGATCATGCTTGGTAGCGTTCTCGGCATGACACAATAACCAGGACCCCACCCCACAACTTTATACGTGCGACTACTGTGGTGAATTTTGTGACAAAACTCTGCAGGACTGTAGAGGAAGAGACGGGAACGCATAGAATCAATAGAATAGGATAACTTCTCAATATTGCAGTGAATAATGGGGAAACCGTTGCGATAGCGAGCACTTGCTAAAACCCTTTATTTGAACTTTTAAGGCGAGGGCCCTGGGTTCGAGTCTCAGCCGGCTCACCACCTTTTGGATTCACATTCTTTGTTCTCCCCGCTCAGGCCTCGGATCACTCCTGGTTCCTTACGCCTCCTGTTCGCGCACGAACTGACGCGCACGACGCAGGTCGTCGTGCGTGCAGAGTGTGAGTTCCAGCAGGAGATGTTCCAATGCCGCAACCCGTGCAGTCACCTCCGGCAAGACAATATCGATCCGTTCCGTCAATTCATCTACCTGTCGGCTGAGTCTGGATTCCGACGTGTGCTTCGCCTCAGCCTTCGTCGCACGCCCGCTGAGTCGGCGTCGTTTCATCGGACTCGGGGTCTTCTTCTTACGTGGCATCGCATCCCTCCTGGTTACCTGCACCTCTACGCGTCCGCAGCCGATCGGTCAAGC
>Ga0224505_10002157_pt1 | contig 11748 bp, 8 predicted proteins | sample SF_Jan12_sed_USG_FD_169102 | JGI IMG/M metagenome (GOLD analysis project Ga0224505, IMG submission 169102) | Sediment microbial communities from San Francisco Bay, California, United States - SF_Jan12_sed_USGS_4_1 | ecosystem: Environmental > Aquatic > Marine > Sediment | place: USA: California...
TGATGCGGATAAGGGGCACGCTGACAACCCAGGGCTTACCTTCGGCGAGATCGTCCTTTACCTCTTCCACCTGCGCACCCACTTCCTGCTTCCAGACATTCTGCGCGTTGATGGAACCGTCCTTGTTGATGTGGATGCGGCCGCTGTAGTTATCGATCGACAGTTTGGCCAGCTCAACCGAGTGCTGGTCCATGTCCACCAGCAGCTTGTCCCAGCGCACGGTTTCCCAGGCGGTGAGGGACTCTTCAGCGTCGGTAATCTTGCCCGCAAAGCCCTTGATCGCACCATTCATGGCGATGGTGGCGGGCGCGTAGTGCGCCAGCGTGAGATCCCCCGCCACCTGCAGCTGGCCATCCGTGATCTCTACGTTCAACGCGGCGGGAAAGTTGGGGTTAAACCACGCCAGCGGCAGGGCGGCCAGCTGGTAGCTGAGGCTGCCCGTACCCTGGGCCAGGTCCAGCTTGCCCTCGATGGCCGCCGTGGCCTGGCCATTGACCACCAGGTTCGACTTCAGCCCGGTATCCCCCTCCAGTGGCCATTTGATGTCGTTTGCCGAAACCTCCAGGGGACTGATCTCCAATTGTGCCGGGTCGGTGTATTCAGAGCGCCAGCGCAGGCTGCTGTCGGCCAGTTCGAAGCTGCCCAGTGCGGCGCTCCAGCCCTTCCCGCTCGCGCCTGTATCAGCGCTGGACGGGGGGGACTGCGGTGCAGGATCCTGTGGCAGGTCGACGGCGAACAGGCGCGCCAGGCTGACCTCGGTGCCCTCGCTCCAGCCGCTGACAGCGAGTTGCGCGACCGCAAGTGAACCGATATCCACGTGCTGTGCCGGGCCGTCCAGCTCGATGCCGGCCAGCTTGAGGCTGCCCAGTGCAATCGAGGTATCCGGCAGCTCGCCAGGTGCCTTCGGCTGCACTACGATCCCGTCCAGGCGGACCTCGCCCTGCTCTACCCGATAGTCCAGGCCCTTGCTCCAGTCCACCCGGTACCTGCCCTCGACGCTTGCAGTACCCTGGGGCAGTTGGAACGCGAGCCACTCCTGCGCGAACTGCCAGAAAGGATTCAGTTGTATGTTTGTCAGCGCGAGGGTTCCCTCGCTGTAGCTCCGCGGGATCGATACCTCTCCCTTCCAGTGCAGTTCTCCGCCGTTTTCTCCCAGCGCGTCAAGGGTGTAGGGTCTTCCCTCCTCGACGACGGTGGAGAGACCCTCGATATTGACTGCGATATTTGACAGGTTGGTGCTGGACGGTTTTTCCCGGGCCAGGCTGGTAAAGACCAGCTGCTGCGCGTTGAAGTTGAGCTGCTGTATGGTGACGGCGGGAATGCCTGCGGGCTCGGCCGGAGGGGTCTCGGTTTTCTCCGGGGGTATCATGTCGGAGAAATTGAAGCTGCCGTCGGGGTTTTCAATTACGTGGACATAAAACTTGTCGACGCTCACCTCGTCGAATACCAGCGCCCGGCTCCACAGGCTCGAGAGGGACAGGTCGACCCTGGCCCTGTCCAGGCTCACGAACGGCGTGCCGTCGTGCTCGGGCAACTCGGTCCGGCGCAACTCCAGGCTCAGGGTAAAGGGATTGAACCAGATGATTTCGCTGTGGAATTCCCGGCCCAGGTATTTTTTGACCAGCCACGGCGGTGCCAGGTTCAATGCCGGCGTGATCACCAGCAGCACCAGTGCCAGGTAGCTGATATAGCCGATGGCCAGTATCCGTAACGCTTTTTTCACGACTCGATTCCCCGCGACTTTCCCAGCACGTGACTATAGCCAAAATCTCGCTGCTTGTCGGGCCCCGTGTTTAATTTTCATCGGCGCAGGCATTGTCAAAAGAACACTGCCCGATAAAGATACCGGGATCAAGGATCCGGGCGGGAATGAACCGGACAGGACACTAGAGCCCCTTCCGGTAGCAGTAGGGCGTGACCCCGGTCCAGCCCTTGAACGCCCTGATAAAGGCGCTGGATTCTGAAAAGCCGCTGCGGTAGGCGATCTCCTCGATACTCAGCCCCTGTTTGCCGAGGAAGTGCAGGGCGGTATCGCGACGCAGGCGATTTTTCAACTCCTTGAAACTGGTGCCCTCGGCGGCCAGCCGCCGGCGCAGGGTCTGGGGATGTATCTCGAGCACCGTGGCCACCGCACCCAGGTCCGGCAGCGTGTCCATATTGTGCCGCAGAATATCCCGCACCCTGGCAGCCCAGCTGTCGACAGCGAACTGCTGGGTGAGCATGAACAGCACGGGATGCCGCAGGAAGTGGTGCAGGGAAGCCTCGTTCTGCAGCAGTGGCCGTTCGAGCAGGGCGGAGCTCATCTCCAGGGAGGCGACGGCTTGTTCAAACAGGATCGGATTACCCATAAACACCTGGCTGTACTCTTCCCGGCGGGCGACCGGCGGGTACTTGAAATTGACTGACTGCAGCGGCAGTTGCTCCTGTACCAGCCAGTTGCAGAACCTGTGGGAATTGTAAAGGAACAGCTCACTGTAATAGGGGCCACAGTTTTCGCCTTCGTCGATTTTCTGCAGGTACAGCCGGGTTGTGTCTCCGTCGCTCTCCAGCACCGGGTTGAGACCGAACTCGAACAGCTGGTAGAACCGGCAGTACCGGCTGAGGGCCTGCCCCAGGGTCGCGCTGCCGATCACCGCGTGGCACATCATCGACCAGCTGCCTATGGGCATGCGCCGGGAAGTGTAGCCCAGGGATTCATCCTGCAGGGCGAGCATGGTGCTCACCTGCAGGTCCGCGAACCGTTCTACTGAAATGCGGGCGTCGTCCTCCAGCAACAGTCGCGGCGAGATTCGGTTCTTGCGCAACAGTGCGATCGGGTCCAGGCCGCGGCTTACGGTCCGTTCCAGGACCGCCCGGGCGAAATGGACTGAGATGGACGGGTTGCGCAACTACCGGGCCGTGTTGGAGAGGTGGACCGGCTTGTGCTCAACCGATGCAACCCGGTTGCGGCCGCCGCGCTTGGCCAGGTACATCGCGCGGTCCGCCTCCTGGGAGAGATCGGCGAGATTCATATGACCCACGATGCAGGCCACGCCCAGGCTGGCGGTGATGGCGATGCGCTGGGAATCAACCAGTAACGGCCGTGCCCCGATAGCCTCGCGAATCCGCTCGGCGAGCAGGCGCGCGGAATCCAGCGCGGTGTCGGGCAACACCAGCAGGAACTCCTCCCCGCCGGTGCGGGCGACCACGTCGCTGGAGCGGCTCAGGCGGCTGATGATTTCCGCGACCTGGCGCAGCACATGGTCACCCGTCTCGTGGCCGAAGCTGTCATTCACCTGCTTGAAGTGGTCGATATCGACCATGATGGCCGACGTGGGCAGTCCCCGCCTGGACGCCTGGGCAATGCTGATCTGCAGCGCGTCCTCCATCCCGCGGCGGTTCAGGAGGCGGGTGAGGGGGTCCAGCGTCGCCAGGTTCGACAGGTGCTGCTGGTACTCGATCAACACGCTCGCCAGGAAGCCGATTGCCACCACCGCGTAGGCCGCGCTGTATACGCCGAAGGCGATGGCTTCGCCCCGGGCCGGGTTTGCGGTGCCCGCATGATAATAAATGGCCAGGGGCAGGCCGATGGTCATCATCAGGGCCGCGTAGGCGATGATCGCATCTCCGATATTGCGTTGGCGCCAGCTGCGCCAGGCACAGGTCAGGCCGGTACCGACAAAAAACAACGCCACCGTCACGCCCTGTACCACGAACATCGTCCCCGGGGGCAGGAAAAACTCACACAGGCAGGCCACGAGACAGATCGTGCCGAGCACTACCCGCCCCAGCGCGATACCTGCGCGCTGCCCCGCCGCCATGAACAGTATGTAACTGTTGAGGATAAGCATTACCGAAGGCACGTTCACGGCCATTTGCACGTCGGCGTTCTGCTGCAGGGTCAGCGCGATCCAGCCCAGCAATGACGCCATGAAATACACGGTGTAAAGACCGAGGCCGGCAGGGGGCTTGCTGGAGTCCGCGAGCACGTAGACCACCAGCATCTGGGCGCAGGTGATCGAGAAAATCAGGCCGAACAGCATGAACGCCCAGTTACCGGGAAAAACCTGTTCCATTTGACTCCCTGTTGCGGCCACCCCTGGTGGCTGTCATTTTACGTCAATTTTGATGTAGGGGCAGGTCATTGCCACCGTGCGGCGCCATGCGCATACTGCATGTCTTTCAGTTGACCGGGCCAGCGGGATTGTGCCACATATGGCGCCCCGGCGTGAGGCCGGCGTTTTTAACCAGTAATACCAGGAGAGCGATATGGATCTTGCAGGAAAAGTAGCAATTGTCACCGGTGGTGCATCGGGCCTCGGCCGCGGCACCGTTGAAGCCTATGTGGCCAAGGGCGTGAAAGTGGCGATCTTCGATATGAACGAAGCCACTGCCAATGAAGTGATCGCCGAACTGGGCGCCGACAAGGTCGCCTTCTGGAAGGTCAATGTCGCCGACGAGGCCTCGGTAAAGGCGGCGGTGGAAGGGGTGGTGGAAAAATTCGGCGCGCTGCACATCTGCAACAATTACGCGGGCATTGGCAACGCCTGCAAGACGTACGGCAAGAACGGCGTGTTCCCGATGGACCTTTACATGCTGGTTATCAACGTCAACCTCGTGGGCACCTTCAATGTCTCCCGTTACGCAGCGGAGCAGATGGCCAAGAACCAGCCGATCAACAGTGACGGTGGGCGCGGCGTAATCATCAATACCGCCTCGGTGGCGGCCTATGAAGGCCAGGTGGGCCAGGTGGCCTATTCCGCCAGCAAGGGCGGGGTAATCGGTATGACCCTGCCCATGGCCCGGGACCTCGCGAGCTACGGCATCCGGGTCAACACCATTGTGCCCGGCCTCATCCACACGCCGCTGTTCGAGTCGCTGCCGGAACAGGCCTACAAGTCTCTCGAGGCCAGTGTCTGCTATCCCCCCCGCCTGGGCCAGCCGAAGGAGATCGCCCACCTGTCGGTGTTTATCGCCGAGAACGACTACCTGAACGGCGAGAGCATCCGGCTGGACGGCGCCATCCGCATGCAGCCGCGCTAACGAGGAGACGGCAAATGGGCCCACTGAACGGCTATACCGTCATCGAACTGGCGGGTATCGGACCCGCACCCATGGGCGGCATGATGCTGGCGGATATGGGCGCGGAGGTGATAAGGATCGACCGGGCTTCCGGCGCCAGCCACCTCGTGATGAAAGATGTCAGCGCCCGGGGCAAGAAGTCCGTGGTGCTCAACCTCAAGGACCCCGCCGGTGTCGACACGCTGCTGCGCATGGTGGAGAACGCCGATGTGCTCATCGATCCGTTCCGGCCCGGGGTGTGCGAAAAGCTCGGGATCGGCCCCGACGCCTGCCTGGCGCGCAACCCGAAACTGGTTTTCGCCCGCATGACGGGCTGGGGCCAGGAGGGTCCTCTGGCCCAGGCTGCCGGCCACGATATCAACTATATCTCGATCACCGGCGCCCTCTACGCAATGGGGCGCAAGGGCCAGAAACCGGTGCCGCCCCTGAACCTGGTGGGCGACATGGGGGGCGGCGGCATGCTGCTGGTCACCGGGGTGCTGGCTGCGCTGCTAGAGACAACCAACTCCGGCAAGGGCCAGGTGATTGATGTCGCCATGGTCGATGGCGCCGCCCAGCTGATGTGGATGTTCCACGGTTTCCAGGCCCTGGGCCTGTGGGACGCCAGCCAGCGCGAGTCCAATATGCTGGACGGCGGCGCCCACTACTACGACACCTATGAGTGCGCCGATGGGCAGTACATTTCCATCGGTTCGATAGAGCCCCAGTTCTACGCCCTGCTGAAGCAGCACGCGGGCCTGTCCGAGGAGGACTTTGGCGACCAGAACAACGCGGCCAGATGGCCCGCGATGAAGGAACAGCTGGCCGCCGTGTTCCGGCTCAAGACCCAGGCCCAGTGGTGCGCAATCATGGAGGGTACCGATGTCTGCTTTGCACCGGTCCTGTCATTCGTAGATGCACCGGCCCACCCGGCCAATGTGGCGCGGCAAACCTATATCGAGGTGGACGGTGTCACCCAGCCGGCGCCGGCGCCCCGCTTCAGCCGCACGCCCTCGAATGTATTGCACGGGGGCCACCAACCGGGACAGGACACCGACCTGGTACTGGCCGCCATGGGATTCGGGGAGCGGGAAATAAGCGAACTGAAACAAAAGGGTGCCATAGCGTGATACCCGCAGCAACCTGGAGCAAGTCGTGAGCAATTACAACACTGTACTGGTAGAGCGCGCCGACGGTGTCGCCGTGGTCTCCCTCAACCGCCCGGAGAGCCTGAATTCATTTAACGCGGAACTGCGCCGTGAACTGCGCAGCGCCGTGCGGGAAGTGAACGATGACCCCGCCGTGCAGGTGGTGGTGCTCACCGGCGCGGGCCGCGCCTTCTGTGCGGGCGCGGACCTGTCAGAGTCGGCGGAAAACCCTGCAGATTTCCGGGTGGAAGACCAGCTCAACGGCGAGTACAAGCCCATACTGCTGGAAATAAACGGCGCGCCCAAGCCATGGATAGCGGCGGTCAACGGCGCGGCGGCGGGCATCGGCAGCGCCTTTGCGATGAACTGCGACCTGAGCGTAATGGCGGAGGATGCCTACCTGTACCAGGCCTTCGCCGCGATCGGCCTGGTGCCGGACGGGGGCGCCACCTGGCATCTGGCGCGGGCACTGGGCCGGCAGCGGGCCTATGAGGTGATTGTGTCCGGCGAGAAAGTACGGGCGCAGAAGTGCCTCGACTGGGGCCTGTGCAACCGTGTCGTACCCGCGGCCGACTTGATGCAGCAAACCCTGGCCTGGGCCCGGGAGCTTGCGGCCAAGTCACCGCTGGCGCTGCGCTATGCCAAGCAGGCACTCAACGGGGCGATGGAAAATTCAGTGGCTCAGACCATTTCCGACGAAGCCAGGCTGCAGCATCTGTGTGTCACCAGTGCAGATGCGGCCGAGGGCATTGCGGCTTTCATCGAAAAGCGAACCCCCCGCTGGCGGGGTTGTTAAACGGTTTTCTCCAGGGTTGGCCTGACGCTTTGTCACCCGGCTCTTTGCGGCCTGGAAATTGCGCTATAGTGTGCCGTTTCATGCCTGGTGGAGTGTGCGATGGACGATAACAGCCGACCCGAGCTGGCGGCGTGGCGGGAGCGCCTGGCCAGGACGCTGGACGAGCAGCGGCCTCAGGCCCGGGCCAAACGCCACAGCAAGGGATATCGCACTGCCCGGGAGAACGTCGAGGACCTGGCCGACCCCGGTTCGTTCCTCGAGTACGGCCAGCTCGCCGTCGCCGCACAGCGCAGTCGCCGGGATTACGAGGAGCTGCAGTCCAGCACCGCCGGGGACGGCATCATCACCGGAACCTGCACTATCAATGCCGACAAGGTCGGCGCCTTGCGGGGCAGGGCGGCGGTGATCGTCAATGACTACTCCGTGCTGGCAGGAACCCAGGGCTTTTTTCACCACAAGAAGCTCGATCGTATCTGCGAACTTGCCGAGGAACTGGCGTTGCCGCTGGTGATGTACACCGAGGGTGGCGGCGGGCGCCCCGGGGATACCGACGTGACCACCCAGATTGCCGGCCTCAATATCCGTTCTTTCAGCACCTGGGCTGGCCTCAGCGGCAAGGTGCCGCGCATCGCGGTCAACAACGGCTATTGTTTCGCTGGCAACGCGGCCCTGTTCGGTTGCGCCGACTTCACCATCGCCACCCGCAACTCGTGGATCGGCATGGCGGGTCCGGCGATGATCGAGGGAGGTGGCCTGGGAACATTCGATCCCACCGAGATCGGCCCGATCGAGGTGCAGGAAAAAAACGGCGTGGTGGATATCGTGGCGGGGGACGAGGCCCATGCCACTGCGCTGGCCCGGCAACTGCTGTCCTATTTCCAGGGCCCGGTCGAGGGCTGGACCTCGGCCCCCCAGGAGAGCCTGCGCGACATCGTCCCGCTGGATCGGCGCTGGGCCTACCCGGTGCGCCGGGTTATCGAGACGATAGCCGATACCGGTTCCTTCCTCGAGCTGCAGCGAATTTTTGGCCGGGGCATCATCACCGGTTTTATTCGCCTCGAGGGCGCTCCGGTGGCGCTTATTGCCAACGACTGCCAGCAGCTGGGCGGCGCGGTGGATTCAGAGGCGGCCGAGAAGGCCGCGCGTTTCCTGCGGATCTGCAACGCCCTGGGCCTGCCGTTACTCTCGCTCACCGACACCCCCGGTTTCATGGTGGGTCCCGACAGCGAGAAACGGGGGGCGGTGCGCAGCATGTCCTCCCTGTTCCTGGCCGGCGCCGGCCTGACCGTGCCTGTAGTGGCGATTTTCCTGCGCAAGGGCTACGGGCTGGGCGCGATGGCGATGACCGGCGGCAGCTTCCTGCGGCCGGTGTACGCGGCCTCGTGGCCCACCGGTGAGTTTGGCGGGATGGGGCTGGAAGGTGCGGTGCGGCTCGGTTTCAGGAAGGAGTTGGATGCGGTGGCTGATCCGGCGGAGCGGGAAGCCCTGTTCCAGCAGCTGGTGGCGCGCATGTACGACGTGGGCAAGGCCACCGAGGCCGCCGCCCACCTCGAAATCGACGCGGTGATCGACCCGGCGGATACCCGCGCGGTGGTGGTGCGGGCCTTTGCGGCGGCGGCAGGTGCAATGCGCCTGCACCCCCGATAGTCGTGCGCGTTTGCACCTGCTGCCGCCGGAACCCGCGGTGCGACGATTTGGCTGGTAACCGCTACACTGCACGATCCGGAAGCCAGGATCCCGGGTCGGCCCCGAAACAGGACAGGAACTGATGAAAAAAATACTGGTAGTGGCCGCGTTACTCGGGCTGTCCACGGCAGCTGTCGCGCAGGAAGGCAAGCAGTTGTTGTGGGGCGACACCCACCTGCACACCACCTACTCATCCGATGCCTTTGCCAATAACAACCTGTCAGCCGATCCCGATACCGCGTACCGGTTTGCGATGGGGTTGCCGGTTATCCACCCCTACCACCGGGCGAGGGTGCAGATCGAGACACCACTGGATTTCCTGGTGGTATCTGACCACGCGGAGTACCTGGGTGTTATCCGCCATGTCTATTACGAAGGGGCGGATACCGAGGGACTTGGCCCGCTGGCCACCATCAAGGCAAAAATCGCCGAGTGGATATTCCGGCGCGCCCTGGACGGGAAAGACGCGCGGAGTCTTTTCATCGATGTACTGCCGGTGGCGGAGGACCCGCGCCAGGCGGCCGCAGCCGAGTACGAGAACCGGGGGCGCAATGTCGGCTGGCTGCCGCCAATGCCGGCAGTGGAAGTGGATACCTGGAACAGTATTACCAGTGCCGCGGATCGCTACAACAACCCGGGTGTGTTTACCGCAATGATCGGCTGGGAGTGGAGTTCGATTCCCGGGGGCGCGAACCTGCACCGGGTGGTGCTGACCGATGCGGGTGCGGACGTGGCCCGTACCTTCCAGCCTTTCGGCCTCGATGACAGCCCCTACCCGGAGGACCTCTGGGCCTGGCTGGATGCCACCAGCGCGGCGACCGGCGCCGATTTCCTCGCTATTCCCCACAACTCGAACATCTCCAAGGGCTTCATGTTCGATACCAAAACCCTGCGCGGCGCCGACTTCAGCCCCGAGTACATCGACCAGCGGCGCAAGTGGGAAAGGATCGCGGAGATTACGCAGATCAAGGGTGATTCAGAAACCCACCCGGACCTGTCACCACAGGACGAGTTCGCCGACTTCGAAACCTACCCCTTCTATATCCAGCGTGAACCCACACCTTATATTGCCGCGGTTGGGGATTACCTGCGCCCGGCGTTGCGGCGGGGCCTGGAACTCGAGCGGCAGCTGGGAGCAAATCCCTACCAGCTCGGGTTTATCGGCTCGACCGATGCCCATACCGCCCTGTCCTCCGCGGAGGAGGATAATTTCATGGGCAAGCTGGCCACCGATTCCATCCCGGAAAACAAGAATCGTCGCTTCGGTAAAAAGGGCGGGGCCTACGGCTGGGGGATGTCGGCCTCCGGCCGTGCCGCCGTCTGGGCCGGGGCCAATACCCGGGAGGAAATCTTCGCGGCCATGAAGCGCAGGGAGGTATACGCCACCACCGGGCCGCGTATAGCGGTGCAGTTTTTCGGTGGCTGGGGTTTCAGCGAGGCGGACCTGGGTGCCACGGACCTCTACGCCCAGGCCACCGCGCACGGCGTGCCGATGGGCGGTGAGCTGGTGCTGCCGGCACAGGATGCCCGGGCGCCAGCCTTTATTCTCCAGGCCCTGAAAGATCCGGCCAATGCGAACCTCGACCGGCTGCAGATCATCAAGGGCTGGGTCGACGGGGCAGGTGTGTCCCACGAGCAGGTATACGATGTCGCCTGGTCCGGGGAGCGGGAGCCCGGGCCCGACGGCAAATTGCCGGCGGTCGGTAACACCGTGGACGTGACCACCGGCAGGTATACCAATTCCATCGGCGCACCGCAGCTCACCGCGGTGTGGCAGGATCCCGCTTTCGACCCCTCGCAGGCGGCGTTTTACTACGCCAGGGTGTTGCAGATACCGACCCCCCGCCACTCCCTGTATGACGCCCTGGCCCTCGGGGGAGAGCAGGCAACCGGGCGTCCCGATTCGATCCAGGAGCGTGCCTATACCTCACCCATCTGGTTCCAGCCCCGGCGGGACTGATTTTTGCTGACCGCCGGGGGCGCAGTGTTGTGACAGAATTTCTCGCCTTGCCGGACGGTTCCCGCATCGCTTATGAACACCTGCCGGGCGCCACCCCCGGTATCCTGTTTTGCCCGGGTTTCAATTCGAACATGCAGGGGGTCAAGGCGCTGGCGCTCGAACAGTGGTGTGGACAGCAGGGCCGGCAGTTCACCCGCTTTGACTACTTTGGTCACGGTGAGTCCGATGGCAGCGTGGAGCAGGGTTGTATCGGCCGCTGGCTGGATGATGCCCTCGCCATCCTCGACAATGTCACCTCGGGACCGCAACTGGTGGTAGGGTCCTCGATGGGAGGCTGGATCATGCTGCTGCTCGCATTGGCGCGGCCGGGGCGGATCCATTCGCTGCTGGGCCTTGCTGCCGCCCCGGATTTTACCGACCGGCTGAGGGGGCGGCTGACGCCGGAACAGCGCGACCAGCTTATCGCGACCGGTTACACCGACCTGCCCAATTGTTATGACGACGGGGAGCCCTACCGCATCGGTCGCCAATTGCTCGAGGAGGGGGATTCCCACCTGCTGCTGGGTCGGGAGATCCCCGTCGAAGTGCCTGTCAGGCTCATCCAGGGGCAGCGGGATGACGATGTGCCCTGGCAGCTTGCGCTGGAACTGGCCGCAAATATCAGCAGCCCGGACATAGAAGTACAGCTGGTCAAGGACGGCGACCACCGGCTCTCGCAGCCCGCTGACCTGCAGCGGCTGCGGGTGGCGGCGGGCCAATTGCTGTGCCGGTGACCGGGATCCCTGCCCGCGCGGGTGAGTTGTGCGATCGCGCAGGGCCTGTGCTATCCTCGCCGACGAATCAAGCCGGTTCCGCGGCGCAGCGATTCCACCTGCCAGCGCAGCCGGGTCTTGTCGCCACCTGCCGGAAGCACCCACGGGGAGATACGGATGATGAATCTGGATACGAAAACACTGTCGGTACTGTCGCTGTCACTGGTGCTCGCGGCAGCCCCCGCCCTCGCCCAGAAGACGGGGCAATCCGCCAAGATCAGCACCGGTATCGTCGAGAACGTCCAGCGCGTCCAGCTTGACTCGGAGGCGGGCAAGGGCGCCCTGGTCGGTGGTACCCTTGGCCTG
>Ga0224505_10002159_pt1 | contig 11742 bp, 10 predicted proteins | sample SF_Jan12_sed_USG_FD_169102 | JGI IMG/M metagenome (GOLD analysis project Ga0224505, IMG submission 169102) | Sediment microbial communities from San Francisco Bay, California, United States - SF_Jan12_sed_USGS_4_1 | ecosystem: Environmental > Aquatic > Marine > Sediment | place: USA: California...
CTGGGGATCGATGCGCTTGGTCCGCGGGTCGAGCCGGTGCGGGGCCTGAAAGTCGCCTTCGATGCGCGTGGTGACCAGCACGGAACCGTCCTCTTCGACCGCCAGGGGCCTGAATCCGCGCCCCTTGAACGGGTCTCGAACCGGGCGATCTCGGCCCACCCGCCGTCCCCCTTGGGGTCGCGCCAGTACACGAACTCCTTGCCGTCGTGCCAGGCCGTCAAGACGCGCGGCTCCTTGGCGGCGTCGAGCAGCCCGGCTTGAGTGCCATCGGGCATGTCGCGCGCCAGCGAGGTGCTGACCCCGGACTTTGTATTGAGCCGTGCCAGCTCGATTTCGCGCTCGTCCCCATGCGCATCACGCACCTGCCGACAGGCGAAGACGTCGTCGCTGCCGTCGTCGACCGTCGAATACAGGAACCAGCCGCAGGGCAGAACGCGCGAGGCGGTTTGGCTGAGGAAGCTGCCTTTCGTGTGGTGGGCCCAGGCAATGAGCTGGCGCCAGCCGCTACCGTCGTGGTTCACGGCGAAGGTCCCGGCGCCCCGATCCTCGATCACGGTCCCATCCCGAAAGGCCTCGAGCACCGAACGGTTGTCGTTGATCCAGCGCACGCGGGTGACGTTGGCGTCATCGAACGCCGCCACGATGCGCGGCTCGCCGAACGGTTCGAGATCCATCACGCCGAGGCGGACGCGCCCATTGACCGCCGCCACCAGCAAGGCCATGCGCTGACCGGACGGCGACACGACGACGTCGGCAATCCGCGGTGGGGCGGCGAAGTCCTCGGCCGAAGGCACGGCGGGCGCGCCCTGGGCTGGCGCCATGGGCCCGAGGCCTGCGAACAGGTTCGCGAACAGGATCAGGCGCAGGCCGGCGTGCATTCGATGGGTCTCCGAAGCGCTTGCGCGCTTGACATCGCATTTCCCCCGGCGTGCCTGGCGTGTGGGCTGCTGACGGATCCGGCGACGAGCCCCTCGCCAGCGACCGGGCCGGCCGGGCCGGCCGGGCCGGCCGGGAGATCCTACAAGATCTGCCAGGCGCGACCCCGTTCAGGTCGCGCCCAGCACCTCCTCTTGCGGCCGCACGAGAAGCTCGCGCAGCAACGGCGACGTGAATCGGCGCGGTACCGTGACGGCATAGAAGTTTTCGAACAGCTCGGGCACGACCGCGTGTTCGACGAGCACGCCGCTGCGCAGTTCGTCCCGCACCACCACGCTGGGCACGAGCGCCACGCCACCGGTGTCGCGCGCCAGCAGGCGCAGCAGCGCCATGTCGTCGACCTCGGCCTTCAGCGTGTAGCGCACGCCGAGTTGCTCGCAGAGCAGGTCGAAGCCGGCACGGATGTCGCTGTCTCGGCCAGGCAGCAGCATCGGCACCTCGGCCAGGTCATCTGGAAAGCGGAACGGCCGCCGCCGCTTCGCGGGCCGCCCGACCAGGCTGACCGGCTGGCGCGCGATTCGGCGGCAGCGCCACGGCTCGTCGGCGCTGCCATGCACGCGCCGGTTCGAGAGCACCAGGTCCAGCGTGTGCACGCGCAGCCGCGTCAGCAGGTCGGCCAGGCCGGCGGACTGCAGCGCGAGCTCGACATCGTCGCGCCCGAGCAGCGGCGCAAGGAAGTTCTCCTGGAAGTTGCGTGACAGCGTGGCCACCGCGCCGATGCGCAGCACCTGGTGCAGCGCGCGCCGGCCCTCCCGCAGCACCGAGACCAGCTCAGTGCCGCTCGCGAAGATCGACTCCGCGTAACCGAGCGCCACGCGGCCGGCCTCGGTGAGTCGCAACGCACGGGCCTGGCGCTCGAACAGCGGCTGGCCAAGCGTCTCCTCGAGCTGTCGGATCTGCGTCGACAGCGCCGACGGCGACACGTGCAGCCGCTCGGCGGCACGCGTGAGGTGGCCTTCCTTCGCGACCGCCCAAAAGGCGTGCAGGTGTCGGTAGTTGAGTCTCACTCTGTTCTGATTCTAAGAACGTCTTGTGCTGAAGATTGTATTTTACGAACAGACTCGAAGCGTAGATCATCAGCGCCCATGAACTCCTCCTTCGTCATCGCGCTGCTGGCGCTTCCTGTGCTGCTGCACGCGCTGGCCGCCACCGGCGCCGGGATCGGCGACCGCGAAGGCGCGTGGCGCCGGGCCGAAGCCGCTGCACTGGGCGCGACGCTGGCCGGTGCCGCGGCAATCGTGGCGCTGCTTGCGGCCGGGCCACAGGTCGGCGCCGGTTTGCGGCTCGACGCCCCGGGCGCCATCGTCGCGATGCTTGTTGGCTTCGTCGGCTGGGTCGTCGTGCGCTATTCGCGCCGCTACCTGCAGGGCGAGTCGAACGAACGCCGCTACCTGCGGCTGCTGGCCACCGCTCTGGCCGCGGTATCGCTCGTGCTCGCGGCCGACCACCTGCTGTTGCTGGCCGGCGCCTGGATCGCCACCAGCGTCGTGCTGCACCAGTTGCTGCGCTTCTACGTTGAGCGCCCCGCAGCGCGCATGGCGGCCCACAAGAAGTTCCTGTCGGCGCGCGCCGCCGATGCCGCGCTGCTGGGCGCGGTGGGACTGCTCGGCAGCGCGTACGGCACGCTGTCGCTCGAGACACTGCTGGAGCGCGCAGGCGCGCTCGGCGTGCCGCCCCTTGCGCAGGCGGGGCTCGTGCTGCTGGTGGTGACAGCGCTTCTGAAATGCGCGCAGTTGCCGATGCACGGCTGGCTGATCCAGGTGATGGAAGCGCCGACACCGGTGTCGGCGCTGCTGCATGCAGGCGTCGTGAACCTCGGCGGCCTGGTGCTGATCCGTTTCGCGCCGCTGCTCGCTCAGGCGCCGGCGGCGCTGGTGCTGCTGGCCGCGGCGGCCACGCTGACCGTGGTGCTGGCAACGCTGGTGATGGGCACGCGCATCAGCATCAAGGTGGCGCTGGCCTGGTCCACCGTCGCGCAGATGGGCTTCATGCTGCTGCAACTGGCGCTGGGCCTGCCGGCGATGGCGCTGCTGCACCTCGTGGCGCATTCGCTGTACAAGGCGCACGCGTTCCTGGCGGCCGGCGGTATCGTGCAGCGCCAGCAGGCGCTGCGGCTCGCCGCGCCGGCCGCGCCGATCGCTTGGCGCTGGGCCGTGGCGGCCCTGGCGTTGCCAGCCCTGGTGGTCGGCGCCGGCATCGCCGGCGGCGTGCTGGCGTCGCCAGCCGCATGGCTGGCAGGCGCGGTGCTCGGCTTGGCGCTCGTACCGCTGGCGGCAGCCGGGCGGCCGCTGCAGGCCGCGGGCGTGGCGGTCGGCTGGTTTGCCGGGCACGCGCTGGCATCGGCATGGCTTGCGCCCGCCACGTTTGGCGTGCCGGCAGCGCTGCTGGCGACAGTGGCGCTGGCCTTCGGCCTGCTCTTCACGCTGCAGGCGGCGATCGTGCTGCGCCCTGCGTGGCCGTCCGTTCGGCGCCTGTACCCGTGGGCCTATGGCGGCTTCTATGTCGACGATCACGTCAGCCACGCGCTGCTCAGGCGCTGGCCGGTGCCCGCCGCCCCCGCGCTCACTACCGTTGCCGGAGCCAAACCATGAACGCACCCGTGAAGCTCGCCGCGCATGATGCCCACGCGCTGGCCGAGGCCGTGGCCCGCGCCTGCGACCGCATCACACCGAGCTGGCCGCTGGACCGCTCGATCGCCGTCAACCCGCACTGGGGCTGGATCGACAGCCCGATCGAACAAGCGGCCGCTGCCGTCGGCGCGCTCGCCGGCATGCGCCTGGTACCCGATGTGGCCGTGCAGCGGCAGCCTCTGCTGGCCGAGCTGGCGAGCCGGCGCGACGCCGTCCTGCACCAGATCAGCCAGCACTGCGCGGCGCACTTCGACGCCGGCCAGGCCGGCTGGCACATGGCCACCGACGGCGAGGAAGGCCGCCTCTACCGCAGCTGGCTCGCGCGTATGGCGGCCGACCGCGGGCTTGACTGGCCACAAGGTCGCGCCGCGGCACGCTCCGCGATCAGTGCCCTGCCACGCGAGCCGATGGACGCCGTGGCACACGCGGTCGACCGGCTTGCGCTGCCGCCCGAGGGCCTGGCCGCGTGCCTGACCGCATGGCTGCTGGACCTCAACGGATGGGCCGCGGCCTGCGCTTGGCAGCGCTGGCAGGCTCGCCTGGGCGGCAGCGACGATGCGCGCCTGGTCGACCTGTTGGCGATCCGCGCCGGTTGGGAGCTGCTGCTGGCCGATACGCTGCCGCCCGCGACGGTGCAGGCCTGGGCGCAGAGCTGGGCGCGCATCGACGCCACGATCGTGGCTCAACGCGCGCTGCAGCACGACGGGTGGCAGCAGCTGCAGGCGCAGGAGCGGCAGCTGCAGGCCGAGCTGATCGCCGAGATGTCGCGCGCGCCACGGCAGCCGCCGGTCGCGCCCTTGGTGCAGGCCGTGTTCTGCATCGACGTGCGCAGCGAGGTGCTGCGGCGAGCGCTGGAAGCCGCCGACCCGTCGATGGCCACGCGCGGGTTTGCCGGCTTCTTCGGCCTCGCGGCGGACTACCGGCCCGCCGGCACCGCGTGGCACCAGCCGCAGCTGCCGGGCTTGCTGGCGCCCGCCTACACGATCGACGAACAGGCGGCCGAACGCCCGCTCCAGCAGGTCTTGACCGAACGGCGCCGCGCCCGGCTCGCAGGTGCCGCAGGCTGGGACGGCTGGCGCGGCACGGCGGCCACCGGCTTCTCGTTCGTCGAGTCCTGCGGCGTGCTCTACGCCGGCGCGCTGCTGCGGGCGAGCCTGCCGCAGTCCGAGCCGGGGACGCCCTGGGCCCGGGCCGGCCTGCGCCCCGCCGAGGCGCGCGCGCTGCGCCCGCAGCTCGCGCTGGGCCCCGAGGAGGCCGCCGACCTCGCGCTCGGCGTGCTGCGCGCGATGGGCCTGGTGTCGGGTTTCGCGCCGATGCTGCTGCTGTGCGGCCACGCCGGGCAGAGCGCGAACAATCCGCACGCCGCAAGCCTGGACTGCGGCGCCTGCGGCGGACAGAGCGGTGAGGTCAATGCGCGTGCGCTCGCTGCGCTGCTGAACGACGTCGCGGTGCGCGACGCGCTGCGCGTGCGCGGCGTCGACATTCCGCCCAGTACGCACGTGCTCGCCGGCCTGCACAACACGACGACCGACGAGGTGCAGCTGTTCGACACCGAAGCGGTCCCGCCGTCGCTGACCGGTTCACTCGTTGCGTTGCGCCGAGCGCTCGCGGCGGCCGGCGACGCGGCGCGCGCAGAGCGTGCGCCCGGCCTGGGCCTGCCCCCGCTGCCGGCACCCCAGCTGCTGCGCCGTCTGCGCGAGCGCGCCACGCACTGGGCCGAGACCCGGCCCGAGTGGGCGCTGGCCGACAACGCAGCATTCGTCGCCGCGCCGCGCGAACGCACGCGCGGCGCGATGCTCGGCGGCCGCGTGTTCCTGCACGACTACGACCACCGGCAGGACCCCGACGGCGGCGTGCTCACGCTGATCCTCACCGCGCCAATGGTGGTCGCGCACTGGATCAACCTGCAGTACCTGGCCTCGAGCGTGGACCCGCTGCGCCACGGCGCCGGCAACAAGCTGCTGCACAACGTGGTGGGCGGTGGCGTCGGCGTCTTCGAGGGCAACGGTGGCGACCTGCGCATCGGGCTGCCCTGGCAGTCGGTGCACGACGGACAGCGCCTGCGCCACACGCCACGGCGCCTGTCGGTGTTCGTCGAGGCGGCGCGCGAGGCGATCGACGCAGTGATCGCCGCGCACGATACCGTGCGCCAGCTCGTCGATCACGGCTGGCTGCACCTGCTGGCGATCGAAGGCGATGGCACGCCGCGCTTCGTGCGCCGGTGCCGCGGCGGCGGCTGGGAGGACGCGTGCTGACACACCTGCAGCGCCTGGAGGCCGAGGCCATCCACATCATGCGCGAGGTGCTGGCCGAGGCGGAGAACCCGGTGATGCTCTACAGCATCGGAAAGGACTCCACCGTGATGCTGCACCTGGCGATGAAGGCATTCTGGCCGGCGACGCCGCCGTTTCCGCTGCTGCACATCGACTCCACTTGGGAGTTCCGCGACATGTATGCGCTGCGAGAGCAGGTCGCCGAGCGCTACCGCGTGCAGGTCATCGTGCACCACAACCCCGAGGCGATGGCGCTGGGCATCAATCCGTTCGACCATGGCAGCGAGATCCACACCGACCTCTGGCGCACGCAGGGGCTGAAGCAGGCGCTGGATCGGCACCGATTCGACGTCGCGCTCGGCGGCGGCCGGCGCGACGAGGAGAAGAGCCGAGCGAAGGAACGCATCTTCAGCTTCCGCAATGCGCAGCACCGCTGGGACCCCAAGGGCCAGCGCCCCGAACTCTGGCGTTTGTACAACGCGCGCAGGCACAAGAGCGAGTCGATCCGTGTGTTCCCGATCAGCAACTGGACCGAGCTCGACATCTGGCAGTACATCCACCTGGAAGACATCCCGGTGGTGCCGCTGTACCTTGCGGCCGAGCGGCCGGTGGTCGAGCGCGACGGCGCATTGATCATGGTCGACGACGATCGCATGCGGCTGCGCCCGGGCGAAATGCCGACGACGAAGAAGGTGCGCTTCCGCACGCTGGGCTGCTACCCGCTGACCGGGGCGATGGAATCGCAGGCCCGCACGCTGCCCGCCGTGATCCAGGAGATGCTGCTCGCGCGCACCAGCGAACGCCAGGGCCGCGTGATCGACCGCGACGGTGCCGCGTCCATGGAGCGCAAGAAGCAGGAAGGCTACTTCTGACGCGGCGCCGCGCGACGAGTGCGCCCGCCGGGCGGCTCGCGATCGGGGCGGGCGCTCTACTTCGCGAACAGCTGCGCCCGGTCCCGGAACGACTTGAACTCCAGTGCATTGCCTGACGGGTCGCGGAAGAACATCGTCGCCTGCTCGCCCACCTGGCCCGCGAAACGGACGTAGGGCTCGATCACGAAGGTCAGGCCTTCGGCGCGCAGCCGGGCGGCCAGCGCGTGGAAGTCGTCCCAGTCCAGCACGACGCCGAAGTGCGGCACCGGCACGTCGTGGCCGTCGACCGGATTGTGGTGGTCGGGCGTGCGGGGCGGCGCCAGGTGCGCCACGATCTGGTGACCGAAGAGGTCGAAATCGATCCACTCGTCGCTGGAGCGGCCTTCCGGGCAGCCCAGCAGGCGGCCGTAGAAATCGCGTGTCCGTGCCAGGTCGTCGACCGGAAAGGCCAGGTGGAAGGGGGCGATAGGTTTCATGGCGTCGGCAACGGTTGATTCAGGTTGGCTCTGGCAGACTGCCGCGATGCTATCCGTCTTGCTGCTGCCTGGCCTGGCCTGCGATGCCGAACTGTTCCGCCACCAGCAGGCCAGCTTGGCCGAGGCGCACCGGGTCCAGGTCAGCGACGTGCACGCGCGCGAGGCCACCTTGCCCGCGATGGCCGCGCGCCTGCTGACCGAACACGACGGGCCGCTGGTTCTGGCCGGCTGCTCGATGGGTGGCATGCTGGCGCTGGAGGTCTGGCGCCAGGCGCCGGCCCGGGTGCAGGGCCTCGCGTTGCTGGGCAGCACGGCGCGGCCCGACCCGCCGGCGCGGCTGCGGCTGCGCAGCGAGGCCATCGCGCTCTTCGAGCAGGGCCGGATGGACGAGGTTCTGCGCGCCAGCATGATGCTCGCCTTCCACCCGCGCCACGCCGCGGACCGCGTGCTGAGGAACGACTACCTGGCCATGGCTCGCCGGGCCGGCGCCCGGCAGCTGATCGCGCAGAACCGGGCCGTGATGGCGCGCGAGGACCTTCGGCCGTGGCTGGCCGGCATCCGCTGCCCGCTGCGGCTGCTGGTGGGCGACAGCGACCGCCTGGCCCCGTTGGAGTGCTCGCAGGAGATCGCCGACGCCGTGCCCGGCGCGTCGTTGACCGTGCTGAAGGACTGCGGCCACATGCCGACCTGGGAGCAGCCCGCCGCCGTGACGGTGGCGCTGCAGGAGTGGCTGGCCGGCCTCAGCGCGTGATCACGCCGCCGCCCAGGCAGACTTCGCCGTCGTAAAGCACGGCCGACTGCCCTGGCGTGACCGCCCACTGGGCCTGCTCGAAGCGCAGCTCGAACCCGCCATCGCCCGGATGGAAGGCGCAGCCCATGTCGGGCTGGCGGTAGCGCGTCTTGGCCGACAGCGGGCCGGCGGCCGGCGCCACGCCCGCCACCCAGCTGCAGTCGGCGGCGGCCAGCGTGTCCGACATCAGCCAGGGGTGGTCGTGGCCCTGCACCGCCACCAGCACGTTGCGGCGCAGGTCCTTGCGCGCCACGTACCACGGCGTGTGGCGGCCACCGCCGGACTTGACGCCCCCGATGCCCAGCCCCTGGCGCTGGCCCCGCGTGTAGAAGCTCAGGCCGACGTGGCGGCCGACGACGCGCCCGCGCTCGTCCTCGATGTCGCCCGGCTGCTGCTGCAGGTAGCGCTGCAGGAACTCGCGGAACGGCCGCTCGCCGATGAAGCAGATGCCGGTGGAGTCCTTCTTCTTCGCGTTCGGCAGCCCGATGCGCTCGGCGATCGCACGCACCTCGGTCTTGGGCAGGTCGCCCACCGGGAACAGGGTGCGCGCCAGCTGGTCCTGCGTCAGCCGGTGCAGGAAGTAGCTCTGGTCCTTGGCGGGGTCCAGGCCCTTGAGCAGTTCGAATCGCCCGGCGACGCAGCGCACGCGCGCATAGTGGCCGGTGGCGATGTGCGCCGCGCCCAGCCGCATGGCATGGTCCAGGAAGGCCTTGAACTTGATCTCGGCATTGCACAGCACGTCCGGGTTGGGCGTGCGGCCGGCCTCGTACTCGCGCAGGAATTCGGCAAAGACGCGGTCCTTGTAGTCGGCCGCAAAGTTGACGTGCTCGATCTCGATGCCGATCACGTCGGCCACCGCGGCGGCGTCCACGAAGTCCTCGTTCGACGAGCAGTACTCGCTGTCGTCGTCGTCCTCCCAGTTCTTCATGAAGACGGCCACGACCTCGAAGCCCTGCTGCTTGAGCAGCCAGGCGCTGACGGCGGAGTCGACGCCGCCGGACAAGCCCACGACCACGCGCGCCGACATTTCAACCCCGCCCAGCCGGGCTGGAGGTGCCGAGCCGCGCCTCAGCGGGCAGCGTGAAGGGTGGCCCTGGCGGGTTCATGTCAGCGCTTGAGCGCGGGCCGGTAGACGCTGGGGTCGGTCAGCACCAGGTCCAGCGGGTGGCGCCGTCCGGCCAGGTGGTCCTCGATGCAGCGCCCGACGAGCGCGCTGCGCCACTCGTCGCGCCGGGCGTCGAGCTCCGCCGGTGTCAGCCACAGGGTGCGCACCACCGGTGCGTCCAGCACGCGGCCCGCGATGGGCTCGCCGACGCGGCCGCAGAAGGCAAACCGGAGGTAGGTGACGTCCTCCCCGGTCGCCGGCCGCTGGAAGCGCGACAGGTAGACGCCCAGCAGCGCCTCCGGCTCGAAGTCGCGCGCTGTCTCCTCCAGCGTTTCCCGCACCACGCCCTGCAGCGGCGACTCGCACGGGTCCAGGTGACCGGCGGGGTTGTTCAGCCTCAGGCCCTCGGGGGTGTGCTCCTGGACGAGCAGGTAGCGGCCGCGGTCCTCGATGACGGCGGCCACGGTCACGCTCGGGCTCCAGCGGGGGTTCGGCATGACCGGCATCCTAGCAACCGTGCGCGCCGGCGCCCCTGCGTCGGAGGGCGACATAGGTCAAAGTGCGGCGCAGGCAACCCCTTACACTCGCCAGCCTAAAGTGCCGGTTCGACCGGCCGTCGAAGAACGATGTTCGCGAGGAGGTGCCCATGCTGATCGGCGTTCCGCAGGAGAGCGCAAGCGGCGAGCCGCGGGTCGCGGCCACTCGCGAGACGGCCGACAGGCCCACGGCGCCGGGCCACACCGCGACGGCACGATCCGGCACCGGGGTGGCCACCCGTTGCATCAACGAGGCCGGCGTGGCCTGCGGCGCAGAGATCACCGTCCGCGTGGACGGTGGGGCAAGGGCTCGAAACACCTGAGGAGTTGACTTCATGGCATTGCTTATCGGCGTTCCGAGGGAAACGGCGGCAGACGAGAAACGCGTCGCGACCGTACCCGACGTGGTGGAGAAGCTCGTCAAGCTGGGGTTCTCGGTGGCCGTGGAAAGCGGCGCCGGCGACGCGGCGAACTTCGCCGACGACACCTACAGCGCGGCCGGGGCCGAGATCGTGCCCACGGCCGCCGACCTCTGGGCGAAGGCGGACATCGTCTTCAAGGTGCGTGGCCCGAGTCCGCAGGAAGTGGGCCTCATGCGCGAAGGCGGCATGTTGATCAGCTTCATCTGGCCGGCGCAGAACCCCGACCTGATGCAGCAGCTGGCAGCCAAGAAGACCACCGTGCTCGCCATCGACTCCTTGCCGCGCCAGCTGTCGCGCGCGCAGAAGATGGACGCGCTGACTTCCATGGCCGGCATCAGCGGCTACCGCGCCGTGATCGAGGCCGCCAACGCCTTCGGCCGCTTCTTCAACGGCCAGATCACCGCCGCCGGCAAGATCCCGCCGGCCAAGGTCTTCATCGCCGGCGCCGGTGTCGCCGGCCTGGCCGCCATCGGCACGGCCGCCAACCTGGGCGCCGTCGTGCGCGCCAACGACACCCGCGCCGAGGTCGCCGACCAGGTCGTGTCGCTGGGTGGCGAATTCGTCAAGGTCGACTACGAGGAAGAAGGCTCCGGCGGCGGCGGCTATGCCAAGGTGATGAGCGAGGGCTTCCAGCAGGCCCAGCGCGAGATGTACGCCAAGCAGGCCAAGGAAGCCGACATCATCATCACGACCGCGCTGATACCGGGCAAGCCGGCGCCGAAGCTCATCACCGCCGAGATGGTGAAGAGCATGAAGCCGGGCAGCGTCATCGTCGACATGGCGGGCGAGCAGGGCGGCAACTGTGAGCTCACCGAGCCCGGCCGGGCCGTGGTCAAGCACGGGGTCACCATCATCGGCTACACCGACCTGGTCAGCCGTCTGGCCAAGCAGGCCTCGACCCTGTACTCGACCAACCTGTTCCGCGTCACCGAGGAACTGTGCAAGACCAAGGACGGCGTCATCGACGTCAACATGGACGACGACGCCATCCGCGGCCTGACCGTCATCAAGGACGGCAGCATCACCTGGCCACCGCCGCCGCCCAAGCTCCCGGCCGTGGCGCCGCAGGCGAAGGCGGCCGCGGCGCCGGCGGCCGCGCCCAAGGGGCATGGCCACGGCGCCGGCGAGCCGATGTCGGCCAAGGCGCTGGCGACGGTGTTCGGCCTCGGCGCGCTCGCCTTCCTGCTGGTGGGCCTGTACGCGCCGGCCAGCTTCCTCGCCCACTTCACCGTCTTCGTGCTGGCCTGCTTCGTCGGCTACATGGTGGTCTGGAACGTGACGCCCGCGCTTCACACGCCGCTCATGAGCGTCACCAACGCCATCTCATCGATCATCGCCATCGGCGCACTGGTCCAGGTTGCGCCGCCGCTCACGGGCGACGCGGCGGATCGGCCCTCGCTGCTGATCCTCGGCCTGGCCGTCTTCGCCCTCGCGCTGACGGCCATCAACATGTTCGGCGGCTTCGCGGTCACGCGTCGCATGCTGGCCATGTTCCGCAAGTAAGGGGACGGACATGACCTCCAGCCTGGCCACCGTCGCCTACATCGCCGCCACCATCCTCTTCATCCTCAGCCTCGGCGGACTCGCGAACCCCGAGACCGCGCGCCGCGGCAACGTCTTCGGCATCATCGGCATGGCCATCGCCGTGCTCGCCACGGTGCTCGGGCCGCGCGTCACGCCGGCCGGCTATGCCTGGATCATC
>Ga0224505_10002160_pt1 | contig 11741 bp, 12 predicted proteins | sample SF_Jan12_sed_USG_FD_169102 | JGI IMG/M metagenome (GOLD analysis project Ga0224505, IMG submission 169102) | Sediment microbial communities from San Francisco Bay, California, United States - SF_Jan12_sed_USGS_4_1 | ecosystem: Environmental > Aquatic > Marine > Sediment | place: USA: California...
CGTCTGGACGATCGGTCGTTAGGCGGCGCAGTCGTTGGATCGTGGTGGCGCTGCTCGGACTGGCTCTTTCCGGGTGCGATGGGACTGGCTCCGGTGCCGGCCAGGGGTCGGTACCAGAGGGAACCGCCCTCGCCCCTGGAGGGGACTTCTGGGCCGAGCTTTCCGAGGTTCCTCTCGGGCAGCAGTGGGTGACGATGGATGCCACCCTGCACAACACGACCGATCAGCCCCTTGAGGTCTTGACCGTCAGCGTGCAGGGCCATGGGATCGGTTCCGTCGTCGACGTGTCGGCGGGGGAGATAGGCCCCATCGACGCCCAGCAGGGGTAGGCACTCCGGCGGGGATCTACCGCGTGTATCCGCCGACCCTCGCCATCGACGGCGCCTGCCTCCTTCAGCCGCTCGTCCACGTGAACGGGTTCCGATTGGCGCCGGACGAGGCTGCCCGGGCGGTGTTCATCATGGAGGCGGTCGGCACGGGCAGCTTCGAGTGGCGAGGGGTCGACGTCACGTACGAGCTCAACGGTGACACCTACCACGAGATCATCACGCAGGGTCAGCGCGGCACCGTTATCACGAAAGGCGACGAGTTCCCCGACCCGACTCCTGACGAGAAGCGATGTGCTCGGGAGAACGGTTCCCGCCTCCTGCCGTAGGTGATGCCGCCTGCGAGAACAACCCGTCGAGCCGCGGCTGCTGAGTCGAGCGCGGCTAGCCATCGCTGGCATCCGCACCGGCAAGCCAGGTCCTCCAGGTGTCCGCGGACACGGATCCTCCTCCCCGAAGCCTTTGGGTATCGAGGCCGAACACACAGCTCGATGCGCCGCCCGTTCGGGTCGTTCGTGATGTGCAGACTCGCGGGGCTCGAGGGGGCCGGAAGCTGAAAGGGCACGCCGATCACGAGCGTCGAGGGAGCAGTTGCCCTTTCGGCCCCTCACCGCCGTGCTGGCGGTAGACCTGGTCAGCGGTGTCGCCGGCTGCCTCGACGCGTCTGCCCCGTGCCCCACTCAGGTGGGTTGCAGTAGCCTGCCGCTACCCACCGATAGGAGAGGCGGCCGGATGCCGGAGTTCATGGATGTGCACCGCAGCATGAAGGACGTTACCCCCGAACAACTCTCGGAGGCCCATCAAGCGGACCTGGCCATCCAGGGCGAGGAAGGCGCAGACTTCAAGCACGCATGGGCAGACCCCGTCTCTGGGATGGTGTTCTGCCTCTCAGAGGCCCCCAGCATGGACGCAGTGAAGCGAGTCCATGAGCGAGCCGGGCACCCTGCCGACGAGATCTACGAGGTTCCGGTACAAGCCTGACTCGCGGGTGAGCACGATGCTTCTGACGGGGGTCGGCCAGACGGGTCGAACCGGGGTCACGACGGACCCCCCCCCGTGCTCGATCGGCTGGGCGAGTCCCCCGCCCCCGCATCTCGTCGGCCATGTCGCGCCACCACCGCAGGCGCTCGTCGAGAGCCCCGCTTCGAGGAGCTGCGCCCGACTCCTCAACGACCGCACCGATGTTCCTTCTCGGAGCCCAATTCGCGGGCCATTGAGGCGGCGACGTGTTCGACCTCCACCTCACGCGGCACGAGCGCGGTAAGAAGGCTCGAACTTCGGATGCGCCAGCGGCGTGGCCATCTTCCCAGGCGGACGGGCACTTCCGATGGAGCTTCTTGATGGCGGGAGGTGTCGACTTCCATTTCGCGACCTCATAGCCGGTTCGGAAGACTCGATCCATCGTGAAACCCCCGGAGCAGAGTAGGACACAAGCGAGTGTCGGATACAAAGCTGACTTCAGTGGGCAGACAACGGGCAGACAAGGGCCCCGGCGGGAAAACCCGGCCGGGCCCTTCTCTTTGCGTTCCTGCAGGTCAGGTGGTGTCGGAGGGGCGACTGTAACCCTGAGTACACGCGCACCTTGGACCGCGGAGCTGATCGCGGCGTTAGGCGGTTCGCGTGGCTGGGCTGGTTCGGCGTCGTTCGGGCAGGTCCTGCGTGAGGAGCTCGGTGTCCGTGGTTCAGTCCTTGGTAGGGCCTGCGGCGGACGGGCTTGCGGTGCTGGCGTCTTCGGCGGATCCTGAGCATCGAACAGTTGTTCGAGTGTTGGAGGGGCGACGCTCACCGAAGGTACACGCGCGCCATGTCTTGTCGAACTGGCCGCTGCGTGAGCCTCTGCCCGATCAGCCGCCCACGACCGGATCTCCGAATCCGCGGGTCGGTCGTGGCCTTCACCTGCGAGGAACACGACGGCGCCCGCCACCACGAGTCCGAGAGAAGAACGATGACCAGCACGAGAATCGACCGGTCCCTCGATCGCTGAACCGCGGCGGCGGAGGTGCCGAGGGTCAGCAGCGCAAGCGCCCATCTCGAGTACCGGACTTGCACGACGTTGACCAGTGCCGAGGCCCATGCAGAAGTCCACCGCTACTGCGGATCGGGCCTGTCATCGCTATCAGCTTCCCTCAATGACGAGGGTCGCGTCGGTGACGGCGTAGGAACGGACCCCAAGAGACGCGTAGCAGCAGCCGAACGACCCCGGGGACTCGACCACGATCCTGGTAGTCGAGGACTCCTCGGTGGTCGTGAGGAGCAACCGACCGTCGCTGAACACCAGGTACTGGCCATCCGGCGACCACAGCAGCTCATTGCTGGGGGTCAGCCCGAAGTCCGTCGAGTACTTCTCGGAGGTCAAGAGGGTCCGGCTTTCACCGTTGGCAATGAGTTCGATCACCAACCGGTTGTCGCGCAGGGTGAGTGTCGCTTGTTGACCGTCGGGTCCGATGGCGGCGGCCGGCGGTACGGGCGGGGCCTCAGGCAAATCCCCGTCGGGCACCTCCTCGACATCACCGGTGGTCGCGTCGACCAGTACCTGCCAGGCGCTGGTCGGCTCCTCGCCCTGGGGCCAGTCGAAGGCGGTGACCTCGAGCCGCCCGTCGGGGCGCCAGGCCAGCTGCGGACCGTTGATCCTGCCGGTTCCCTCTGGAGTGCCGTCGAGGCAGTAGACGTCAGCGCTCCGACCGGCCGACGCGTCCATGAGACGGACACACTGGGTGGCGGCGTCGTAGTAGGCGATCGTCCCCACGAGATCGGCATCAGGGGAATCGGCCAAGGACGGATACCCGGGGGCCCCACGAGCCCAGTCCCGGTATGCCTGATAGCCGAGCCCCGCCAACACGACGAAGACGACGAGAACAGCCGCACCGGCGACCCAAACCCCGGGCCGCATTCTTCCCGATTGCGTCTGCTCCATCTCCCACCTGTGCGTACGCAAGTAATACAGTGAACCGATTGCCCACCAATGCAAACCTGATCGTGGCGACACGCACGCGGCAGGGCCAAAAGTCCCGTCCCGTTGGATCCAGGGCTACTGACACGACCCTGCGACGGCTCAACCCAGGTGTCCTCGGCATCGCAGTTGGATCGGTCACGCGACCTTCGCGGCGGCCGCCTGCACGATGTCCGCGATCTCCTGATCGCTCAGGATGTTCTCTCCGCTGAGGATCTCGTGCTCCTCGAGGGCGATCAGGACCGGCCCGTCGCGGACGATCACCCACCGGACGTCCCACCGGTCGGTGTCCCCCATGCGCAGCACCCAGCCGAAGCGCTCGTCGCCGACATCGGGCAGGTCGAACTCATAGGCCTCGATCTGGCCCTCCTCCGGCGGCGCCGGCAAAGGAGTACGCAGTCGCCAAGGGCGAGCACCCCAGCACCGTGTACGTACGCGAAGACGCCCTGACCCCGGCCATCGACAACTGGCTCGCAGAGCTCTTCGACGACGGCCACATCGATGACACCTGCGCCGCGCTCGAGGCCGCCGCCGGGCCCGACATCGCCGAACAGAACCGCATCGCCGCAGCCCGCAAGAAGCTCAAGGAATGCGACGACAAGCTCGCCAAGTACCGCCATGCCCTCGAAGCCGGTACCGACCCTGCGATCGTCGGCGAGTGGATCGAGGAGGTCAAGCTCGCTCGCAAGGCGGCCGAGGTGGCACTCCGGCCTCGTGGCGACGGCTCCCGTCTCAGCGCCGATGAGATCAAGAAGCTCGTGACCCAGCTGAAGGGCATCGTCGAGATCCTCAAGCACGCCGACTCAGAGGACCGCAGGGCGGTTTACCGGGAGCTGAACCTCGCCGTCGTCTACCACGACGACGGATGCATGCATGTCACTGCAGAACCCGACGCGTGTACTAACGAGTGTGTCGGAGGGGGGATTTGAACCCCCACGCCCCGCAAGGGGCACTAGGCCCTCAACCTAGCGCGTCTACCAAGTTCCGCCACTCCGACGTGGGCTGGCGCATCGTATCAACCGGTCCCCGCCGGTCTACGGGTTCCACTGCCAGGCGAGCCAGAAGGTGCAGAGCCCGAAGATCAGGGCCGTGATGACCGTGAGGCGGTCGAGGGTGCGCTCCATGGCGGTACCGCCCGACAGGGACGACGTGCCCCCGAACATGTCGGACAGGCCGCTCCCCCGTCCTGAGTGCAGCAGGATCGTCAGGATCAGGAAGAGGGCCGCGATCACGTCGATCACGATCACGATGGTGTTCAGCATGCGGACCCCGCTCTCGGTGGCGACCGGTCAGTCGCCGGAGGAAGCGATGATAGATTCCTCGAGCGGGAAGTGACACGCTGCAAGGTGCCCGCGATGGAACTCCTCGAGTGGTGGTTCGTCGGTGCGACACCGCGGTTCCACCCCGTCGGGCAGGCCTTCTGACTTCGCGATCTCCTTGGTACGTGGGCACCTCGGGTGGAAGCGACAGCCTGAGGGTGGGTCGATCGGCGAGGGAACGTCGCCCTGGAGGATGATGCGCTTCTTCAGCCGCGCCAGCTTCGGATCCGCGATCGGCACCGCCGAGAGCAGCGCGCCCGTGTAGGGGTGTTTCGGCTGCTTGTACAGCGACTCCCCGTCCGACATCTCGACGATCTTGCCCAGGTACATCACGGCGACACGGTCGCTCACGTGCTTCACCACGCCGAGGTCGTGAGCGATGAACAGGTACGTCAGGTTGAACTCGTTCTGCAGGTCGTCGAGCAGGTTCAGGATCTGCGCCTGAACCGAGACGTCGAGCGCCGAGACCGGCTCGTCGGCAACGATGAGTTTGGGGCGTAGCGCCAACGCCCGCGCCACCCCGATGCGCTGGCGCTGCCCGCCCGAGAACTCGTGCGGGTACCGGTTGTAGTGCTCGGGATTCAACCCCACGAGCTCCATCAACTCCTGCACCTCGCCCTTGACCGAGCGCTTGGCCACCGTCTTGTGCAGCATGTACGGGGCGCCGATGATCGTGCCGACCGTCTTGCGAGGGTTCAACGAAGCGTACGGATCCTGGAAGACCATCTGCATGTCGCGACGCAGCTGACGAAGGTCCTGGCCCTTCAACTTCGTGATGTCTCGACCTTGGAACTCGACGGTGCCATCGGTCGGCTCGAACAGGCGCATCACGACGCGCGCGAGCGTCGACTTGCCGCAGCCGGTCTCCCCGACGAGTCCGAGGGTCTCACCGGGATACACCTCGAGATCGACGCCGTCGACCGCATGCACGTCGCCCACGTGGTGCTGGAACAGGATGCCCTGGGTGATCGGGAAGTACTTCTTGAGCCCGCGCACCCGAATCAGCGGTTCGCCTCGGTTGGCCGGCGACGGCTCGGTGCGTTCGTTCACCTGCACGCTCATCGGCTCGCGAGCACCTCCTCGTTCACGATGCGCTCCTTCTCGGCGAGCGGAAGGTGGCAGGCCGATGCATGGTGGCCGTCGACCGGGACCAGCGCAGGAACCTCCTTGTCGCACGGGTCGAACCGGTACGGACATCGTGGGCTGAAGGAGCACCCGGGGGGCACGTTGATGAGCGACGGCGGGAGGCCTCGGATCGGATTCAGCCGCTCGGTCTCCTCGTCGAGTTTCGGGATCGAGCCGAGCAGGCCCCATGTGTAGGGATGCAGCGGCCGGTAATAGATGTCGTCGGTGTTGCCGAACTCCGCAGCCTTGCCGGCATACATCACCTGGATGTCGTCGCAGTGCTCGGCGACCACGCCGAGGTCGTGCGTGATGATGATGACGGCGGCGTTGAACTCGTCCTTCAGCCGGTCGATCAGATCGAGGATCTGCGCCTGCACCGTCACGTCGAGCGCGGTCGTGGGCTCGTCGGCGATCAACAGGTCGGGGTTCAGGGCCAGCGCCATCGCGATCATGGCCCGCTGTCGCATGCCACCCGAGAACTCGTGGGGGAACTGCTTCGCGCGTTCCGCTGGCTTGGGGATGTTCACCTTGCCGAGCATGTCGATGGCCTGGTCGAAGGCCTCCTTCTTCGAGACCTTCTGGTGTTGCAGGATCGCTTCGGCGATCTGGTCTCCGACCTTGTAGAAGGGGTGGAGCGAGGTCATCGGGTCCTGGAAGATCATCGAGATCTTGTCGCCGCGGATCGTGCGCATCTCGTCGGCCGGCAGCTTCAACAGATCCTGCCCCTGGAAGATCACCTCACCGGAGATCGTGGCCTGCTGCGGCGAGATGAGTCCCATCACGGTCAACGAGCTCACGCTCTTGCCAGACCCGGACTCCCCGACGATACCGAGGGTTTCCCCGGGCTCCACGGTGTAGGACACCCCGTCGACGGCCTTCACGAGGCCGTCGTCGGTGTTGAAGTGGACCTTGAGGTCCTTGACCTCCAGCAGTGGCTCGGGCACCTACGTGTACCTCACTCTCGGATCCAGGAATGCATACACGACGTCGACCACGAGGTTCGCGACGGCGATGAACAAGGCACCCAGCACGGTCACACCCATCACCATCGGGAAGTCGTTGTTGTTGATGGACTTCACCGCGAGCTCGCCGATGCCCGGCAGTCCGAAGAGCGTCTCCGTGATGAACGCGCCGCCCAGGAGCAGCCCGATGTCGAGACCGAGCATCGTCACCACGGGGGTCAGGGCACCTCGCAGGCCGTGTTTGTAGATCACTCGCCGCTCGGCGAGACCCTTGGACCGCGCCGTGCGGATGTAGTCCTCGCTCATCGTCTCGATCAGGTTGCCGCGCACCATGCGGGCGTAGAAAGCCGCGGAGGTGAAGGCCAAGGTGATCCAGGGCAGGATGAACTTGCCTTCTGCGATCGATTCCCAGATCGATGCGCCGATCTGGAGGCCCGAAGGGGGCGCCCACCCCAGCTGGAACCAGAAGAAGTACAGCAGCAGCTGGCCGAGCCAGAACACCGGCATCGAGACCCCGATCAGCGCGAAGACCATGCCGGCTCGATCCCAGATCGAGCCCTTGCGAACACCCGAGATGATGCCGATCGGGATGCCCATCGCGAGCCAGATCACCGCAGCGCCGATCGTCAGGGTGATCGTGACCGGGAGCCGCCGGTAGATCTCCTCTTTGACCGCGATGAAGTTCCCGTACGAGTAGTACACGTCCTCGTTGAGGAAGAACCCCGGCAAGGGGATCAGGCCCTTGGCGAACCTCCCGTACTGGACGTACAAGGGCTTGTCGAGTCCGAACGCCTCGCGGGCGGCCTCGACCTGCTCTGGTGTCGTCGACCGTCCGGTCGCTCGCCGGGCAGGGTCGGCGGCCGGAAGCTTCACGAAGATCAGGAACGTGAGGAGCGACACGATGAACAGGACCAGGATCAGGAACAAGGTCCGGCGGATGAGATATCGCCCCATGGCTCCCGATCTCCTTCAGCGGCCGAACCGACGCCGCGCGATCACGCCTGCGTCCGGGGGTCGAGGGCGTCGCGCAGCCCGTCGCCGACGAGGTTGAACGCGAGCGTGGTCATGAAGAGCGCCAGGCCGGGGAACACCATCAACCAGACCGCATACTCGAAGGCGCTCGCGGACTCGCTCAGCATGGCTCCCCACGACGGGGTCGTTTGCGGCACTCCGACGCCGAGGAACGAGAGCCCGGCTTCGAACAGGATGTTCGCGGGGATGATCAGGGTCGTGTAGACGATGAGAGGCGCCGCCACGTTGGGCAGCACTTCCCTCGCCATGATCCTCCAGTTCGAGGCGCCCAACGACCGCGACGCCTCGACGAACTCCTTCTCCCGCAGTGACAGCACCTGCCCGCGGATGATGCGAGAGATATAGGGCCAGCTGAACAGGCCGATGATGAGGCTCACGAGCAGCAAGCCGGGCTGGATGAGGCCCCCCAGACATCCCTCCGCGCTCGCGCCGCAGGCCGACACCAGCCCCAACGCCAGCAGGAGGATCGGCAGCGACAGGACCACGTCGGTGAGCCGGGAGATGAACGTGTCGGTCTTTCCGCGGAAGAACCCGGAGATCACGCCGAGCACCGTGCCGATGACGAGCGAGATGCCCGTCGCCGCGAACGCGATCACCAGCGACGTGCGGGCTCCGTAGAGGATGCGGACGAAGAGATCTCGCCCGGTTCCGTCGACGCCGAGCCAGTACCCGGGAACTGCCGTGCAGCCCGGGCTCGTCACCGAGATCTGACCGCCCTGCGTGACGACGGGCGCGTCGTTCGCCCCATCTGGGCAGGGCCACCACGCCGGGGCGCCGGGCAGGCCGAAGGAGTCGAGCGCGTCGAGATTCACGAAGTTCGGATCATGACCGGTCCAGCGTACCGACAGGGGCGCGATGAGCGCCAACACGATCATCACGATGATCACGGCCACGCCGGTCAGCGCCCATCGGTCTCGCCGGAACTGCCGCCAGAAGATTTGCCACGGCGACCGGCCGATGTCCTCCTTGGGCATCAGCGCGCCGGGGACGACCTCGCTCTCCACGAGGGCTTGCTCGACGAACGACTCGTCCTTGCCCAGGCCGGATCGGGATCCGCTCGTGCCTGGCGCCAACAGAGAGCCCTTGTCGTCTCCCGGACCGCCGTGTCGCTCGTCGCTCACCGGCGCGGATGATAGGCCGGTTCTCGACCCTCAGCAATGCACCTTCGGGCTATTCCGACCGCTGCTGAGGGCGATGAGCCTCTAAACGGGGCAGGAATCCGCAATCTTCGTGGAAATCCGGCCGATTCGTGCATGCGTCAGCCCCGGATCAGGTCGCTCAGCCTGGGCAGGATCTGCGGGCCGAGCAACCGGCCGAGCGAGCCCTCGGCGCAGGCGCGTTCACCGAACGAATCGGTGGCGTCGGGCACCACCGGACCACCGCTCAAGAGCAGGGGCACGGGGTCGGCCGTGTGGGCCTTGCGCACGCACGAGGTCGCGTGATCGGCCGTCACCGCCACCACGGAGTTCGGCTCGAGCTGCGGGAGCACCTCGCCGAAGAACGCCCGGTCGATCGCGGAAACGACGTCGCGCTTGTCCTCCGACCGCCCATCGTGGGCCGGCACATCCGGCCCTTTGATGTGGACGTAGATCGCTTGGAAGTCGGCGAGAGCCTCCGCCGCGAGCCGCGCCCACGCCGCGTACGCCTCCTCGGCATCGGGGCCGAAGCCGGTGACATCGAGCCGCGGTGCGTCGACGGGATGCATGCCCAGGGCCAGCGAGATGCCTCGCTCGACGGGCATCTCGACGAAGCACGCCCACACCATGCCGAACCTGTCCGCGATCGGCTCCAGGTCGGGTCGGTGGTCGCCTCCGTCACGCGTGAGGATGAGGTTTCCCGGCAGCCTCCCCTCTGCGCGTCGACGAGCGTTCACCTCGCTCGCATCGAGGATGCGGAACGATCCCTCGACGAACGCGTTCGTGAGATCGGCGGCTCGCTCGGCGGCGCGGGTGGCCTCGAGCGCCGTCGCCGTGGCCACGACCGGCTCGAAGATCTCGAGGGCGACACCAAGGTGGCCTCGGCGTTCGTAGGCCGGGTCGGTGTTGGTCACGTTCGCGGACAGGGCAGCGCCGTCATCGGCGCGGATCACGAGCGCTCCCCGATGCTCGATCGTCGCCTGCAGGTCGAACGTGGCGCCGTCGAGCCGCAGCGTCCGGTTCACCTCGTCGGCGAGGGCGTGGGCCTCGTCGCTGCTCAGGTCGCGTCCCACGCGGCGGTCGACGATCTCGGGCCAGGCCGCCGTCGCGAGGTTGATCCGGTAGGCGAGGTCGCCGTCTCGGAAGTCCATGCCGATACCGAGCGCCTCGAGCACACCACGGCCCGGGTGCTCCTCGGTGGGGTCGTACCCGAGGATGCCGAACACCCCGATGTCCGATTCCGGGGCGATGCCCGGCCCGACGGTCACGACCGTGCCCGTCGCGCCCCTCGTGGCGAGGTTGTCGAGGTTCGGGGTCGCGGCCGCCTCGAGCGGCGTCCGGCCGTCGAATTCGGGGATCGGGTCGTCGCCGAGGCCGTCGAGGCAGACGTACAAGAGGGTGCTCACATCGATCCTTCCGTTGGGTGATTCGGCCTCAGCGATATTTCACGATCAGCGCGAGATCCTCGGGGTCGAGGCTTGCGCCGCCCACGAGCGCCCCGTCGATCTCAGGGTGCGCCATGAATTCCCGGATGTTGCCCGGCTTCACGCTTCCTCCGTACTGCGCGCGCACGGAGTTCGCGACGGAGTCGTCGTACCGATCGGCGAGGGTGGCGCGGATCAGCTCGATCACACGACCGGCGTCGGCTGCGTCGGCGTTGCGCCCGGTGCCGATCGCCCAGATCGGTTCGTACGCCACCACCATCGTCGCAGCCTGCTCGGCCGGGACTTGATCGAATCCACGGCGGATCTGCTGCGACACCTTGCTCTCGGTTCCATCGGCCTCGCGTTCCTCGAGCGTCTCGCCGACGCACAGGATGGGCGTCATGCCCGCCTTCAAGACCGCTCGCACCTTCTTGTTCACGACCTGGTCGTCCTCCCCGAACGACTGCCGACGCTCCGAATGTCCGACGATCACGTAGCGAACCCGCAGCGCACGAAGCATCAGCGGAGAGACCTCGCCGGTGAACGCCCCCCGTTCGTCGAACCAGACGTTCTGGGCCCCGAGTTCGTATGGAAGCTTGTCTGAATCGAGGAGGGTTTCGACCGACCTGAGCGCCGTGAAGGGCGGACAGATCACGATCTCCACACGCTCGGCGTCGCGCACATCGAGGAGGTAGCTGAGCTTCTGCACCGCCTGGATCGCCTCGAGATGCGTCTTGTGCATCTTCCAGTTCGCGGCGATGATCGGATGTCGCGGGGGTGCGGATGATGGGCTCATCGCCGACCCTCCAAGATCGAGATGCCGGGCAGGCTCCGTCCCTCGAGGAACTCGAGTGAGGCGCCTCCACCGGTGGACAGGTGATCGAAGGCGTCGGAGAGCTCGGCCTTCTTGACGGCCAACAGGGAGTCTCCCCCACCGACCACGCTGAACGCGGGCGCGTTGGCAACGGCGGTCGCGATGCCTCGCGTGCCGGCGCTGAAGGGCTCGAGCTCGAAGACGCCCATGGGACCGTTCCACAGGATCGTCTTGGCCTCGGCGATGATGCGCGCGTACTCCGCGACGGTCCGCGGGCCGATATCGAGGCCCATCAATCCTCGCGGGATCTCGGCTGCCGGCACCGTGCGCCGTTCAGCCTGCACCGAAACCTCGGCGGCTGCGACCACGTCGAGGGGAACCTCGATGAGCACACCGCGCGCTCGGGCTCGCTCCTTCGCTGCCTGAACCTCGTCGAATCGTTCCCGCTCACACAGGCTCCGGCCGATCTCCCCGCCGTCGGAGGCGATGACGGTGAAGGCCATGGCGCCTCCGACCAGCAAGGCGTCGACCCGGTCGATCAACGACTCGATCACCGCGAGCTTGTCGCTCACCTTCGCGCCGCCGAGGATCGCCACGTAGGGTCGATCGGGCTCGTGCAGCAATCGGGTGAGCACCTCGACCTCGCGTTGCAT
>Ga0224505_10002161_pt1 | contig 11740 bp, 10 predicted proteins | sample SF_Jan12_sed_USG_FD_169102 | JGI IMG/M metagenome (GOLD analysis project Ga0224505, IMG submission 169102) | Sediment microbial communities from San Francisco Bay, California, United States - SF_Jan12_sed_USGS_4_1 | ecosystem: Environmental > Aquatic > Marine > Sediment | place: USA: California...
TATGATGAATGCGAATCGATAATCTTCAGAATGACTTGGAGATCCCCTCTCAGCTTTTTAGCGAGTTCCCTTGGCCTCAACCGACGGGTAGCAGCTCTCCCTCGACGGACCCAATACCGCTTCACGCCTTCAAGCGTGTGCCCCTCCTCGTAGAGCATGCGCTTGATTTGCAAGACAGTTTCAATGTCTCGCTGCACATACAGGCGCTGGTTGCCTCGACTCTTCTTGGGCTTTAAGAATACGAATTGAGATTCCCAGAAGCGGAGCACGTACGAAGGAAGCCTTGTCAGCCGACTCACCTCGCCGATCTTGTAGAAAACCTTGCTGCCCAGCCTGGGCTCAGTTCCCATGACCGGCCTCACGGTGCGGTCGACAATGTGGGTGAAGTCGCCTTACGAATTGACGTACTTCTTGAAGACCTGGCTTGGACGAAATGTAACGACTCGCCGGGGGGTAATCCCAATCTCTTCTCCGGTCCGTGGGTTGCGTCCCTTTCGGGCACCTTTGCTCCGCACGACAAAGTTTCCAAACCCTGCGATTTTAACCGATTCTCCCTTCTGCAGTACCGACTTAAGGAGATTCAACACGAACTCGACGATATCAGCCGCTTCATTTTTCGAAATCCCAACCTGCTTAAAAATTTCCTCAGCGATATCCGCCTTTCTCATGCCATCTCCCCCTACGTGACGACGCCCACTCGCCGCTCATTCCGCTACTGACATCGACTCAATGCGGTAAGTTTGTCTTAATTTACGTGAGGTTATGACACCTGTCAAGAATAAATTTGGAGAATGCTTACGAAAATACTCTAGCTTTTTGGCAGCAACTTATATTCGATGCTGTCGACAAGTGCCTGCCAGGTTGCTTCGATGATGTTTTCGGAGACGCCCACCGTTCCCCATTTGTCTTTGTGGTCACCAGACTCGATTAACACACGCACCTTTGATTCGGTTCCCCGATTCGCAGCTAACACCCGGACCTTATAGTCGAGCAGTTTCACCTCTCGAAGTTGCGGATAGAACTTTTCCAAAGCTTTGCGCAACGCGTGATCAAGCGCGTTCACCGGTCCCGCCCCCACCGCGGCCGTATGTTCAACCGCATCCCCGACCTTGACCATTACCGTCGCTTCAGACAGTAGGGAGCCATCCTCCTGTTTTTTCTCAACGATCACTCGAAACCCGAGCAGTCGAAATGACGATTTGTGGCTCCCCATCGCCTTTCGCATCAGCAATTCAAAGGACCCTTCAGCCCCTTCGAATTGATAGCCTTCGCTCTCTCGTTCCTTTAACGTCCGGACCAGCTCGTCCACTTTCGCATGATTCTTTGAGAGCCTGATCCCATAGGCCTCAATTTTGTCCAGCAGGCCGCTCCGCCCTCCATAGTCGGAGATCAACATCCGCTGTCGATTGCCGACGCGAGCTGGATCGATGTGTTCGTAGGTCGCCGAGTTCTTCAACACCGCGTGAATATGCACCCCGCCCTTATGGGCAAACGCGGAATCTCCCACATAGGGTTGATGTTTATTGGGCATTAAATTTGCGATCTCGGTCACAAATCCGGAGACATCCTTGAGATGACTCAGGGTATTGGTCAAGGCCTGGCGTTTCATTTTCAATTCGAGATTCGGAAGAATGGAGCAGAGATTGGCGTTCCCACACCGTTCCCCGATACCATTGATCGTCCCCTGCACTTGGAGAATCCCCATCTCGATGGCGACCAGTGAATTCGCCACGGCCATGTCACAATCGTTATGGGCATGGATGCCGAGCGGTACCCCGCACTCACGTTGCACCGCGCCGCAGATCTCACGGATCTCCCACGGCATCGTGCCCCCGTTGGTATCACAGAGAATCACTCGCTCCGCGCCGGCTTCCACCGCTTTCCTGATCGTATTCAAAGCATAGTCAGGGTTGGTCTTATAGCCGTCGAAGAAATGCTCCGCATCGTAGAACACCCGGCGTCCCTTCCCACGGAGATAGGCGATGGAGTCACCGATCAGCTCAAGATTTTTGTGGAGCGAGATACCAAGTGCATCGGTGACATGGAGCGACCAGGTCTTCCCGAAGAGGGTGATGATCTTCGTGTCGGCGCCGAGTAACGCCTGAAGATTCGGATCCTTGCGAACGGGATTACTGGCTTTCCTGGTCGACCCGAAGGCAATGACCTCCGCGTGTTTCAGCGGAAGGGTCTTGATCATCCGAAAGAACTCAATATCCTTTGGGTTCGCACCGGGCCATCCGCCTTCAATAAAATGTACGCCAAGGCTATCTAACTTCTGCGCGATGAGCACCTTATCTTGCGCCGAAAAACTGACGTCCTCAGCCTGCGCACCGTCACGCAAGGTGGTATCGTAGATTTCTAATTTCGCCGCCTCCTCAGCAGATGGACTTTTAACAGAGACTGGAGCCTGCTCACGAACAGCGCGGGAAGTACGTGATTGTTTGGTGTTTCTAGTCATGGGAAGAAAGGGTACCAGGAGAGGGGCTCCCCTGTCGAGACGTCAAGCTTAGAGCAGGGGGGCTGTAGTTGTATGGAGCAGTTACTTGGTCAAGGCCGACGCGCAATCCGATCATGCACGATTCAAGATCGGAACCTGTCCTGTTGCTTCTTTAGGTGATGTCCTCAGACCCCATGGGATTGGCTATAGAGACTTGCCCCTCTGGCACCGTACGCCTCATAGACATGTTCAAATACCGCCGAACATTTCTGTTTGTAGAGATCCGGCGTGTAGGCGGGCGGAAGTCCTTGATCAAGCACATCTTCAATAGCCAGCTTGACCCTCGATCGTGCGGCGACCGTTTGCCGCCAGTTCAGTACGAGCAACTGCTTCAGTTTCTCCAGTAGATCTTTAGCCACCTTTTTCAGTTCAGCCCGCTCGGCAGCACTCAATTCCGGCGCTGGACGAGTTAGGATATCAAAGATCACCAATTCCTCCTCGGACAAGTTCTCACGGACGTGCCGTTCCTGTTCGTCGTTTAAACTGCGGCTGAGCGCCAGGAGCTCCCTGAAGAGTTCGTCAATATTCCGACTGCCAGAGTTGTAGGATTCAATCAGCTCTTCGAACTTGCTGAGGTAGTCGGCTCTGGTCCGGTTGAGACGAATGAGCTTGTCCAGTTGAGCGCGGATCGCCGCTTTCAGTTGCTCCAGGTCGATATTCTTGGTTTTTGATTTCCCGAATCGCTTGGCCAACGCCTCGAAGTCGATCTTCGTCAGATCGATCACCGCATGGCCAGCTGCTCCTTGAGGGATGTGAAACCCATCCGCTGCCACGGACGCATCCAGAATCTTATTGAGATCGGCCATCACAGCCGAAATATCTGCCTGTCCCTCGCCCGTTCGTTCGCGAATGCTTTCGGCAATGGTCGCCAGGCAGGCCACGCGGGAGGCGAACTCCAGTACGGCGGGATCGGGCTTCACCGCTTGAAAGAGAGTTCGGACCCACCCCTCCTGGCCAAGAAAGTCTTTGCGAAGAGGGTCTGGCGAGATCAGGCGTTCGACCGCCTCGGCAATCTTCGTGAGCCGATCAAGACTTCCCGCCGGAGTCTGCTCAATTTCTCCGAGATTGACACCATGAGCCAAGCAGAACGCTTCCGTCTCCGTGATCGCCTGGCGCAAGCTCTCCACGAGCTTCTGCTTGTCCCGGATAGGCTGTTCGCCACCACGACCTTTGGCATAGATCGCCAGCGCCCTTTCTAGTGAAGCAAAGACGTTCGCATAATCTACAATGAGGCCGCTGTGCTTGCCGGGAAACACTCGGTTGGCTCGGGCAATCGTTTGCATCAGTGTGTGATTCCGCATCGGCTTATCGAGATACACAGTCGAGCAGCTCGGCGCATCGAAGCCGGTCAGCCACATGGCACAGACGAAAACCAGGCGCAGAGGGTCGTTCGAGTCCTTGAACTTCTCATCCAGCGACTCATCATTCATCCGTTTCCGATGCGGTGCTATATCGAGCCCCAGCTTCTGCATATCTGCAATTTCATTTTGGGCAGACGACACAATCAACGCCATCTCGGTGGTGCGGATCACATCCAGCCGTGCCTTTAGTTCCAGGATGCGATCCGGAGCGGCGGCCTTGGCCCCATAGGTGGTCAGCCTGGCCAACTCCTGCTCGACTCGTTTCTCCTCGGACTTCCAGTGCGCCCGAACCTTGTCGTGCATCCGCAGGGCCGTCGCCTTGTCGATGGAAATCACCATCGCCTTGCCCTGAAAGCCACGCCCCAAGAAATGCTGAACAATGTCCTTCGCGATCGTCTCCAGTCGGTCATGGCGCGTGAGCAATTGATATTGCCGACCCAACTCACGCTCCAGCCGTTTCTCTTGCTCGTCATCCAGTCCAGCGGCTTCGATCAGGTTGTAGATATCGTCGTTGAGGTTCGGATTTTCCAATCGGAGTTCCGGCGTCCGGTTTTCATAGAACAATGGCACCGTTGCGCCGTCTTCGACCGACTGCTGGAAATCATAGATGGAGACATAGTCGCCGAACACCTCGCGGGTCCGTTCTTCTCCGGCAATCAGCGGTGTGCCGGTGAAGGCGAGGAACAGCGCGTGAGGGAGCGCCGTCCGCATGTTCAACGCCAGAGTGTCGTACTGGCTGCGATGGGCTTCATCGGTCAGGACAATGACATCGGACCGGTCACAGAGCAGTTCAGGTGTCTGAAACTTGTGAATCAGCGTGAAGACATAGCGGTGATTCTCACCGAGCAATTGCCGAAGCTGTGCACCACTTTGGGCATGACAGACATCGCTCTCCGTCTCGCTAACGGCACCACAGGCCTTGAAGGTTTTGGCAATCTGATCGTCCAACTCCACACGATCCGTCACCACCACAAAGGTCCAGTTGCCAGGGATCTTCCTCAGGATCTTCTGGGCGTAGAACACCATGGCCAAGCTCTTGCCGGAACCTTGCGTCTGCCAGAATACACCGCCCCGTCCATGCCCCTGTTTACGCGCTTCCAGCGTGGCGGTGATGGCATTATTCACGCCGAGGAACTGATGGTTCTGCCCCAGCACTTTGACGAGCCCGGCCTTGTGCTCAGAGAAGAGGGTGAAGTTTTCAAGCAAATCCAGCAGTCGGGATGGCTCACTGGTGCCACGCAGCATCACTTCGAGCGATACGCGGCGCGGTTCGTCCTCTCGTTCGATCCGTTTCCACTCAAAGAACCGTTCCCAATCGGCGGTCAGAGAACCCACACGGCTCTCCGTCCCGTTGGAAGCGATCATCAGGCCGTTGAACCAGAAGAGTTGGGGAATGTCGGCTTTATAACAGGTAAGGTTGTCGTCGAACGCTTGCTGCGCTGGAACTCCAAGCTTCTTCAGCTCGATCACCACGATGGGGAGGCCATTCACAAACCCCACCAGATCAGGTCGACGTGTGTACAGCGGGCCAGTTACACTGAGCTGGCTGACAAGAAGGAAGTCATTCGCGGCAGGATTCTCCCAATCAATGACGCGAACCCGTTTTGGTTCCTGGCCCCCGCTGGTGGCATCTGCAACAGTCACCTCAATGCCGTCTTTGAGCAGCCCGTACACTTCCCGATTCGCCGCCGCGAGGCTCATGGCTGAGCGGTCGCGGGTTAATTGATCGATGGCTTGTGAAATGGCTTCGGGTGGGAGTGAAGGATTCAGACGCTCAAGCGCGGTACGAAGACGAGGGAGTAGAACTGTCTCGCCTTTAGTCTCCCTCCCAGGTGTGCCGCTAACTCCGAAGACTTCCTCCAGTGCCGACACCGTCTGCCACCCCAGCTCCGCAAAGAGCTGAATGGCTGGCTGTTCGACGAGGGAGTCTTCTGAATAGGCGTGGACCATTTAGGCAACGAGCGGAAGAAACTCCTTACTGCTCATCGGTTGGTACCCGACTTGAAACATACCTTCGAGTTCGACGAGGACGCGCTGGTTGTGTGGCGCCGGAGGAGGATTGTTCCGCACCACATGAGCGCGCATATTCTCGACGCCTCCTGCAATAGCGGCCAGCATGTCTTTAATGAGATACCGAGGGGTCCACCCGACCATGAAGTAGTCATCCGCCGTCAAGAGTTGGATCGCCGCACCGGTTGCGGGGTTGTTCAGTTCTACAGCAACCTGGAGAGGGGTACCTTCCCCTAACCTGCTCAATCGTTCCTGAGAAGGCACATTGACATGCCGCCACCCGTGTAAAAAAAATCGGCACGAGAATCGTCCGTCCCGATGAGGATGGATTTGCGGGAAGACTTCCAAGTTATCGGTTTGACGCCCTCCGCCCGAGACGGCCAAGATGGCGAAGGGATCGGTCTCTTCAGGAGGCAGCGCGAGCCGTTCGAGGTATTCGGCGTAATCTTCCCGTTTGGGACTGATCAGCCGATTTTGAAACAGCGGAAATAATTCGCTGGATTCATACACCTGCTCCAGCTGAGGAAACGCATTCAGCGCTTGAAACCCCGCTTGAGCCTGTGCATCCAACGCACCTTTAGTATAGAGAAATCGGAACCAGTCCTGCCCCGGTTCAGCCTCCAAACGACCGATCGGAAACCACGCGCGTGATCCAGGGCGCGATCCCCCATCCTGTCTAGTATCTTGCCAAGCGAGAAACAACGTTTTCATGATAATGCCTCGGTTACCTGTCGAAAGGTCACGCCCAGAAGCCCTTTGGCAAACCTACGATGTCGTGCGTCCATCACATGATCCGGCACACGATCCACCACAGAGAGTATGCGATCAAGGCCTACATTCTGCAACATTTTCCCCCATGGTTGGAAGTACCGAGGCCAAGCACGGGCCGCCACTTCCATGAGTCTCAAAGGATTGGCACCATGTGGATCTGTCGATTTGATAAAAATCGCCCCACGCCCGCGAGCCGCATACCATTCGAAGCGGTCAGCTTCTCGCAACCATTGGCCGACCTTTTCCACAGGCTCATTTCGTCCCAACGACGAAGCATGGTCGAAGGTTGGAGCTACACGATGGATATACATTCCATCAGTTAAGCGTGATCGCATGAGTGCCCAGTTCTCATGGTGCCGGTCGGTATTCAAAATGAGGGCGTCTAGCGTGACAAAACCGGCTAGTTGGCGAAAGGCGACCTCTCGTTCATCGCGATCGGTGATTGCAGCAGTCACCGCCTTGGCGATGTTCTCGATGGTATGATCCGGTTGAGCCCGACGCCCAGCTCGGTCATATCCCAACACGGCTCCTGCCAGGAGATCATTGCCATGGATCAACTCGGTGCCAGGACGGGATAGCTCGGCGAAGCGTCGACTGATACATCCAACCGCTCCATCGAGCATCGCCAGATCGACTTGAGCATGGGGAATTTCTAGAAGTTCGGCCAGTTCAGCGGCGATCTTTTCCGCCCAATGCTCTCCCGTGACCTTCCCATTGCTCAGCCGCGCATGCTTGAAGAGCCAAGGCGTCGCATCAGCACCCACCTGTACCCAGCCCTTCTGTTTGCTCCCCATTTCTTCCGGGGCCAGTACGTCCTCATTTCGGAGCGGAATAATGGGATAGGGTTCAAGGTCTGGCATGAAGCTTAACAGGACAGCGGAATTTGCCCCGACAGCAGCCGCGGGAGCAGCAGGTCGCGGGTGCGGCGAAGGTTTAGGGTTTGCAGATGCAGCTTATATATGAGGCGGAAGTTCGGCGCGACGATGGCAGAGAAGCGTTCGAGTAAGGTGGATGGCGGCTGGGCAATCTGAAATTGATTGAAGCACTGCTCCTGCACACGCTGACGTCCGGTCGCGCCCGTCATGCTTTTGATGGCAACACGACGAAACTCGTCGCTGCGGGCGAGTAGATAGACGAACTCGGGCGTGAGTGTGCGGGAGCGAAGAACAATGAACTCTGTTGAGCCGCACGCAATAGCCTTTTCGTCGGGCAGGAATTGGACGAACCCCGTTTTGCCGTTCTCCAGACAAGGGGTGATGCGGGCAAAAAGTGTATCGCCATTCTGGAACTTCGCCCCACTGTTACCATCGCGGAATTCTATGCCACTTATGAGCATCGAGTTGTTCGCAAGGCAACTCATTGGTACAAACGGCTTATCGCCGTCACGCAAGACTAAAACGCGCGGGTTGATGTCCAGGCATTCTGGTGCCCGTTTCACCTCCCAGCCTTGGGGGATGGGGCCGAGGGGGGAGGAAACCATTTTGACTTTGTCGTGGCCGGGGAAGCGGAAGTGGACGAACCATTCGCGGTAGAGGGAGCGGGCCATCTCTTCCAGAATCTTGATGCGTCGCTGGTTGTTCTCAATCAAGTCGTCGTAGGCCGACAAGATGTCTGTAAGTCGTCTTTGAGTAGAGACCGGAGGAAGGTCGAACTCATAGGCACGAATCGCATCCAAGGTTATTGCGGCTTGGCTAGCTGCTCCCTGTGCGGTCCCCACTATATAGGTCTTAAAGTCTTTGTTCCGCAGCAGGTAGAAAAGGAATCGCTGGTCGAGCACTTTCGATGGGGCAAGCTTGACCGCGTTTTGGTTAAGCAATGCAGCAGTCGCTGCTTCTGGAATCCGAACACATTTTCCTACCACCGAAGCCGGATTCGTTGGCCATGAGCCGACGGTTTGAACCACAACGTCCCCAGCCTTGAGTTCATATTTTCTGTGTTCCCCAGCAGTTTTTTCCGGAATGCACACAAGGCTGCTAGGATCAACCGAGTCCTCGGTGAAATCGCTGACTTTGACAATGGGACGCCCCGCGTCACAATACCAGCTGCTCTTAAAAGCATAACCTTTCTGAGTCTCAACCAAATCGCCTAGTCTGGCTCTCTCCCACTCATTGCTCATGCGCTAAGAATCTCCGCCACATTACGAGCAATCGTTTGTTCAAGTTCACGGGCCTGTGTATTCAAGGTTTCGAGTTCTTCATTGAGAGTTTCGAGTTGTTCCTTGAAATCTTCATCACTCACGTCCTCGCCTGGTGCTACGCCAACATAACGACCGGGATTCAGACTCCAGCCCTGGGCTTCGATCTCCTTGATCGTGGCAGTTTTGCAGAGCCCCGGCACATCGGCAAACTTGGGATTCTTGCCGAACACTTCCTTGATCTTGGCTTCTGCCTCAGCACCGCCAAGGGTAAAATCAGGTTCCTCCCCGCGATAGAGCCGGACGACGTTGGCCAAGAAGCCGATCTGGCCTTCGGTCCAGTCGCGGTGTGCTCGATCCACCTGGCGGTAGATATGCCGCGCATCGAGGAAGAGAATCTTGTCGGCACGAGAGGTCCGCTGCTTTCCCTTGTCCAGAAACCAGAGAGTGCAGGGCAGCGTGACGGTATAGAACATGTTCGGTCCGACGGCGACCATGACATCCACCGCACAGGCTTCGACGAGCTGCTTGCGGATCTCCTGCTCGGATGAGCGGGCGTCGGAGGCGCTATTGGCCATCACAAACCCAGCCCGACCATTTGCGCTCAACGTCGAATAGAAGAGTTGAATCCAGAGATAGTTCGCGTTGTCTGTGCGCGGCAAGCCGAAGGGATACCGGCGGCCTTTGCCGACCTCGGCTTCCAGCCGCTCCTTATCGACGGCGTTTACGTTGAACGGGGGATTAGCGAGGACGAAGTCGAACCGCCCGGTGCTGTTGTGCAGATCGTCGTAGTAGGTGATGGCTTCTTTGATATCCCCTTCAAGGCCGTGCATGGCCAGGTTCATGCGGCAGAGGGCGACGGTGGCCGCGACTTTCTCTTGCCCATGGATGGCCAATTCTGACGAAGGGTTCTTCTTGTGCTCCGCGACGAAGCGGGCGCTCTGAACGAACATGCCGCCGGAGCCGCAGGCTGGGTCCAAGATGCGGCCATGGTACGGCTCCAGGACTTCCACCAGCAGGCGCACGATGCTGGACGGCGTATAGAACTCCCCGCCCTTTTGCCCTTCCGTCCTCGCGAATTCGCCGAGGAAGTATTCGTAAATGCGGCCGAAGGCGTCATAGTCGATGGTGGCAGGGATTTCGGAGACGCGCTTGAGAAGTTCTTTCAGCAGCGTGCTGTTAAAGATTTCGTAGGTCTTGGGCAGTACCCCGGCGAGCTGAGGATTGTGCTTTTCAATGTCGCGCATGGCTTCATTGATCGCCTTGCCGGCATTACTTCCCTCCGGCAGATGCAGGAGCTTGTCGAAGCGGGCGTTCGGAGTGAGATAGAGCACCCCTTCGGCATGGTAGGCAGCCGGTTCGTCCACGCGAGAACCGCGCCGTGACGACGACGCCATCTTCTCCAAGCCAGAGCGGATTTTTGCGAGACGGACGTCGGCGAAGCGGAGGAAGATGAGCCCCAGGACTGGGGTGGAATATTGCGCGGCATTGAGACCGCTATTGGCCCGAAGCTGATCAGCGGCCTCCCAGAGCCGCTTCTCCAGCGCGTCCGTCGCGGTGTCTTTTTCGGAAAGTGCAATCCATTGCATTCGACCGCCTCAGGTCATAGTTGTCTGATGGGGCAAGATTACCTTGTTCTACAGGAGAAATCACGCGCTGGTCTAAGAATTACATGCAAAGGGAAAGCGTTCGCTTCTTCATGAATTACAGGCAGTGGGTGATCTGAGAGGAGGCAACGCCCTGCGAAGCACCGACCAAGGGTGTTGGGTGTGTGCCGGCTCTATTCCGGCTGGCGTCAGGACTGAACTTGATCCAGCCCGAACGCTGAATGGAGCGAGCGCATGGCCAGTTCGAGGTACTTCTCGTCGATCACGCAGAAGATTTTGATCTCTGAGGTGCTGATGCCCGCCTCCCAACACGAGGACTTGGAATATTTACGCCGTTGCTCTTACAGGTCACGGGGCCACACAACGATCAGACACTGTTGCAAGGTCTATCAACTTGGGAAGCTTCCGTCAGTCGACAGTCCATCGGCCATTAGCCTTAATCGCGTCATACATGGCATCGGGGGCAAGATCGGCCCCGTTCGCCCATTGCACCGTGCCCAACACAACTCGGACTTGAGCAAAGGCGGCAGGATCGCGTAGCGCCTCAAACACGGTTCCGTTGGTGCTGGGACCATTGAGAAAGCTGTCTAACTCCACCTCCCCCTTGGTTCCATCAACAAACATCACATTTAACCGATAGCCCTCTAAAGCGGTCACTGCCGCCACTCGCCAAGGCACGACGTGTCGAATGACTGGTTCTACGTCAGGGGGGCAATCGGCTTTGGAGACTTGAGTTAGCTGCATAATTTCCAGTCCTCCATCAATTCATCTCGATGTTCACTGGCCCATTCCAAGACCGATCCCATGGTTCGGCGAGGTAACATTCCTCGCAGCACGCGGAGATCCCGTAGATCAAAAATGGCCTCATGCTCCTCATACAGCGCGTGGAAATGTGGGAGATTATGTTCCCGCCAAAACATTTGAATCACGATCCCATGAAGATACTGATCGTAGGCATCAAGGGTCTCTATAGATCTGTGACCTTCATGGCTTCAAAAGGATACCCCTTTCCCCCTGAGAAATCACGCCAGAAGACAAGGAGCTGATGGTCTATAGCTTATGGCAAACGATAGGATTGGCAAGAAGAATAGTGGGGCTATTACGTGAGATTGGTGCTCCCGAAGGGCTGATAGATCGCCGGTCTGAGGTCCTTTGCGTCAGGCCTTGGCCCCGACGTTTTAGGCCTGCGCTTGGTCCAGACCAAACGCTGAATGGAGCGAGCGCATGGCCAGTTCAAGGTACTTCTCATCAATGACGCAGGAGATTTTGATCTCCGACGTGCTGATCATCATGATGTTGACCCCCTCACGGGAGAGGACATTAAACATCTTGGCTGCCACGCCGGAGTGCGAGCGCATGC
>Ga0224505_10002163_pt1 | contig 11736 bp, 11 predicted proteins | sample SF_Jan12_sed_USG_FD_169102 | JGI IMG/M metagenome (GOLD analysis project Ga0224505, IMG submission 169102) | Sediment microbial communities from San Francisco Bay, California, United States - SF_Jan12_sed_USGS_4_1 | ecosystem: Environmental > Aquatic > Marine > Sediment | place: USA: California...
CCGAGGAGCGGTTGGGAATCGTGCCCAAAGCAGGCAACAAAATAGAGAGTACCGCCTTTCTCCTCGGTAAGTTTGATATGAGGGTCATCGAACAGGATTGAGCCCGATTCAGCAGGGATAAGCTCGCTGGCCCGGGTCAGAATCTCCGTCAACACCGCCTTAAGGTCTACCTCGGAGCCAAATGGGCGGAGTCGGCGTTTGCGCTGGACCATACGGGAAAGAATCGTCTCGTCGGCGACATGAATAAGCATTGGCTTTCTCCTCTTGCCCCCCTTGTCCTCTCTTTCAGCCATGTTCCGTCACCATTGCAGTACTGTTTCTGGTGCGGAAACCGAGGACGAAGAAAATCAGGGCGATACCGCAATAACCTACTACAAAGGGCCAGGTATGGGACGGTCCGTAGGCGTTGACGATCCCTGCATCCGTTACCTGAAACCCGTGCATGATTCCGGTGGCGCTGAACAACGCGGCGACCAGCGTCCATCCGGCGGCGGCCTTGTACTGCTTCTCCACCAGGGCCACGGTCATGGCAGCCAGGATGGTGGAGGTAAAGATGAACCCCCTGTCCAGGGCTATCAGTCCAGCGATGGGGAGCTGCGCTGCCAGGGCCTTCATTCCGACTGTCCCGACCCCGGTGCCTGCCGCCCTCAGTCCACTCTCCAGTACAAGCAAACCCCATGCCGCCATTGCTGGAAAAAATCCGACCACCACCGCCGGGGCATGGGACCGGGGTGTCTCCTGAAAGGCCTGGGCAGCAATGGTCACCCCTATCCAGAGCAGGATGGCCGCCCCCGCCTCCACAGGGATCAGCGCCGATACGGCACCCGCCAGACCCAGAAGACAGAGGATGGTTATCACCAGGCCGTTGGCGACGGAGTACCCCGCTCCCGCTCCCATCCGCTTCCAGCCGGGATGTCCGATGTAGATCGTGGTCGGGAAGACGCTGCCGAAGCAGGCAGCGGCAATGGTGCCCGCCCCGTTGGCGGCAAGGGAGCTTCTCACCGGGTAGACGTCTCCCGCGGCCTCGGCACTTTCGAGGTTCTGCAGCGAGCCAAGCAGGTTGAAAAGCCCCATGGGGATGATGACCGGCAGGAACTGGAGCATGTAGGACGAAAAGACCGCGCCGCCCATTTCCCCAACCGACAGGGTGGGAGCATGGAAAGTCACATCGAGAGCACCCGCCAGGGCCGCGCCGTCCATCTTCCCCATCCCCCATGCCAGCGCGGTACCGACAATCACCGCCACGAGGCCGGCCGGGATGTTGGCGGGAAGGTAGAGGCGGCCGATGTACTGAAGAAAGATAAAGGCCAGCGGGATAAAACCGACGATCGGGTCAGCGAAGATGCGGAAGCAGAAATCCATGGAGATGAAGGTGACGGCAATCCCCGCCAGGGTCGCGAGGAGGGCGGCACGGGGGGTGATCCGCTTGACCCATCCGGCAACAAAGGCCCCTCCCAGCTCTATCAGGCCTGAGCCCACGCAGGCGGCCAGACCGGCTTTCCATGCCAGGTCAACGTCGTGGGTCTGCTCAACTACCGGCTTCATCACGAAGAGGACATAGGCAAAGAGGGAGACGGTGTTGACGCCATAAGGAAGCGCCGTGACGTCGGCTCGCCCCGTGCGCCGGGAAAGGGCCCTGGCCTGAAACGCGTAAAATATGTTGCCCACCAGCAGACTGACCGCAACGCCGGGGAGGATACGGCCATAGATGAGTTCTCCCGGCATGCCCAGAACATAGGTGCAGAGCACGGAGATAAGGATAAGCTGGATCAGGTTGTCGATGAACAGTCCGAAAAAGCCGTCCAGATCACCCTTGTGCCACCAGCAAAATCGCCCGTCAGTACTCAAAAGTCCCTCCCTTGATAGTACTGGGTAATGTAGCAGCGGCCTACATCGTCATGCAACGGCTTTTTTGAGCAGTACACCGGCGGGACCGTATACGGGAACCAGATCCGCTTTCGTAACCGCAATTTCATTTGTGTCAGCGCCGACAGGGCGAAAAGGCCGAAGAACCTCAGTTCATCGAATCTCTGATACCGGCACGGCAGATGAATATCTCTCTACGGGAAGTCGACAGGTCAGCCAAAGTCCACGACGGTTTGACGCTTGACAACAGCCAGTGCATAAACTATGTTCGCATAAGGATAAATTTAACTGCAGAGGGAGGTTTCTGGATGAAACTCAGCGTTTGTTCCGCTGTACTGGTAGCTTTGATGGTCACTGGCTGTGCGTCGACACCAAAACCTTCGGTGGAAGACGAATTGCGTAACAGGATGGATACCATTGAACAGAACGTCGCCAACCTGAAAAAAACAACTGATGAGACCATCAAGAGACAGACGGAGCTTTCCATGATCATGTTGTCGCTGGAAAACAAGATATCCGACAGCTTCGACAAAAACGACGAAACCATGGGGCGCATAGACAATCTGGTGGAGCGCCTCGAAAAGATTTCCGCGGCGACACAAGCGTCGGCGCCGGTCGCCTCCACTGCAGCAACACCCCCTCCTGCCGCGGTCAAATCGAAGAAAGAGCGCGCCTCATCTCAAGAACCTGCCCCTGCCAAGAGAAAAGCCCTAAAGACCGAGGCCGTTTCTGCCGAAAAACTGTACCAGTCGGCTTACGAAAGTTATGAGAAAGGGCACATCGACGAGGCCCTGGACCAGTTCAGTGACTTCGCCGTCAAATACCCCCGTTCCGGTCTTACCGACAACGCCTACTACTGGATCGGGGAAATTTATTACGTGCGCAAAGACTTCTCGAGGGCGATCCTCGAGTTTCAGAGGGTAGTCAACGAGTTCCCCGACGAAAACAAGGCGCCTGATGCCCTGTACAAGATAGGCCTGACCTATATTGAGTTGAGGAACAAGGACAAGGCAAAGCAGGAATTCAGGAAGTTGGTCAACAACTTCCCCTATAGCGACAAGGCCTCGCTGGCGCAAGAACAGATCGCTGCCCTGGAAAAATAGAACATGGAGGGATGATGCGTCACTACAGATATTATCTCGGCTCAATTCTCGTCATGGCTTTCAGCCTCGCAGCCGTGTTGGTTCATGGCGAAGAGGGAAAACATGAGGTAAAAAAGGGCGATACCCTTTGGGACATCTCCAATCAACACCTGGGTAACCCTTTCCAGTGGCCCAAGGTCTGGAAGGAAAACCCCGACATCAAAAACCCTGACCGCATCTATCCCGGACAGACTATCGTCCTTCCCGGAGCCAGGACTGACGACACCGCAACTGCCACACCTCTTCAGGAGCCGGAGAAAGCGGTAGAGGTAGAAGTGAAACCGGAACCGAAGAAAGAGGTCATTGCCCTGCCCGAACCACCGCAGCCTCAACTGGTCGCCGGGGTAAAGACCGTGCTGTACGGCGGCTTCATAACCCCCAGGGATACTCGCTACAACAGGGTTATCGGTGGGCAGAACGACCGGGCAATATATGGTACGGGAGACTCTATTCTGGCTGAAACAGGCCGTGCCTCCATAAAACCGGGCGATTCGTTCACCATCGCAAGGGTTTTGCGGCCGGTTGTACATCCGGTCACTAAAAAGTCGATGGGAAATCTTATGACGGTTCAGGGCGTGGCAGTAGTAAGCGGCGTGCAGAAGGGAGTTGCCTCGCTTCATGTAACCGATTCACAGGATGCCGTCATGGAGGATGATCTTCTCATCCCCCATGTTGAGCCGAAGCCGCTCTACAAGGATTTCACCAGGAGTTCGGCGGACAGGGCGCAGAACGGCTACGTCATCGAGATGAAGGACGAAAAGGAGATAGCTGCCGAGCATGACATTGTCTATATCGATCGGGGCGGCCGGGACGGTGTTGTCCTGGGAGATACCTTCAAGGTCATCCGGGAAGGGGACAAGATAACGGCGTTGCGGCACGAGGTTCCCGCCTTTTATCCCGACGAAGTAGTGGCGGAAGTTACGGTCATCGGCGTTCAGGAAGAGACGGCAACGGTCCTTGTGTCGAGGTCCACTTCCGACATTGCGAAAGGGTTCCGTTTCGCCACCCGGTAGAATCGATCAGGCAGCAGGTATCAGGGTCACTGTTACCTGCCTGCCCCTTGGCCCGTCAAATTCACAGAAATAAATCCCCTGCCAGGTTCCCAATGCGAGCCGTCCCTGCTCAACGGGGACGGTGACCGAAAACCCCATCATCGACGCCTTGATATGCGCATCGGAATTCCCCTCCGCATGCCGGTAGCTCCCCGACTGCGGCACCAGTTTTTCCAGCGTCGCAATCATGTCCCGCACTACGTCAGGGTCGGCATTTTCATTGATGGTGACCCCCGCTGTCGTGTGGGGGACATAGACCTGACAGATACCCTGCTTCATCCCCGCCCGTGAAATCACCTCCTGCACCTGGGAGGTAATATCCACAAACTCCGCCCGTTGTCTGGTAGAAACCTTCAGCGACTTCACCCCTCGCCCCTCGGTGGTATCCACTTGATGTTCAATTCCTTTACCGCCTTAGTCTCATCCAGCTTTCCAACCGGGGTTGTATGCGGCGCGGTGATTACATGCTCCGGGTTTTCACGACACTCCTTAACAATCTGTGCCAATGCGTCACAGAAGGCGTCGAGGGTCTCTTTCGTCTCCGTCTCCGTCGGCTCTATCATGATCGCCTCGTCCACTACCAGCGGGAAGTAGACCGTCGGCGGATGAAAACCGAAATCGATGATCCGTTTCGCCACGTCCCTCGTGTGTACCCCCGTTTCTTTCAACAAAGGCTTTCCTGTCAGGACGAACTCATGCATGCAGGGGCCCTGATAGGCCAGGGGGAGCAGGTCTTTGAGCTTTGCCATCATGTAGTTGGCGTTGATCACCGCGTTTTCGCTCACCGCCTTGAGCCCCTCAGCCCCCATGGTCCGGATGTAGGCATAGGCCCGCACCATGATGCCGAAATTGCCGTAGAAGGTGGAAAGACGCCCGATGGAGCGCGGCAGGTCGTGCTTGAGAGAATATCGACCGTCGGCGCTTTTCTCCACCGTCGGCACCGGAAGATAGGGCAGCAGCCGCTCGCTCACCCCCACCGGTCCCGCCCCCGGCCCGCCGCCGCCGTGCGGGGTGGTAAAGGTCTTGTGCAGGTTGAAGTGCACCACGTCAAAACCCATATCCCCGGGACGTATCAGCCCCACCAGGGCGTTGAGGTTCGCCCCGTCCATGTAGAGCAGCGCCCCGACATCGTCGAGGATACGCTTGATCTCTACGATATCCTTCTCGAAGAGCCCGAGGGTGTTGGGGTTGGTCAGCATCAGGGCCGCGCATTCCGAAGTTGCCTTCTTTTTCAGATCGTCGAGGTCGACGGTGCCGTGGGCGTTGGACTTTACCTCCTCCGTCCGGTACCCCGCCAGGGCCGCGCTCGCGGGATTGGTGCCGTGGGCCGAGTCGGGGATAAGGACCTTCGTCCGCGTGTCGCCCCGCTCCCGGTGATAGGCCCGGATCATCATCATCCCCGCCAGTTCGCCGTGGGCCCCCGCCGCCGGCTGGAGCGTCACCCCCGCCATGCCGCCGATCTCCTTAAGGTGCTCCCCCAGTTCGAACATAAGCCTGAGCGCCCCCTGGGCCAGCTCCACCGGCTGTAGCGGATGCACCGCGGAGAAACCCGGCATGGCGGCGATCAGTTCGTGGACCCGGGGGTTGTGCTTCATGCTGCACGATCCGAGAGGATAGAACCCAAGGTCGATGCCGTAGTTGTTACGGGAAAGGTTTATAAAATGGCGAAGCACCTCGGGCTCGGAGAGCTCTGGAAGCCCGGCGGGTTCGGATCTGAGATAACGGGCGGGAATCAGCTCCTGAAGCGGTTTTTCAGGTACATCGCATTTGGGAAGATTGGCGCCCTTGCGGCCGGGACGGCCTTTTTCGAAGATAAGCTGCATGGGTGGCTCCTTTTCAGCAGGATGCTCTGCATTGTAACGCTGTATGGGCTCGTGTCAAGCCGGACAATGCCTGTGCTCAACATATCGTGCCTTTCCTGCCTTCTCTTTAGGATATTGCAAAAGCCGTTGAAGACCGGGAAGAGGTTACTGTAAAAGCAGCACCCCCACCACCCCGCTCCCCACGATGACCCAAGGCGGATCTACCTTCAACCGCGCCAGAAGGATAAAGGCGACAACGGCGATGGCGACCTGCGGCAGTCCGACAAGCGCGGTCTTCCCCAGGTTGAAGGCCACGGCCATGATGATCCCAACGGCTGCAGGGAACATTCCGCGCAGAAATTCGGCCAGTCGCCCTTTTGAAAACAATGAAAGCTTACGGACCAGGAGCATCAGCAGGACAAAGGAGGGGATGAGAATCGCAAAGAGCGAGAGCAGGCCGCCGACCATCCCCCACACCCGGTAGCCGATGAAGGCGGCACTGACCACAATGGGGCCGGGGGTGGCCTGCCCCGCGGCAATGGCATCGATGAACTCCTGCCGTGTGAGCCAGTGATGCTGGTTTACGACTATGTCTTCGACATAGGGGATCATGACGTAACCACCACCGAAGATGAGCGCCCCCACCTTGAGGAATGTCCACAGCAGGGTAATGAGTATGGAAAGATCGCTTCCTGCTAATATCATCAGTTCTTCTCCCCTGTTGCCAGCCCGGCAAGTCCCGAGGCGATGAGCGGCACAAGGATGTTCCCTCCGAAAAACGCAACGTAGGCAAAGGTGGCGGCCGCCAGGATGACAGGGATGGTTCCCCGCCCCATCCTTCCGGCAAGCCGCCATCCGGCGATACCGATCAGTACGGCGACTACCGGTCCGATACCCTGGAAAAACCCTTCGGTGGCGGGAAGATGATGAAACCGGAAATACAGAATGGCCAGAACAAGGGTGAGTACCGTAGCGGGAAGGAGGACGGCAATGATGGCAGCGACGGCGCCCATAGTCCCGGCCAGACGGTGCCCGACGTAGGAGGAAACATTGACCGAAAGGGCACCGGGAAGAAGCTGGCAGAGGGAGAGCCCTTTGAGGAATTCTTCCGGGGTAATCAGCTTCCTTTTTTCGACCACTTCGTCCTGTATCTGGGCGACAAGCACCATGTAGCCACCGAAGGAGGTGGCGCCGAGCCTGAGAAAGAGGAGAAACAGCGAGCGAAGCGGCATTTAACTCTCGAAACCAGAAGGGTTAAGGAAGGTTGATAATTTTTATGAAGTATAGGGATGCGGCAATCTCCCGTCAATTGCCGGACAGACTGATGAACACCCCTTTTCGGACTTTTAGCGACCATTGGCACAAAAGTCACTAATAACTGGACACCGGAAGTCTTTTTGTAGTAAACTAATAAGCTCTATTAATAAGCATTCTTAATTAACCAAGGAGAAGGAGAGAGGAATGGCTTTCAACACCCCGCAGGAAGCGAAAGATGCAATCAAGAAGTGGCTCACCGAGAACAACCACATGGTGAACGATGTCGTCACCGATGAGAACGCCAATTTTCATCTGGAGATCGATTACCCCCTCGCAACCCAGAAGAGGCAGCGGATTATTCAGCCCAAGGAGTTTCCCGGACTCGTTGTTCTGCTGAACGGCGTCTCTCTGGCGCCGGAGCATATCGAGAAGCTCGGCAAGATGGCGGACGAGGAGAGGGAGGAGCTTTATGCCGAGATCAGGAAGGACCTTCTCTTCCTGGACAACAGCTACGACATCAACTTCGATAACGACGGGCTGCCCAAGCAGGTACAGTTCTCCTATGAGTTCTACTTCGATGGTCTCAGCAAGACCAACCTGTTCAAAGGCCTTCTGTTGAACCACAGAACGCTGCTGTATATCGTAACCAAGTTTAACGATAAGTTTGGCGTCCCTACCATGCCCACCAACATGCCGGGTGTTCCGGTATCTGAAATCGCGGGACATGTGTAGACCTCCCCTTGCGGGAGGAGGACGGCCGGGGGAGTGGTACAATGTCTGACCGGATTCTGAAAGTAAAGTACACCTGCCAGCACCCTTCATGCGTAGTCTTCTGCAAGAAGGGTGAGTTGCTCATGTCGGAGGCCGAGCTGGCCCATTGCTCGAGCTTCTTCGAAGATGAGAAGATGATCCGTAGCCCCAAGCACGCCTGTCGCCTGGGGTATTCTCAGCCCTTTGAGGTGGCTGAGATCGAGGTGGCCGAGTTGAGCGACCTCAATGGCGTGCCGGACGAGAGGGATGTCGTGCGCGACCCCATCGCCAACCTTATGGCTGAGCACAACATGGTCCTCGAGAAAGCCCAAAAGGTGGAAGAGATGTTGACGGCAAGGGATCTTGACGGCCTCTGGACAGCCACCAACGACCTCGACAATGCCCTTCATCTCCACTCAGGCATCAAGGAGGAAGAAGTCCTTTTCCCTATGCTCAAGGACCTTGTCCCCTTCGGCGAAGGCCTTATCATCTGTATCAACGAGGACCATCGCGAGATTGCGTCGCTGGTACACTCTTTCCGTGAGGCTCTTCGGGACGACACCATCAACGACAAGGTCATAGGCTCAGCCCTCGTTGCTCTGCGTAGCCATGTACGGAAGGAAGACAACGAATTTTTCGCCTTCGTCAAACGGTTCGTCACCGACGACATGAATGAGCCTATCATGACCGCCCTGGAGCAGGCGGAGAAGAACTTTGTCCCCAAAGAAGCCGGTGAGCGGATGCCCGACGAAGAAAAGGCCGCCGAACGCCACAAATTCCACTCCAAGACCCTTGCGGCGAAAGAGATTGCCCTGGATACATGCTGTCACTAGCGGCGCTTGTATTCCTCTCTGCAACCATCATTGTCCCCGACAACTCCAAAACCATTCAGGAGGCGGTAAATACCGCCTCCCCGAATGACACCATCCTCGTCAATGACGGCGAATACAGGGAAAATATCGTCGTCACGAAACCTGTCATCGTAAAGTCGCGCAACGGTGCGGAGCGGACCACTATAACGGCTGCGGTTCCCTCTGAACCGGTCTTCAGGTTGATGAATGCCGAGCACGCCGAGATCAAAGGATTTACGGCAAAAGGCTCGGGAGTTGCGGGTTTTTACCTTCAAAACTCCCGCGATTCGGTAATAGTCGACAATCGGGCAACCAACAATGCCACCGGGATATTTCTTCTTTCTTCCGGCGGCAACCGGCTGACGGGAAATCTGGCCAACCTTAACGACAAGTACGGCATTTACCTCGAAAAATCCCACGGCAATACCATCCAGCAAAATACCGCAAATTCAAACAGCGACAACGGAATATTCCTCAGCGTCTCCAATGGCAATACCCTTACCGACAACAACGCCAACCTCAATGCATGGAACGGCATCCTCCTCTGGGACTCGCGGGATAACGTACTGAAGGAGAACAGGCTCTGGCGGAACCGCTTCGGCATCGTCATCGGAGAAGGAGGCAACAACTCTCTCGTTGACAACTCGACCTGGTCAAATATATACATCATCATGCCGCTGGTCCTGGTGTATCTGGGTATTATCTCCTACCTGATACAGAAGAGAATCCTGAGAAAGATCTACAGGGTATAGCATGTTCATCTTTTCCAACGTCTCCATAATTCTCGCCAGCATCGGGATTATCCTTGCGGCAACGAGCTTCATCAGCGGGCTGCAGCTGGTAAAGAGCAAGTTATATCCCATTGACGTGAGGATACACAGGGTCAACGGCTACATCACCATTGCTCTCTTCTGCATATTGGCACTGATAGCCATTCCCCGAAGCGCGGTAGATTCGGCAGCGCTTCAATGGCCCCTGATAGGCCTGTCGGTCTTTCTGTTGAAGGAATGGATCGTCCGAAAGAAAAGGCGTCTTTATAAATACGTCAGCTGGCTTGGGGGTATCCTGCTGATTACCTGGCTCTGCATATTTTTTGTGAATATCCCCGTATGATTAGATTTCAACGGGGGTTGTCCGTCGAAATATAATCGGAATAATTTAAAGATTCCGGTACCTTTTATGCTATAGTAAAAATATGAAAACCAGAGACTTCGAAAACGAGATAAAAATCCACATCGAGGCGCGGTATCCGATCCTCTGGCTTGTGTCATTTGAGGAGCGGCGGGTAGAAAGTATTGTTGAAAGCATCTGTGAATCGATGAAGTCGACCTTCTGGTCATGGTCGGTCTCCCGCGGGCTTTACGGTGGCGAAAAAAAGAAGAGGGAGCAGCTGGGCCGGGAGAAGGTGCTGGCCACCATCGAGGAAAAGATCGGCAAGGGCGACGCCAACAACCTCTTCCTCCTCAAGGACATCGCAAGCTATTTCAGTTCGCACGAATTTCTTCGGAAGTTCAGAGATCTTCCCGCCATCACCGATGAACAGCGCACCCTCAATACCATCTGCATCCTCTCCCCCACGCTGAGTGAAATCCCCCCGGAGCTTGAAGAAGACATTATCGTGTTGGAGCTGTCTCTCCCCGACTACGACGAGATCGCCGAGATGGTGACCAAGACCTACGGCCACCTTATCCCGACAACATGGCATGCCTCCACCCGGTCGATCCTGTTCAAGTCGCTCCAGGGGCTTTCCATGGACAACATCAAGCGCGTGCTGCGGAAGGCTATCAGCCTCAATAACGGAGCCCTCAACGAAGAATGCATCTCGTACATTCAGGACGAAAAACAGCAGATCATCAAGAAACAGAAGATCCTCGACTACTACCCCCACAAGGAGGCCATCGAGCATATCGGCGGCCTCAGCGAGATAAAGAGCTGGTTTGTCGAGAGGGAGCATGTCTTTAGGCTGAGCAGGGACAAGATCGCGACTCTTGGTCTCGACGTCCCCAAGGGACTATTGCTCATCGGCGTTCCCGGCTCGGGAAAGTCGCTCTGCTGCAAGGCCCTGGCCGGTATATGGAACCTTCCGCTGCTGCGGCTCGACGTGGGAAGGCTGTTCGGCTCCACCGTGGGTGAGTCGGAAAAGAATATCCGTCGCTGCATCCAGCTGGCCGAGGCGGTCAGCCCCTGTATCCTCTGGATCGACGAGATCGACAAGGCCTTCGGCGGCATCAGCGGCTATCAGGGCGATTCGGGCACCCAGCTTCGGGTCTTCGGTACCTTCATCACCTGGCTCCAGGAAAAGGAAGACCCGGTCTTCGTCATCTCCACCGCCAACGAACCGAAGAACCTCCCGCCCGAGCTCTGGCGTAAGGGCAGGTATGACGAGGTCTTCTTCGTAGACCTCCCCAGCGTGGAGGAGCGGGAAGAGATCTTCAGGATTCATTTGGAGAAGAGGCTCGGCAATCTCAGCAAGCTGAACCTTCGCGAGCTGGCGCAGAACAGTCAGGGGTTCACCGGCGCCGAGATCGAGCAGGCGGCCAAGGATTCCATTGTCGCCACTTTCAACAAGATACACGGTGGCGAGAGTTCGAAGGAGATCGAGGACAAGATCGACGCCCTCCTCTCTCTCGACGTAAGCCAGGACGCCATCCTGACCGCCATCCGGAACATCACCCCCCTGTCGGTGCTTAAGAAGGAAGAGATAGAGGAGCTGAGGCGATGGAGCCATCAGAGGGCGCGCCCCGCTTCCCGCTCCCTCTTCGTTCAGAGGGCTGAGGCACTCAGCGAGGCCGAAAAGAGGAACATCGCCCTCCACGAGGCGGGCCACTGCATCATGATGTGGTATCACTTCGGGAAGACCCCGGCCTTTGTCAGCATCGACAACTACAAGAATTACGCCGCCTATGTGCCCTTCGATGAGGCCATCCGCACGACCTTCACCAAGAAGGACCTCGAAAAGGAGATCGGCGTCATTCTGGGTGGAATGGTCACCGAGAATGAAGTTCGCGGCGATGAC